>ENA-ORIC01000748-ORIC01000748.1-human-gut-metagenome-genome-assembly--contig:-NODE-748-length-37813-cov-3.888700_pt1 | contig 37813 bp, 28 predicted proteins | sample MGYA00243023_ERZ508732 | MGnify/ENA primary metagenome ERZ508732 (study PRJEB26277, sample SAMN04329767) | human gut metagenome | biome: human-associated habitat | host: Homo sapiens | place: USA... | reverse complement strand
GCGCACTCAATCACAGCGCCGCCCGAATCCCCGCGCCCCTTAGCCGACCCGATAATCGTCCTGAACGCCTCAGCCGTCATCCTGTCAATCGTCGGAAACTCCCGCGACCTCATCTCCCGAAGCTCAGAAGCCGTAACCCCCGCGCCGAACCGCGTATCAGTCACGTTAAGTATCTGCCTCAGGTGCGCCGCCGTCTCAATCCCGTATTTACAGGACAAAAACTGCATACAAAGCGCCCCCGCAAACACCACAGGCGCCGTCAGCCGCCCCGAAAAATGCCCGCCGCCGCTCAGCTCCACACGCTTCCCGTACTTCACCATAGCCGGATAATCCGCGTGACTCGGACGAGGCAGCCTCTCCTTCACATTCTTATAATCCGACGACCGCTGACTCGTATTCATAATCATAGCACATATCGGATACCCATTACTGTACCCATCCGACACGCCGCTGACAATCCTAGGCTCATCCGCCTCACTCCGCGCCGTAGACAACTCCCCGCCAGGAGCCCTGCGCGCCATCTGACTCCCGACCATATCCATGTCGATCTTCATACCCGCCGGAAAACCGTCGATGACAACACCGATAGCCTCTCCATGCGACTCTCCGAAAACCGATATCTTTATTTTCTCGCCTGTAATGGACGCCATATTTGCTCCTCACTGCTATACGTTAGCTTGCAGGGGGAGAAGAGACCATTCGGGAAGGGTCTCCCCTCCCCCTGCACCCCCTTCCCACCTCAAGCTTTATACAAACTTAATGGAAGGTTTCTGCGCTAAGATTACACTACTTCAAAATCAATACGTCTCAAGCATATCGAAACTGTCGGCAAGGAACGCCTTCAGCTCGTCCGCCGTCAACTGACGCTGGGACAGAAGCGCCAGCGTATAAATCTGCTTTGCGATCCTCTCGCCCTTCACGTCGTCTGTCTCGGATTCAAGATGCTTTATAAGCGGACTGTTCGCGTTCACCACAAGTGTCGCGTCGGTCGGGAACTTCATGTCTCCCGCGTCATTGCCAGCCATACGATACATCTTCATCATATCGTCCATACGCCGCGACTGCTCGGATATATTCAGCACCGCCGGGATCTTCTCGTTCTTAAGAAGCTCAAACTTCACCTTAAGCTCCTTATCCCCGCTCACCTTCCTGAACAAATCAGCGAGCTTAGCATTCTCCTCCGCAGTACCGTCCGCCTTCAGCGCGCCAGCGACGTCAGCGTCAATACGCACGAACTTCACGCCCGAATTCTCGCTCTCAAGCAGATTTATGAACTGAGTGTCAATCAGCTTATCAAGCACGACAACCTCAATCCCCTCATCCGCGAACATCGAAATATACTGCGCCTGCGCCGTCTTATCCGCCGTGTAGTATACCGTATTCTCGTGCTTCTCCTTCGCCTTCTCGAGGTACTCCGGAAGCGTCACGTACTTTCCGTCGGTCGTCTTATAAAGCACCGTATCCTTCACGCGGTCATAGAACTTATGGTCACGCATACAGCCGTACTCGACGAAAGTCTTCAGGTCGTCCCACAGCTTCTCGTAGGACTCGCGCTCAGTGTTGAACATAGACGTCAGCTTGTCCGCGACCTTCTTCACGATATGCGCCGAAATCTTCGCGACATACCCGCTGTTCTGGAGATAGCTTCTCGAAACGTTCAGCGGGAGCTCGGGGCAGTCAAGCACGCCCTTCAGCATAAGTAAGAACTCCGGAATGACCTCCTTGATATTGTCCGCGACGAACACCTGATTATAGTACAGCTTCACCTGTCCCTCGAGGCTGTCATACTCATGCGCGAGGCGCGGGAAGTAAAGTATGCCGCGGAAATTCAGCGGGTAATCAGCGTTGATATGGATATGGAACAGCGGCTCGCGATAATCGTGGAAGACCTTATGATAGAACTCGTCGTACTCCTCGTCGGTGCACTCGGACGGGTTCTTCAACCAGAGCGGATGAGTGTCGTTTATCGGCTTCGGCTCTGTCTTGTCCTCCGCCTTTTCGTCCTTGTCGTCTTCTTTCTTCTCTTCCTCGGGCTTCACGACGTCGAGGTAGATCTCGACCGGCATGAACGAGCAGTACTTGTCGAGAATCTCACGGATACGGTTCTCCTCGAGGAACTCGTCCTCGTCCTTCATGATGTGCATGACGACGTCGGTGCCGCGCTCAGCACGGTAGTAGTCCTTCGTTATCTCGTAATCGCCCGACTCGGTGCACACCCACTTGACCGCGCTGTCCGACTGCCACGATCTTGTTATCACGTCGACGGTATCGCTGACCATAAAGGCGGAATAGAATCCGAGACCGAAGTGACCGATGATACCGTCCTTCGTCGGGTCGGACTTGCCGTCCTGTCCCTCGTACTTCTGGATGAAGTCGAGCGCGCCGGAGAGCGCTATCTGGCAGATGTACTTTCTGACCTCTTCCTCGGTCATGCCGATGCCGTTATCCGAGACGGTGAGGGTGCGCGCCGCCTTGTCGACCGTTACGGTTATTCTGTACTTCTCGTCCTCGAGCCCCTTGACCTCTCCGAGGGAGGAAAGACGCTTCAGCTTCGTGACAGCGTCGCAGGCGTTCGAGACTATCTCGCGGAGGAAAATCTCCTTCTCCGAGTACAGCCACTTCTTGATTATCGGGAATATATGCTCGATCTCGACGGAAATTCCGCCTTTTTCGGTGTTTTTGGTTTCTTCTGACATAAAAGATTACCTCTTTTGCTTCATAGTAAGCGGGCAATCATACGACGCCCGGCGGCATGGTATACGGATACCAAGTATCAGGATACTATACCAATATATATTTTAACGCTAAAGTCAGGGATTGTCAAGTGATTTTGGGGGAATGTTACAAGTAGTTAATAGTGCGTTATTTTATATAAATATCCACGCAAAAGCAAAGACGAAAACAGCCCCCCGTGAGGAGCTGTCTCGTGTCATATCGGTTATTCTCTTTTTCCCATCAGCGGTTCGTATCTTCGCATAAGTTCCTTCATCCCGTCCGTGTCCATTATCTTGTCACAGACCCCGAAGGAGCGAAGAGCGCCGATCTGCCGCGCCACCATATTTTTCTCGTCGTCCGAGTTCGTCCGCGACTTGTCGAAGAGCTTTCCTCTCACGAGGAACGAAGTATGCCGCGTTTTCTCCGGAAGCGCGTCATAAGCTCTCGCGTGGCTGAACGAAAGCTCGTAATTCCTGAGCGCGCTTGCGGGATCATCCGCCATGACATACCTGTTCGCGATCCAGAGATAAAGATCGCTGAGGTCAGCATTATAGAAGCCATAGTCGCCGTCATCGAAGATCAGACGTATGAGCGACACCGCCTTCTCAAGATACTTTATCTGCTCACGCGGAGCGGTATCCGGCGTATTCAGCGCACAGTCCCGTATCTTGACGAGAAGGAGCGACGTCAGATCGAAGATATTCTCATGTATCTGCCCGAGCCATTCCGCACTGCCAGGCTCAAAGCTGTGCTGAAGCTCCTCGCCCTCGGTCATAAAGTAATCCGGAAAGCACCGCGCGGTCTCGAGTGCCTTCTCCTTCTCGCCGTCGGCAAGATACAGCCCGCCGAGTATCGAAAGCGCGGCATAGCGCGTCTTTTCGACCGGGCAATCATCGAGCACCCGGTCACACAGACGGTAAAGTTCCTCCTTGTGGACGTCATTCCCGCATTTGTCGGTGCAGCGCGGATCGTAGTTCAGCTGCCACATATACGCCTCGACTATGCGCCAGTCGTTCGGGAACTCCTCATAGGCGCGCGCTATCAAATCGAAACGCTCCTCCGATCTTCCGAGCGCGGCGAGACGGCCGCTTTCCTCGAGATAATCCCGTATCCTTTCGTCGTTCTTTGCGGCGTCGAGCCCGAGCACCTCGTCGGTCGATACGCCGAAATAGGACGCGAGCGGGATCACCATGCCGATGTCGGGAAGCGTCTCGTTCCGCTCCCATTTCGAGACCGCCGCCGCGGAAATATGCAGCTGATCCGCGAGAGCCTCCTGTGTTATGCCCTTCTGCCTGCGAAGGCGCTTGATATTGCCGCCGATACATAGTTCCATAGTTGTTACCTCTCTTATAATTCGGATCACCGGTGATCTCTGATAATATTATACAGCAAAACTCAGCTTTCCGCAAGCGCCGCGCAGGTCAGCGGACTTAACCGACGGTTGAAAGTCAGCGTCACATCCTCAACCGCAGACAAACACTGCCGGAGGACAGCAGTAATCAACGCCCTTCATATGCAGTCCCCTCTCATAAGCCTCGCGGACCACAAGCATCACGATATGCCGCGTAGCCGGGTAATAGCGATATACCTCCGATATCCCCGCAAGCCTCTTCGGAACCGGAATCTTCTGCCCGCGGAGAAACTCATGATACTCTTTCCCGAGCTCTACTTTCAGTCTCTCTCCGCAGTCGGATATCTTACCGCGAAGCCTTTCGTATTCCTCCGGGGACAGCGACGGTATCCCGAGGCTCAGCTCGTTTCTGTCCCGGACGAGCAGACCGGTGTTGCAGGTAAGCTCCGGTATCCTCTCGATTATCGCGTCCGGAACCTCCTTCCCGAGCGGCAGCTTTCTGTCGATACAGCGCAGAAACTTTAACATCCCGCCGTCAAAATACAGCTTCTCGCCGACAGCGTTAAACCTGTGCGGATTGTCCCAGAGCGACGTGTCGAACTCACATAGCATCATCTTCCCGTTCTCATCGGTCTCACAGCTTATCCGGTGTCCGCCGTATATCAGATACTCGTTCTCACGCTTCTCCAGCCCGCTCGTCACATACCCGGCGGGCAGGTAATTCCCGCAGATATTCCATGCTCCGCCGTCGCGCCTTTCCGGTCTTTCCGGCTTTGAGACCATCTGGAAATTTTGCAGCACCGTCATCACAAAATACCGCTCGAGTGAGTTTTTCCGGCGCTCGTCGAACCGGCCCTCAAGCTCTTTCATTCCCGCGGCGCCGTCAGAGATCACCGACCAGAAACGCTCGAACCGCTCTGTTATAAAACTCCGCTCCGACGCGAATCTTCCCTCGAAATCCTCCGGGCGGTAGATGATGAAGCCGGTCGCGACCCTGCCGTTTGACATGGTCATAAGCTCCGCGTCGACAAGCCTTTTCACTATCGGCTCGATGTAGACGGTCGGAATGCCGATCATGTCCGCGAGCTCCGGAACGGTCAGAGGTCTCTCGTAGGCGAGCGCCAGAAGGTTCTGGACGATAAGGTCGCCTTGTATCAGCGCGTTCGGTTCTGTTATCCCACATCTGCCGTCGTACCATGTGTCGAGCCTTCCGGCGAGGCTGTGTCTTGTTTCGTTCATCGTGTCAAATCCTTTCCGTATCTTTTCACGACCCGCGAAGAGACGGCTCTTTACCGTGCCGGTCGGGATGTTCAGCCGCGACGCTATGTCCTCGACGCTGCTATTGTTGTAGTAGTAATCGATGATGACCTCGCGCGTCTGCTCTGTGAGATAGTTTATCTCGCGGCGGATATGCTCCGCGGCTTCGCTTTCCGGCTCGTCCTCCGGCTCTGTGGTATCATCGAGACTGAATGTCTCGTCGAGGCTGACTGTCACCGGCAGGCGGTATTTCCGTCTCAGGGAATCGTTCAGTTTGTGAAAGAAGGTATTCGAGAGCCATGTCTTCGGATGCTCTATCACCCCGCCGCGCGAGAGAAACGCATACGCCGCGAGAAACGTCTCGGACACAATGTCGTCAGCGTCATCGGAACGCGACATCGCGAGCCGCCTTATGTAGTCGTAGTATTTCAGGATATCGTTCATGTTTATACCTCCTTTTCACACGTATAGTCGCCGGGGATGGGATTCGGTTCACACGAGGAAGAAAAAAACAACTCCCCACTGAAACCAGCGGGAAGCTGTATAAACGGTTGTCCGGCAGGCGCAGCAGTCTCCTGCGTCTCTCAGAGGTTTCCCCCTTGTCGTACCATCGGCGTGTGGTCGCTACGAAATTCACCACCTCGGATAACCGTGTTCATCTGTTTTTATCCGCGAATTCTCCCGCTCACTTCTTAATCGGCAGCCACTCCAGAATCGCCTGTATCCACTTGTCCCAGCAAGCCCAGTTGTGGTTTCCTTCGCTCTCCTGATAGGTGAGGTCGAAGCCGAGGTTCAGCAGATGGTCGCGCATTCTTCTGTTGTCGCCGATGAGGAAGTCCTCCGTTCCGCACCATTGCCAGAGCTTCGGTAAGGGTCTTCCGCTCTTTATGAGCCTCTCAGCCACGGCGAAAAGGTCGTTGTCACTGCCGACAAACTCGGTGTCATGGTCGCCCGCGATAAGCTCCGCGAATCCCGGCTTCGTCCTGTCATAGAACGTCCCGAAATCAAGCGCGCCGGACAGCGACGCCGCGCACGAGAACGTCTCCGGACACCTCAGTCCTAACTTGAACGCGCCGTATCCGCCCATAGACAGTCCCGCGACAAACGTGTCCTCACGTTTCGGCGACATCTTCGGGAAGAAATCGCGGCAGACCGCCGGAAGCTCGTCCGCCATGAACGTGAAATAGTTCTGCCCGTGCTTCATATCAGTGTACCACGAGAGATCGCCGTCCGGCATCACGACAGCTATCCCCTTCTCGGACGCGTAACGCTCAATCGACGTTCTGCGCTCCCATATCGTGTGGTCGTCGCTCATACCGTGCAGAAGATACAGCGTCGGGTAGGTCTCGACCTTGTCCCCGATAGAATCAAGACCGATCTGCCCGCGCGAACGCTGCGGAAGGATGACGTTCATCTGAACCTGTTTCCCGAGCACCTCGGAAAAGAAATATACGTTAAGAAATGCCATTATAGCACCTGCTTTCCTTTTTTTTCTTATATTATAGCACATTCCGTCCGCTTTGTCAATAATCTGACGACGGATCGGTGCAGGTTCATCGGAAATCATGATCCCGTCTTTCTGTTGACCGCGCGGGGAAAGGATCAGAGCGCGTATCCACTGATCCGGTCTTCTACCAGACGGTATTCTATACCATTGACGATCAGTTCCGGATTTCCGGCGATCTGTCGCTTGAAGTCATCGGTATACCATCCGGTCTGCTCTATGCTGTCGACCGACTCGTACCATCGCATGAAGACAAGTCTTCCGTTCTCATCGACATAGTTCTCAGCAATATTGCTGTTGTTCTGAACGCGGATATACTTTATGGTCTCAAAGGTCCTTTTCCCAATCGTGACGTCAAACACTCCCATCGTGTACCGCACATTATATTCGTCGATATATATCCTGCCGTCAACGATCCTCGGCGGATTTTCCCTGATAAGCAGCGGTCTGCCGTGAACACGGTCATTTCCGTTGACGATCACATCATAATCCTCCTCCAGGAAAGTATATATTGAAGTCGGAATATCATCGTCTTCGTCTCCGTCACAATCGATCGTCGCAAGATCACGGATATATTCGTCGGTAAGCTGTGAGAACCATATCTTCTCATTTTTGTAGAGCTTTCCCGCTCTGATATTGTAGGTGTCCCGACAGATCTTGACACCGGCAGCCTGGTGTATCACAGCCGCCTTCGGTACATAGCAGGTCGACACCAGCGCCAGCTTATTCAGGCGATATGTTCCTTCCGAATTCCTGTTTCCGACGATCGGAACGATAAAGGCTTCGTCGGCACACCTGACCTCAAAAAACGGGCGGGAGCTTTCCTTCAGGACAAGCTCGGGCATGATCTCCGGAAAACCGCAGGTTTGATCCTTCTTTGACATCGTTATTCTTCCTTTCTCAAACATCATGATCTGTTCGGGAGTGCACACGGAACGGAACTGCGACCGCGCGTTATGCAAGCGACTTTTAACGGTACCGACAGGAATGTCAAGGCGTTCCGCGATCTCGCTGTACTTATAGCCCTTCATCGTCAGAAGCAGCAATTCCGCGGATCCCTTTGGCAGCAGGCTCAGAATGCCATCGACCGTATCGTCTGCCTGTTCGCTGCCGCCGGTCACTGCCATATCCGGAATATCCTCCAAAGACATCTGTTCATTGCCGTATTTTTTGCGGAACCACAGATTGCACTGATTTCTCGCTATAGATAGTATCCATGTTCTGAACATCTCCTTGTTCCGGAGCTTTTCAAATCCGATATATGCCGCACAGTATGTTTCCTGAATGACATCATCCGCGTCAAAGCTGTCCGGCAATCTGAAGTTTATATATCGCTCGACCACGACACGATGCCTTTGCAGCAGCGTTTCAAAGGATACTTCCCGTTCCATTTCCATGCGTCCTCCTTTCGGTGTATTAAAACCGGTTTCATATAATAAGTTGCTTTTTGCGGCGAAAAGGTTCAGTGCAGATGAAACTTTTTCGGAATTATTATATCACTTAACATGGATGGCGATCCACTCCCGTATATTGAAGCTGCCGCGGGCACTGAGCACTGCCGCGAAACGGTTCACGGTACAAAAAAGACATGATGACACAATGCTTCTTTATTGTGTTTTTTACTTGACAAATCATAGAAGTTAGTGTATACTAATATTATTAGTCGAGACTAACAAAGAAAGGTATACTGATGACACTTCGTGAAATGAACGTAAACAGAACCTGCCTCGCCTCCGGTATCAATCTCCGGCACGACACGGCACGCCGCCTCGGGATGCTCGGGCTCACAATGGGCACTCCTCTCACTCTCTTAAACAAGAAGCGCTCCGGCGCCGTGATTGTAAAGCTCCGCGGCACACGCTTCGCCTTCGGCAAGGAGATCGCCGACGGAATCGACGTCACACCAACAAAACCGGAAGGAGAGACAAACAATGCCTGACACCATCCTCGAATCCGGAAACCCCACTCACATCTCCGCCGCCTTCATAGGCAACCCCAACTGCGGCAAGACCACCCTCTTCAACGCCTACACCGGCGCGAACCTCAAAGTCGCCAACTGGCCCGGCGTCACAGTCGAGAAGAAGGAAGGACACTACAGATTCCAGAACTGCGACTTCACCCTGACCGATCTGCCCGGAACCTACTCGCTCACGTCCTACACGATGGAGGAGCGCGTCTCGAGGCAGTGCATACTCTCGCCCGATGTAGACGTGATAATAGACGTGGCGGACGCCTCCGCGCTTGAGCGAAACCTCTACCTCACATTGCAGCTCATCGAGCTCGGAAAGCCCGTCGTCATGGCTCTCAACATGATGGACATAATAGAGGAGCGCGGCATGGAGATCGACATTCACCGTATGCAGGAAATGCTCGGAATCCCGGTAATCCCGGTCAGCGCCAGAAAGAAAACCGGTCTTGACACCCTCATGCACGCCGCCCTCCATCACGCCGACCCGAAGGCAAGCCATCCCCTCGAGCACCACCACAAAGTCGGTGAGAACGCAGATTTACACAAAGAACACGCCCTCGTCTACCCGGACAAAACCGAAAAGACTATAGCGGAGCTCGAAGGAATCCTGACCTCAGAGTATCCGGATATCAGAAACGTCCGCTGGCACGCGATAAAGTACCTCGAGAACGACGGCGACATCATAAAGCAGTACCCTATCGACAATCCGGAGCGCTTCGTGTCGGACGAGACCGAAAGCCGGATGATAAACGAAAAGTACGACTTCATAGAGGAGGTCGTCGGGGAAGTCCTGATGCGCCGGGACGAGACAAGCGCGTTCACCGACAAGGTCGACCGGGTGCTCACTCACAGGATCTTCGGGATGCCGATATTCCTCGCCATAATGGCGCTTGTCTTCACTCTGACCTTCACTGTCGGGGATTTTCTCAAAGGTTACTTCGAGATGGGGCTCGGGGCTCTGTCCGGCGTCGTCAGCCGCGGGCTTGACATGATGGGCGTCGGGAGCTTCATTCACAGCCTCATTGTCGACGGAATCATCGCCGGCGTCGGCGGGATTCTCACGTTTCTGCCGAACATCGTCATACTCTTCTTCGCGCTCGCCATTCTCGAGGACAGCGGGTATATGTCGCGCGTCGCCTACGTCATGGACGGGCTGATGGGGAAGATCGGGCTCTCCGGACGGGCGTTCATTCCGATGCTTCTCGGCTTCGGGTGTACCGTTCCCGCGGTCATGGCGTCAAGGGCGCTCGAGGACAGGCGCGACAGGCTGAAGACAATGTTTGTGACGCCGTTCATGTCCTGCTCGGCGAGACTGCCGGTTTATCTGCTGATTTCGGGTATGTTCTTCGGGAAGTTCGCGGCTCCGGCGGCGTTCTCCATGTATCTCATCGGGCTTGTCACGGCGATTCTCGTCGCGCTCATCGTCTCAAAGCTCACGAAAAAGTACGACACCCACACGCTCCTCATCGAGCTTCCCGAGTACAAGACGCCGAACCCGCACACGATATTCATCTACGTCTGGGAAAAGGTCAAGGACTACCTGACAAAGGCGGGAACGACGATATTCCTGGCGTCGATAGTTCTCTGGTTCCTGCTGAATCTCGGACCGCACGGGCTTGCTTCGGGGGATATGTCTGACAGCTTCGCGGCTATCGCGGCGAGGTTCCTCGTGCCGGTCATGAAACCGACCGGGCTTGGGTACTGGCAGATAATCGTCGCTCTGATATCCGGCGTCGCCGCGAAGGAGGTCGTCGTGTCGAGCATGTCGGTGCTGTTCGGCGTCGCGAACGCCGCGTCGGCTGAGGGAATGGCGGCTCTCTCGGGCGTGCTCGGAGGAATGGGCTTCACCCGGGCGAACGCTTACGCGATGATGATCTTCGTCCTGCTGTACGTCCCCTGCGTCGCTACAATCGGAGCAATCAGGAGAGAGAGCGGAAGCTGGAAGTTCACTCTCGGAACCGTGTGTATGCAGCTCGGTACGGCGTGGGTTGTGTCCGCCGTCGTTTATAATCTGCTGAGGCTCATATGAGAGCGAGGGCTGCCGCGATTGCGGCGGCTCTCTTGTTTTCTGGCATATTGGCATGACAGACGGGGGCAAATACCACCCCCCTCTATTATTTCTATTATTCAGTTTTTGTTCACAATGCAAGTCAAAAAAGATATCGCCGGGCGTGACATTCTGGATTCTATGCACGAAAATGCAAGTATGCACGAGATTTGGGTCATGGCGTCCCCCCTTGTATATTTCAGAATTTGTTCATAATCACGTATCGCCGTTCGGAGAGCGCGGCAATCGCTCTGTTCTCCGACTTGAAAACAAATTGTATCTTTTTCGTGCGCTGTATTGCGTTTCACGTGCAAACGGAGTATAATGATAGCAGAAGAAAGGAGATGGTTTTATGGCAGGAACCACGACAAACATCAGCATCCGGATGGACAGCGACCTGAAGGCGCAGGCGGACGCCTTGTTCTCGGAGCTCGGCATGAACCTCACAACGGCTTTCAATATTTTCGTGCGTCAGTCGCTTCGTGAGGGCGGGATTCCGTTTGAAATCTCGCTCAATCAGCCGGACAAGGAGACGATCGCCGCCATGCTCGAAGCGGAAAGGATTGCGAAAGACCCGTCTGTAAAGGGCTATAACGACCTCGACGAGCTCTTCGCCGATCTGAAGAAATGAGAAAGACAAAGCTGACAGTCAAGCCGACCGCGGCGTTCAAGAAGGATTACAAGCTGGCAATCAAGCGCGGACTGAAAATCGAGCTTCTTGAAGCCGTGATCGGAATGCTCGCGATGGGAAACACGCTGCCGCCCGAAAACAGAGATCATGAACTGACCGGAAACTGGCGCGGACACAGGGAATGTCACATTCAATCCGACTGGCTTCTGATCTACCGCGTCGAGAACGATGTTCTGGTGCTGACGCTTTCGAGAACCGGAACGCACAGCGATCTGTTCGGAAAATGAGCGTTTACTTGGAGCAATATTATGAACGCATTCTGAATAATACAGGGGGGGTGGTATTCACCCCCAATTGTCATGCCATGGTGACAGAGCCGGAACTCTCTCTGAGCCGAAAGCACGCGTCAATGCGTCAGGAAAGATAAATATGAACAAAATCTTAAATATACAAGGGGGACACCCTGACCAAAATTTCGTGCATTTTCCCATTTTCGTGCATCGGACGCGAAAAGGGACCGCCGCAAAACGGCAGTCCCTCTCTTATTCTTATGTTCTCTCAGAAGAGATAAGTGCCCTTCTTCACCTGATAAGTCTTTCCGTCAATCACGATCTCAGCCCCGACCGGAACTGTTATCTCATACCTGAACATATCAGCCGTCTCGTCATACGCCCAGCTGCTCACGATCCTTCCATGCTCAGTGTCATACTCCGCTCTCAGATGCCCGAGTCTGCGGTCAGGCTCCGGCGCTATCCTCACCTTCGCAAATCCCGGCTCGAGCGGCGTTATTCCGGCGGCAGTCTCGAAGACCCATCCGGCGACCGCCCCGTACGCGTAATGGTTGAACGAGTTCATATCGCGGCTCCAGAAGCTTCCGTCCTCCTTCAGACCGTCCCAGTGCTCCCAGACGGTCGTCGCGCCGTGCTCAACCGCGTACAGCCACGACGGGAACTTATTCTGGCAGAGAAGATCATACGCCGCGTCGATGTAGCCGTTCTCGGACAGCGCGTAAAGCAGATACGGCGTGCCGACAAAGCCGGTTTTCAGTCTGTTTCCGTTGTCCCTCACCATCTCCGCGAGCTTGTCCGCAAGCGCCTTCCTGTCCTCCGCGAGCCCGAAATAGAGAGCCAGCACGCAGGAAGTCTGGGTCGGGTAATCAGTGAAGTAACGGTTGAACGCCGCCTTTGTCCGCTTCATCTGCTCCTCAAACCCGCTCACGTCCTCGCCGAGCTCATGACCCGCGAGAACCACGAGAGATGTCGAATAATACAGGTATGCCGAAGCGATCAGATCCCTGTCGGTCGCGCCCACATAAGACCCCTCGTTCGCGTCGAGACCGAGCCAGTCGCCGTAATGGTCATGCCCGTTCCCGCTTCCGCAGTAGCCCGTCCAGAGGTCCGGAACAGTCGTGTGCGAGGTCATGTAGCCGATCCACCTCTTCATCATGTCGAAGTGCGAGCGCAGAAGCTCACGGTCGCCGTAGTGACGGTAAATGTGCCAAGGGCAGATGACAGCCGCGTCAGCCCAAGCCGTGCTCGACTTGCCGTCGAAATCATAGTCGGTGTTCCACTCGGCAGGAATCACGCACTGTATGCCGCCGAACTTGTTCTGGTTCAGCTTCATGTCGGAGAGCCACTTCGTGAAGAAACGCTTGACGTCGAACTGATAAGCCGCGGTATTGACAAACACCTGAGCGTCGCCCGTCCAGCCGAGCCTCTCGTCTCTCTGCGGGCAGTCGGTCGGAACGTCGAGGAAGTTGCCCTTCTGTCCCCAGATAATGTTCTCAAACAGCCGGTTCAGCTTGTCGTCCCCGCAGGAGAGATAACCGGTGCGCTTTATGTCGGAGCAGATAACGATGCCCTTGAAGTCGTCAAGAGACGCCTCGACGCCCTCGACGCGCAGATATCTGAGACCGTAGAAAGTCAGCTTCGGACGCCATGTCTCGTCGTTTCCGCCGCAGATATAGACCATCTCGCTCTTCGCGGAGCGGTAGTTCTCGGTGTAGAAGTTCCCGTCCTTATCGAACATCTCGGCGCAGGTGAGGCGGATTCTCGTGCCCTTCGGAGCGGTCGTGTGAAGCTCGATTACACCGGTGAACTCCTGACCGCAGTCAAGCACATTGTCGCCCGCCGGAGTGGTTATGATCCACTTCGGGAAAATCTCCTCCTGATAGGTTATCTTCTCGCCCTGCTGAGGCACGAGCCTGTCGTGCGGGAAATCGGCGATGACAACCGGCTTCTCGACGCCCTCGAAGTTCGCGTCATAGTGCTCGCCGTCGTAGATGTCGGCGAATCTCGTCTTGCTCTCCCTGACAGTCCAGCTCTCGTCGGTCGGGATTATCTCGACCTTTCCGTCCTCGTACTCGATAGTGAGGAGAGCTATCAGCCTCAGAACATGGTCGGCTTCCGCGGGTATTCTCGATATATTTCCGCAGTACCAGCCGCTCGCGACCTCGACCGTCAGAGTGTTCGTGCGCTCCATAAGATCTGTCACGTCGTAGCTCTGAACCTGTATTCGCTTCGCGTAAACAGTCCATCCCGGCGCGAGAACGAAATCTCCGACCGGCTTTCCGTTAAGCTCGGCATAGTAAACTCCGCAGGCGCTCATCTCGAGCGTCGCTTTTCTTATCTTCTTCGCGGTCTCAAATCTCCCGATAAACTCGGGGCATCCATCAATCTTTCCGGCACTCAGCCATTTCGCGGATTCAAGCATATCTGTGTTTCCTTTCTGTACTATAAAAAGAGCGCGGGTCTCCGGAAAGCCGTCATCAGGTTTCCCTTCATTACCTGCGCACTCTTATTTCACTTACTGAAGATTAGCGGTGATCTTGTCCATCCACTCGGTGACGTTCTTCTTCTCGTCGTCCTTGACTCCGCCGAGGAACGGAAGTCCGCCCTTGATGTAGAGGACGTCCTCAATCGCGTTGGCGCCCGCGCTCTTCACGGCGTCGATCAGCACCTTCGCTCCGTCAGCCGAACCGTCGACCAGAAACGCGACGTTAGCGGCTCTCTGCTTCGTCAGCTCCTTGCAGAACAGAACGAGAGCGTTGTCCGGGTCCTTCGACACCGAGACGATCATGACGACAAGTCTCTCCTTATCGCAGGAATACGCCGGAGGGATCTTATCCATGCAGTTGACCTTCTCGGTCGCGTAGTTATCGGTGATGATACCCGCGATATTCTTGAGCTTTGCCTTGTTCGTGTAATAAAGAACACGCATCTTCATAATGAGTTATCTCCATTCAGTATTATTATTCCCTCACGGCTTTTCACCGATAGGCGAACTTTTCCGATATCAATTATACCACAAACCGGGCGATTTTTGAAGCACATACCGCAAATTTCCGAAACTTTGTAGGCTTTCACAGTTTGAGAGATTATTTTTGTGTGATATAACAAGATCATAGTCCGATATAGACAACGGAGCGCGGAGGAATCGTGACATAGTTATCGCTTATCACAACGCGGGCAGTATTTTCTACGCATGCAGACAACAATACTTCACCCCCGCGCCCGGTCTCGATATCCCAAGGTCTGTCCGACATATTGGCGGCAACGGCTGTCACGTCGCTGTTATATCGTCTGACTATCAGTATCTGTGACATATCGCCGGTTTCGGGGAGTGAGATATCGCCATGCAGAAGCGCCGGATTTCCGTTTCTCACCCGCCCCGCCTCGCGGTAGAAGTCGGTGAGCGGCGTCTCGCTCCTCACGAAAGGCATACGGTTGAACGGGTCGCGTCCGCCCTCCATACCCCTCTCGTCGCCGTAGTAGACGCACGGCATACCGGGAAGCGCGCAGAGTATCGCCCAGGCGAGCCGCAGTCTGTTCTCCGCGAGTTCTCTCTTGTCGTCAGGCAGTCTGTAAACCGCAAGCTCGGCGTTTGTCATCCGCTCAGCACCGACGCCCGCGAGAACAGTCAGAATCCGCTCAGTGTCATGCGTTCCGAGGAAGTTCATCAGCACGTGCCCGACCATCTCCGGATAGTGCGGGTAAATTGTCGTCAGAACCTCGTACAGCCGCGTTTTGTCGCCGCTCATGACATAGTCTGTGACGCCGTCCTTAAGTGGATAGTTCATCACGGAATCAAGCTGTCCGCCGCGGAAATACTTACGCCTTTCCGAGTACGCGACCTTGTTCGACGCGTCCTCCCAGACCTCGCCGATTATTATCGCTTCCGGGTCGGCGCGTTTCGCGCTCTTCCTGATCTCCGAGAGGAGCTTGTCCGACAGCTCGTCCGCAACGTCGAGACGCCATCCTCCCGCGCCGTGATTCAGCCAGTTTCCGACAACGCCGTCAGTATCGTCCTTTCCGCATATGAAGCCGACAAAGCTCTCGTCCGCGGTTCTTGTCTGCGGCAGAATCTTCACGCCCCACCAGCACCTGTAGTCGTCCGGCCAGCGCCTGAAATCGTACCATTCGCTGTAGTCTGAGCTTTCCGACTGATAAGCGCCCTTTCCGGGGTAGTTCCCGAACCTGTTGAAATACACGCTGTCAGCGCCCGTGTGCCCGAACACGCCGTCGAGTATCACGAGCATATCTTTTTCCTTCGCTTTGGCGCACAGCTCCTCAAAAGCGTCAGTGTCGCCGAGGAGCGGGTCAATCTTCATGTAATCGCCGGTGTCATAGCGATGGTTCGACGCCGCCTCAAATATCGGGTTCAGGTAGATTGTCCGCACGCCGAGGGATTTTATATAGTCGAAATTGTCGATGATGCCCTGAATGCTTCCGCCGAAGAACTCGTTGTTGTCGAGCTCGTCTCCGGGCTTCCCGGCGTATTCGGGGACGCCGGTCTCCCAGTCGGGGTTTATGATACGCTTCTGTCCGCCGATGAAGGTCAGCTCCTCACGCGAAGTATATCTCTTCCCGCCTGTCGCGAACCTGTCAGGGAATATCTGGTACATCATGCCGCCCGCGAAACGCTCCGGTACGGTGTAATCCTTCGGGTAAACCAGAAGCTGCCGGCTGTCCGGCGAGCCGTCCGTGACACTCCCGTCCTGATTTGTCCTGACCTTTCCGAGCGGCGTCGTCAGCTCAAAGTCATAGTAGAACAGTCCGCTCCCGTCAAGGCATATCTCACCGGTATCGACCGGGCACGAGTAAATATCCGCGGAATCCCCGAAACCCGACAGTGTCAGCGGAAGCTCCCGCCTTGACATATCGTCGTCCCGGTAAAGCCGCATGACGACCGAATCAACCGAGAACGCCCGCGGCACACAAACCGTGAAATCGAGCACAGTCCCGAACGGATAAGCGTCCCGCCCCATGAACCCGACAGAACCCCCGTCCCGCCGGGCGAGAGAAAGCGAAACCCTCGCCCCGCACCGGATAAGAGCGTCAATGTCCGAAAACGCGTTCATCTCACTTTATCGGTCTTATATGCCAGATATTGTCGGCGTACTCGCGTATCGAGCGGTCGGCGGAGAAGTAGCCCGCCTTAGCCGTGTTTATGAGCGACATACGTTCCCACTTCTTCTTGTCCGAGTAGTCGCGGAGCATCGCGTCATGAACGCTCGTGTAGGAATCGAAGTCAGCGAGGCACATATACGGGTCAGCCACGCCGTGAGCGTACTGCGGGTTCACGAGATACTGCTTCATGTCGCCGAACGATCTTCCGTTGAAGCCCGCGTCGAGAGCGTCGACCGCCGTCCTCAGCTTCTCGCTCTTGAGATAGTACGAGGTCGCGTAATAGCCGCGCTTCCAGAGGTCGTCGACCTCCTCTGTCGTGAGACCGAAGATATAGATGTTGTCCGCGCCGAGGTGCTCGTACATCTCGACGTTCGCGCCGTCCATCGTTCCGATTGTTACGGCTCCGTTCGCCATCAGCTTCATACAGCCGGTTCCGCTCGCTTCCTTGCCCGCGAGAGATATCTGCTCGCTTATGTCCGCCGCCGGGATAAGGACCTCGGCGAGGCTGACGTTGTAGTCCTCCATGAATATGACGCGCAGCTTCTCGCGTATCTTCGGGTTCTTCTCGATGTCCGCGCTGATATAGCAGATGAGCTTTATGATGTTCTTCGCCATATAGTAACCCGGAGCCGCCTTAGCGCCGAATATGAAGGTCTGCGGGGTGATATCGAGGTCGGGGTTCTCCTTTAACTGAACGTACAGGCTTATGATCCTGAGCGCATTGAGAAGCTGTCTCTTGTACTCGTGCATACGCTTTATCTGCACGTCGAATACGGAATCAGGGTCGAGCTTTATGCCGGTCTTCTCCTCGGTATAGATCGCGAAGTTGACCTTGTTCGCGCGCTTTATCTTCTCGATGCGCTGGAGCACCGACGCGTCGTCGGCGAATCTCGCGAAGCTCTCGAGCCGCTCCGGCTGCTTGTGCCACGCGTCGCCTATGCACTCGTCGATGAGCGCGGTCAGCTGAGGATTCGAGTAGCAGAGCCAGCGGCGGTGAGCGATGCCGTTCGTGACGTTCGTGAACTTTCCGGGCGTGTGCTTGTAGAAGTCGTGGAATATCGTCTTTTTCAGGATCTCGGAATGCAGCTTCGAGACGCCGTTCACCGTGTGCGAGCCGACGACCGACAGGTTCGCCATGCGTATCTGGTCATAAGCGACGACCGCCATCCTCGATATCCTGTCCCAGTCGCCCGGGTAAGCCGTCCACAGCTCGGCGCAGAAGCGGCGGTTGATCTCGCAGATGATCTGATAGATGCGCGGCAGCTTCAGCCTGAACAGGTCCTCGTTCCATGTCTCAAGCGCCTCCGGCATGACAGTGTGGTTCGTGTAGGACACAGTCGAGGTGACGAGGTTCCACGCGTCGTCCCAGCCGTAGGAGTAGTTGTCGATGAGTATGCGCATGAGCTCCGGAATGACCATCGCCGGGTGAGTGTCGTTTATGTGTATCGCGACCTTCTCGGCAAAGTTCGACAGAGAGCCGTAAGAGGCGAGGTGATCCGCGATTATAGACTGAAGCGACGCCGACACGAGGAAATACTGCTGTGAAAGCCTCAGATACTTGCCCTCGGTGTAGTTGTCCGACGGATATAGAACTTTCGAGATAATCTCGGCGTTCGTGTCCTCCTCCATCGCCTTGACGTACTGTCCCTGAGAGAAGAGGTTCATGTTGAAGTTCATAGGGTCGCACGCCTTCCAGAGACGGAGAATATTGACCGCCTTCGAGTCCGCGCCGGAGATCATCATGTCGTACGGGACCGCCTGAACGACGTCGGGATTGTCCACCGTCACGTCGCAGTGACCGTTCTCCCACTTCTCGTTGAGCTTTCCGCCGAAGGTGACCGAAAAGGTCTTGTCGGTGCGCGGCACGAGCCACACGTCGCCCTCGGGCATCCATATGTCCGGAAGCTCGATCTGGTCGCCGTCTACTATTCTCTGCTTGAAGAGACCGTACTCATACAGTATCGAGAACCCGGTCGCCGGATAATCAAGAGTTGTGAGAGCGTCCATGAAGCACGCCGCGAGACGTCCGAGACCGCCGTTTCCGAGACCCGGATCCGGCTCGAGCGGGTATATCTCGTCGAGCGAGAAGCCCATGTCCGCGAGCGCCTGCCCGTAAGCGCCGGCGACGCCGAGGTTGTTCAGGTTGTTCTTCAGTGAGCGCCCGACGAGGAACTCCATGCAGAGATAGTATATCTTCTTTCCCCTCTGCTTCTTCGTGTCGAGCTTGAAGTCCGACCTCTTCTGGGTCAGGATGTCCTTGACGGTCAGAACCACCGCCTTATACATCTGCTCCGGGTTCGCGTCGTCCGGCGTCGTGCCGAAGTAACGCGCGAGCTTTGAGGTTATAGCGGCGCTTACCTGTTCTTTTGTCATGTTTGTGTTCATTTATACCAGTTCCTTTGCTTAATGCCTTTCCGGGCGTTTCCCGGAGGTTCTTTTCTTTTCCTGTTTCTGTTCCTGTTTATCTGAGAGACTCGTACATCTCAATGTATTTCTTTGCCGAAGCGTTCCACGAGAAGTCCATGTTCATGGCGTTCGACACAAGATGCTCCCACTGCGTTTTATTGTTGTAGAGTTTAACCGAGCGGCGTATCGCGTCGAGCATATCGTGCGCGTTGTAGGTGACGAAGGTGAAGCCGTTGCCCTCTCCTGTCTCCGGATTGTACGGCTTTATCGTGTCACAGAGCCCTCCGACCTCCCTGACGACCGGCACGGCTCCGTAGCGGGACGCTATCATCTGCGAGAGACCGCACGGCTCGGATTTCGACGGCATGAGGAATATGTCAGCCCCCGCGTAGATCTGCTTCGCGAGCCGTCCGTCGTAGGCGAGCATTACCCCGCACTTGCCGCGGTGCCGCTCAGAGAGCCCGGAGAAGAAGTCCTCGAGCTCGCTCTCGCCCGTCCCGAGAAGCACGAACTGCACGTTCTCGGTGTCAAGAAGCTCATCCGCGACACGCCTGACAAGATCGAAGCCCTTGTGCGACGCGAGACGGGAGACCATCGCGACGACCGGCACGTCCGGCTTTTCCGGCAGTCCGAATATCCTCTGGAGATCCGCTTTGTCCGCCGCCTTGCCAGAGATATCCGCGGCGCTGAAGGTCTTCGTTATTGTCTTGTCAGACGCCGGGTTGTAGCGGTCGGTGTCGATTCCGTTTATTATGCCGCAGACCTTGTCCCTGTACATTTTCAGGATATGATGCAGTCCGCTCGAGAAATACTCTGTCTGAATCTCCTCGGCATAGCGCGGGCTGACCGTCGTCAGGCGGTCGCAGCAGACAATCGCGCCTTTTGTCAGGTTGATGCACCCGTCGTACTCAACGACGTATCTGTCCCAGGAGTCAAGGCAGAAGATGTCGCCGAGAATGTCAAAGCCGTATATTCCCTGATAGTCGATATTGTGAATCGTGTAGACCGACTTCATCTTCGAGTAAGCCTCGAGATACTTGTACTTGCGGGAGAGGTATATGACGCACAGCGCGCTCTGCCAGTCGTGGCAGTGAAGTATATCCGGGAAGAAATCTATGTGCGGCATCATCTCCATGACCGCCTTGCAGAAGTAAGCGTATCTCTCGCCGTCGTCATAGCTGCCGTAGAGCGACGGGCGCTTGAAGTAGTACTCGTTGTCGATGAAGTAGTAGGTGACGTTTCCGAGCCTGTATTCCCACACGCCGCAGTACTGGCGCCTCCACGCGAGCTGCACGGTGAACTCGGAGACGAGGCGGGATTTCTCCTTGTATTTTTCGGATACGACCTGATACATAGGTATCACGACCCGGACGTCAAGCTCCGGATCCTCACGCATAAGAGCCGCCGGAAGCGAACCCAGCACGTCGGCAAGTCCGCCGGTCGCCGCGAACGGAATAGCCTCGGAGCCGACGAAAAGTATCTTTTTCATGTCCTTTTTCCTTTCTCCGGTTTTATACAAGACGGTTTTTCTCAACGAAGAACGGCAGCGTCTCGTGACCCGAGAGTATCCTTCCGTCGCGGATGACGACGTTCTTGTCGGTTATGACGCAGTTCAGGAAGACGTTCTCGCCGATAACTGTGTCCTGGAAAAGTATCGAGTTCTTGACCGTCGCGCCGCGGCTTATCTTGACTCCTCTGAATATTATCGAGTTCTCGACCGTGCCGTCGATTATGCAGCCGTCCGCCACAAGCGAATTCTTGACGACAGAAGACTCGGCGTATCTCGTCGGGGCGGAGTTGCGGACTTTCGTGTAGATCGGGCGGGTCTTTATGCCGAAGATCTCGTCGCGGTTCTCCGGCGTGCCGAGAAGCTCCATGGAATGGCTGTAGTAATCGGCGAGCGAGCCTATATTCGCGAAATACCCGTCGTACTTGTAGATTCTGAAATTGCGTCTCGCCGTGTTGCGGGCTATGACGTCGCGGTTGAAGCTCGTGTAGCCGTGCGCTATCGCGTCGACCACCACGCTCTGGAGATAGTCGCGGTTGATGACGAGAATATTGAGGTCTATGTCGCGGTAGCCGGTGACGTTCGTCGGATAGGGGTTTATGTCGACTATCCTTCCCTCCGGGTCGGCGTCTATGATGACGTTTCTCGACGCGGCGTCCTTGTTTAACAGGACGCGCTTGACCGCTATCGTTATGTCGGCGTTGTTCTCGATGTGGTCGTTTATCATGTCGTTGAGGTCGACGTTGCAGATGACGTCGCAGTCAGAGAGAACGACATAATCCGACGTGAAGCGGCTGACCGAGTAATTGACGCTCTTCAGAGCCTCCATGCGGGAATTGTAGAGAGCGTTCGACTGGTTAGCGTAAGCCGTCATGTAAGGCGGAAGAATCTTGATACCGCCGGAACGTCTCGCGAGGTCCCAGTCCTTTCCGGCTCCGATGTGGTCCATCAGAGACTGGTAATTATAGTGAGTTATGACGCTCACCGATGTGATGCCGGAATTGACCATGTTCGACAGTGCGAAGTCGATGAGTCGATATCTTCCCGCGTACGGGACCGACGCCATCGTGCGCCTGAGGGTGAGCTCCGGTATGTTCTTATCGTGCAGATTCGAAAAAATTATTCCCTGAACTGACATCTTCAAATTCCTTTCGCCTTATATTCTGTGCTCTTCGAGGTACTGCGCGTTGACCATCTCGCCGGCCTTTATGACGCCGCCGTGCGGGATTTTCAGGTCGGAGCCGACAAGGGTGATCTTCCCGCCCTTCTCCATGGCTTCGCCGACGACTGCTCCCGCACCGATCTCCGTGTCTCCGTCAACTATCGAATAGTAGACCGAAGCGCCCTCGCGCACCACCGTGTCCTGCATGATGATCGAATTGCGTATATAAGCCCCGCGCGCGACCTTGACGCCGCCGAACAGAACCGAGTTCTCGACAATGCCGTCTATCTCGCAGCCCTGCGATATCAGCGAGTTCGCGACCTTGCCGTTCATGCCTATATAGTGCGGGGGTCTGATCTCGCTCCTCGAATAGATGCGCCAGTCGTCGTCATAGAGGTTGAACACCGGATCGTCGCCGAGAAGGTCCATGTTAGCCTCCCAGAGGCTCTGCACGGTCCCGACGTCCTTCCAGTAGCCGGAGAACTCGTAGGCGAACATTCTCTCTCCGCTCGCGAGCATTGCCGGGATGATGTTCTTTCCGAAGTCCTTCGAGGATTTCGGGTCCTTCTCGTCCGCCTCGAGGTATTCGGCGAGGACGCGGCGGTTGAATATGTAGATGCCCATCGACGCTTTGGTGCTCTTCGGCTGCTTCGGCTTCTCCTCGAACTCGATTATCCTGCCGTCCTCGTCAGTGTTCATGATGCCGAATCTCGACGCCTGCTCGAGCGGGACGTTTATCACCGCGATTGTCGCCGCCGCGCCCATCTTCTTGTGGTACTCGAGCATAGCCGAATAATCCATCTTGTAGATATGGTCGCCCGAGAGAATCAGCACATAATCCGGGTCGTAGCGGTTGATGAAGTTCATGTTCTGGTAAATGGCGTTCGCCGTGCCCTTGTACCAGTCCGCCGACTTCGAGCCCTGATACGGCGGGAGAACCATGACGCCGCCGTTCATGCGGTCAAGATCCCACGGCTGACCGTTGCCTATATATTCGTTGAGCACGAGCGGCTGATACTGTGTCAGCACGCCGACCGTGTCTATCCCGGAGTTGACACAGTTCGAGAGGGTGAAATCTATTATCCGGTATTTCGCGCCGAACGGGACGGCGGGCTTCGCCGTCTTCTCGGTCAGTGTATAGAGCCTGCTTCCCTGTCCTCCGGCAAGGAGCATTGCCACGCATTCTTTCTTGTTGTACATACCGATGGAACCTCCTGAAAAATATATATATCACACCGCCATCTGACGGTCATGTCACGTTTTTTGTTTTCGTCAGAGCGTCTTTCTCACGGCTCTGCCGACCGGCTTCAGTATCACCGAGGAGAGCCCCGGAAGATCGATCGTGAGACTTCTCTTCACCGGCGAGTCCTCTTTCCCGCCGTCGTCCGCGTCGTACAGAACGGCGTCGAGCGCGCCCTGATTTCTGATGCCCGAGCCGCCGAAAGCCTCGTCGTCAGTCGAGAACGCCTCGATGTATCTCGCGTGGGTCAGCGGCTTTATCTCGAACCCGTATCTCGTCACCGGCGAGAAATTGAACGCCATCACAAGCTCGTTTCCCTTCTTGTCCATACGCCTGAAAGCTATGATGTTGAGGTCGGACATATCCGGGTAAATCCACTCGAAGCCGTCCCAGGAGAAGTCGAGATCCCACAGCTCGCGGTTCTCGAGATAGAACCGGTTGAGCGCCATGACGAACCCGCGGAGCTTCGAGTGCATATCGAAATCGAGCATGAACCACTCAAGCTGGTTCTCGTAGTCCCACTCGCGGAACTGTCCGTACTCCTGCCCCATGAACATCAGCTTCTTTCCCGGATGGCAGATCTGATACGCCATGAACAGTCTGTCCCCCGCGAACTTCTCGTTGTAGTCGCCGAACATCTTGTCAAGCAGCGAGCGCTTCCCGTGTACGACCTCGTCATGCGATACCGGGAGTATGTAGTTCTCGTTCAGCGAGTACATCATCGGGAAGGTCAGCTTGTCGTGTTTGAATTTTCTGTAAACCGGGTCGGTCTCAACGTAATCGAATGTGTCGTTCGCCCAGCCCATGTTCCACTTGAAGTTGAACCCGAGTCCTCCGTCCGAGACCGGCTTTGTCACCATAGGCCACGCGGTCGACTCCTCGGCTATCATCAGCGCGTCCGGGAACTCCGCGAAGAGCGTCGTGTTGAGCTTCTGGAAGAACGCTATCGCCTCGAGATTCTGGTTTCCGCCATCCTTGTTCGGTATCCACTCGCCGGGCTGTCTGTCGTAGTCGAGGTAGAGCATTGATGCCACGGCGTCCACTCTCAATCCGTCCGCGTGATACTCGCGGAGCCAGAACAGCGCGTTCGATATGAGGAAGCTCTCGACCTCGTTTCTCGCGACGTCGAAGAACCTTGTTCCCCAGACCTTGTGCTCCATCCTGTCCTTTCCCTGATACTCGTAGAGCGGTCCGCCGTCGAACTCATAAAGCCCGTGCTCGTCCTTCGGGAAGTGCGCCGGAACCCAGTCGAGGATTACCCCGATGCCGACCGAGTGGAGCTTGTTTATGAAGTACTTGAAGTCCTCCGGCTTTCCGTATCTCGAAGTCGGTGCGTAGTAGCCGCACACCTGATAGCCCCACGAGCCGTCAAACGGGTGCTCCATCACCGGCATCAGCTCGACGTGAGTGTATCCCATCTGCTTCAGATAAGGCGCGAGCTCGTCCGCTATTTCACGGTAGGTCAGGTAATTCTTCCCGTCCTTCGTCGTCTCGCCGTTTCTCGTCCTCCATGAGCCGAGGTGCATCTCATATATATTCATCGGCGCGCTGAAAAACTCCCGTCTCTTTGATCGCGAGCCCTTACCAGCAACTGTCTGCATACGTCTCGCGCGCCAGAGGGAATCGCTCCACCTGAACTGCGTCGGGTCGTATATCTTCGACGCGGTGCCCTTCAGCGTCTCGGACCAGAACGCGTAGGGATCGGCTTTAAGGTGAGTGCCGCTCTCCGACGTCACCGAATACTTGTAGTTCCCGCCGTCAAGCGATTTGCCGCTCTCAAGCGTGTATTCCCACACGCCCATCTTCGTGACCCTGACCATCGGCGCGTTTCCGGCGTCCCAGCCATTGAAGTCGCCGACAACCGAGACCGAGAGAGCGTTCGGCGCCCACACCCTGAACGTGTAGAGATACTTATCTCCGTCCCGCGAGAGGTGACAGCCGAGGTAATCGTAAGCGTGCGTGCTCGTTCCCTGATGAAAATAGAACGCCGCCTGATCTCCTGTCTCCGGAAGGTTAGTGTTGCCGCTATTCGTTTCCTTCTGCATTTCAGACCTTGCCTTTCCTGTGATTTTTTACTTCGTGAATAATTATATCATGTTCCGCCCGCGTATCGTGTCGTTTCCCGCCGATATCCTGCAAAGGGCGCGGTGATTATCTCGTTTTCCGTCCCGTACCGAGTATCCCGAGTATGTCACGTCCGTAACGCTTCGCGACCTCGAAGCTCATTCCGCGTATCATCGAGAGCTCCCTTATGTCCGCGGGCTTTTCCGCCGCGACAAGGCGCATCGTCGAGTCGGTCATTATGCTGTACGCCGGTATCCCGCGCCTTCCCGCCGCGTCACGACGCCAGCTCCTGAGCTTTTCGTACAACTCCGAGCCCGCGCCCTCCGGAACTCTCGGCGGAATATTCCTCGCCAGAGCCGTTGTCTTTTTCTTTTCCGCCCGCATCTTCATGACGGCGGCGCGCTTGTCGTGGAAGAACGCGTCGAACTCGTCGGTCAGCGTCAGTATCGGGTAATCCGCCGACAGCCGCTTCAGGTAATCGAGATCGATGAGCCGCTCTATCACGTCCCGTATCTTCCCCGGCGGTATATCCGAGAGTATCGCGAAGCCGCTCATCTCGCTGTACCCGCCTCGTATCATCCTCTCTGTGTCGTCCCCGTGCAGGAAGTCGGTTATGAACGACGCCCCGAACCGCTCGCCGGTCGCGTAAACGGCGAGGTAAACCGCGCGGACAATCCGCGTCACGTCGACCTTCTCGTAGTCCCCGTCGCAGACCGAGCAGTTCCCGCACTCCTTCTTCTCCGGCTCCTCGCCGAAATATCTCAGTATGTAAGAGCGCAGGCAGTCGTCCGACTCGCAGTATTTTATCATATCCGCGAGCTTTTCGTATTTGCGTTTCTTTGCCGCTTCCCTCTCCTCGGGCGGGGCGTCGGCGTCGTCGGCGGCGTTTTCGATCAGGAACTTCGCGGTTCTGATGTCCGCGGGCGAGTAAAAGAGTATGCACTCGGCGGCGCCCCCGTCGCGTCCCGCTCTGCCCGCCTCCTGATAGTAGCCCTCCATCGAGAGCGGCATATTGTAGTGGACGATGAACGAGATATCCGGCTTGTCTATCCCCATTCCGAAAGCGTTGGTCGCGACCATGAGCTGTCTGCGGTCGCTGATGAAATCGTCCTGATTCTCAGCCCTTGCCTTCTCACTGAGCCCGGCGTGGTATACCGCGTTCGGGAAACCATCGACCGTCAGCCTGTCGTGGAGCTTATCCGCGGTCTTTCTTGTCATCGTGTAGATTATGCCGGACTTCCCGCGGTTGCGGTCCAGATACTCCTCGAGCCTCGTGAACTGGTCGGAGGTGCGGATAACGCCGAAATACAGGTTCGGTCGGTCAAAGCCGGTCGTTATCTCAAACGGGTCATGAAGCCCCAGCACATCGTGTACATCCTTCTTCACCGCGTCGGTCGCCGTAGCCGTGAACGCCGCCATCACCGGACGCCCCGGGAGAGAGTCCGCGAACTTCCCGATATTCGTGTAGCTCGGTCTGAAATCATGCCCCCACTGCGACACACAGTGCGCCTCGTCGACCGCCAGAAGCGATATCGGAGCCCTCATCGCGAAGGAAAGGAAGCTCTCGGTCGCGAGCCTCTCGGGCGCGACGTATATTATATCTTATAGGCTCCCTCGGACGCCCTTCTCAGCGCGAGCGAATACTGCCCCGGCGTCAGAGAGCTGTTGAGATAAGCCGCGCGCACCCCGCGCTGATTCAGCGTCCCGACCTGATCCTTCATCAGCGAGATAAGCGGCGACACGACGAGAGTTATCCCGGGAAGCATTATCGCTGGTATCTGATAGCACACCGACTTACCGGAGCCGGTCGGCATGACCGCCATCACGTCCCTGCCGGAGAGAATGCTGTCGATTATCTTCTCCTGCCCGCCGCGGAAGGAGGAATAGCCGAAATATCTCTTCAGCACCGATAATTTTTCATCCACTTTTACACCTCCCTCCGGTAAAGATCCATCTACTATATATTATACAACAAAAATGTGTCCGTGTAAATAGAAATTCATTAGGTTGAATAAAAAAATGAGCGCGTCGCGCTCAGTGTTTTATGTATACTCTGCACAATTTACTTTTGCATTTTTAGACGTTTTGCGGTCTCGTATTTCAGCTTCGTGGCGTTGCCCCCGCGCAGGTGTCTTTCGGATTTGTTCTTCTCGAGCACTTTTTCCGCGGCGGCGCAGAGGACCGGGTCGATGCGCATCAGTCTCGACGTCAGATCCTTGTGCACGGTGGACTTGCTGACCCCGAAGACCGCGGCGGTCGCTCTGACCGTGCTGTCATGCTCTGTCAGGTACTGCGCTAAAAGGCGCGGCCGCTCGTCGCTGTCGATTTTCAAGGCGTTCACTCCGTTTCGGGTTCACGATTTCCATAACATCATATGCAGCGGGAGGAGTGGAATATGACAGCGGTTTTACATTTCGCGGGTGTGCGTTATCCGTGTAAGGAGCCTGTAACGGAAGCGATATAAGGCTTCGTTATTATAGATAAATCAATATCGTTTTTTTGTATATTACGCTGATTTTGCGATCTGTCAGAAAAAGCGTGTAAAAACAGAGAAAAGCGGGAGGCATGACGCTTATCTCCCGCTTTTAATGTCTTATTTATGAAAGAATTATGTCCGTATAAACTCTCCAGTCCGCAAGGCACGGGCTGTGCTCCCCTTCGCGGTTGTGGAACGCGACGTAGCCGTCCGAGTAAGACTCGTCGACACCGACAAACCTGTCCTCCGGCGCGACAAACCCGGGCTTCCCAAACGCCTCCCAAGCGGGTGACGCCGCGGCGCAGCAGAGATTCTCAGACTCCGGGTCCGCCCACTCGTCAAGAGAGGACGCGCCGACGGCGACGTGTCTCGGCGCTGAAGCCGCGATGAGCCAGTGCTGATCGAACGGCATCTTTTCGATTCCGTCGCCGGCATAATCCTTGTATCGGTCGCAGAACCAGTAGCCGAAGGTCTTCGTGATATATCCGATGTCCTCGCCCTTCTTTCCGCGGGTTATCGCGTCGCCGGAGCAGCCCGCGTTGTTCGAGAAGACATACTTGAACCTCGTGTCCTGAGCGCCGCACCAGAGAGCGGTCTTTCCGAGCCTTGAGTGTCCCTCAACGGCGATTCTCTCAGGGTCAAAGAGGTCGAGAGTCAGAAGAAAATCAAGCGCGCGGCTCGCAGCCCACGCCCACATTCCTATCTTGCCCCAGAGATCACGCGCTCCTTCTTTTCTCGGGAAGAGCGCCGCCACCCCCTCCTTGCAGTCATCATACCTGTCCGCCGCGACGTCAGTGTAGACGAATTTCGCGAGCGCGACGCCCTTGGCACAGATCTGCTCATCCGGCGTGAAGCCGCTCGGAATCAGCGGGTCAAAGCTTATGCTGACGATAAGCGGGACCTTTTTATCTGACTTCGGGTAAGAGAGTCTCAGCGGGAACGTGAAATCGCCGCCGGGAGTGGTTACGGTGAGATCATAGTGAAAATGCTTTGCGTGACCCGCGAAGCAGTCATGATGCGCGTATGTGACCTTCGCCGAGACCTTGCTGTCAAAATCCGGCGTACGGCCGTAGATGTGTTCGGAGAGAGTGTCGACGAGCTCCTTCCGTCTCTCCTCCGGGTCCCTGCCCTCAAATCCGAGCGGCGGGAGCTTTCTTTTTTCGAGTTGCTCGCTTATGAATGACATATGTAATATACCTCACTTTTCAATATCACGGAATAATCCGCGTGGGTTAAGAAAAGTATACCATAACCCGGCGAAAAAATCAAGATATTCCTGAAAATTCAGAAAAAAAAAACCGCGGAACGCCGATACGCGTCCCACGGAAATGTTATTTCAGGTCAAGCGCCAGACCACTTTTCCATGATCTCCGCTATCTGCGCGGCGATCTTCGTCTCGGAGGACGCGACCTTCGAGGAAATGGATGCGGTTCCGGTCCAGACGTCGGTTCCCGCCTGATCGGCGATCGAGCTGTTGATACCGAAAATGGAGTAGTACACCGGAATGATATTCCGCGTGGCAATCGCGAGCATCTCGATGGAATCCTCATTGCGGAGTCCCTTCTGCTCAACCGCGTAGTCGCGGAAAGCGGGAACGGCCGTCCTTTCGCCCTCATACGCCATAGCGTCGAGGATCAGCCCCGCCTTTTCGGAATCCGCCGAGGTCACGGGAATGAACGCCGCCGGGGAACCCTCCCAAGTGTTGCAGAAGTAGGTCTTCTGAGCCTCGTCATATTTCGGATACGGCACGATTCCGTATTCAAAGTCGAGCTTCCTGAAGCCCTGGAACTTGTTGACCTCGCAGTCGCTGAAAAGAGCGCGTCCGGACGTGAAGACATGGATATAGCCCGGATTGCCGTCGTCGTCCTTCCAGTCGTCGCCGTTCGAAGCGTTTATACCCTTGGCGTCAGAGGTCGTGAAAATCTTCGAGAGCTTGGAGACGCAGTCATAGAAGCGTTCGGTTCCGGCGGTGTAAGTGAGCTTTCCGTCCTTTACCTCCACTATGTTCTCCCCGCAGCCCTGGAGGAATTTTATTATGCCGTTCTGGTTGTTTGAGTAACCGTAAACCACTTTGCCGTCCTTCTTCCACGCGGCGGAGTCGTCGCCGTTCAGGTTAGCTGCAGCGGTCAGGTAGGTATTCATCGCGTCAAGCGTCCATTTGCCTTCACGCACAAGATCATACGGAGCGTCAAGACCAAGCCTCTCCATCATGTCGTCATTGAAGGAAAGAACTCTCGTCGCGTCGTGTATGCAGAGATGAGCGCCGCCCATAGCGCCGTACAGCTTCCCGCCGAGCTCTATCGCGCGGTTGAAGGAGTCGTACCACCACGGCTGGTCAAGCTGAACCGTCGGAACAGTCTCGAGGTCGAGGAACGCGCCGTCGGTAATCAGCCCTATCGCGCCCTTTATCGGCAGGAACATCACGGCGAACTCGTTGTCCCCGGCGAGAATCGACTTCTGCGCGGTAGCGGCGGTGGTCTTCAGCTCCCAAGTGTCTGTGACGAGCGTTTCGTTCAGCGTTATGTCGAACTTCGTCTCGATGAGCTTGTTGCGGTTGAAGACGGCGTCGTTGAGGACGTCGCCGTTCAGCTCGTCGCGGAGAATCCCGCAGTGCATCGTGTACATATCGGCCATGTTAAGAATGCCGAATTCCTCCCCGCCGTAGCCGGTGTCGGGATACGGGTAGGCATACTCCGTGACCTCCTCGGTCGTGTCGGACGGCGCGGTCACGTCGGTTGTCTCACTCCCGGACGACGGCGTCTGACCGCACCCGGCGAGCATCGCCGCGAGGATTAACAGCGCGGCGGCGGATCTTATCCTTTTCATGAAAAATCTCCTTTCCCCTTCAGAGGGTTATCATTTTGTCAATAACATTTTAACACATTCCGAGGCATTTGTCAGGAGATATTCAAAAATATTGCACAATAAATTTCGTCGGGTGGCAAATAATTTCCGCAATTATAAAATATACCGGCAGGTCGGAACCCGCCGGTATATCATAGAAACTCATTCAGTGTCCTGAGACGCGCCCTCAACATCGCCGAGACGTCTGACCGCGATGCTTATGTGGAGGCTCATCGCGTACCTCGCCTCCTCGCCGGAGCCGGCTTCTATCGCCTCGTATATCATCCGGTGCTCGGCGAGCGTCGCGAGCTTCGAGTCGGTCGCGCGGAAGCTCGAACGGCTGTACTGCATGAAAAGCTGCAATAACTGCGAGTACATCCCGACAAGAAACCTGTTCCCGGAGCCGTCGAGGATCATCCGGTGGAACTCATAGTCGAGCTTCGACAACTTATCCGACTGCCCGCGGCGCAAAGCCTTCTCAAAGTCGGACAGGTTCTCCGCGAGCGCCGCGCACAGCTCCTTGTCGGCTCTCCCGGCGCACAGCTCCGCGGCGAACGGCTCTATGCAGGAGCGCACGCGCAGCAGCTCATCGACCGACGAGCGGTTCACCGACAGCCACCTGACCGCGCCGTCCCTCGGGGACGGCATCTCGTCGCTGCCCGTGACGACGGCGAACGCGCCGCGGTTCGGGACAAGCTCGACATATCCGGCGGCGGCAAGCTGCTTTAATGCCTCCCTGACCGACGAGCGCCCGACTCCGAGACGTTCGGCGATTCTGTTCTCGCCCGGGAGCTTCTGTCCGTGGGAGAGCTCTCCGGAGAAAAGTATCTCCTTTATCCTGCCCGCGACCTCGTCGGCTACAGGGGTTTTGTTTTCATTTTCCTCTGACATTCGTTATCCTTTCGTTATCATTTCAGCGGCCATAGCGACGAGAGAATCCATATAGTCGACGCACATACGGTCATAGTCGGTGGTACTCCGCGCGGTGCGGCTGATGTCGTTCATCCTGACGCCGACCTTGTCAAGATGATACTTCGCGATCGACGGGTAATCGATATACTCGATGAACGCCGCCTGAGACAGCAGCGCCGCAAGCCTCTCCGCCCTCCCGGCGTCCTCCGGGAAGGTGTGGCAGAGCGTCACATAAAGCTCCGGGTGGAAATTGCACATGACGCCGCAGTAACCGGCGGCGCCGGCGCGCAGGGTGTCAAGCAGCGTCTGGGCGTTGGCGTTGAACAGCGCCGGCTTCAGCGCCGGGGACGGAGTGTCGTTTATCTGCTTCACTCTCCGCGCTATCTCGGTTCTGTCGCAGCAGGTGTCCTTGATGAACGCGAAGCGCCCGGTTCTCGTCACGTGGTCGATCATTGCCGGGGTCAGCAGCCGCTTGTACGGTCTCGGACACTCGTATATACCGAGTGGTATGTCCGGAAGAGCCGGAATCATCCGGTCGAGGCCATCGTTCCATCTCTCGTCCGAGGTGTTTTCTATGTCGAAACGGTTGCTTATCAGAATCAGCGAGTCAACGCCGGTCGCGGCGACCTCTTCGAGCTCCTTTTTCTGGTCCTCAAAGCTGTCGCTTATGTGCCCGGAGGCGACGATTGTCATCGGCTCCGCGCCGCTCTCCGCCGCGAGCTTCATCGCGGTTTCCTTTACGACGGCGGCGAGCTTTACGCGGTCTTCGAGGGAAAGCATATGAATCTCGCTCGACTGGCAGGACGCGAAGATACCGTCGCAGCCCTTCTCCCGATACCACGCGGTGAGCGCCCTCACCGCCCCGTAGTCGACCGTGCCGTCCCTGTTGTACGGCGTTATCATCGTCGGATACGCGCCGTGTCTTGGTCTGAACATTGTTTTCTGCCTTTCTTTCTCACAGAAGCCCGCAGAAATTTTCTATCCGGTGGAAGGTCTGGAAATTGTTGTCGTGGTAGTTCTTCGCCCCGTTGAACGCCGTGCGGCTCGAGTATATTATGTCGTCGCCGTCGAACCGGAAATCGATGTACTGGAAAGCGACCTTCGCCGGGTCCTCATAACGGTAATCTATCAGGTGGCGCACGAGCTTCCACTCCCCGAGGTTCTCGGAGCACATGAGCGACAGGAGGTTCCGCCCGGTCCTCGGCTCGTCGAGCTGATAGCTGACAATCGCGAAATACAGCCTCGTTTTCTCGTCATAGAGAATATCAGTCTTCGACGGCGTCGCCGGGAGGTTAATGAGCTTTTCGAATTTCAGCTTCTTCTCCGGCTCGTCCGGGTCGAACGAGAGCAGGAGCCACACGCCGTTGTCGTATCTCAGGAAGTCGTAAACCTTCCCGTCCGGACCGACGACGACATTGCCCTCGATTCCGCCCGGAACGCCTTTTCTCTTCGACTCCGGCGCGTCGTCGGGGAACCAGAAGCCGCTCGAGACCCAATTCCCCGCGTCGAGAAGGTCGCTGTGCTCCGGAGCCGAGATAACGGCGTCGCCGAAGGTGAACTTTGCCCACGAGCCGTACTGCACGTCGGTCATGACACGACCGTGAGAGACGCACACAGGCATCGGCGCCCTGTGAAGCCCGTTCTCGGGTGAGAAATTCGACCCGCGGAAGAGCACCGTCGGCACAGTCCACGTCTTTCCCTCGTCGTCCGAACGGCCGATCAGCAGATCGCCGTACTCGCGCGAGACGCCGAGCATATAGAGCTTCCCGCCGGAGAGGAACAGCTTGCCCCAGAAGCACGGGAAAAGCTCGGTGAGATATCGCCACGTCTTACCGTCGTCCTCCGAAGAGTATATGAGCGTCAGATTCTGCGCGAGGTCACCGGCGAAAACGTCCATCGACGCGAGCAGCTTTCCGCTTTGCAGCTTCAGGAGCGACGGCGAGCAGAGATAATGACCGGAAAAGGCGTACTCATTGTCGTCCGGATGCAGGTAATTTATGACGATTCCGGGAACATATCCGGTGCGGACGAGCCTTATTCCGGAGCGTTTTCCGTCGTCAAGGCGTTCGGCGAAAATCTCGTAGTCAGTCAGGTCGTCACAGTCAACAGACACGGTGAAAATCTCCTTGTCATGGTCAGGCGAGACCGCGTTCCACTCGCCCTCCCCGCGGCGTCTCCAATAGAACACATGGCGTCCGTCCGGCGCGCCGTTGTCGATAAAATCGGCGGTGAACCCGCCCTCTCGCGGCGCGAGACGGCATATATACGGCGAGAATGACCGCTCCTCCTGCGGCATGGGCGAATACGGACGGAAATTCCATCCGGTGATTGCTTTCATAAGTGTAACCTCCAAAAAGATTGTACGACAATATTATAGCATATGCCGCGCAAAATGTCAACACCCGGCAAACAATTTCTCATATTGTATGACAACTTTATCTAGCAAAATTCAGGCGGGGCGACCCCGGAAGATCGTCCCGCCGTTTATTTCAGGTATTCCCGCTGTTTTCGCCTGATGTTTCCGGGGCGTCACTGTCACCGAAGCTTCCCGGCTGTCCGTCGGGCTTTTCCGGAGGCTCGGAGCCGCTGTTCCCGCCCGGGAACCTGTTTCCGTCAGGGGGTGTCATGCCGTCCGGCATCTCCGCTCCATCCGGCGGGGTCATTCCATCGGGCATCTCCGAACCGTCCGGAGGGGTCATTCCATCAGGCATCGTCGCGCCATCCGGAAGCTCGGGTCTGTCGGACGTGTCACCGTTCCATCCGCCTTTTCCGCCGCCTCCGAAGCCGCCCGGACCGAAGCCTCCGCCCATGCCGCCGAAGCCGGAGCCTGTTATCGTGTCGGTCAGCTCGACTGTTGTCGTCAGATCGCCGCCGGTCACGGTGTAGGTCTCGCCGACCTTAAGATCGGGGTACGAAATGACAACGCACTGGTATTCCTTCTCGGGAGTGCAGGACGCGACGACGTTTCCCTCACTGTCGGAAATCCTGATCTCCCCGCTCGTCGTGCCGCCGAAGGTCACGAGCACCGAGGACTGCGTCGAGTCGCTGCCGAAGTTCTGCGCCATTCCCTGTGCCCCGGAGGCGAAGATTATACCGCCGCTTATAGCCGCGTTCCCGTTATAGTCGAGCGCTCCGTCAGCACTGCTTGTCGGTCCGGAAACACAGACCTCGCCGCCGGTCATTATGAAGTCGCCGTTAGAGTCGATGCCGTCGCCGGACGCGTTTATCCTTATCGTGCCGCCGTTTATCGTGATGCAGTTGTCGCCGGCGGAGAAGATGTCCTTCCCGAACATTCCGGCAAATCCGGACGAGTCGTCGCCCGCGGCGCTTATGCCGTCGTCAGAGGCGGTCAGCGTGACGTCGCCGCCGTTTATCACGACGTCCTTGCCCTCAAGCCCCTCGTAACATCTGCCGATGACGATTGTTCCGTCGTTTATCGTCAGCGTCTCATCCGCGTGGAACCCGTCGTCGCCGGTCAGGATATCAAAGTCGCCGCCATCTATAGTTACAGATGAGTTCGCGTGGACGGAATCGTCATACGCGTCAATTCTGAACGTTCCGCCGGAGATATGGAGCTCTCCGTCGCTCTTGAACGCTTTCATGCTCGTCGTGTCGGAAGAGTCAGTCGAAGAGGATGAGGTCTTTCCGAAACCGAAACTGTTCCCGCCGTTCGATATCGTCTCCGGACTTCCGCCGCCGGTCGTTATACCGAAATCTCCGCCGGTGATCGTCAGAGTGCCCGCGGCGTCGACGCCGTCGCCGTCAGAGGTGACATTCAGACTGCCGCCGGTGATCGTTACGTTTCCGAGCGTCGTGTCGTCCTTGTTTTCAGCGTGGATGCCGTCCTTGCCGGACACGAGTGTTAGCGCGCCGCCGCTCATGGTCAGGGAATCCTTGACCTTTACCGCGTGGTTTTCCGCCGTGATCTCATATGTGCCGCTCTCGATGACAAGCGTGTCCTTCGCGTTCACACCGTGACCGCCGGTCGAGGTTATCGTGAGCTTTCCGGCGCCGTTCAGGGTCAGGTCGTCCTTCGCGTATATGGCGGCGTCTGTGTCGCCGTCGTCGGAGAACGAAGAGGATATAAGCGTGTTCTCACTGCCCTCCGCGAGGGATATCGTGACGTTTCCAACCTGCTTTATATATATCGCCGCGCCGTCGGAGTTCGTTATCGAGACGCCGTCAAGGATGAGCGTCACATTGTCGTCCTCGCCCGCGTCTATCGTCAGCCGCCCGTCGGAAATCGTTCCGGCGATGAGGTACTTTCCCGCCTTGTCGATCGTCGTGCTCTCGCTGAGGGTCAGCTTTTCGGCGTCCGCGGTGTCAACCGTGACGGGCGTAGTTTCTTTGATTTTTTCTGTTGTTTCCGAACCTGATGTTCCGGAGTTGCTCTGCCCGCCGGAGCAGGACGCGAGGAGCATCGCGGAGATTATCAGCGCAGACATCAGTTTTCCGTATTTTCTCTCAAAGCTCATTGCAGCTTTCCTCCTTTTCCATAATCGCGATCTCGAGGTTGCCGTTGCGGCATCTGAGGTCGTCTATAAAGCTCTTTTCGTCGCGCTCGTTCTTCAGCTTCACCATGTAGCGGAGCTTGAAGAGGCTGCCCATGTTTGAGGTCTTCACCGACGTGAGCCTGTGCTCGCTTGTGTATCTCTCGAACAGGTCGTCGAAGATACCGGTGTAATCGAGATCCTCCGGCACGACAACGACAAGCTCGCGGGACGCGTCCTTCTTGTCGGTGAGCCGGTCGAAGAGATACATGAAGCCCGCCATAACTAGTGTGAACAGAACCGCGTAGATGAGATATCCCATCCCGGTGATGAGCCCGGCGCCCATCGCGAGGAACAGCGTCCCGATTTCCTTCGCGCTTCCGGGAGCCGACCGGAATCTCACGAGGCTGAACGCCCCGGCGACCGCGACGCCCGCTCCGACGTTCCCGTTGACCATCATGATGACGACGCAGACGACGGCGGGAAGCATCGCGAGGGTCGCGAGAAAGCTCTTAGAGCTTTTCCCGCCGTTCCTCCCGCACCTTGAAGCGACGAAGGTGAGGAAGACGCCGATGAGAAGCGAGACGAGAACACAGAGAAGGAAATCTCCGACTCCGATGACGTTTGTCGACGAGGTGTCGAACAGTCCGGCGAATAAGCTTGACATTTGATTTACGACCTTTCTGTGTTAATTTTGTTCTACGCTTTGAGCGTCATTTCGCCGCGCTCGGTTGAGCGGAAGAACGCGGCGCCGGCGTTTTTGTTTCCGAAGATGATTTTCTGCCGCGGCTCGATCACGCGGCGGTATATGTTCCCGTATTTTGAGAATGAGGTCTTATGGATTTTCTCTTCGGTGAGTATTCTGCATATCCAGAGCGGGAAAGCTCCGCCCGCTTTGATTTCCATCAGCGACTGACCGTCCGGGAGAAGCTTCAGTCCGCCTATGCCTTCCGTGAGTGACAGGTCGGTGTCTCTTCCGAGAATGTTGTCGTCGAAGGTGATGCGGAATTCGTGGTCGTCGACGGCGTAGAAGGCTTCTCTTTCGCAGGATACGAAGGCGGCGGGGGCGAGGGTTTTGTATCTTGAGAGCATGAAATCGAGTTCTTTCATGACTTGTGCGTCGAGTGTGTTGTCTTCTTGTTCGTTCTTGTATGGTCCGTCCTGCCAGCCGCCTGAGAGGTAGGCTTCGGCGGCGGCGTTCGTCATGCGGCAGCGGCGTTTGTAGACTACTCCGTCGAATTTTTTCTTGATTTCGGCGTAGACTGGGGAGGTTTCGTCTGCCTGTTTGTAGCTTCTGAGTCTGAGTTTTTCTTTGTAGACCGGCGCGGCGAGGGAGCGGCGGATGAGGAGGTGGTCGGGGGTGTCGTAGTAGAGGCTTCTGACTGTGCTTCTGCCGAATTCGTCGGGGCGCATCCATCGGAGCATTTCGTTTTCGATGAGTTCGCGTTGTTTGTCTGAGACGAGGTATTTGACTTCGCTCCGGGCGAAGACTTTCTGAACGATCACCCTGAATCATTCCTTTCGGTGATTTCTTATGTTGTGTAATAATTATATAATGCCAGTGTGACAGCCACGTGACGAAGGGTGGGAGTTTTGTAAAAGGAATGTCAAATCCTGCGCGAACAATTTACATGAATAAACAGTTAAAGTGCACTAACAGTTATATCTTGTAAACAAAAAACGCTCAGACGAGCGCCAAGAGTTAAAGTATAAAAGTTTAGGGGAAGAAGGGGGGCGCGGGGGGAGGAGGGCGCCTTTTCACAGGCGCTCTTCTCCCCCCGCTTAATCAAAGGGTGGAGTCGATTCTTTCAATAGGTCTGTATGGATGTG
>ENA-ORIC01000742-ORIC01000742.1-human-gut-metagenome-genome-assembly--contig:-NODE-742-length-38034-cov-3.095397_pt1 | contig 38034 bp, 23 predicted proteins | sample MGYA00243023_ERZ508732 | MGnify/ENA primary metagenome ERZ508732 (study PRJEB26277, sample SAMN04329767) | human gut metagenome | biome: human-associated habitat | host: Homo sapiens | place: USA... | reverse complement strand
GCAGCTATCACAAGCACACACGGAAGAACTACGTGTCGATGACCAGCTGAAAAACTACGCAGAAAAAAACAAGCTTCTCCTTCGGGACGAGGCTCAGATCCTGCCGCAGCCACTCGACCTGCGCATCGGTGAAGCCCCCTTCGTAGTCCGAGGGGTTGTGTTTCTCGTCCGTCAGCAGAACGTCGTCCATGGCGACGATGTGGGCGTTGCCCCGGTCGAAAGAGTAGTCGCACGGGCCGAACTTGTATTCGAAGTTGCGGCGTCCAGCCAGATCGAAGTTGCTGCTCTCGTCGGTGACGGTGGTCGTCATGCAGTTGTCGTGGTTGCCCATCACCTGAAAGAGTTTCAATCCGATCTCGCTCTCGCGCATGGCCAGCGCGATGGGAGGCATCATCTGGTTGGTGACGTCCTTGGCCTTCTCGTTGAAGATGATGTCACCCAGCGTAATGCCGTAGACGGGCCCTTCGAGCGTCGAGACATGCGCGCGGATGTCGGGCACGGACTCCTCCTTGAAACGGGCCAGATCCGTGTCTTTCTGTACCTGCGGATCGGCGATGCAGACCAGTTTGAAGTCGGTTTCGACCGCCTGCTGCGGCATCAGAACGAAGTCGTAGCGTTCCTGCGTCTTCGAAAGACGCTGCCAGAAGCAGGGACGGCCCTCCGACATCGGGATTTCACGGTCGGCGGGGATGCGGTAGAAGACATGGAAGGCGTCGGCATGGCGCGGCATCTGGTAGACGCCGTTGGCATCGGTCGCCACGCACGAGAAGCCGTCGCTCACGACGATTCCTCCGACCGGAGCGCCGTTGGGGTCCGTCACTACGCCGTAGAGATTGTTCCCCTCCTGGATCGGGGTGTTCAGCGGGGCCTGCGTATCGTCGTCGGAGCAGCCCGCGAAGAGCGTACCGGCGGCAAATAACAAAGAATATATGATTCGCTTCATTGTTTGAATGTGTTATGTTTTACGGATCGGATGTCTGCGGCGGCCGGCCAGAACCGACCGGCCGCCGCAGCGTCCGGGAGTGCTATTTCCAAGCTACGTTCTGTCCCAGATCGGGGTTCTTGTCGAGTGCCGTCTTCGGAATCGGGTGGACGTAGCGCTGCTCGTTGAAATAACGTTGCAGGTTGTAGACCAGACGGCCGCTGGCGCCGTCTTCGAGGGCGCGTTCCGAGTTGCGGACGATGTACTTCACGCCGGGTTCGCTGCCCGCCTTGTCGGTCACGCATACATCGTTGACGCCGTCGTTGTTGAGGTCGTAGGCCTTGTCCACCTCACCGATGTAGATGCCGTACCACTGTTTGTTGAGCAGTCCGCCCAGATGCCAGCGCATCAGGTCGTCGTAGCGGCGTCCTTCGAGCAGCAGCTCGATGGCGCGTTCGCGGCGGATTTCCAGAATATCGCAGTCGGTGATCTTGGGGTTGCCGTCGTCGGTGCTGTAATAGGCGTTTTGCAGGTATTCGTCGATCTTCGTGGGACGGGTTCCGTCGACGCCGGCACGTTCGCGCAGCGGTTTGATCGTCTTGTCCCAGACCGCGTCGTCGAATTCGCCCAGCTCGGCTTTCGCCTCGGCGTAGTTGAGCAATACCTCGGCGTAGCGCAGGATCGGCAGGCAGTTCCAGCAGATGCCCGACGCCTCGTAGGAGTCGTCGTCGATGTTGAACTTGATGACCTGATAGCCCGTGTAGCTTACCGAGAGGTCGGGGGCGAAGAGCTTCGAGGTGCCTCCGACCAGTTTGCGGTATTCGGGCGAGATGACCGTCTGCTGCAAGCGGTAGTCGCGGTTTTCGAACTGCTCGGCGTAGGTCGTCGACTTATAGTCGGCCCGGTCGGTGAAACGGCTGCCGTCGCGGTTCAGATAGGTGTAGACGAAGTCGGCGTCGAGCGACCAGCCCTGGCCCATCGACCCCGAGGTGAAGTACCACGTCACGTCGTGCCGGACGTTCTTCTCGTCGTTGTATTCGCGCGCCCACATTACCTCCTGTTTGAGCACGGAGGGCGACGTGAAGAGCGAACGGTATTGCGTGGCCACGTCGGCCGGCGAGTTGACGAGCGAGTAGACGCCCGCCTCCATCAGCTCTTCGCAGGCATCGGCCGCCTCGCGCAGCCATTTGTTGTCCTTGTTGTATTCGGGATCCCACGCCTTGCCCGTCGACGGATCGACGCGGTGGTATTTGCGGTAGGTTCCCTCGAAGAGGCAGATGCGCGACTTGATGGCCAGTGCGATGTAGCGGTTGATCTTCTGGTTGTCGACCCATGCCTCCGAGGTGTAGCAGTGTTCGCAGGCGTAGTTGAGGTCTTCGAGCACGCGCTCCATGACGTATTCGCGGCTGTCGCGGGGCTTGTAGAGGTCTTCCTCGCTGTCGGAACGGACGACGTGGTCGTACCAGGGCACTCCGCCGAAGGTCTTCACCAGTTCGAAATAGTTCCATGCCCGCCAGAAGCGCGCCGTACCCTCGTAGTGGGCGAAGGCCGCTTCGCTCACGCCCTGCGCTTCGTGCATCCGTTCGAGGAAGGTGTTGATGTAGTAGACGAAGTTCCATGTGCTGTTGCTCCAACCGCCTTGCAGCGAGGAGTTCCAGACGGGTTGGTAGAGGTAGCTCGACGTCTGTTTCACCTCGATGATGTCGCAGTTGCCGTCGCCGCGCGTGACGTCGCCCGAACTCGGCGTGTAGGAGTTCAGGAAGCCGTTGGTGTATTTCTCCAGCGAAGCTTCGTCCTTGAAATATTCGTCGGTGCCGATCTGCTCGATCGGCTGCTTGTCGAGGAAATCCTCGCAGGAGGCGAACGTCAGACAAGCCAGAGCCGCATAAATTATTCTTTTCATAGTTTCGTTCAAATTAGAAGGTGATACTCAAACCGATGCTGTACGAACGCATGACGGGATAACCGTCGCCGTCGCCCGAACCGTCGCCGCCGCGCGTGCTCGAAAAGTCGGAGTCGCCGGCGTAGATGTTCTCGGGGTCGTAGTTCTTGGCGTACTTTTTCAGCGGGGTGATCGTGAACAGGTTCTCGCCCGAAAGGTAGATGCGCAGGTTCTGGATGCCGATCTTGGTGAGCATCTGCTTGGGGAAGGTGTAGTCGATCGTCAGGTTTTTCAGACGCACGTAACGGGCCTTCTGCAAGTAACGGGTATTGGGCTGCGAAAGGATCGCATTCGCACCCTGTGCCGTGTAACCGATCAGACGCGGCCAGTAGGCGTCGGTATTCTGGTTGGCATCGGTGTAGCGGTCGTTGTGCCACGGCAGCGCGATGCTGTACGGCCGGCCGTACTGTCCCCAGAAGTAGCCCGACTCTTTGGCGGGATACCAGTCGCGGCGGCCGACGCCCTGCCAGACCATCGAGAGGCCGATGCCGTTCCAGCGTGCACCCGCGGCGAGGCTGTAACAGTAGCGGGGCGAGGTGTTGCCGATGATCGACAGGTCGCCGTGGTCTTCCAGCCGGTTGGAGCCGTTGTCGATGCGGCCGTCGCCGTTGAGGTCTTCGTATTTCGGGTCGCCCTTCTGCCATACGATCTTGTTCTGCGCGAACTTCGAGTAGTCGGCGTAGGTTTGCGCCTCTTCGTTGCTCTGGAACAGTCCGTTGCAGGTGTAGCCCCACAGCTCGCCCAGCGTCATGCCTTCGTAGTAGTTGGTGGCGTAGTTGGTCGGCAGCGTGTTGGTCGTGGCCATGTATTTGGTCACCTTGGTCACGTTGTCCCAGATGGCGAATTTCAGGTTGTAGCTGAAATCCTTGCCGCCCAGTTTGAAGTTGTCGCGCCACGAGATGCTGGCCTCCCAGCCGTCGGTGCGCATGTCGGCGTAGTGGCCCTTGGGTGCGGAGTTACCGAATACGGCGGGAAGTGCGGGGCCGACGACGTACATGTCGGTCGTGTTCTTGCGGTAGATGTCCGCCACGATCGACAGCCGGCCGTTGAGCATCTCCCAGTCCAGACCCAGGTCGTAGGTGCTGACCGTCTCCCACGTCAGGCCGTCGGGGATGAGCGACGGTTTGTCGGCGTAGATCAGCGGGCTGTCGCCCGTCAGGAATCCGAGATTCTTCTTGATCGCGATCTTGCTCAGGAAAAGGTAGTTGTCGACCTGCCCGTTGCCGGTAGAACCGAACGAAGCGCGGATTTTCAGGTTGTCGAGCCAGCTCTTGGCTCCGGCCATGAAGGGCTCCTCCGAAATACGCCAGCCGACCGACGCCGAGGGGAAGAAGCCCCAGCGCTGGTTGCTCGGGAATTTCGAGTTGCCGTCGTAGCGGCCGCTCACCTCGACGAGGTATTTTCCCTTGTAGCCGTAGTTCACGCGGAAGAAGGTGCCCACGAGGCTGGCCGAGTAGCTGCCGTTGCCCTGCGCCTTGGGCAGTTCGCCGTCGGTAAGGCTCAGACTGGGGTGCTCGGGATCGATGACACCCGTATTCTGCCCCAGCGTGGAGGTGTAGTCCATGTTCTCGATGTTCCAGCCGCCCATGAGTTTGAGCCAGTGGTTTTCGCCCAGTTTCGGCGTCCACGTCAGCACGGCGTTGCTGGCCACGCGTTCGCGGTTGTAGTAGCGCTCCTCGTACCACGAGGTCGCGGGACGTTCGCCCGAACTTTCGGGTCCCGTGTAATAGGTGTAGGGCACGGCGAGCATGTGGCGCTCGGTGTGGTTGCGATAGTAGCTGACGTCGATCTCGCCGACCAGCACGTCCTTGATGAAATCGAGGGTGAATTTCGTTTTGTTGTTCAGGTCGAACTTGTCGTCTTCGCGCCACGTGTTCCCTTCGACGAATCCGGCCCAGCCCATGTAGACGGCCGCGTCGGTCCAGGTTCCGTCGGGGTTCTTTTCGAGCGTCATCGGGAAGCCCTGGTGGTTCATCATGCGCGTCGGGGTCACCGTGAACGACTGTCCGCCCGTGGTCAGCGTCGGCTGGTGCGAAAAACGGCTCATGAACGAGGTGGTGTTTTCGACGCGGAGCCATTTGGTCGCCTGCACGGTGCCTTTGGCCAATACGTTGTACTGGTTGTAGCGTTCGTCGCCGGCGTTGTAGATACCGTCCTGATGGAAGAAACGGCCCGACACGTAGTACGACGCCTTGTCCGTTCCGCCCGTAATCGAGAGGTTGTGCTGGTGTCCGGTGGTGTAGTCCTTGTAGAAGATCTTGTACCAGTTGGTGTTGCCGAAGTACTCGTAGCGGTTGTCGGCAGGATTGATCCGCCACTTCTCGTAGGAGGGGTCGCTGTTGCGGCGTTCCAGTTCGCTGTACCATGCGCGGCTGAAACGGAAGACGTTGTTGATGTTGGTCGGATCGGTGGCGTAGCTGTTGGTGTACGCTTCGAGGTAGGAGGTCGTCCAGTCGTAGCCGTTGTCGACCAGTTCGGGCGTCACGGTGCGCTTGTAGAAGTTGTACGAACCGTTGTAGGTGATCTTCATCTGGCCCTTTTCGGGGCGTTTGGTGGTGATGAGGATGACGCCGAACGTACCGCGCGAACCGTAGACGGCCGTCGACGAGGCGTCCTTCAATACCGAGATGCTCTCGATGTCTTCGGAGTTGACCGTCGTGATGTCGGTCTCCACGCCGTCGACGAGGATGAGGGCCGAACCGCCCGCACCGATCGAGTTGGCGCCGCGCACCTGGAACGAGGCGCCGCGCGTGGGTTTACCGTCGGAGAAGGTGACCGTCAGGCCGGGGATGGCTCCCTGCAACGAACGCGACACGTTCTGGTAGGAGCCGATGCGGTCGGCGATATCCTTGCTGGATATCTGTTCGACAGCGCCTACGATGTCGCGCTTCTTCTGCACGCCGTAACCTACGACCACGACCTCTTCGAGCGAAGTGTTGTCTTCGGTCAGCACGACGTCGATCGTCGTTCGGTTGTTGATTTGGATGAGTTGGGATTGGTAGCCGATATAGCTGAAATTCAGCGACTCATTGGCTGAGGCTTTGATGGTGTAGCGACCGTCGATGTCGGTAGAGGTGCCGCGCGCCGTGTTGGGGATCGTGACGGCTGCACCTATGATGGGATTACCGCTCTTGTCCTTGACTGTGCCGGTGATATTCCCCCCCCCCTGTGCGAAGGCACTGGTTGTCAGGGCAGTCAAAACAAGTGCGACCACGAAGAATCCCATACGCCGGCAGCGGTTCGCGAGCGTGCGGACTCCTCTCTGAGTAGGACATTGTTTCATTGTTAAAACAGTTTAAGTTAACATTCGGTTGGGTTCGGACATCCGTGTCGGATTTTTAAATTATTTAAAATATGAAAGTCCGGTACGGGAATCCTCACGTTGCAGACTGATCCGATCTAAACTGTTCCGGGAGGGATGAAAAAGGTTTGGTTAGTTTCTGTTCATTTGTTTTGATGTGTGTTTTAAGGTTTGGTTTTGTGCTCTTTTGGAGAGCGGGTTATGGCTTTATAGATGCAAATGTAAATTTATTATTTGTTTTATGCAATAATTTATACGATAATTTTTTGAAGAGATCCGATAACACGCGACGAAGGAAAAATCGGCGAAGAGCGTTGAAATCGGAGCCGTCTCTCTTTTCCGGAAAGGTTTCTGCCGTGTGCCGGAGCGTGTTTTTCAGGGTGTGTTTTGGATTATTTTAGGATTGTCGGCAATATCTACTGAAAAATATTATTTTCGAAAAATTTGGATACAATGAAAAATTGTGTACATTTGTTTTCGCAAGCTGATCTGAAATTCTTTCTTGGAGGCGGGGCGCATCGCAGGGATGCTTCCCGAAAACTATTTTTACCAATAGTATTACTCTAATACCGACGAATTTTATGAAACTAACGAAATGGATGGCTGCAACCGCGCTGTTCCTGTCTTTTGGCGTTGCCGGTTGTACCGACGACATTACCGACGAGGTGAGCCAATTGACACGCAATACCGACGAGGTGAGTGTGGCTTATAATAAGGATGCGACCGCCCAAATCTCGGTCCGTGTGCCGGGGGCATGGTCCGCATCGGTGGCATGTAAGGACGCCGCAGGGCAGGAGACGGCGGCCTGGTTGCGACTCGATCCCGCCGAAGGGGTCGGCAACGGCAAGGATTATCAGTGGATCACGGCGATCGCCGACCGTAACCTCGGCGGCGAGCGCGAAGCCGTGATTACGATCGTGGGCGCTACGCGCGGCGATGCCGTCGAGGTGAAGGTCACGCAGGACGACGGTACCTTCACGGTGAAAAAACCCGTGCTTTCGGGCGACCTGAAAGCCAATGTCGCATCGAATGCGCTGCTGGCCGTGGAGTACGACAAGGCGAAGGGCGGCGAACCCGTCGAGATGACCTTTACGTTCGACGGCGACGACCGCGGGCTGGCGATCAAGGACTACACGGGAACGATCGAAGGCGAGGGCAGCGGCAAGATCGAATTGCCGATCACGGGAACCCCCTCCGATATCGGCGTGGTGAAACTCAACATGAAAATGACCATCGAGGGCAAGACGATCTTCGACGACGTGATTTCGCTCAATATCCAGTCCGAGAATTTCATCTTCTCGATGGACTTCGGCAAATTCGTCTGGGGCGGCGACCTGATGGCCAATAAGAAGGGCAAGTGTCCCGGCGGGAAACAGGTTTCCGGTCAGGATATTACGGGCCTCGAAGAGGCCGACGGCGAGGTCTCGGTGGGAACCGACGGCGCGGGCGACGCCTTCAAGTCGCTGGGTGAGACCTACCGCATCAACCGCGATCTGGTCGGTTGGCAGGGAGAGCGTGTCTACGAACACCCGGGTTACATCAAGCTCGGAACGGGCAGCAACAACGGTTGGATTCAGACGCCGAAAATGGACAAACTCTCTTCGGCGCCGCAGACCGTCGTCGTGTCGTTCGACATCTCGCTGTACGATAAATCCGATGATCTGATCCTCTTCACGGCCGAAGGCGCAGGTTCGGTCGAGGGCGGCGGCAACATCTCGCTGCCGACCTTCTCGGGCTGGGCGAACGCCAAGTGGACGACCTGCACGTTCGTGGTCAACGGCGCCACTTCGGCCACGTCGTTCAAGTGGGCGTCGACCAAGACGGACGGCAAGGGCCGTTTCGTGCTGGACAACATCTCGGTGATGTCGTCCGCCGTCAAGGAGCGCACCGAACCGTTGGAGAAAGTCGATGCGGAACGGATTCTCTATACGAGCGGAGCGAATTCGATCGAGGTGGAGTGGCCGGGCGTCGCCGACGCGACGGGTTATGAAGTAGCCCTCGTGCCGCAGGAGAACCCCTCGTTCGTGAACAAGGCGGTGGTTCCCGCCGCAGAGGGAGTCGACGATGTTTTCTCGCACGAATTTACCGACTTGCAGCCGGGATTCTACATCTTCGAGATCGTCGCGCTCTACGAGCCGAATCCCGAGTTCGATTCGGAGAAGGTCTCCGTCCTGCTCGGTACCGAAGGCTTCCTGGCCGGCCCGTTGAAGACGCCCGAGGCGACCGCTTCGGCGACGTCGTATGCGGTGACGATCAGTTGGGAGACGGTGAGCGGCGCGAGCGGCTACAAGGCCGTGCTCAAAGAGGCCGGTGCCGTGGTGAAGGAGCAGAGCGTGGATGCCGACGCGCTGTCGTGCACCTTCGGCGAACTGACGCCCGACCGTGACTATGCCGTTGCGGTGCAGGCGCTCTACGAGAGCAAGCCCGAATACAATTCGGAGTTCACGGCCGACATCGCCGTGCATACGCCGGCGTTGCTGACCCGCCCTGTCGTGCATCTCTACGACGGATTCGAGGTGACGCACAATATGGCCATCGTCGAGTGGGATATCGACGCGGCGCAGCAGTCCGACACCAAGACGTCGCTCCAGCTGCTCGAAGGGTCGAAACTGATCTACAACTTCTCGAAGTGGGGGCTGCCCAGCGCCAAATACAAATTCCCGCGCTTCGTATTCGGCGGTCTCAAAGCGAATACGACTTACACGGCACGCATTCAGCGCATCTCGGCCGACGCCTCCAAGTTCGGCGATTCGGAGTGGGGTGAATATATCTTCACTACGACGGCGAAGGAGGATCATTCCGACTGTCTCTTCTATGCCGATTTCAACGAACATTGGTGGGGCGGCAACGGTGCGGCCATCGCATTCGGCATGTATCCCAAGACGGAGAAGGACGATCTGACGGGCGACCTGACCCAGTTGGCCTATACGTCCGGCACGCCGGTCAAGAACATGCCCAACCCCAACAGCGGTTGCGGCGCGGTGCCGGCCGATTACCACCGGCTCTTCCTCTCGCAGTGGGACGCTTCGAAGCTGCCTACGGCGACGGAGGATTACATGCTGCGTTCGTATCTGACCGCAGGTATCCTGAAATTCGGTTCTACGGAGAACAACGGCTACATGCCGATTCCGTATATGACCTCGTTGACCGGTCCGACGACCGTGGTGCTGACTTTCAAGTCGTCGCCCTATTGCGAACCGAACACTTCGACGGGCGATCTGGAAGTCGGTAATGCTGTCCTGGATGGCCGTGAAGGCGTCTGGGTGCGTCTGAAAGAGGCCGACGGTGCGAAGATCGTCAAGGCGGACGGTGTCGCCGTCGCAGCGGAAAATGCGACGGACGTTCTGGTGAAGCACAAACTCCCGGCCGAATACGGTGCCAACAGCAAGAAGTGCTTCGAGTTTACCGACCACGAGGTCGTGATCGAAGGCGTGACGGCCAAAACGCTGATTCAGATCTATACCAAACTGTATAAGGCGACGGCCGAGTACGACAAATACAATACGCCGGGCGACCGTGCCTGGATCGACGACGTGATCGTCAAGAAACAGTAAACGCCCTCTCTTTTTAGCGGTTTTTGCGGCGGACGGCCCTTTGGGTCGTCCGCTTTTTTGCGGGTGCGGGTGCCCGTGCGGAAAATATCGGCCGGAGATTCTGGCCGTGAGAGACAGAGCGACGTTTTCGATAAGCCAAATTGGCAGAGCCGCGCTTGCGCGGACTATGCCATGGCAAGAAAACGACTGTTGGAAACGAACCGTTTCGTTAAGCCGAGCGCAGAGCCGAACTTGTTCGGACTATGCCGAGGCGAGAAAACGAAGAGAGAAAATCAACGCTTTTTTGCAGAACTCGTCGATATTTACTATATTTACGCAATTAAAATCGAAACAAACCGAATATGTTGAGCGTAGCCGAAAGACACAAATACATTCTCGATCATCTGAACAAATACGGCTTCGTGCGCATCACCGACGTGGCCAACGAATTGGGCGTGACGAAGGTGACGATCCGCAAGGACGTCAAGATACTGGAAGCGAAGGGGCTGTTGTACAAGGTACACGGCAGCGCCCGTTCGGCCAATCCCCACGTGGCGGATACCGACGTCCACGTGAAGGGCAATGTCAACCGCGAGGAGAAGGAGCGCATCGCCCGGAAGGCGGTCGAACTGCTCAACGACAACGATTCGATCATCATGGCTTCGGGATCGACGATCTATGCGTTCGCCGAGGCGATCAAGCGCGAGTTCCGCTCGCATCTCAACGTGGTGACCACGTTCCTCAAAACCTCGGTGCTGCTCAACGACGTCGAGGAGATCAACGTCGTGCAGCTGGGCGGGTGCGTCCACAAGAAGTCGTTGTCGGCGATCGGCGGTTACGCCGAGGCGGCGCTGAGCGATTTCAGCTGCTCGAAGCTCTTCTTCGGGGTCGACGGCATCGATCTGGAACACGGGATCACCACCTCGACGATCGAGGAGGCGAAGCTCACGCAGGTGATGATGCGCTCGGCGTCGAAGATCATCATTCTGGCCGACTCGTCGAAGTTCGGGCAGCGCGGTTTCGGCCGTATCTGTTCGCTCGAAGAGATCGACGTGATTGTGACCGACAGCCGCATTTCGGAGCAGGCGGTCGCCATGGCCGAGGAGGCGGGTGTCGATCTGGTGATCGCATAGGGCGGAGCCGCACTGCGCGGCGGTATGCTTCCGGGTAAATTGGAAACGCCCCTTTGCAGAGAGCTGCAAAGGGGCGTTTCCCGTCGCACGGCGGCGGAACCGCTGCGAGACGGTTTATTTCGGGATTCCGTAGACGGCCTTGTCGCCCAGCTCCTCGGCGATGCGGAGCAGCTGGTTGTATTTAGCCATGCGGTCGGTGCGCGACATCGAACCGGTCTTGATCTGGCCGGCGTTGGTCGCTACGGCCAGATCGGCGATCGTCGTGTCCTCGGTCTCGCCCGAGCGGTGCGAGATGACGGCCGTGTAGCCGGCGCGCTGTGCCATGGCGATGGCGTCGAGCGTCTCGGTGAGCGTGCCGATCTGGTTGACCTTCACCAGAATCGAGTTGGCGCAGCGGCGCTCGATGCCCTTGCGCAGGAATTCGACGTTGGTGACGAACAGGTCGTCGCCCACCAGCTGGCAGCGGGCGCCCAGACGTGCGGTGAGCATCTCCCAGCCCTCCCAGTCGTTTTCGGCCATCCCGTCCTCGATCGAATCGATCGGGTACTTCTCCACCAGTGCGGCGAGATACTCGACCTGCTCGGCGGCGTTGCGGCGGGCGCCCTTTTCGCCTTCGAACGTCGTGTAGTCGTAGAGACCGTCGCGGTAGAACTCCGACGAGGCGCAGTCCATGGCGATCGAGACGTCGCCCTGCTCGTCGCAGCGGCCGGCGCGGTAGCCGGCGGCGCGGATCGCCTCGATAATCGTTTCGATGGCGTCTTCCGTACCGTTGAGCGCAGGCGCGAATCCGCCCTCGTCGCCCACGGCCGTCGAGAGGCCGCGTTTGTGAAGCACCTTTTTCAGGGCGTGGAACACCTCGGCACCCATGCGCACCGCTTCGGGGAAGGTGCGGGCGCCGATCGGCCGGATCATGAACTCCTGGAAAGCGATCGGTGCGTCGGAGTGCGAACCGCCGTTGATGATGTTCATCATCGGCACGGGCAGCACGTGTGCGTTCACGCCGCCGATGTAGCGGTAGAGCGGCACGCCGAGGTAGTTGGCCGCGGCATGTGCCGCAGCGAGCGATACGCCCAGCAGGGCGTTGGCGCCGAGATTCGATTTGGTCGGGGTGTGGTCGGCGGCCAGCAGGGCACGGTCGATGCCGGTCTGGTCGAGCACGCTCATTCCCGTGAGCAGGGGAGCCAGCGTCCGGTTGACGTTCTCCACGGCCTTCTGAACCCCTTTGCCGCCGTAACGGCGGGGATCGCCGTCGCGCAGTTCGAGCGCTTCGTGTTCGCCGGTCGAGGCGCCGCTGGGTACGGCCGCACGGCCGTGGGCGCCCGATGCCGTCGTGATTTCGACCTCGACGGTCGGGTTGCCCCGCGAGTCGAGAATCTCTCGTGCATGTACATCTACAATTTGCATAGTCGTATTGTTTTTTGCGTTTGTTTTATTTGTTAATTATCAATTTGATAACGGAATCGTCCGCCGGTTTATTGTGCGGCGGGGAGACCTTTTCGCGCTTTTCGTGCGGTGACAGAGCGCCGGGCGGTGCGCTCTGCATCGTCGTGTGCAATGCGTGTGCCGAATCGGGGCTGCGGGGCGGGAATTCAGCCGGCGAACGGCGCGTCGTTGACGAGCAGCGACGAATCGCCGTAGCTCAGGAACCGGAAATCGTTCCGGAGGGCATAGTCATAAATTCTGTGCCAATCTTCGCCGACGTAGGCCGAAACCAGCAGCAGCAGGGTCGATTTGGGCTGGTGGAAATTGGTGACGATCGCCCGCACGATGCGCCAGCGGTAGCCCAGCGGTGCGATCATGATCTGCGTCGAGGCTTTCAGCGTGCCGAGGTCGTTCCGCTCCATGTAGGCCAGCAGTTCTTCCAGCGCTTCGCGGCCGGTGTAGGAGGCCGGGATGTCGTAGAGTTCCCATTGGCCGACCGCGCGCATTTCGTCGGGCGATCCTTCGCGCCGGATGCGCCAGGCCAGCGCCGCCAGCGATTCGAGCGTGCGTACCGAGGTGGTGCCCACGGCGACGATGTGGCCCCAGCGGTGCAACAGCCGTTCGACGGTCGTGCGGCGGATCTCGAAATGTTCGGTGTGCATCGCGTGGCGGCAGGCGTCGTCGTCCTTGACGGGAAGGAAGGTGCCGGCTCCGACGTGGAGCGTCACCTCTTCGAACTCGACGCCTGCGGCGCCGAGCGACGCGATCAGTTCGGGGGTGAAGTGCAGTCCCGCCGTCGGCGCGGCCACCGAACCTTCGAATTTGGAGTAGACGGTCTGGTAGCGCGTGTAGTCGATCTGCTGGCTGTCGCGGTTCAGGTAGGGCGGAATCGGAATCCGTCCCAGCAGTTCGAGCAGCTCTCCGAACGTGAGGTCGGCCTCCCACTCGAACCGCACGATCTGCTCGCGGCCGCCGGTGCCCGTGCGGTAGGCGCGCAGTTGCTGCGGGGTGCCGTCGAGCGTGAAGTCGATCACGAGCGCTCCTTCCTTCCACTTTTTGAGATTGCCCACGATACAGCTCCATGCGCACTTCCCCTTGACGGCGAAGGCGCGTTCGTAGTCGGCCGGCGCGTGGGGTTCGAGGCAGAAGACCTCGATGCGGGCGCCCGAAGGCTTGTGCATGATGATGCGTGCGCGGATGACCTTCGTATTGTTGAAGACCAGCATCGCCCCCTCGGGCAGCTCTTCGCCCAGCCGGTCGAAGCGGCTCTCCGAGATCGCGCCGTTGCGGTAGACGAGCAGCTTGGAGGCGGAGCGTTCGGCCAGCGGGAATTTGGCGATGCGCTCGTCGGGCAGGTCGTAGTCGAATTGGTTGATGTCGATATGGCGTTCCATGTTCGGGCGGTTTACGCCTGCAAAATTACAATTTAATCCGCACCGTCGGGTCTTTCCGTCGGGCTTTTCCCGCAAAAAAGTCGCGGCGGTTGCAGCCGGCGGTCCTTTTTCGACGTGCAGACGGTGCGGAGTCGCCGAAAATCGCTACCTTTGCAACCGTACAATCAACTCTGTCCGTGATGAAACGAGTACTCCTGACGGCGGTCGCGCTCTTGTTCGGCGCCGCTGCGTTCGCCCAGCCGTCGGCCTCGGTCGAGACGCTGGCGCGGAAATACGCCGACCGCGACGGCGCGTTGGTCATGCGGCTCGACAGTACGATGGTCGGCCTGGTGAAGTTGCGCGTGGCCGCGCTGCCCGATTCGTTGCGGCGTTCCGCGGCGCTGCTGGACAAGGTGAGCGGCATGACCAACATCATGCTGATGACCGGACTGGCGCGCACTCTCGATCCCGCCGCCGATACGACGGCTTTCGTGCGGCTGGAAAGCGATTTCCGCGCCGACGTGGCCGCACTGACGGCCGAACCCGTGCGCAGGCGGCTGTTCCGCGAACGGGAGGCGGGCGTGGAGGTCGCGGGCTATTACTCGGCCGCGCCTTCGGGCGAGGCCGAACTGGTGCTGGTCGTTTCGGGAGGCGGCAACGAGGCGCGGTGCGTGCTCGGCGGCCGTTTCGGCGAGGAGGAGGCCCTGCGTCTGGCGACGATGCAGCGCGAGCAGCTGCTCGGTCGCGGCGGTACGCGATAGGGCCAGACGGGCGACGGAACGGAAAAACCTCGCCGTCTTTTCCGCGTGTCGTGAAAAATCGTTACTTTTGTGCCACTTAATCGTACTTTTGAGATGCAAACCGATTTTCTGGTGATAGGTTCCGGTGCGGCGGGTCTGAGCTTCGCGCTCAAAGCGGCCGAACACGGCCGTGTCACCGTCGTCACCAAAGGCGAATTGGACGAGTGCAACACCAACTATGCGCAGGGCGGTATCTGTTCGGTGACGTATGCCCCCGACACGTTCGAAAAACACATCCGCGATACGCTGGTGTGCGGCGCCGGAAAATGCGATCCGGCCGCCGTGGAGCTGGTGGTGCGCCGTGCTCCCGAGCTGATCCGCGACCTGATCGCATGGGGCACGCGCTTCGACAAGACGCCCGACGGGCGGTTCGAGCTGAACCGCGAGGGGGGCCACTCGGAGCACCGCATCCTGCACTACGAGGACCTGACGGGCGCCGAGATCGAACGTCCGCTGGAGGCTTCGGTGCGGCGTCAACCCAACATCACCCTGCTGCAACGGCACTACCCCGTCGACCTGCAGACGCAGCATCACCTGGGCGAGTTCGTCACGCGCCACACGCGGGGCGTCACCTGCTTCGGCGCCTATGTGCTCGATCTGACGACGAATGCGATCGAAACCGTGCTGGCGAAGTTCACCGTAGTGGCTGCCGGCGGTTGCGGCAACGTCTATTCGACCACGACCAATCCCGTGGTGGCTACCGGCGACGGCATCGCCATGTGCCACCGGGCGAAGGCCATCACGGAGAACATGGAGTACATCCAGTTCCACCCCACGTCGCTCTACAATCCGGGCGAACGCCCGTCGTTTCTCATCACGGAGGCGATGCGCGGCTTCGGCGCCATCCTGCGCCTGCAAAACGGCGAGGAGTTCATGGACAAGTACCATCCGATGAAGTCGCTCGCGCCGCGCGACGTGGTGGCGCGTTCGATCTACCGCGAGATGCAGCTGCACGGCCAGGAGTTCGTCTATCTGGACGTGACGCACAAACCCGCCGACGCGATCCGCAGCCACTTCCCCAATATCTACGAGAAGTGTCTTTCGATCGGTATCGACATCACGAAGGACTGGATTCCCGTCACGCCCGCGGCGCACTACTGCTGCGGCGGGGTGAAGGTCTCGACCGACGGCGAGACCTCCATCCGCCGGCTCTATGCGCTGGGCGAAACCTCCTGCACGGGGCTGCACGGCGCCAACCGGCTGGCCTCCAATTCGCTCATCGAGGCGGTGGTCTACGCCGACCAGGCGGCACGCCATGCCGTGGCGCAGCTGGATCGGGTCACGATCCAGGAGGGTATTCCCGACTGGAATTTCGAGGGAACGGCCACGGCCGAGGAGATGCTGCTCGTGATCCAGTCGAAGCGCGAGTTGCAGCAGATCATGTCCAACTACGTGGGCATCATCCGTTCGAATCTCTACCTCAAACGCGCCATGCGCCGTCTGGAAACGCTCTGGCACGAGACGGAGGAGCTCTACGGCAAGACGACGCCCAACCGCGAGTTGTGCGAACTGCGCAACATGATTACGGTCGCCTACCTTATTATCAAGCAGGGGCGCGAGTTGAAGGAGTCGGTCGGCTGCCACTACAATACGGACTATCCGCCCGAGACGGCGGCCGAGTGAAGCGAGCGGCGGATGCCGGCGCGGTTTCCCGCAAAGACGGGAGCCGGAATAGAAACAGTTGACAATGGAATAGCAGGGAGCAGCGGTTCGCCGCTCCCGACCGTAACGATATGACTTTACAGGAAGAGATCACCCGGCGGCGGACGTTCGCCATCATTTCGCACCCCGACGCCGGCAAGACGACCCTTACCGAGAAGTTGCTGCTCTTCGGCGGCGCGATCCACGTGGCGGGCGCCGTCAAGAGCAACAAGATCAAGAAGGGCGCGACGTCCGATTTCATGGAGATCGAACGGCAGCGCGGCATCTCGGTGGCCACCTCCGTCATGGGATTCGAGTATAACGGAGTGAAGATCAATATTCTCGATACGCCCGGCCACGAGGATTTCGCCGAGGACACCTACCGCACGCTGACGGCCGTCGATTCGGTCATCATCGTCATCGACGGCGCCAAGGGCGTCGAGCAGCAGACGCGCCGCCTGATGGAGGTGTGCCGGATGCGCAAGACGCCGGTGATGGTCTTCATCAACAAGCTGGACCGTCCGTGCAAGGATCCCTTCGACCTGCTGGACGAGGTGGAGCGCGAGTTGCGCATCAAAGTACGTCCGCTGGCCTTTCCGATCTCCAACGGCCCGACGTTCAAGGGCGTTTACAACATCTATGCGCACGGTCTGTCGCTCTTCACCTCCGACGAGCGGCAGACGGCTACGGCGTCGACCGTCGAAATCCGCGATCTGGCTGCACCGGAGCTCGACGCGCATGTGGGCGAGCGCTATGCCCGCCAGCTGCGCGAGGATTCGGAACTGATCGAGGGCGTCTACGATCCCTTCGACCGCGACGCCTATCTGGCGGGCGATCTGGCGCCGGTCTTCTTCGGTTCGGCGATCAACAATTTCGGCGTGCGCGAGCTGCTCGAATGTTTCATCGACATCGCCCCCTCGCCGCGCCCCTCGCAGACCGAGACGCGGCGCGTGGAGCCGGCCGAGGAGAAGATGACGGGCTTCGTCTTCAAGATCCACGCCAACATGGATCCCAACCACCGCGACCGCATCGCCTTCCTGAAAATCTGCTCCGGCCGCTTCGAGCGCAACCGCAACTACCTGCACGTGCGCAGCGGCAAGCAGCTCAAATTCTCGTCGCCGACGGCCTTCATGGCCGAGAAGAAGTCGGTGATCGACGAGGCCTATCCGGGCGATATCGTGGGTCTGCACGACACGGGAACCTTCAAGATCGGCGATACGTTCACCGAAGGCGAGAAGCTCAAATTCACGGGCATTCCCTCGTTCGCTCCCGAGCAGTTCCGTTATATCGAAAACGCCGATCCGCTGAAATTCAAGCAGCTGGCCAAAGGCGTCGATCAGCTGATGGACGAAGGCGTGGCGCAGCTGTTCACGTCGCAGCTCAACGGCCGGCGCATCATCGGTACGGTCGGCGCGCTGCAATTCGAGGTGATCCAGTACCGCTTGGAACACGAGTACGGCGCCAAATGCCGCTGGGAGCCGATCTCGATCTACAAGGCGTGCTGGATCGAAAGCGACGATGCCGGGCAGCTGGCCGATTTCAAGCGCCGCAAGCACACCAACATGGCCGTCGACAAGCACGGCCGCGACGTCTTTCTGGCCGATACGAGCTATGCGCTGACGCTGGCGCAGGAGAACTTCAAGGAGATCCGCTTCAAGTTCACATCGGAGTTTTAGGGTGCGAGGATGTGTGTTTTAAAACCGTCCGGATTCGTTTCGGACGGTTTTTTATCGTCGTAAAACATAAGAAAAACATACTTTTTGCGTTGAATACCTGAAAAGAAGTTTGTCGGCGAGGTAAAATCGACCGTTTTCGTTAAGCCGAGCGCAGAGCCGAACTTGTTCGGACTATGCCGAGGCGAGAAAACGAAGAGAGAAACTCACCGTTTTCGTTAAGCCGAGTGCAGAGCCGCGCTTGCGCGAGCTTTGCCGAGGCGAGAAAATTAAGAATGAAATTCACCGGTTTTTGCCCGTTTTTCGCGGGAAATCGTATCTTTGCGGCATTGAAAGCGGGTATCTCCGCAGAAGTAAGTTTGAAAATAAGATTGGGCAGGTATGAATCCGAAGGTTGACAAATGGGTGCGTAAAGCCGGTTCGTGGTGCGAAAAGGCTTGTCCGCGAACCCGAAGCGGGTGGATCATGATCGCGTTGACGGCGGTCGTCATTGTGGCCGGTGTCGTGTGGCTGCTCCGTCCTCGAAGCGAGGCGGTGCACTATCCGATCGTGGCGGTCGAGCCGGTCGCCACGCAGAACGTGGAGATCTACGGCGAGTTCGTGGGGCGCATCCGTGCGCAGCAGTTCGTCGAGGTGCGGGCCCGCGTGGAGGGTTATCTCGAACGGATGCTCTTCCGCGAGGGAAGCTACGTGAAGAAGGGGCAGACGCTCTTCATCATCGACCCCAAGATCTACCGCGCCCGCGTGGACAAGGCCAAGGCGCAGCTCAACAAGGATCGCGCACTGGCCCAGAAGGCCGAGCGCGACCTGAAACGCATCCGCCCGCTCTATGCGCAGAATGCCGCCAGCCAGCTCGATCTGGACAATGCGACGGCCGCCTACGAGAGCGCGACGGCCAACGTGCTGATGAGCGAAGCCGACCTGATGCAGGCGGCCACGGCGCTGGGCTACACCACCGTACAGTCGCCCATCACGGGCTATATCAGCGCCAGCAACGCCGACATCGGAACCCTCGTGGGGCCGGGCGGCAAGTCGCTGCTGGCGACCATTGTCAAGAGCGATACGGTGCGTGTCGATTTCAGCATGACCGGTATGGACTACCTGCGCAGCAAGGAGCGCAATGTCAATCTGGGGCAGAAGGATTCCACGCGCCGCTGGAACCCCTACATCACCGTCACCCTGCCCGACAACTCGCGCTATCCGCTGCGGGGGCTGGTCGATTTCGCCGACCCGCAGGTCGACCCCGAGACGGGAACCTTCTCCGTGCGCGCCGAGATGCCCAACCCCGACCATATCCTGCTGCCCGGCCAGTTCACCAAGGTCAAGCTGCTGCTCGACGTGCGTGAGAACGCCGTGGTCGTACCGTCCAAGGCGATCGTGATCGAGAAAGGCGGTGCCTACATCTTCGTCGTGCGGCCCGACAGCGTCGTCGAAAAACGTTTTATCGAGACGGGGCCCGAGCTGGACAACAAGACGGTGGTCGAACGCGGTCTGCTCTCCGGCGAACGGATCGTCGTGGAGGGTTACCACAAACTCAATCACGGTATGCGCGTCGAGGCGGTCGAGCCCTGGCGCGACAATGGCGTGGCATCCAATTAACGACAGCCTATGAAGAGCGATTTCTTTATCGACCGGCCGGTCTTTTCGACCGTTCTCTCGGTCATCATCGTCATCGTGGGCGTCATCGGACTGGCGCTGCTGCCCATCGACCAGTATCCCAAGATCGTCCCGCCCGTGGTGAAGGTGAGCGCCTCCTATCCGGGCGCCAGCGCCCAGACCGTGACGCAGGCGGTGGCCACGCCGATCGAACAGGAACTCAACGGTACGCCGGGGATGCTCTACATGGAGTCGTCGTCGACCAACTCTGGCGGCTTCACCGCCACGATCACCTTCGACATCGACACCGATGCCGACCTGGCGGCCGTCGAGGTGCAGAACCGCGTGAAGCTGGCCGAAAGCCGACTGCCGGCCGAGGTGGTGCAGAACGGCATCTCGGTCGAGAAACAGGCGTCGAGCAAACTGCTGACGATCACGCTGCTGTCGTCGGATCCCAAGTTCGACGAAATCTACCTGAGCAACTACGCGACGCTCAACGTGCTGGACATGCTGCGGCGCGTGCCGGGCGTGGGCAGCGTCTCGAACGTCGGATCGCGCTACTACGCCATGCAGATCTGGGTGCTGCCCGACCGGCTGGCCAATCTGGGGCTGACGGTGCAGGACTTGCAGCGGGCATTGAAGGATCAGAACCGCGAATCGGCCGCCGGCGTGCTCGGGCAGCAGCCCATGACCGATCTCGATGTGACGATCCCCATTACGGCGCAGGGGCGTTTGTCGTCGGTGGGCGAGTTCGAGGAGATCGTCGTCCGCGCCAACCCCGACGGCTCGATCATCCGCCTGCGCGACGTGGCGCGCGTTTCGCTCGAAGCGTCGTCCTATAACACCGAGAGCGGTATCAACGGGGGAAATGCCGCGGTGCTCAACATCAACATGCTGCCGGGCGCCAACGCCATGGAGGTGGCCGACGCGGTGAAAGAGGCCATGGAGGAGATCAGCCGCAACTTCCCCGAAGGAATCTCCTACCAGATACCGTTCGACATGACGACCTATATCTCCGAGTCGATCCACCACGTCTATCAGACCCTGTTCGAGGCGTTGCTGCTGGTGATTCTGGTGGTCTTCCTTTCGTTGCAAAACTGGCGCGCGACGCTCATCCCGATCGTGGCGGTGCCGATCTCGCTGATCGGAACCTTCGGCGTGATGCTCGTCTTCGGGTTCTCGCTGAACATGATGACGCTGCTGGGCCTGATTCTGGCCATCGGTTTCGTCGTGGACGACGCGATCGTGGTGGTCGAGAACGTCGAGCGCATCATGGAACAGGAACGGCTGTCGCCCTACGAAGCGACCAAGAAGGCCATGGCGTCGCTCGGCGGCGCGCTCATCGCCATGTCGCTCGTGCTGTGCGCCGTCTTCGTGCCGGTGAGCTTCCTGGCCGGCATCACGGGGCAGCTCTACCGGCAGTTCACCATTACGATCGCCGTGTCGGTCATCATCTCCACCGTCGTGGCGCTGACGCTCAGTCCGGTGATGTGCGCCTATTTCCTGCGCCCCGACAACGGACGCCGCAAACCCAAACTGTTCCGGCGTATCAACTACTGGCTGCGGCGCGGCAATACGGTCTACCAGCGAGGAATCCGCGGCAGCCTGCGCCATTCGCGGCGGATGCTGGCGGCCTTCGGCATCCTGCTCGTCGGCATCTGGCTGATGAACCGCATCACGCCGCAGAGTTTCATGCCCAAGGAGGACCAGGGCTATTTCACCGTCGAGCTGGAACTTCCCGAAGGGGCGACGCTCGAACGGACGCGTCGTGTGACGGATCGTGCGATGAAGTACCTGATGGGCCTTTCCGACGTGGAGTATGTGCTCAATGTGACGGGGTCGTCGCCCCGACTGGGCAGCAATCAGGCGCACAGCCAGCTGACGGTGATTCTCAAACCGTGGGGCGACCGTACGTCGGAGAGCATCGACGAACTGATGGAGGAGGTGCGCGACGAGCTGTCGCTCTATCCCGAGAGCAAGGTCTACCTAAGTTCGCCCGCCGTCATCCCGGGTCTGGGTACTTCGGGCGGCTTCGAGATGGTGCTCGAAGCGCGCGGCGACCGCACCTATACCGACTTGCAGCAGGCCGTCGACACGCTGATGTATTACGCTGAGCGGCGTCCCGAACTGGCGGGGCTGTCGTCGTCGATGCAGAGCGACATTCCGCAGCTCTACTACGACGTCGACCGCGACAAGGCGCAACTGCTGGGCGTGTCGATGTCCGATGTCTTCTCGACGCTCAAAACCTTCACAGGTTCGGTCTATGTCAACGACTTCAACATGTTCAACCGTATCTACCGCGTCTACGTTCAGGCCGAGGCGCCCTACCGTGCGCACCAGAGCAATCTCGACCTCTTCCATGTGCGGGGCAACGGCGGTGCGATGATCCCCGTCACGGCCCTCGGTACGACGCACTACACGACCGGGCCCGGTACGATCCGCCGCTTCAACATGTTCAATGCCGCGACCATCTCGGGCGAGGCGGCGCACGGTTACAGTTCGGGACAGGCGATGGAGGCGCTCGAACAGATCGTGCGCGAGCACTTGCCGGCCAATATCGGCGTCGAGTGGAGCGGCCTGTCGTATCAGGAGAAACACGCCAGCGGCCAGACGGGGCTGGTACTGGCGCTGGCGCTGCTCTTCGTCTTCCTGTTCCTCGCCGCGCAGTACGAAAGCTGGTCGGTGCCGGTGGCGGTGATCCTCTCGCTGCCGATCGCGTGACTCGGCGCCTATGTGGGCAACTGGCACAGCCGACTGCAAAACACTATCTATTTCCAGATCGGACTGGTGATGCTGGTGGGTCTGGTGGCCAAGAACGCCATCCTGATCGTCGAGTTCGCCAAGGAGGAGGTCGACCGCGGCGGCGATCTGGTGCAGTCGGCGCTGCACGCCGCGCGGCTGCGTTTCCGCCCGATCGTGATGACATCGCTGGCCTTCATCCTGGGTATGCTGCCGCTGGTCTTCGCTTCGGGGCCCGGATCGGCGAGCCGCCAGGGAATCGGTACGGGTGTCTTCTTCGGTATGCTGGTGGCGATCTCCGTGGGTATCGTCTTCGTCCCCTTCTTCTTCGTGTGGGTCTACCGCATCAAGGATAAATTCAAACGCGTGAGCCATGAAAAGAGATAAGATCGTTTACGGGGCGCTGCTGTGCGGCGTCGTACTGCTCTGCAATTCCTGTATGCTGGGGCGCCGTCAGATCAAGAGCCCCGAACTGGAACTGCCGGCTACGGTCGTGGCCGGTGCGACCGATTCGCTGACGATGGCCGACATGGCGTGGTGGAACGTCTACTCCGATTCGACGCTCACGGCGCTGATCGAACGCACGCTCGAACGCAATAAGGACATGCTGGCCGCTTCGGCCCGCGTGCGCCGGATGCGTGCGCTCGGCCGCGTGGCGCGCGCCGACCAGTTGCCGTCGGTATCGGGGCAGCTGGTGGCCGATACCGAGCACAACGATTACGACGGAGAGGCAGCGAAGAATGACCCCGAATTCGACGCCAAGGTCTCGTTGGCGTGGGAGCTCGATCTGTGGGGCAATCTGCGCTGGGCCAACCGGAAGGCCGTGGCCGAGTACTTGGCTACGGTCGATGCGCAGCGCGCGTTGCAGATGACGCTCGTGGCCGAAGTGGCGACCGCCTATTATGAATTGGTGGCGCTCGATCAGGAGCTGAGCATCGTGCGGCGCACGCTCCAAACCCGCAAGGAGGGGGTGCGGCAGGCGCGCCTGCGTTTCGAGGGCGGACTGACCTCCGAGACGGCGTTGCAACAGGCGAAGGTGGAGTTGGCCAGTACGGCCACGCTCATTCCCGGGCTCGAAAGTCGCATCGCGCTCAAAGAGCACCAGATCGCCCTGCTGGCAGGCGCCTATCCCACGCTGCGCATCGACCGGCAGACGATGGAGATGCATGCACGGCTGCCCGAACGGTTGAAGGTGGGGCTGCCTTCGGAACTGTTGAAACGGCGTCCCGACCTGCGGCAGAGCGAACAGACGCTTCGTGCGGCCGAAGCGGCGATGGGGATGGCATCCGCCGACCGCTTCCCGCGCATCACCTTCTCGCTGACGGGCGGTTGGGAGAACGACGACCTCAAAGGGCTCTTTTCGTCGCCCTTCTCCTATGTGGGCGGGTCGCTCGTGTCGCCGCTCTTCTCGTTCGGCAAGAAAAAGGCGAAATACAAGGCTGCGCTGGCCGCCTGCGACGAGGCGCGGCTCAATTATGAACAGAAGGTGTTGGAAGCCTTCCGCGAGGTCAACGATGCGGTGGTGACCTACCGCAATGTCCGTACGGCGGCAGCGCTGAAACGCGATTTGCAGCAGGCGGCGCAGAAGTACGTGGAGCTGGCGCAGCTGCAATATTTCAACGGCGTAATCAACTACCTCGACGTGCTGGATGCCCAGCGCAAGTACTTCGACGCGCAGATCGGACTGAGCAACGCCGTGCGCGACGAACACTTGGCGATGGTCGACCTCTACAAGGCGCTCGGCGGCGGCTGGGGCGTCGAACGAGAGTAGTTCCGGCCGATACGGATTGCCTGTCACCTGTCCGCCGAAGCGCTGCCGGCGGGCAGTGTTATTTCGTGACGGCGTTCACGAGCGGCCGGCCGTCGAAAAAATCCTTGATATTTTGCAGCGTAGTCTCGGTGATGTTGTGCATCGCCTCGGCCGTGAAGAAGGCCTGGTGCGACGTGACGATCACATTGGGGAAGAGCAGCAGCCGCGCCAGCGTGTCGTCGTCGATGATCGAGTCCGACCGGTCTTCGTAGAAGTAGTCGCCTTCCTCCTCGTAGACGTCCAGCCCCGCCGCGCCGACCTGCTTGCTTTTGAGCGCTTCGATCAGCGCTTCGGTCTGGATAAGTTGTCCGCGGCCGGTGTTGACGATCATCACGCCGCGTTTCATGCGGGCGATCGAGGTCTCGTTGACGAGGTGCTTCGTCTCGTTGGTGAGCGGGCAGTGGAGCGTGATGATGTCCGAACGGCGGTAGAGTTCGTCGAGCGAGACGTAGGCGATGCCCGTCTCGCGGGCGAAAACGCCGTCGGGGTAGGGGTCGTAGGCCAGAACTTCCATGCCGAATCCGAGCAGGATGCGGATGACGATGCGGGCGATCTTGCCCGTGCCGATCACCCCGACGGTCTTGCCGTTCATATCGAATCCCATGAGTCCTTGCAGCGAGAAGTTGCCGTCGCGCGTGCGCCAGCTTGCGCGCGGGATCTTGCGGTTGAGCGAGAGCATCATCGCCACCGTGTACTCCGCGACGGCATGGGGCGAATAGGCGGGTACGCGCACGACGGGGATGTTGAAGGTCCGCGCGGCTTCCAGGTCGACGTTGTTGTAACCGGCACAGCGCAGCGCCAGCAGTCGCACGCCGTTGCGTGCCAGTTCGCGCATCACTTCGGCGTCGGCCGTATCGTTGACGAAGATACACGCCGCCTGCGCGCCGTGCGTGGCGACGACCGTCTGACGGCTGAGATGGCCTTTGAAATAGCGGAATTCGAATCCGAAATCGCGGTTCAGTGCGTCGAACGACTCCTGTTCGTAGGGTTGCGTCCCGAAGAAGGTGACGATGGGTTTCATGGCTCTTGCGTTTTGTCTTGTTGTTCTAACGTAAAACGATGCCGGCAAATTACCTGCCGGAGTCTGAAAATCGGCGTGTCGGAGCCGAAAAGCAGATCTGACGTGAGAACCGTCGATAAGATTGCAGGGAGAATGGCTCGCAGTTCTTTCATTTCATGGGTATGCAGTGCAGAAAAGCGATTCGGATATGCGGGAACTGCCTGTTATCGGCCGGACAAAAAAATCACCGCGACCCGTTTTTCGGGTCGCGGCGATTTTCGAAGATATTCCTTCCGTGGAATTTCGGACGGACGTTATTTGATTTCGATCTGGTGCGAAACCGGCGCGGTCGGAGTCACCTCCTTTTTGGGCAGGTCGATCGTCAGCACGCCGTTCTCGACCTTGGCCGAAATCTTCTGGCGGTCTACGTCGTCGGGCAGCGAGAAACTCTGCTGGAACGAGGTGTAGGAGAATTCGCGCCGCAGGTAGGTTCCCCTATGTCCCTCCTTCTTGTCCTTGTCGCCTTCCTTCTCCTCCTTCTCGCTGCGTTTTTCGAGCGAAATGACCAACTCGTTGTCGGCGTTTACGTTCACCTTGAAGTCCTCCTTCGTCGTGCCCGGAACAGCCAGTTCCACACGGAAGTCCTTCTCGTTCTCGATGATGTTGATCGCAGGCACCGAAGCGTGTTTGTGCTGCATACCCATCCACTCGTCGCCGAAAAAGTCGTTGAACAGACTCGGCAACCAATTCTGATTTCTCATTACAGGCATCATAATTTTGTCCTCCTCAGGTTTATTTGGTTATACATTGTTTTCGTCGTCTCGCGTTCGGAACTTCGTCCCGCCGTTCCGTATGCCGGCGTTCGCCCGTCCCGTCCGGGATTCGACATGCTAAGGAGCAAACCGCGTGCCACTGCCTGCGAGCGGAAATTTTGTCAATTCATGACACGAAATGGCAGCGTGTCGTGCTCTTTTGTCCTGTCGTTGACAGATTGACACGACGAATGGCAGCGGGCGACGCATCCGACGTCGCCCGCTGCCGTTTTCGATTCGCCCGCAGCGGTTACTTTTTGGCTGCGACGGTGCGGACGAATGCCGGGTAGATCAGGTTCGTGTAGTTGCTTTTGGCGCTCTCGATCGTCGAGCCGTCGCCGTCGTAGACCTGTTTGAAGGAGACTTCGTAGAGGAAGCAGCCGCGGTAGCGGTTGTTTTTGAGCAGTTCGTAGTAGAATTCGCCCCAGTCGATCAGTCCGCCGGAGAAGGGTTCGAGGTGCTTGTCCTTGGGATCGGTCGGATCGAGTGCGCCCGGGTTCTGCTGGATGTGCAGGGTTCCCAGACGGGTGCCGATGCGGCGGAGCACGTCGAGTGCGTCGCCGTTGCACACGGGGTCGATGTACTTGCCGTTGAGCGGAATGAGGGCGTGACCCGTGTCGAGGCAGACACGTACCTTTTCCAGCCCTTCGGCATCGAGCAGGTCGAGTAGCGAGTCGCCGTCGTAGGCGAGGCTTCGTGCGCAGTTCTCCACGCACAGAATGGCTTTCGTGCCGTGCTGTGCGTTGCACGATTCGATATGGCGCTGCAACTCGGCCAGCGACTTGCGGCTCTGCGCCGTGCGTTCGGCGAAATCTCCGCCTGTCGTGAGGATCGTGCCGGTATTGGGATGGATGACGAAATGCTGCGGGCGCAGGTGTTCGATCGTCAGTTCGATGAGGCGTTTGAGTTTCAGCACGGCCGTTACGCGCGTATTTTCGTTCGTCGACGAGATGTCGTAGGTCTGATAGGGCAGGTGCAGCCCCCAGAAATCGGCTTTCGTCGAGCGGATCGCCTCGCCGCATTCGGCGAACAGCCCGTCGAGCCGCTCGTCGGTCATGTCGGAGGCGAAGACGATCTTGTCGCTGGCCATGATGTCAATGCACATACCCGCAGCCACGGCACGGCGGCAGTTGGCGGCGTTGACCTGATTGATCGAGATGAGTTTGCCCGGTTTGAGTTGCAGGTTCTCGATCGCTTCGTCGGCTTTGCCGAGTTCGGTGGTGGGGGCGACGGGTACGGGTGCGGCGGGCGGATCCGTTTTGCCGCCCTCGTCGCTGCTGCCGCACGATGCATTGAGCAGAAGCGCCGCTGTCAGGAAGAAAACGATGTGTTTCATGATCGGATGGTTCGAAAAACGATCGGCAGGCAGGGACTGCCTGCCGATCGCCGGTTATGCAATTCGTTCGTCAGTTCTTGCGGATCGCGATGTTGTCCAGGCAGATGCGGCCGTCCTTGCTCTCGGCGCCCACGCCGGTCGTGTCCCAGCGGATCTGCGTCTCGGCCGTTGCGCCGTCGATCGTGAGCGTGAAACAGGACCACTTCTTGAAGTCGTCGTTGGCATGTTTGGGACAGTGCGTCGACGTGATGGCGATCGACTGTCCGTCGGCTGCGGGGGTAATGGCCGTTTCGGCCGTCCCTTCCTCGATACGCACGCTGGCTGTCTTTATGGTTCCCGCGCCCAGCACCTTGACGGGAATATCGGACGTCGAGGCGAACCGCACGGCGTCGAAGGTGAGCGTGATGCTCGTCGGGCCGCTCAGCGCCGTGAGTTTGGGAGTGGTCAGGATCCCGTACATGTTTCCCGAGGAGTTGGCTGTATTCGAGAGACGGATGTAACCCGGGAATTCGAAACAGTGGGCGATTCCCCAGCCCGTCAGTCCACGATTGGCCAGATAGGCCGGCGATGCCTCGCCTTCCGAGGCGATCTTGGCGCCGAAAGTGGTATACGACGCCTCCTTCTCGCCCGGTTCGGTACCGTCGATCAGAGCCGTGTCGGTCGATTGCCCCATACGACCGCTTTTGGCGTTCTTGCCGGCCTGGATCCAGTCGCCGCCGTAGACCATCAGGTCGAAATATTGGGCCAGTATCAACGCGGGATCATCGGCTTCGACGAGTTGCAGGTCGTAGCGGAACGGATCCTGCGTGCAGTCGATGCGCAGGTCGATTCGGGCGTCGGCCGTCAGATTGATCCAGAACTTGTTGAGCGGATCGGAGGCCATGCGGCCCAGGCTGCGGCGAACGTAGTATTCGGCTGCGGGATAGGTGTAGAAGGGGACGCATGCCCGATCGTTGTTGACCGTACCCACACCGCCGTTGCCGCTGTACGACAGGAAGCCGTAGGGAACGTTCTCGACGAGTATCTCGAACGAATCGGCGGCGCTGACGGAGACCGTCCCCGTGTAGATCTTCGCTTCGCTTTCGGTCAGTTCGAACAGTTCGCCGTTGCTCTTGCGAACCCAGACGCCCTCCGAGGTGTCGACGAGCTGGAAGGTGAGGCTTACCGGTTCCGAATCCTTCGAGTCGGGCAGTTGTCCGACGGCGTACATCGTGAAGCGGATCGGCTCTTCGGCGCTGAGACCCTTCTGCGTGACGGAGAGCACGTCGGCGCCGACCTCGGTGAACGATGCGGCTTCGCCGAACTTGTAGGCGTAGCCCGCAGCGCCCTTGACGGCCGGCCACGAGACGACGACGCTGCCGATCTCGTCGCCCTTGACGTAGGTGGGCGCGGGTTGCGGAAGCGTGGGATCGATCTCGAAGTCGATCGTCCGCTCGGCCGAATCGGTCGTGTGGTCGAGATCGCCGACGGCTTTGAGTCGGAAGGTGTGGCCGCCCTCCGCAAGTGCAGTAAGCGTTACGGTGGTCGTGGCTGCGTCGACCGAAGTATAGTCCGCGGCGCCGTCCAGTGCATAGGCGTAGCCGGCGGTCTTCGCGACGGCGTCCCACGTGACGGTCGCCGTCGCCAGTTCGGTGGTGACTTTCAGTTTCGGGCTGGCCAGTTCGATGACTCCCCATCCGTCGTCATCGCTGGAAGAACATCCCCCTCCTGCCAGAAATGCCGCGGCGAGGAGCGTAAGAAACAGATACTTTTTCATAGGTGTGTAGGTTTCGTCGGTTTGAATGTTAGAAATCGGCATGGAAATCGCCGGGGTGCTCCGCCGGATCGGTGAAGACCGTCTGTTCGTACTTGTTGCCGAAGCGGTCGATCGCCTCGACGCGCACGGCCGCAGCGGGGTTTTTGAGCGTGTAGTGGAACATGTGGTCGGACGACTTGCGGTAGCTGTCCGTGTTGTTCAGCAACCCGATATGGTAGGCTACGGTCCATGCGTCGATGTCGGAGTTGCGTGTCATCTGGCCGCTCAGTACGTCGTTTTCGTAGACGTTGACCGTCCACGAGGGATCCCAGTTCCAGATGTTGGCTACGATCTGGTCGGCGCCCGTCTGTTTGAAACGGTATTTGGCACCGCCGACGAAGGTGTCGGAGGCGCGGTAGAGGCGGATCTGGAACTGTTCGTCGTGACGAACCGAACGGTAGGCCCACTCCTCCATGCGGTTGCCGTCGATCCGGTAGAGGCCGAATCCGATGGGCGTACCCTCGGTGCAGACGGTCGAACGCCACCATGCGCCGCATGTGGTGCCCGTGACATGCTCGAAGATCTCCTTGCCGTTCTTTCGGTGGATGTAGTTGATGTTCGAGTGGGTGTGGGCCGACATGATCGCCGCATATTCGTACTGCGACAGCAGATCCAGCACCTCGTCGTAGTATTTGTCCGCATCGGCGTGCGCGCTGTTCGTGCCCCAGCCGCCGCGGAACGGAATATGTACGCAGAGGATCACCATCTTGTCCTTCGGCACGAAACTCAGATCCTGTTTGAGCCACGCGTACTGTGCGGCGGTGAATCCGCCTTCGTAGTCGGCGCTGGCCTTGCAGCTGTGGATGACGTTGTCCATCGAGACCACGTGTACGTCGCCGCGGTTGAACGAGTAGTCGACCGGCCCGAAATAACTCTCGTATTTCGCCCGTGCCGCCTTTTCGTCGGCCGTCGGGAATTCGTGGTCGTGGTTTCCGATCGTGGCGAAGACGGGCACTCCCGTCTGCTCCGGTTGCAGGGCGACGACCATGTTGGTGAACAGCGTCCATTTGTTGTTGACGTGGTCGCCCAGCGTGATGCCGTAGCAGGGAACGCCGGCCGAGGCCGCGTATTCGCGGATCTCTCTTCCGGCCTCCTCCTTGAAACGCACGGCATGCGACGCCTCGTTGATCTGGGGATCGCCGATGCAGATCAGGTCGAACCGCTTTTCGGGTGCGGCGAGCGCTTCGAGCGTGAAGTCGTAGCGCGCCGTTCCGGCTTGGAGCCGGGCGAAGAAGCGGGGGAGTTTGTAGGTCTTGTCGACGCTCACCTTGTAAGCCGACGGCAGCGAATAGAAGACGAAGCCCGCGTCGGCGTTGCGCGTGAGTGCGTAACGCCCTTCGGCGTCGGTGGCCGTACAGGAGTATCCGTCGCTTACGACCACCCCTTCGACGGGATTGCCGTTCGTATCCTTGATGTAGCCGTAGGTGTCGCCGTCGGCGGGCGTTTCGGTATTGCCGTCGTCGCCGTTGCCGTTCGATTCGTTTCCGCCCTCGTTGTCCGAGCAGGCGGCGAAAGCGGCGAGCAGCAGCACGAGCAATGCGCGGTTCAGGTATTTCAGTATCGAAGTCATATCAGCATGTTTGAATCGGTTATTCCGCTGCGAAACCCGCGTAGCCGGGGTTTTGCGTGATCTGCGGCAGGGCGATGCGCTCGCTTTCGGGGATCGGCCACAGGTAATCCTTCATCGGGTCGAAGGCCATGTCGATGAATTTGCGCAGGTTGATCTTCTTTCCGTCGAAGGTGTCGCCCTTGTAGGTCACGTGCCAGTTTTCGTCGATCGTAGGAATGGCGTTCGACATCGAACCGTCCGATGCCGGAGCGTAGAGCGTTCCCGAAATCACCTCTTCGGCAATGCCCCAGCGTCGGATGTCGAACCAGCGGAATCCTTCGTTGCACAACTCGACCATGCGCTCGTAACGCAGTGCCGAACGCAGCCCGTTGCGGTCCGATACCGTCAGTACGGGCATGTGGGCGCGGCCGCGGATGGTCTCGATGTCGGCTTTGGCGACGCCCAGATCGCCGCCCGCCCATTCGATGTTGGCCTCGGCGCGGATCAGGTACAATTCGGCCAGACGCATGAGCGGATAGCTCAGCGTGCAGACCGACTTGGTGCCGAATCCGTTGTTGGTCCTGTACTCCTCGATGTCGAGGTATTTGCGCCACAGATAGCCGCAGGGGCCCTTCGATCCGTTGGCGCCGTACTCCGACTTGGTGCCGTAGGCCTCCGAATTGGCCACCAGCACACCCTCCTCCTTGTCGTTGTAGTTCATGATCTTCTGAACCGAGGGGTTGGTTTCGAACTGCATTCCCAGCACGCGCGAACCCGGCCGCACGCAGAAGAGGTCGAGACGGGGATCGCGGTTTTTCCAGGGCTCCTTGTAGTCGAACAGCGGCGATTCGGCGATCGATTTGCCGTCGGTGCACTGGATCGCGTCGATGAACATCTGCGTGGGGCTGAAATAAGAGCAGCCTCCGGCGATACGCGGTGCGGCGTAGTATCCGGCGTTGTGCTGGTTGCCCGATATCATGGCGTTGTACTGCAAGGCCCAGATCCATTCGTCGCTGTTGGCGTGGCCGCTCAGGCCGAAGAGGTTCGTCGCACTGGGTTCGCCCTTGGTGTAGTCTTCGCCGCAGAAGCGCGTATCGTAGGGTTCGAGGGCGTAGCCGGCCTCCTTGGCCAGCGTGAGCGCCTTGTCGGCGTATTTGGCGGCCTCTTCGAAGAATCCCCAGTTCAGGCAGATGCGGGCTTTGAGTCCGTAGGCGCCCACGCGGCCCAGACGGGTCGAACCGTAGGTCGCCTTGTTGTGCCGCAGCGGCAGGAAGTCGAGCATCTCGTCTTTGAGATCCTCGTTGAGAATCTTGTCGATGACTTCGGCGCGCGGCGTGCGGGTGTAGCTGTCGCCCAGCCCCAGCACGTGATCGATGTAGGGAATGTCGCCGTAGAGCTGGCAGCCCCATTCGTAGACGTAAGCGCGCGTGAGCAGCAGTTCGGCCTTGTACATGTTGTACTCCTGTTCGCTCATCAGATCGCGCACCTTGTCGATGCCGTCGAGCACGAGGTTGGCGCGGGCCGCGGTCTTGTAGATGTTGTTGTAGACCTTTTCGACCCATGCGTTGTCGGTGGGAAGTTTCGACTGCTGCTGGTAGTTGTAGTTGGCGGCGTTGAGACGCGATGCGCCGATGTCGCTGGCGTTGTCCTGGATGCCTGGGAAAGGCGTCGAGGAGGCGTCGATCAGCGTCAGACCCTTGTAGGCGGCGAATACGCCCGCCTCCACCTCCGCTTTGGATGCGGGGAAGGTCAATGCGTTCGGGCCGTTGAGATAGCTCTTGTCGAGCGAGCAGCCTGCGGCGAGGAGTCCGCACAGCGCTGCACCTAATATGATCTTTTTCATGGTTGGTTTCCGCATTAGAATTTGAGATCGAGTCCGATCGTGACGAGTTTTACCTGGGGATAGTTGTTCGCCGAACCGAGTTTGACGAGGTCGAAATCGCCGCTGGCGTCGCCGTCGTAACCCACTTCGGGATCGTAACCGTCCCAGAAATTGGTAGCCGTGAAGAGGTTCTGCGCGTTGACGTAGACGTAGGCCGATTTGAGTCCGATCTTGCGCATCCAGCTTTTGGGCAGGTCGTAGCCGAGCTGGATGTTTTTCAGACGCAGGTAGGCGGCGCTCTTCATCCAGAACGACGAGTCGTACCAGTTGTTCTTGTTGGCGCTCGTCAGACGGGGCGTCACGCCGCCGGGATTCGCGGCGCAGGCGAAGTCGATGTGCTCCTTGCGGAACGTACCGCCCTGGTTGCTCGGCATGACGTAGTAGGTGTTCAGATAACCGTCCGTCTTGCCGACGCCCTGGAACAGCATGCTCAGGCGAAGCCCCTTCCAGCCGAAGTCGAGATTGAGACTGTACGTGTAGCGGGGGATCGTGCTGCCGACGATGGTCTTGTCGTTTTCGTCGATCGTGTTGCTGCCGTCGATGTCGGCATAACGGATGTCGCCGATCTGAACCGTCTCCTTGAATTGCGGGCAGTTGGCGTTGACCCAGTCGGCCTCCTCCTGCGTGCGGATGATACCGAGGCTTTCGAGGGCGTAGATGCTGCCGATCGAATAGCCCTCCTGATTGCGCAGTACGCCGCTGGTCGAGGTTTTGCCGCGCATGTCGACGATCTCGTTCTTGACGTCCGAGACGTTGGCCTGTACGCCGAAGGTGAAGTCGCGCCAGCGGTTGTTGTACCCGATGCTGAGTTCCCAGCCGGTGTTGCGTACCTTGCCGGCGTTCTGGTAGGGGGCGTTCAGACCCACGCCGGCCGGAATGTCGAGTTTCATCAGGATGTCGTCGGTGTTCTTGCGGTACCAGTCGGCCGTGATGTTGAGTTTCGAGAAGAGCGTGACGTCGACGCCCACGTCGAGCATCGTCGTGGTTGAGCGTTACGAGCGACGCCGGCGTGCCGTTCATCGAAATATGCCCCAGCGCGAGGTTCGGCGTGGTGGGATAGTAGCTGGCCGCATCGCCGCCGGCGAGGTTCTGGTTACCCAGCGTTCCGTAGGATGCACGGATTTTCAGCCCGTCGAGGATGTGCTTGGCGTTCTCCATGAACGGCTCCTCCGAGATGCGCCAGGCGCCCGATACCGACGGGAAGTAGCCCCAGCGGTTGGATTTGCTGAAACGCGACGAACCGTCGATACGCAGGTTGGCTTCGAGCAGGTAACGCTCCTTGAAGTTGTAGTTCAGACGGCCGAAGTAGGATTGGATGGCCCATTCGTAGCGGTGGCCGCTGTTGTCCATGTTCTCGATCTCGCCCACGTCGATCTGATCGTAGTCGGGGTAGTTGAAGACCTGGCGGTAGGCCGAAAGGTACTTGTAGTCGTAGGTGTTGCGTTCGGCGCCGAGGATGAGTTTCAGGTCATGGCCGCTGAAATTCTTCTTGAAGGTCATCAGGAAGTTGTAGTTGCCGTAGAAGGCGCGCGATCCCGATTCGGTGAGCGTGGCGTAGGGAGTGGAGGTGAGCGTGGCCGTACCCTCCATGTCCTGATAGGTCGTGACGGGCTTCTTCCAGTTGTGTTTGTTGGTGGTCGCGTAGCGCGGTGCCAGCATTCCTTGCAGCGAGAGCCATTCGACCGGTTCGTAGGTCAGCGTGATCGCCCCCGACAGACGCAGTGTATTGTTCTTGTTCTGGCCGCCTTCGAGCATCAGCGCTACGGGGTTGTTGCCTTGCAGGCCCAGGCCGTTGTAGAGTCCCGTCGAGAACTGGTTGGGGATGTCGGCCGAACGGGTGTTCATGTAGTTGAAGATCGTTCCCTGGTAGGGCGACGAGCGGCGGTCGCCGTTCGAGAACGAGAGATCGAGTTTCATCGACAGCTTGTCGTTGAACTTGACGTCGGCGTTGTTGCGGAACGTGTAGCGCTGGAAATCGGTAGTCTCGATGATACCGTTCTGATCGACATAGCCCAGCGTGGTGAGCATCCACACGCGTTCGCTGCCGATGCCGAGCGAAACGGTGTGGCTGTGCGAGAGGCCCGAGCCGGTGAGGACGGCATCCTGCCAGTCGGTATTGGGATAGAGGTCGGGATCCTTGCCCATGTTCTTGCGGTAAAGCGCCATCGACTCGTCGTCGTAGGTCGGGGCGTTGCCGTCTTGCAGGTTCATGGCGTTGGTCAGCTCGCGGTATTCGAGTGCGTTGACCGTTTCGGGCAGGTCGGTAGGCGACTGCCAGCCGACGGTTCCCTTGTAGGTGACGGTGAAGCGTTCGGTCGAGCTGCGTTTGGTCGTCACCAGAATGACGCCGTTGGCCGCGCGCGAACCGTAGATCGACGACGACGCTGCGTCTTTGAGGATGGAGATGGATTCGATGAGTACGGGATCGACGCTGTCCAGACTGCCCTCGATCCCGTCGATGAGCACCAGCGGGGCGGTCGAGCTGCCGCCGAACGAATTGATACCGCGGATGCGGATGGCACCACCGTCGGCACCCGGGGCGCCCGACGGCGTGGTGACGGTCACGCCCGGAGCCATACCCTGCAAGGCGACCGATGCCGAAACGACCGGACGCTTTTCGAAGGTCGAGGCATCGATCGTCGATACCGAACCCGTGACGTTGACTTTTTTCTGGGTGCCGTAACCGACGACGACGACATCGTCGATCTGTTCGCTGTCGCTTTGAAGAGCGATCTCGTAAAAGGTTTTCGAGGTGACCTCTACGGTCGCTTCCCGATACCCGATGTAGGAAACCGCCAGTTGTTGGCCTTGGGAGGCGTTTACGGTAAATTTACCTTCGGTGTTGGTCGTAGTTCCCCCCCCCCTCGGGCCGGGCGTTCTGCATGACGATTACGGTCGCTCCGACCAGCGGCGCCCCTTCCGCATCGGTGACGATTCCGTTCACGGCGGTCTTTTGGGCGAATGCGACTACACTGAATGCAGAGAGACCGACTGCCAGCAGCAGTCTCGTTAACGGGTGTAGCAGTTTTTTCATTGGTGTAAGGTTAAATGGTAAGTGTTTAAGTTGGATTTCTTTCGTCCGTTTTCTCGCCATGGTACGGCTCGTGCAAGCGCGGCTCTGCCCATTCGGCTTAGCGAAAACGTCGAATTTCTTTCGTCCATTTCTCGCCTCGGCAATTCGAGCAGGCTCGATTGCACTCGGCTTAACGAAATGGTTCGTTTTCAACAGTCGTTTTCTCTCCATGGCAAAGCTCGCGCAAGCGCGGCTCTGCCCATTTGGCTTAGCGAAAACGTTGGGTTGTCGTTCGAACAAGTGGGTCGAGAAGCGATCCGGCCGGGCTGCCCGACCCTCGGATCAGAGATTCATGCGGTGGTTCATTCGTCGGGTTTCGTTTTTTTTGAAAGTTTTAGGTTTGGTTGTCTACGGCCGTTTTTCCGCCTCGGCATAGCCCGAATTTCACTTGGTTTTGCGTTCGGCTTAACGAAAACGTTGTTAATGTTAACAAAAATAAATAAAGAATTTGTTTGTTGCAACACTTATCGAAAGAAAAAGATCATTTTCTATCTTTTTCGGAGTCGGGTATTTGGTTTCGATCGGAAACGGAATTCGTCCGGAGCGGCACGAGCCGTGGCGGGAAATGCGGAAAAATGAATAATGAAATCAGGGTTGCGTGCAGCCGGAAAGAACACGGGCGGCGAGGTGTCGCCGCGCCGCCCGCTTTGCCGCCGTCGGTCGGATGGCGTTATAGCATCAGCTCGATCTGCGGATGGTCTTGTTCGGAGTACCACATGTTCTCGACGGTCAGGCGCAGCGGCCTGTTCTGCGCAACGGTGGTCGTGACGGTCGAGAAGGGGTTGAGGATAAACGGATTCTGGCCCGGAAGCCGCAGAACGTACTGCACCGAGCTGTTGTTCGTCAGGCTCACCGTGCGGCGTCCCTTCGCATCGGTGTGGAGCACGCTCGTGCGCACCGATGCCGTGAAGAGGTCTTTCAGCAGTTGTTCGTCACCGGCGATCGTACCGAACGAGTAGGCCAGCGTGCGGCGCGCCTCGATGGCTTCGCGCAGCGCTTCGAGCGTGTTCTCCTTGGCGAAGATCAGCGTCATGTTGCGGCGGTGTCCCTGTGCGCGATAGGTTTCGGTCGCCGAGTCGTGGATGTCGGTGTTGGCCGACACGAAGAGGTTTTTGGTGTGCGCCCCCGAAATGGCCTTGGGGTAGAACTCGCCGCCGTTCATGATTTCGATGCCGTCGATCAGCCCTTCGCCGTAGGCCGCGACCTCGAATTCGGGGTGTTCGAGGCTTTTGCGGCGCCAGCCCGGGTGGTTGTGCATCACCAGCGCTCCCTGCGCCTTGGCGTTGCGCAACGATTGCAGGGCGTCGGCGGCGTAGATCGCATTGTTGTCGGTGGTGAAAAGCGCGTTGTAGTGACCGTAGGCAATCGGTTCGCGGGTGATTTCCGCGCCCGGAATGATCGTGATGCCGTACTTCGCGGCCGTCTCCTGCGCCAGCTTTACCGGGAAGTTCAGGTCGGACCGGATTCCCTGCTCGTCGGCCGGTTTGGCGATGATGTTGTAATTGACAGGTTCGGTGCCTTCCGGAACGTAACCTTTGAGGAAGTTGAGCATCTTGCCCTCGTGGCGGCGGTACTCCACGTGTTCGGTGATGGCCAGCACGTCCAGACCGTCGTACCACGCTTCGCGGACGCGGAATTCGGGCGTGCAGTCGCCGTCCGAGTAGATCGAATGGGTGTGCAGGTCGGCCTTGTAGACGGTGTAGCCGCCCACTTCGGGCAGTACGAACTCGACGCGCTGCGGGGCGATGCGCAGCGAGTGGCGCGTGATGTCGGGATTGGCGGAGTCGGTGTAGTAGTGTTGTCCGGTCGCGGTGAACGTCGCCGTCAGGGCAGCGCAGAAGAAGAGAAGTTTTTTCATGGCATAGTAGTTATGGGTTGTTCTTTGCAAAGATAAGAAAAAATTCGAAACGATCCGGATTCCGGATCGTTTCGAATGGGAATGAGAAAGGTCTCTCTGCGATTTCCGCCTTTTCGTCCCCTTTCCGCAGGGCGGCGGTTCATCGCCGTGTACGGCGGAACGCATCTCTTCGAGACGTGTACGGCGGCTCCGGCCGGCGGCGGGTCGCGGACAGGGGCGAATCGTTGGAACCATTTCGTTAAGCCGAGTGCAGAGCCGAACGCAGTTCGGGCTATGCCGAGGCGAGAAATGGAAGAAAGAAATTCAAGGATATTCGTCTCCGGTGGGATTCATGAAACAGGGGAGTATCCGCAACGCGGATACTCCCCTGTTTTTGCGTATTCGGGGCTCGGAACTACTTCGCGAAGCCCTTGCCGATGGCCAGAAAATCTTCGGCTTTGAGCGCTGCGCCGCCGATCAGACCGCCGTCGACGTCCTCTTTGGCGAAGATCTCGGCTGCGTTGGACGGTTTTCACGACCCGCCGTAGAGGATCGGGCACTCCTCGGCCGCTGCGCCGAACTTGGCGGCCAGCACCTTGCGGATGTAGGCGTGGATCTCCTGCGCCTGCTCGGCCGTCGCGGTCTTGCCCGTGCCGATGGCCCATACGGGTTCGTAGGCGATGACCAGCTTGCCGAACTGTTCCGGTGTGAGGTTGTAAACCACCTCTTCGATCTGCGCCTTCACCACGTCGAAATGTTTGCCGGCCTCGCGTTCGTCGAGGTTCTCGCCTACGCAGTAGATCGGAACGAGGTCGTTGGCATAGGCCTGCTCCATCTTGCGGTTGAGCGTCTCGGAGGTCTCGCC
>ENA-ORIC01000738-ORIC01000738.1-human-gut-metagenome-genome-assembly--contig:-NODE-738-length-38159-cov-3.888267_pt1 | contig 38159 bp, 29 predicted proteins | sample MGYA00243023_ERZ508732 | MGnify/ENA primary metagenome ERZ508732 (study PRJEB26277, sample SAMN04329767) | human gut metagenome | biome: human-associated habitat | host: Homo sapiens | place: USA... | reverse complement strand
AACAGAACCAGATATCCGCGCTCATCCGACACTTTCGCCTGAAAACCGGTGAACGCGTATCCGTCGGGCTTCTCGCCGATCGGCGAAACGTCGGCGTCATAGAGCGCGTCACGCTCCTTTTTCCAGACCGAGACGATCTTTGAGAGCCGCTCGGTCTGCCCGTCCGTAAGGTGCTGCATCTCCATCCAGAACAGCGGGTTTGAGAGCATGACCGACGCGAAGAGCCAGTCGATGTCATAATTCACCGGCGCGAGTTCGTCTCCAGGCGCGGAAGCTTCGTATTTGTCCGCGTTTCTCTGGTTGTTCAGAAGCTCGAACTGGAATTTTCTCGTCGGGAAGAGTTCTGACAGAGTCCAGAGGTTCTTCAGCACGGCGTGCGGATAATAATTCGTCCAGTCTGTGTAGCGGTTCTCGACAAACAGCGTTCCGATCTCCTTGTGCGTCAGGTATCCGAGCCGGACTCCCGCCGTAATGTCGAGGTTGAACGTGACGCCGGGCGCGAGACGACGCGTTTCTTCGAGAAACGCGATTATGCTGCGCTCGCCCTTTTTCGATTTAAGGGTCATTCCGTCGAGCTTGAACTGTCTGACGCCGTATTCCTCAGAGAGCGCGGCGAGCCTTCTGGCGTCCCTCTCATGGTTTTCGTAGTCGTTGTCGCCGTCGGCGCTGAACCAGAGCGCGAGCTCGGTGCCGCCGTTCATTATCGTCCGGAGTCCGTCCGGGAACTTCTCCCGGTCGACGTCCCAGAACCGCGGGTCTTCGCGGTAGAATCCGGATGACCAGACGCTCCCGGCGGTCTTCTTCGCGGAGTTCGCGGAGATTCCCTTCTGCCAGCCGTCGTCAAGCTGCATTATGTCGACGCCGAGCTTTTCCGCGCATTCAAGCTCCTTTTTCATGAAGCTCTCACAGAGCGCCGCGTCGCGGCTCCGGTCGCCCCATGTGTTCGACATGGCGAAGAGCCTTCCGGTGCCGCGGAAGACCTTCGAGTAGTGCCTTTTCCACAATCTTGTGAGTTCATCGGTTTTCCCGACGCCGACGGTCGAGCCGTAGAGCGGGAGCGGTTCGGACGTGATCTCAGCCGGGTCGACACCGCTTCCGGAGAGTGCGGCGAAACCGCCGTTCCGCGGTCTCACCGAGAGATCATTTCCGCTGTCATGTAGTCTCGAGCCGACGCACGGCGCTTCCTTCACCAGCATGAGCCCGGCTTCACGGTCAGACAGAATGAACATCGAACCGGAGAATTCCGTCGTCTTTCCGACGTATATCTCTTCCTCGTGCGAGCTGACATAGTTGTCGTTTCCGTCCGTGCGGTCGATGAGGGTGATTGCCTTTGCTTTCAGGTGCGGAGCGGATATCGGAATATAGTCTATGGTGTCCTCCGGCGGGAGCTTTCCTGACTTTTTCTCTGTCGGGTCGTTCTCGAGACCGTCAGGCGAAGACGATATTCCGGTCTTCGTTCCGGACGCCGCGCCGGTTCCGGACACTGTCATATAACAGCTGATGAACGGCGAGCCATCGTATATCTCAAACGTCTGTGTGAGCCGCATATCCGAGCCGTCAGCCGCACGTCCGTCATAGATGAGCGTCGCCTCGATATGCTCCTCCGAGAGTCCGTCGTTGTCCGTGACGCGCTCCGAAAATTCCGGCGTCCCGACGGGCGAGAAACTGAAGACATTGAACATCGCGGTGTCTCCCGTACCCGATATCTCATGTCCGTTCTTTTTATCAAGTATGTAAAGGCTGACCGGACGGCAGTCGGCAAACCCGACCGCACGCTCGATCTGATCGTTGCCTATAATAAATCTGTTGTTTTCAAATTTGCAGTAGGAATTCATAATATCGTTCCTTTCATGTTATTCGATTAATTATATCACAGAATCCGCAAAATTACAAGCAGATAAATCAAAAAGCGCCGGCAATATCTGTCCGGCGCGTAAATCATATCATTTATAGCTGATGAAATTGTCTTCTCCGAATACGATATAATCCGGGAAATTCACAAACTCCACCCCTTCGAGGTACGCGAAAGCCGACGGCGCGATCTCTATACGGTGGTCAGGAACCTTGTCAAAGTAAACACGCTTCAGCGAAGTGGACTCAGCAAATGCGAGGTCGCCTATATACACAATGTCGTCCGGCAGACGCACCCACTCCGCCTGCGTAGCGAAGAAAGCTCTGCTCTCGATGACGCGCAGGTTGTCCGGCAGGTACGCGCTTTTAATAATCTGCGGATTTTCCTGATTGAGCAGCTGTACACCGTTGAACACGCCGGCGCCGATCGCGGTCGCCCCTTCACGTATTCTGAGATCGCCGCCGTATGAGCGGAAATTCGTGACCATCATCCCGAGCTTGCCTGTATCGACTATGTAATCGTAACTCATCATGTCATACAGATCATAGCCCACGTCGTCCGAGAGCTCTGAGGTCTGCCAGTACACCGCCACTCCCAACACGAGCGCCGCCGCCGCGAGACAGAGGTTTATTACAGTCAGAACTCTGATAATACGCTGCTTCATTTCCCGGCACCTCCGCTTGTGATGACATTGTTTTCTCCAAAGACTATGTCCTCGGGGAAATTGACGAGTTCGACATTAACCGAGCCCTCGAAGGCACGCGGGTCAATCTCAAGCTCAACAAGAGGGAGCGCGTCAAAATATACCCGTCTGAGATTCGGTGAGTCGGCAAACGCGCCGGCGCCTATATAGTCAAGCCCGCGCGGCAGACGGATCTCTTCGGCGGTCGTGGCGTAGAACGCGCGCGCCTCGATGCGTGTGACCGCGTCGCCCAAATAAACAGTCTTCGGAACAATGCCGTACTCATCGAGCCTTATCTGATTGAAAGCGCCGGTGCTTATCGTTATACTGTCAGCCGTATAGCCGTATTCCGACTCGTCAAAAACGATGTCTCCGCCCGCTCCGTAATATTCGGACAGCGAATCGCCATGCATGACAAAATCCCCGAAATAGTCACCTGCAATGGGATAAAAACCCATCTGAGCGTCAGCATCGGAATCAATCTGACCAAGAGCACGCTTATTGTTTATATATGACATCAAAGAAAAGATGACAGACGCCGCCAGAACGACCATGAGAATTACCGATACGCACAGTTCAAACGACTGTTTTTTTGTGCCCATTCTGTTCATGGTAAATTTGCCTTTCACTGCATGGATGGTGTTAATACGGATTCATAATCGAATCTTTATATTACGACTATATTATATCACAGCTTGGACGATATGTCAAGTATATCATGAAAAAAAGGAGAGGCTTAAAAAAGCCTCTCGATTTTGCCAAGCGTTATTTTCCTGATCAGACCTCAGGCATAACGATGTCGACTTCCTTGCCGGCAGCAGCGGACTTCACGATACCGTCGAGGATAGCCTGATTCTTGATGATCTGGCTGGACGGAACAGGGGAAGTACCGTTGTTCTTGATGGCGTCGAGGAAGGAGCGGACCTTCTTGTAGAAGAGACCCTGACCCTTGTTCTGGATGATCGGGATAACGGTCTCAACGCGAGCGCCAGCGACATCGTGGTAAATCTTCATCGGGCCGCCGACAGAGCCGTTCCAGCAGTCGGTGGACGGGATGCGGAGAGCAGCCTTCTTACCGAAGATTATGGTGTCACCAGGGGTGTCGACGTGCATAGCCCATGCGATTCTGAAGTCGAGGATGATGCCGTCCTTATCGCCGTACTTGCCCGGCTCGAGACGGATGAAAGCAGCCGCGAAATCATCGACGTCAAATCTCTTTGCGTCGTACTCGGACTGATACTCAGTGCTGGTGCCGAAGAAGTTCGACGAGTAAGCCGAAACGGTCTTCGGAGTCGGATAACCGATAGCGTTGAGCACCATGTCGAGGGAGTAGCATCCGATATCGCCGAGAGCGCCGATACCAGCGGTTCTCTTCTCGATGAAGGTCGAGTTCGGGATACCGCGGCGGCGGCCGCCACCGGTCTGGATGTAGTAGATCTCACCAAGAGTGCCGGACTCGACGATCTTCTTGATCATCTGCATGTTAGCGTCATATCTCGGTTGGAAACCGATGGAGAGGATCTTGCCGGACTTCTTCTCGGCCTTCACGATCTCAGCTGCCTCATCGAGGGTAACGCACATCGGCTTCTCAAGAAGGACGTTAACGCCATGCTCGAGAGCGTAGATGGTGCACTCCGCGTGAGTTGCGTTGTAGGTGCAGACGCTGACAGCGTCGAGCTCTTCGTTGTCGATCATCGACTTGTGATCAGGGTAGAAATGAACATCTCCCTGAACGCCCCACTTCTCCTTGAAAGCCTCTGCCTTGCCGGGAATGAGGTCAGCCATTGCCACGACCTCAACGTCGGGCATAACGTTGTACTGCTGGATGTGAGACTCAGCGATCCAGCCTGTACCTATAATACCTACCTTCAGCTTTCTGGACGAGTCGATCTTCTTCTCGGCAGCGGCCTGCTGAAATTGGCCTAATACTTCATCAGCCATTTTAAGTAATCCTCCGTAATTATGTTAGGATAGTGCAAACAAGCGCCCTACGGACGACCGCCCGTCAAACAACTCATAATACACGTCTATATTATAAAGCATATTTTCGGATTTTGCAATAGATTTCTGAAAAAAAAATAATTTTTTTATTTACGAAAGGTCTTGACAAATCCGGAAAAGTATGATATGCTATTAACAGATGTTGATAGTTATAAACTTATGTATATATCACATACACCGGAAAGCACGAAAGGAAGTATGTATAATGGAAAAAAAGCCACCGGAGACCCTGCCGGACGCGGAGCTCGACGTCATGATGGCGCTCTGGGACATCGGACGCCCCGCCATAGTCTCGGAGATACACCGCGCCGTGTCAAAGAAGAGAAAATGCACGAAGACCGCCGTGCATGTCCTGCTCGACCGCCTCGCGGGGAAGGATTTCGTGAGTATACGGACAATAGACGCGCCGACACCGTACAAGGTCGTGACACCTCTCGTCACGCGTGACGAGTACAGCTCAGCCGCGTCGGACAGCTTCATCTCGCGGATATTCGCCGGAAAGTGGCAGGGACTCATCGCGAACCTCGTCGACGCCGGGAAGATAACCGACGGCGACATCGCGGAGATTGAGCGGATAATCGGCGAGGGGACGAAAAAATGACAAGGCTTCTGCTTTCATTTGCCGGCGCGGGGATATCCATGTCGGCGGCGATACTTGTTCTGCTGCTGTTTTTCCGGCTGTCGGGACGGAAGTACAGCGCGAGGTGCGCGTATATCGTCTGGGCGGCGGTGATACTGCGGCTCTGCGTGCCGTTTCCGCTTCTGCCGTCTCTTGTGCGTATACCCGTACCTGAGATAATACAGACGGAGGACAGCACGCCGGAGACTACAGCTCCGGAAGATACATATATCCCGTCCGCGCTTCCGTCGACCGGAGGGATTGATCTTCCGGCGGACACGACCGACCATTCCGCTGATATATCATCAGGTGTCACGACACATCCTGACGTTGCGCCACCCGTCATTTCCGAACCCGTGGAGGAAATGAAGCAGGACGACGGCTGGACGATCGGTTCGCTCGACGCCGTGTCAGGGCTTATCATCGCGGCGAGATTTCTTGTCGCGGCAGTCTGCCTGACTACCCAGCTTGTCGGCTGCGCGGCGAATACGCGCCGTGTTTCGCGGGCAGGCGTTCCGGCGTCCGACAATGAGAGGGCACTGTATGAAAAGCTCGCCGTCAGACTTGGTGTCAGGAATCCGCCGGAGCTGTATATCGACAGGGACATAAGGAGCCCGATGCTCTGCGGTTTCATTAAACCGAGGGTGGTTCTTCCGGAGCTCGATCTGCCGGAAAACTCGCTGGTAGGTATCCTCGCGCACGAGCTGATACATTACCGCAGACGCGATCTGTGGCTGAAGCTCGCCGGGGTGTTCGCCTCGTCACTATACTGGTACAATCCGCTCGTCCGCGTCGCGTCGCGAAGGATGTCGGACGCCATGGAGCTTGCCTGCGACGAGGAGCTTCTGCGCGGCATGGATCGTGAAACGAGGGGATCATACGGCAGGGTGCTTCTTGATATCCTGAAGAACTGCCGGCCGTCATCAAACGAACTCAGCACACATTTCAACCCGAGGAAGAATTCTGTGAAAGAGAGGTTTGTGAATATTATGGATGATTCGAGGAAAAAGCGCGGAATGGGAGTTATCTCTCTCGCCCTTGTGCTCTGCCTTACGGCGGGAATAATCTCCTGCACGGCGGTCAGGGGCGCGGACAGTGACAGCATTACAGACACGGACACCGATAATGAAACGACTGACACGATGTCCCCGGATGACGCGACGACAGCTCCGGACGACACCGCCGCTCCGGAGCTAACAACCGAGCAGAAACTCGCCGCCCTTCTGACGACCGAGGCGTCGGAGATACGGAAGCAGTACGGTGAATTGAAGCTCGAGTATTCCGAGCGCGGACCCGGACAGCCTGTGTACTCGATTGAGAAACTTCCCGGAGTGTATCTCGTGTACCACGGATGGGACATGGATACGCCGCTCATGGATTATCAGCTGGCGTCAGAGGTGATGCTGTCCGGCGACAGTGATCTCAGCGTCTATGATCTGAGACCCGGCGACATGATCGAGGACTACGCCGGAGGGCTTGTCTGGAACAAGGCAGGAACCGACTTCATAAACGGTCTCTGCACGCTCACGACGATAAAGGACTTCCACAAGCTGACAGTCGTTATGAAGCCGAACGATGAAAAAGATTTGCCGCCGGATGTCGACGACAGCTCCGAGTACGACGCGTGGTTCGATGAGTGGAGCAAGGCGTACATGAAATCGCCGGAAGGCATAATACTCCAGATACGCGTTGAGAAGGCGTATCAGAAAGACTACCCGGAGAGCGACGGAACAGAACAGATCGTGACGACCCTTGACGGCGTGCGCGGTCTGGCTGACACCGGACGGATTTCCGAGAACGCGTATAATTTCCTGTACAATATGTTGTCGGGAAAGAGCGCCATAGCCGATTACAACAAGTTCGATATCCCTTCGTTCACCATGACTGTCACCGACACACGGAAAGACCTTTATTTCACTTTCGATTTCACGGTGAAGGCTTCGTCGCTCGACACGCTTCCGGACGGCGAGTATCACTGGAGGATGACCGACGGCGTCGACTGCTTCAGGGCGGACGAGGAGACCGACAATTCCTTCGCCGACGTCGAAGAGGTGAGGATGCTGAAAGCCTTCCTCACCGGAACATTCATCTGGAACACGCCGACATACGGCGAGGGCGTCACATATCCGGGAATGAACAATTTCCTGACGAATTATTACGGCGACGGCAGTATCACGCTTGACGAATACACCAGACTCGCGAAGGAGAAGTTCGGCTGCACCGACACAGACGCGCTCGGAATCGAAGGTCTGATACGCGACGATAACGGCGTGAAATACGTCGAGGCGGGCGGCATCGGCGGCGGCTGGAACGGAAAGGTCATGTACGCGGATAAGGACGGGGAGCACACGCTCGTCGGTATGCGCTTCTTCGCCGACTGCAACAGCGTCGTGAAGTCTCATCTCGTCGAATACCGCTTCGGAAAGGGCGGAACATGGCTCGGATACAAGATAGTCGAGCGGTCGGAATATGAGCCGTACGGACTGCATTTCGTGCCGGACGAGAAGACGGAACAGACCGCCGTGACACTCGCCGAGATAAAGTCGGCGCATGACAGCGGTATGTTCTCGGACAGCGCGTACGAGTTTCTGACGAACTTTCTCGGAGACAGCGACATTCCGGGTTATGACTCGATAAAGGTCTCGTCGTTCAGTCTTACGTTCAGCGACACGGCAAAGTACGACCCGTATATGAAGCTCGAGGTTGACGTGACGGCGTCAGGCGTTAATGCCGTCACGGTCGGAAAGCACGTCTACACGCTGAATGACGATCAGGTGCTCGGCGCGGTGCTTGAGTACGACTATGACTATCCGGACGAGTACGCGGACTCGGAAGAGGTGAAGGAGCTTCGTGCCTTCTTCGCGGCGTCGCGGATATGGAACACCCCGTTTTACGGCAAGGGAAAGAAATACCCCGGCGCGGCGGCGTTCATCTGCGACTATTACGGCGGCGGGAAGGCGCAGGACTACACCGGTCCTGGCGGAGATCTCGTGCGGTACGGCTATGAGCCCGGAGCGGTCAGCGCCGACGACATGAAGAGGTACGCGGAAGAGCTGTTCGGCTGTGACGATCTGACAGAGTTCTGCTCAGACACCGGTTACGCCGACGGCGTCTATACCCACGGCAAAAGCGGCGGCGTCTGGAGCACAGGCGAAGTCTTCGCCGTCTGGGGAGAAGGCGACGAAATGATGGTGACGATGCGGTTCTATCATGACGTCAACCGGATCGTGAAATCTCATCTGGTTACCTATACGTTCAAAGACGGGAAGTGGATGGGGTATGAAATGATCGAAAAGAGCGATTATGAGCCGTGGGGGCTCGGGTTTGAGGCTGACGAGTGAATAAAAGAGGGAAGGTATCTCCGGAGTGGAGATGCCTTCCCTGTATTTATGGGTTTTGAATGTCTTGCTGTGGTGTGAGAAACCGGCTGCTCTATCAATGGAGAGTTTTCTATTTCTCAAGGGTCTTCATAGTTTCGGCGATCTTTTTCTCAACAGCATCTTTATTAGAGGCGACTATCGATGCAACTCCGCTGTCTCCGGAAATGAGCGCGGTGCGTATAGCGCCGGCAAGGGTCGCTGTCCAGCCATAGGTCAGACTTGCGTCATAGTAAAGCGAGTCCCGTATGATGCCGAGCATTTCAATAGAGTCATCGTTGCGGAGCGACTTCTGAGAAACCCTGACTTTATAGTAAGCGGGAAGGACATCCTTATAGGAGAGATAGGATAGCGCGTCGAGTATCGCTCCGGTGCGTTCTGGGTTCGAGTTAGTTGACGGAATGACCAGAGTCGGTGTGTCATAGTTCATCCACGCGCAGTAGTTCTCCTGCGATTCATCGAGCTTCGGGAGCGGCAGAATGCCGAAATTGTCGTCCATATCGCGGAATTTTCCCGATGCCTTGACCTCTCCGCCGTAGAAGAGCGCGCGTCCTGCCATGAAGATCTTGTCGTAGCTGACGCCGTTCTGGTTTGCTTCTATGTAGTCGCCCTCTGTTCCGAAGATATTCGCGAGCTTTTCCGCGGTTGTGTAGAAGCGGTCATTCTCAAGCGAGAGCACCGGAGTTCCGTCGGAATCCTTTGTCGTGAACTTATTGCCCGCGCCGACTATCATAGCGTCGCAGATACGGTAGAATGACGTGAAGCCGTAGATCGACTTGTTGTCGTAGCTGAACGCGAAGCTCTCGTCGCCGTTGAGGTTCGTGCCCCACTTTAGCATCGTGTTGAAGGAGTCGATCGTCCACTTTCCGGCACGGACGGTGTCGTATGGCATATCCTTTCCGAGATCTGTCATCATATCCTCGTTGAAGAAGATCGACCAGACAAGATCGAACGCGCACAGCGAGAGATCGCTCTGGATGAAATACAGCGAATCACCGTTCCTGCCGAGCGAAGCCTCGCGGACGACCGACTGATTCCACCACGGCTCATCCAAGTTGAGTCCGGGGATGTCATAGAGATTCTTACAGAAACCGTTCGAGACAGCTCCGGCGACATTCTCGCCGCGGATATAAGCGGCGTCGTAGGTGTCGTCTCCAGCGCTGACTGTCGTCCGGAGCTGAGTTATAAGCTCGTCTATCGGGAATTCGGCGACTTTCAGACTGAAATTGAAGCGTTCCTCAAGCGCGCGGTTGCGGTCATAGACGGCGTCGTCGACTATCTCGCCGGTCAGGGAATCGAGATCAAGATATGTGTACATATCCCACGTCGGTTCAAGGTTCAGGAAAGTGAATTCATCGCCGCCGCAATCAAGTTCAGGGTACACATATTCCGGGTCATCCGAAGATACGGAAGTGCCGGTATCGTCTGATATTGTGGTTTCGTCTGCTGATGTCTTCTCACCGCCGCAGGAAGCGAGAGACGCGAGCATCGCCATGAGCAGAAGAAGACTTGTCATTTTTTTCATTTCGTTTGTGTCCTTTCATGAAATAATTGTCAATGTACTTGAATTATACCACAAAATATGCTATAATACTACTCAGAAACAAACGAAAACTTGCCATAATCTGCAAAAGGGGGTGATATGATGAATCAAAGCTGTGACACGCTCTACGAGGACAGCAGGGATAAGATAGGGTGCATAAGTCAGGGCAATCTCAGTGCGCATATGCATTATCACGCGGAGATGATATTGTCGCTGAAAGGAAGCTTCGGAGCCGTTATTGACGGCAGGCAATATGTCGTCGAAGAGGGAGCCGGCGTGATTGTGTTTCCTTATCAGCTGCATGAATATCTGGCGATAGACAGCGAAAAAGCCGCTGTAATGCTGCTTAATCCGGAGCGTAACAAGCGGCTTTATGAGTATTTCAAAGGGCAGCTCCCGAGGACACCGATCTTATCCCGCGAGCTTGTCGACGATGAGATTAGATCGCTGACTGAGTACATGCTGGTTCAATCAATCAAAAGCTGGGAACTGACCGATGACAGCGGCGAAATAGTCGGCATATACAAAGAGCTGCTCTTCGCGCTGATACTTAATAAGCTTGAGTACAAGCCGGTGGTTCCCAGTAAGATCGACGCTATGCGGCAGGTTTTGTTCTGGTGTCAGGAGCATTTCACGGAACCGGTGACGATCCCTGTCGCGGCAAAGGCGCTGCTGATTTCGGAAAGTCAGCTGTCGCATCTTTTTTCGGGACGTATACATGTGGGATTCCGGGATTACATAAACAGCCTGCGCGTTCAGATGGCGACGATCATGCTGACCGAGACAGACAAGCCGATAAGCGAGATCGCATTCGACTGCGGTTTCACAAGCTTTTCGACATTCAATCGTGCGTTCAGATTAAGCACCGGCATGACCCCGCGCGAAATGAGAAAACGCGGGAAACGATGAATAATCACGCATGAGCTATACCTGTTAGTCTTTTCAGTCTTTTGTTATAACAATCTTCCCGTCCTGAGGAATAATCTTTCTCCCGTCAAAGCGTCCGGTTTCAGCCCTGAGAGAATATTCAAACCCACGGAAGGTAAAATCAGCGCGGTCGGCGCTTGTTGCCTTCAGTGTCACAGGCAGTCTGGTTTTCCCGCCTGCGCGGTACTCCCATTCACAGTCGCCGTCGATCTCCACCTTATCGGGCGAGAGCGTGAAACCGGCGACGAGCTTTCCGTTATCGAGAAATTCCACTCTCGCGGTGTCACACGACAGCTCATCGTACTTCATATCGGTGAACGTGACTTCTTTGCCGTCTTTCATCGGGAATATACCCGCGAGGATCCCGGAGCCGGTATAAATGTTGCCATCCATTACCGGAAGATTGTCGAGGTACATATCATGCGTCATGCAGAGCTCGGTCAGGTAGCGCTCGTGATAGCGGTCGTCAAAGAGATACACGTCGCGAATACGGAATTTGTCGTGATCGGAAAGCAGGTTCACGCGGTAATTCTTCGAGCAGTACCAGACCGTCTTGTGATCCTCGCCCTCTTTCCAGTCGCTGCCGCAGACTATGGTTGACGCCGGAGTGTCCTTATATGTGGAGCGGAAGTATCTTCCTGCCTCCGAGAGGGTCATAATCTCGATCTTCCCCTCCTTTTCAAGGCGCGAGAAGAGCGGGAACTGGTATTCAAGGCCGTTCTTCATGCCATCCCAGCCGAAGCTGTTCTCCTGTCCCGCCTGAGCGTATGAGAAGGACAGGCATTTCCCGTTGAAGTTCTCTTTCATATACCAGTCGACCCACGACGGAACGCCGCCGCCTGCGCCGTTGTAGACAGGTTCGAGTGAAACGACTGTCTGAACCGGATCCGCGCCGTCGTTCAGCGTCATTCCCCAGTCGTACTGGTAGATTGGGTCGCTTCCGAGCATTCTGAAAACAGGGGTGTCGATGCGTGTCTCCTCGGAGGACGCCGGGCAGTGATTGTTGTTCCGGCTCGGGTAATACGCCTGCCCGTAATATCCGCCGATCAGCGTGTAGCCGTCGGTTCCGAACTGATCCTTGCAGTTGCAGTACGCGTCGACGTCGTACTTTTCCGAGATATACGCAATCGAGTGCGCGTCGAGGCACCACGCGCCGAGAGAGCGCGGATAGTAGCCGAAGACCTCCTTAAAATCATGGAACAGCTTGTCCGCCATCTTCTCGCGCACATCGAATGTGTAAGCGCCGGTGAACGAGAATTCTGACCAGTAGTCCCACGACCAGCGCCCCTTCCACTCGACGCCGAACGGCGCGCAGAGCGACTCGACGACCTCAAACCACACGCCGATCTCGAACTGCTCCGGCGGAAGCTCCTTCAGTATGTCGGTATAGAACGGGTCGGTGAGCGCGTCGTACTGGAGAAGGAAGGTTCCGCGGAGATTGTATTCCTTCATGAGGCGCAGCTGCTCGAGAAACGGCTTGTGTATGTCCGTGTCTGTCCTCGGCTCTGTGCCGCGCAGGAAGTTGACTATGTTCAATATGTTTCTTTTCATATATGTCCCTTTCAGAGTGAGAGTGGGCATATCTGCCCTCAATGAATTATAGCACACAGGAGAGCGTCCTGTCAACAGTTTCGCGCGTCATGACAAGATTATATTGATTATTGTCAGGAAATAAGAGGTTTCAGTCCCGGAAGGTCAGGCGCATCTGATTCCACACCGCCCCGCCGTGCGTTGATTTTCCGCTGACGCCCTCGTTCAGGAAGCCGAACTTCGCGTAGTAGTGGACAAGCCTGTCCTTGCAGGTGAGGACGAGACCGTCGCGCCCCTGACGCCTCGCCTCCGCTATCATCTCATTTATCAGAGCTCCGGCGAGTCCGCGGCGTCTGTATTCCGGGAGCGTGTTTACGCCGAAGATCATCTGCCATTTTCCGCTCTCACTGTGCATCGCGGCGTTCTCATACATCTCGTCGGTGAGGTCAGGCTCGTCGGTCACGAAACCGTCTATGAAGGCGGCGAGCTTTTCACCGTCGAACATCAGGAGAAAATGATCGGCATAGCTTTCAAGTCTCTCTCTGAACTCCTCTTTCGTCGCGGCTTCCGCCGCCGGGAAGCATTCCGACTCAACTTCGCTTATCGCGTCAAGGTCGTTCATTGTGGCTTTTCTGATTATCATTGCGGTTCCTCCAAAATTATTCGCGAAAGAGCGCCCGCGGAAGCTGTTGTCCCGCGGGCGCCGTATTGTTATCGCTCAGAATTGTACCCTGATCAGTCCTCGGGCATATTCTCCCAGTTGTGGTAGACCTCGATGACGTCGTCATTGTCCTCGAGATTTTCGAGAAGCAGCGACATATGCTTGATATCGTCCTCATCAGAGAGCGAGATGTAGGAAGACGGGATCTTGTCGGTGTCGGCGGACGCGATCGGGTATCCCTTAGCCTCGAGAGCCTCGCGTACAGCCTCAAGATCATCCGGCTCTGTCGTGATCTCGTAGACTCCGTCCTCACCGGAGAAGTCAGCCGCGCCAGCCTCGAGAGCGTCCTCCATCAGCTTGTCCTCGTCGACCTTGCCGTCCTCGTCCTCGACGACTATGACGCCCTTCTCGGTGAACATGAAGCTGACGCATCCGGTCGTTCCGAGGTTTCCGCCGAACTTGTCGAAGTAATGTCTGACATCGGACGCGGTTCTGTTGCGGTTGTCGGTCGTGGTCTCGACTATGACCGCGACGCCGCAGGGGCCGTAGCCCTCGTATACAATCTCCTCGTAATCAGCGCTGTCCGCGGAAGACGCCTTCTTGATTATGCGGTCGATGTTGTCGTTCGGGACGTTGTTCGCCTTAGCCTTCGCGATGAGGGCGGCGAGCTTGGAGTTCGCGACCGGGTCGGGCCCACCCTCCTTGACGGCGACAGCCATCTCCTTGCCTATCTTGGTGAAGATCTTCGCGCGCTGCGCGTCGGTCTTCTCCTTCTTGTGCATTATATTTTTCCATTTACTGTGTCCGGACATCTTTATTACCAAACCTTTCAGAAATTCATAATTCAAATTTTCTCGGTCTTCTTCATGCAGATGAGACCGAAAGCCGCGCCGAGAACGTTCTTAACCGCGGCGGTGAGCGCGACTCTGAGGTCGCGGACCTTCGGGTCGGGAGCCGTCACGATCTGGCATTCATGATAGAAGTGGTTGAACGCCGCGCAGACGTCGAGGATATATCTCGTGATGACGCTCGGCTCATAGTCAGCGATAGCCGCGAGCACCTTCTCCGGGAAGATCGAGAGCGTCTTCGCGAGCTCTATCTCGGACGCGTCAGTGAAGGACGACGCGTCAAGGGCGACATCGGGAACTCCGCCGGCTTTCGAGATTATCGAGCAGGTGCGCGCGTAGGTGTACTGAGCGTAGGGACCCGTGTTTCCGTCGAAATTGAGCGCGTCCTCAAGGACGAAGTTTATGTCCTTGATGCGGCTGTTCGACAGATAGTAGAATACAATAGCGCCGACGCCGACCGCCTCGGCGATCTGGTCCTTGTTCTCAATATCCGGGTTCTTCTCGGTCATGATCTCGCTGACCTTCTCTATCGACTCGGCGAAGAGCTCCTTGAGGACAACGACGTTTCCGGCTCTCGTCGAGAGCTTTGAGCCGTTTATCGAGACGGTGCCGTAAGGAACGTGGACGAGGTCCTTCGCCCAGTCGTAGCCCATCAGCTCGATGACCTTGAACCACTGTCTGAAGTGCAGACTCTGACCGGCTGAGGTCACATAGATGCACTTGTCGAAATCATAGGTCTTCTTCCTGTACTCTGCCGCGGCGATGTCGCGCGACGGGTAGATCGACGAGCCGTCGTTCTTGAGTATCAGGCAGGGCGGCATACCGTATTTCTCGAGATCGACTATAGCCGCGCCGTCGTCCATCTTCAGAAGCCCCTTTTCGCGGAGCTCCTCGACGACCGCCGGAACCTTGTCATAGTAGAAGCTCTCGCCCTTATAGCTGTCAAAGGTGATGCCGAGCTGGTCGTAGGTCTTCTGGTATTCTTTGAGGCTTATATCGATGAACCACTGCCAGAGCTTCATGTTCTCTTCGTCGTGGTGCTCGAGCTTCGTGAACTCGTGGCGCGCCTCGTCCTCGAGTTCGGGGTGCTTTTCGGCTTCTTCGTGGAATTTGACGTAGAGGGCTACAAGTTCGTCGCATTGTCCCTTTTCGACTGCTTCCTTGTCGCCCCATTTCTTGTAGGCGACGATCATCTTACCGAACTGTGTGCCCCAGTCGCCGAGGTGGTTGACGCCGATACATTTGTATCCGGCGAATTCGTGGAGCATCTTGAGTGAGTGACCTATGACGGTGGTGCCGAGGTGTCCGATGTGGAAGGGCTTCGCGACGTTCGGGGAGGAGTAGTCGAGGACTACGGTTTTGCCCTTGCCGAAGTCGAAGGAGCCGTATTTTTCGCCTTTTTCGAGGATTTGGGGGATGAGCTTTGCGTAGTAGGCGGGGTTTATCTTTATGTTGAGATATCCACCGGCGACGGTGGCTTCACCGATTATTTCGTCCGAGAGATCTTCGGCGAGGGTCGACGCGATCACCGGCGGTGCCTTGCGGAGTTCCTTTGAGAGGCGGAAGCAGGGGAAGGCGAGGTCGCCGAGCTTGTCGTCCGGCGGGTATTCGAGGAAGCCCGCGAAGTCGTCGCATGAGAGCGCGGGTTCGGTCACGAGAGACGCGTACTTGTCGTGCAGGCGTTCCGCGACGTGTTTTTTTATGGTAAGCATGGTGATCTTCCTTATATTTATTATAATATAATATTATATCATATCGGAGCCGCTTTGACAATGGTATTTCTCACAAATTTTTGTGCGTTAGCTTATGAAAAGTTTACGGAGAAGAGGGGGGTGCAGGGGGAGGAGGACCGCTTTTCAAAGCGGTCTTCCTCCCCCTGCTTTAAGGTTCAGTCGTTTATCCCTGCGATGCGTCTTCCCATCAGAACGCCCATGACGGAAGCCATCATGAGACCGCGGGTCCATCCGCTTGAGTCGCCGAGGCAGTGGAGACCGGGGAGGGAGGTTTCGAGGTTTTCGTCCATTTTTACTCTGTTTGAGTAGAATTTGAGTTCTGGGGAGTAGAGGAGTGTTTCGGTGCTGGCGAAGCCGGGGACTACTATGTCTACCGCTTTGATGAAGTTGATGATGTTGGTCATTGCGCGGTAGGGCATGGCGGCGGTTATGTCGCCTGCTATTGCGTCGGGGAGGGTGGGTTTGACGTTTGACTGGGCGAGTTCTTTCTGCCAGGTGCGTTTGCCGTCTAAGATGTCGCCGAAGCGCTGAACCAGGATGTGACCGGCTCCGAGCATATTCGTGAGTTCGCCGACTTTCTGGGCGTAGGCTATGGGCTGGTTGAACGGCTGGTTGAAATTGTGGGAGCAGAGGATCGCGAGGTTGGTGTTTGTTGATTTTATGTCCTTGTAGGAGTGACCGTTGACGACCGCGAGGTTGTTGTCGTAGTTTTCCTGACTGACGAAGCCGCCGGGGTTCTGGCAGAAGGTGCGCACCTTGTTCTTGAAGGGCTTCGGGTAGCCTATGAGCTTTGATTCGTAGAGGACTTTGTTGACGTCCTCGATTATCTCGTTTCGGACTTCGACTCTGACGCCTATGTCGACGGTGCCGGGCTTGTGCTCGACGTCGTGCTCGACGCAGATCTTCTCGAGCCAGTCGGCGCCGCGGCGTCCGGTCGCCACAACTATGTCGGTGCCGAAGAATTCGTGCTCGCCGCCGTGGGTGTCGACCGCGCGGACGCCGGTGCAGACTTCGTTTTCGACGATGAGGTCGGTGCAGTTCATGGAAAAGAGTATTTCGACGCCGTTCGCGATGAGATATTCCTGTATTGAGTAGTAGATATGCTGCGCCTTCTCGGTACCGAGGTGGCGGATGGGACAGTCGACGAGTCTGAGACCAGCCTGTATCGCGCGCTTGCGTATCTCTTTGATGAACGGGTCGTTCGAGATGCCCTCAATGTGCTCGTCCGCGCCGAACTCGAGATAGATGGAGTCGGCGTAGTTTATGAGATCCTGCGCTCTCTGCCAGCCGATAAGCTCCGGGAGCTCGCCGCCGACCTCATATGAGAGCGAGAGCTTTCCGTCCGAGAACGCGCCCGCGCCGGAGAAACCTGTGGTTATGTGGCAGTACGGCTTGCACTGTACGCACTGCTTGGTCTTCTGCTTCGGGCAGCGGCGTTTCTCGACAGGGAGACCCTTTTCGAGGATGATAATCTTCTTCCCGGCGTTCTTTCTGAGAAGCTCAAGGGCGGTGAATATACCGGCGGGACCGGCGCCGACTATTACGACATCATATTTCATTTGATCTCTTCCTTATTTTTTTAATGGAAAACGCTGAACAAATCAGGCTTTCGCGGAAAAATGTCTTGAATTTATGGGCTTTTTTTTCGGGAACAACCTTAATCAGTGTTTCCCTTGACACAAAAACATTCCGCAAATCCTGCGCGTGCGCAGCATCTGCGGATTGACTTCACTGTTTACCGTTTAATTATAACATATAACCGCGTTTTTGTCAAGCGCGGAATGCGTCATATTTGTAAATTCTCACGCGTTCTTTTCACCGATGAGGGCAAGGAGCGGCGCGAGAGTTCCGGCTATCGCGTCGAGCTGCGTCTCAAGCGCGTCTCCGATCTTTATGTAGTGACAGCGTCTTGACGGCAGCTTCTTTCCGGTGAGGCGCATCAGTATTTCCCCCGCGGTCTTCAGCGCCGTGGTGTACTGCTCCATCGTTATTTCGTCTTTCCCCAGCGCCGCGTCGAGCTCGTCGCGGTCGAGAAGGTAAACGCCGCCGTCCGGAGCCACCGAGACGTCGAGAAACAGGTCCTCAAAGTACGGGTCCTCCGCGTCAAGGTGATTCTCAAGCGTTATATCGAAGTAGTACTGGAGCATCTTTCCGTGATCATCGAACATGGCGGTCAGGGCGAAGTTCTTCCTTTCCGGGATCACCCCTATCCACGTGAAGCCCTTGTCCGCCGTCGTCACGGTCGCGTCGCCTATTCGGACGCTCAAAGGCTCTGATATCCCGTCAATGCGCAGAACGCCGTAAGCGGCGCGGCACCCGCCGAAAATATCGGGCGAGGGATATATGACGCCGGACGTGTAACGGCGCTCGGTGACTCTTTTCCAGTTTATTCTCGAGAGCAGACGCTGTTTGATCATTTTATGTTTCCTTTACTCCGCTTGGAGCTTCCTTTCACTGTTATTGTTGTTCCGCGTCATATGAGCCCGCCGTGGAGACGTCTGTATTCGCTCGGCGTTATGCCGACATCTTTTCCGAACGCGGATATGAAGTACGCGTCCGACGCGAATCCGCAGGACGCCGCGATCTTCGACACAGGCTCGGAGGTCGAGGTGAGCAGTCTCTTCGCCTCCTGCACGCGTATCGCGGTCAGATAGCGGTGAAGGGTCATCCCCGTCTGGCGCTTTATCAGTTTGTTCACATAAAACTCGTGGTAGTTGACGTTCGACGCGATGTCGCGGTTGGTTATCGGTCTCGCGAAGTTCTCGCGTATGAAATCTATCGTTCTCGCGACCGTGTCCGGGTTCCCGTCGGACAGCACGGCGCGCGCCATCTCGCACATCACGCGCGACATAACGGCGGACATCGTCTCGCGGAAATACAGCTTGCGCTCATCCATCTCACGGGCAATGAGCGAGAGATCGTTCCCGATACGCCCCATTCCCCTCAGCAGCAGCATACCGTTATCGGTCACAAGCTCATCCGGCTCCGGCTCCGGAAGTATCATGTCGTCCCGGAACTCACTCTCCGGCAGCACATGAAGCGGCTCGGTGAGGTTCCGATACCCGTCGGTCAGGTCAAAGTTGAGTATGAACACTTCCGGCTTCTCCGAGACCATGAAGCGGTATCTGACGCCCGGAACGAAGTACAGAACGCTCCCCGCCGGAACAATCGCCTGCCTGTCGCCGAAAAAGAACGTGAAGCTCCCGGACACGACGTAAACAAGCCTCCTGTCACGGCACTTCGTGAAGAACGGCGAGGAGGAAAGCCGCAGTCTCTCCGCGAATCGGATGAAAGGGCGTATGTCTCTGATGTTCAAGTTATCAAGGCTCCCGTGAAAAGTTTTGTTTTTCTAAATCGTCGTTTGCTTTTTTCTATTTACATTATAGCATATTCTGTGATATAATACAAGCGTATTCTGAAAAAAAGCCGGAATTTTTTACCGGCGTGAAAGAGGACAATTCAAATGGATATAAAAGCAAGAGCGGCGCTGAACGACGGAAGAATCACCGACATCCCGGTGAGCGTCACTGACAACGGAAAATACATCACGATAAAGCCCGAGACCGGCGATATGGACGACATGAAGTACATAGACCTCGCCTATAACCTCGCGGACGCGGAGGCGGGCGACAGCGGTTACTACATCATACCGCGCGGCTCGAACTCGCCGGACGATCATATCTGCGCCTTCACCGAAGGCGAGGACGCCGAAACCGACGCGTCGGCGTTCCAGATGGCGATGTACGGGTTCATAAGAAACAAAGAGGGCTGGTGCGCCATTGTCACCGGGTACACCTGTGACTACCACCTGATCATCGGCAGAACGAGCGAGAAATACCATATGTATCCGCGCTTTTACCTCGAGGACGGAAAGCCTTACGAGGAGATATCCGTGCGGCTCTACAGGCTCTCCGGAGAGGACGCCGACTATTCGGACGCGGCGAGAGTTTACCGTGAATACATGATGAGCGAGCGCGGATGCAGGCTGATACGCGAGCGGGAGAACGAAATACTGAAATACGCCGGAGAATCTCTTTATGTGCGCATACGCCTCGCGTGGAAGCCCGTACCGTCGCCGGTCGAGGAGCAGACAGACGAGAACGAGCCGCCGCTGCACGTCGCGATGACTTTTGATCAGGTCTCTGATTTCATTGACCGGATGAAGGCTTCCGGCGTCGAAAAAGCCGAGATATGCCTTGTCGGATGGAACATATCCGGTCACGACGGACGCTGGCCGCAGATCTTCCCGGTCGAACCGAAGCTCGGCGGCGAGGAGAGACTCCGCGCGCTCATCTCCCACGCGAAAGAGATCGGCTACAACATCTGCTGCCACACGAACACGACCGACAGCTACTCCATCGCGGACAACTACAGCCCGGAGATCACGAGAAAGAACCGCGACGGCACGATCGCCTGCCACTCATGGTGCTGGGGCGGCGGAAGACCGAGATGGGTCTGCCCGGAAAAGGGGCTTGAGATCGCGAAGAAGGAGCTCCCGAGGGTAGCCGCGCTCGGCTTCAGGGGACTTCACTATATCGACGTCATAAGCACAATCGCGGCTCAGCCGTGCTATGACAAGGATCATCCGGAGACCAGACGCCGCTGTGCCGACGTGTTCCGCGAGACGGCGGAATATACTCACGGGCTGTTCGGCGGCTTCGCGTCGGAAGGCGGGTATGATCACACCCAGCCGTATCTCGATTACGGGCTGTATATCAGCTTCTATGACACTGACAGCGGAAAATTGCCGCCGCTCTTCACTCGTCCGGTCCCGATCTGGCAGATCGTCTATCACGGCATAACCCTGTCGAACCCCTACACGTCGACCGTCAACTCGCCGATCAAGTCGCGCCGCCACCAGCTCGAGGTCATAGAGCGCGGCGGAAGACCTACCGCTTATATCTACTCGAAGTTCCAGTCGTCCGGCTCGAACTGGATGGGCAACGATGACCTCACCTGCAATGATGAGAAAGACACCGCACACACGGCGGAGCTTCTCGGCGAGATGTACCGTGAGTTCGCGCCATACGCCTGTTTGCAGGCACAGACAATCGAGCGTCACGAGTTCTCGGACGGCGTCGCAAGGACATATTACGAGGACGGGAGCGTCATGGTGACCGACTACAATACCGGCACGTATCATCTCGAAAAAGCTGACGCGTCGGTGGATTAAATTCGCGTCTTTTTGGATTTTTTCGTTTTTTTACAAAAAGCCCTCGACAAAAGCGGCGGGATGTGTTATCATAGATATGTAATACATCTCTGCCGCCGGTGCCTTCGCGGCGCGGCGTGAAATACGGATTAACAGAAAGGTATACTGTCATGGAAAAGATAAATGTAGGCTGGGTGGGACTCGGCGGACGCGGATACGGACTTCTCGGGATGGTGCTCGACACCATGCCCGACGTCGAGATCGTCGGAGTATGCGACGAATACGAGGACAGGACTGAAAACGGAAGAAAGCTCGTAGAGGACAAGCGCGGCAAGTCGCCAATCGCCGTCACAGATTACCACAGACTCCTCGAGATGAAGGAAATCGACGCGATAATCACCCCCTCCGCGTGGGAGTCCCATGTCGACATCTGCATCGACTCGATGCTCGCCGGCAAGTACGTCGCGACCGAGGTCGGCGGCGCTTATTCGATTGAGCAGTGCTGGGAGCTCGTCCGCACCTATGAGCGCACGAAGGTTCCGTGCATGATGCTCGAGAACTGCTGCTACGGCAAAGAAGAGATGACAATCCTCAACATGATAAAGAAGGGCGTCTTCGGCGAGCTTGTCCACTGTGAGGGCGGCTACCGTCACGATCTCCGCGACGAGGTTTCTCTCGGAAACGAGAACCGCCACTACCGCCTGCGCAACTACAAGAACCGCTGCGGAGAGCTCTACCCGACACACGAGCTCGGTCCGATCGCGAAATACCTCGACATCAACCGCGGCAACCGCATGGTCATGCTCACCGCAATGGCATCGAAGTCGGTCGGTCTGAACACATGGATAAACAAGAACCGCGGCGCCGATTTCGAGAACGCGAACTATCACTTCGCAGAAGGCGACGTCGTCACCACCTGCATTAAGTGCGCGCACGGCGAGACCATCGTCCTCACGCACGACACGACCCTCCCGCGCCCCTACTCCCGCGGAAACATGGTTCAGGGCTCGAAGGGCATCTGGTTCGAGGACACCCACGGCGTACTCATTGACGGAACTGTTGACGGTCCGTCATGGGAGCACCGTTATACAAATCTCGACAACTACTACGGCGAATATCTCCATCCGCTCTGGCGCGGCTACGAGGCTGTCGGCGGGCACGGCGGCATGGACTACCTCGTCATGCGCGGCTTTGTCGAGGCGGTTCTCAATCAGACCCAGACCCCGATCGACGTGTATGACACCGCCGCCTGGATGGCTATAACTCCGCTCTCAGAGAACTCGATCGCCTGCGGCTCGATGCCGGTCGCGATCCCGGACTTCACCAACGGTAAATGGATCCGCAGAGAGAACTTCGTAAGATCGAAGTACTGCCTCGAGGATGTCTGCGAGGAGCAGTTCTGACGCCGAATTTCAGTGAGAGGCTGCCGCGAAAGCGGCGGTCTCTCTTTTTTTTCGAAAAAAAGCGGGAAAATTTCGGAAAAGACCTTGACAAATTCTTTCCGGGATGGTATAATATAACAAACTAAAGGCTGTGACCGGGAACCGGAGATATCCGGATCGGTTTCGTCGATACCACAGAGAGCTGCCGGTCGGTGAGAGGCGCGGATTATCGAGAAACAGGATTACATCCCGAGAGCCGCGCCGCGAACGGACAGACGCTCATCCGCCTCTCTCCCATTAAGCCGCGCCGGGACGCCGCCGTTAAAAGGCGCCGAGTATCAGGATATCTTTCGCGCGAAAAGCTCTTTCCGGTACTTTCCGAGGTCTGCCCCGTGAGAGGCAGGCGAACTGAGGTGGTAACACGATTTTTATTCGTCCTCTGTAATTCTATTACGGAAGGGCGGTTTTTTATTGCCCTTTCACACCTGAAAGGAAGTAATATCATGTTTGTCAAAATTCTGATGATCATCGTCTTCATCGCGATGACGGTCGGCGTCGGCGTCTGGTGCCGGAAGAAGGCGGTCAGCGTCAGCGGGTTCGTGCTCGGCGGGCGCTCGGTCGGACCGTGGCTCACGGCTTTCGCTTACGGAACGTCCTATTTCTCGGCGGTCATATTCGTCGGCTACGCCGGACAGTTCGGCTGGAAATACGGCGTCGCCTCAACGTGGATAGGAATCGGAAACGCTCTTATCGGAAGTCTGCTCGCGTGGGTCGTCCTCGGACGCCGCACACGTATAATGACTCACAGGCTTGAGGCGCGCACCATGCCGGAGTTCTTCGAGAAGCGCTTCGGCTCGAAACCGCTCAAGATCGCAGCGTCGATCATTACGTTCGTGTTCCTCATTCCCTACACCGCGTCGGTATACAATGGTCTCTCAAGGCTGTTCGGCATGGCTTTCGGAAATATCAGCTATACGTGGTGTGTGCTCGCGATGGCTGTTCTGACCGCTGTGTATGTCATTCTCGGCGGCTACACGGCGTCGGCTGTCAATGACTTCATTCAGGGTATCATCATGCTCGTCGGCATCTGCGCCGTCATCGGCGCCGTTCTCAGCGGCAAGGGCGGGTTCACTCAGGCGCTCGCTTCCCTCTCTCAGGTTCCGTCCGAGGGGACCGGCATCGCGGCGACCATGCAGGGTGCTTACGCCTCGTTCTTCGGACCGGACGCGCTGGGGCTGCTCGGCGTCGTCATCCTGACCTCGCTCGGAACGTGGGGGCTTCCGCAGATGGTTCAGAAGTTCTACGCGATAAAGTCCGAGAACGATATCAAAAAGGGCGCGATAATCTCGACGTTCTTCGCGTTCATAGTCGCGGGCGGAAGCTATTTCCTCGGCGGCTTCGGCAGGCTCTTCTCGGCGGATATCGAGTACGGCGCGAACGGCGCTCCGATGTATGACTCGATAATTCCTTCGATGCTCAATACCCTTCCGGACGTGCTTATCGGCATTGTCATAGTGCTCGTGCTGTCGGCTTCAATGTCTACCCTCTCGAGTCTTGTCCTGACCTCGAGCTCCACTCTCACGCTCGACCTCATCAAGGGCAATATCGTGAAAAAGATGGACGAGAAGAAGCAGATTCTCGTGATACGTGTGCTCGTCGCGTTCTTCATAGTCGTCTCGGCTGTCATCGCGATAATGCAGTACTACTCGGCAAACGCTTTTATCGCGCAGCTGATGGGAATTTCCTGGGGCGCTCTCGCGGGCGCGTTCCTCGCTCCGTTCCTCTACGGGTTGTACATGAAGCGTGTGACGCGCGCGGCGGTCTGGACGAGCTTCATAGTCGGAGTCGGGCTCACCGTCTCGAATATGTTCTTAAAGTTCATAGCGTCGCCGATAAACGCCGGAGCGATCGCGATGGTCCTCGGACTGATACTCGTCCCGATAGTCAGTCTCTTCACGCCGAAGCCGAAGATCGACGTGGACGGTATCTTCGACTGCTACGAGCAGCCGGTGACGGTATCGGCAAAGACTTCGATTGAGGATGAGGACTGAAAAAACTTCATATACAGCTAAAGGGGATGCGCTTTAAGCGGCATCCCCTGCTTTGATTATGTTTCAGATAATTTCTGCCGTTTCACCTGAACTGAGTTTTATTTCATACTCTTTCCCGTTCGCGGTTATCTTCCCGGCAAACTTTCTGTCAGCGCTGACCTTGCAAGACACTACTCTTCCGTCCTTCCACTCAGCCGAAACCTCAGCACCGCCGCGGACCCTGAGTCCTCTGAACGCTCCGTCCGGATACGGGCAGGCGGGCAGAAGCTCTATGATTACCGTGTCGCCTTCCGGTCTTGACTGCACAAGAGCCTCGACTATCGCCGCGGACGCGCCGAAGTTGCCGTCGATCTGGAACGGAGGGTGCGTGTCGAACATATTCGCGAGCGTCGACTTAGTGAACAGCTTTTCGAGCGTCCTGTCGACTCCCACGGCGTCGTGCAATCTCGCGTAGAGAGCGGTCAGCCACGCGCAGGACCAGCCGGTGTGTCCGCCGCCGTTGGCGAGACGGCGCTCAATTGTCTTCTTCGCCGCCGCGTAGAGCTCCGGTGTCGATAGGTTTATCGCGTTGTCCGGATAGAGCGCGAAGAGATGCGAGATGTGTCTGTGCCCGGGCTCCGGCTCGTCGTAGTCCTCGAGCCATTCCATGAGCTGTCCGTGCTTTCCGACCTTCAGCGGCGGGAGCTTCGATATGGCGTCCTTTGCCTCTTTCGCGGTCTTCGCGTCGAGACCGAGAATGTCCTCCGTCTCGGCATAGAATCTCAGAAGCCCGCCGATAACCTCGATATCCATCGACGGCGACAGGCAGAGACTGCACACCTTCCCGTCCGGAGACAGATAATGGTTCTCCGGCGAGGTCGACGGTCCCGACAGCATTACGCCGTCCCTCTCGAACATATAGTCAAGGAAGAACCTCGCCGACTCGTGTATGTAATCATAAGCGGTGTTCTTAAGGAATTTCTCGTCGCGGGTGAAGAGCCAGTGCTCCCACATCGAGTAGCAGAGCCATGCTCCGCCGAGCGGCCACAGTCCCCAGATACCGTCCGCGGGCGCCGTGAATCCGTATATATCAGACACATGATGCAGAACCGTGCCGCGGCAGCCGTAATAATCCTCCGCGGTCTTCTTTCCGCTCTCGAGCAGGTACTTATTCATGTAATCGAAGAGCGGCAGGGCGCAGTCGGACAGGTTCGCGGTCTCCGCGTGCCAGTAGTTCATCTGGAGATTGATGTTCGTGTGATAGTCCGCGTTCCAGGGAGCGGCCGTGTAGTTGTTCCAGACGCCCTGAAGATGCGCCGGAAGAGATCCCGGTCGGCTCGACGCGACGAGAAGATACTTTCCGAACCTGAAATAGAGCGCGGTAAGCCCGGCGTCGCGCGCGTCCGGATCATTTCTCAGGCGCTCGAGTCTCCTGTTCGCGGGCATATCGGCAAACGTGTCGTCGAAGGTTATGTCGCTCTTCCCCATCTGCGACGCGAAATCGTCCCCTGAGCGCTTTTTCAGCGTCTCGTAGTCATCGTCCGGGATGACGGGTTCGCCGCCGGTCTGGATGGCTATGCGGTATTCGGTCGCGGACGCGTTCTCTATTCTGAACGACTTCCCGTCGCTCGTGAGCTTTCCGTCGGTCGTCACGCTTATCTTCACCGTGAACGGATGACCTCCGGTCGCCGGGTGCGCTTTCACGGTCATAACATTTCCGTTTATCGTCAGGCTTTCAACACCGACAAGCTCTCCCGCCTCGGTGTCTATCATACAGCGATCGCCGTCATATCTGTGTGTCGGATGAATGTCGCGCCTCGAGTATCTGACAGCAGCGGAATGACATCCGGTGTGTTTCGAGACTATCACGCGGTCAGGATACGACGCGAAGGTCTCGCGGACAATCTTTTCCCCGTCCTTCGTGAATGACACGCGCGAAACGCCGTGCAGAAGGTCAAGCTCGCGGCGGTAGTCAGTCACGTCACTGTCAGAGCCGTCAAAATCGATATAAAGATCCCCCGCTGTTTCCTGCGAGCAGATTTTCTCGAAAGAGTCCTTCAGTGCGTCCGCCGCGAACTCGTCAGCCTCACCCGGTTTGTTTTCGAGAAGGAGCTCCTGAAGGCGCTTTATCTTGTCCTTAAAATCCTTCGGAGCGCCAGCGTGCTTCTTTGACGACCAGATTTTCTCTTCGGTCAGCTGGATGCGATCGGTCATGACGCCGCCGAAGATCATCGCGCCGGTATATCCGTTTCCGACCGGCGACGCGCTCTCCCAGCGCTCCGCCGGGAAATCGAGGTACAGAGTGTGCTTGTCCATAAATGAATTCCTTTCCGGCTTTTCAGCCGAGCTTGTTTTATTCTTGTCCGTCGGTATTTTCCGCCGGCTTCATCGAAAACTCTATCTTTCTGTCGGACGAGCGGTTTATGAATACCACCGCCGCCAGAGCCGCGATGGCGCTCGACACGAGCAGAAGCCAGAACGCCCACTCGCTCATCTCTCCTACATACTGGGTGAGCACTCCGAACAGGTTGAACGTCATATGCACAATCATCGAGGCAAGCAGCGACCCGCATTTCTCGGTCGTCCAAGTGAACACCAGACCGAGCAGCGACGCGTAGATCACCCATATAACCTCACCGTGCACAAGTCCGAACACCCAGGATGAAATGAGCATCGCCGCGAACATAGGCATTCCGGTCTTCAGTCCCTTGTACATATATCCGCGGAAGGTCATCTCCTCGACTATCGGCGCGGTGATTACTGTGACTATCGTCGAAACAATGAGTCCGCCGTTTGACAGCTGTGAAGCGCTCTCGGTATACGAATCAATCCACTCCTGAGGGAACGGTATGAGGTTCAGCGCGAGAGACACGAAAATATTGAGCGACGCGCCGAGAAGTATCAGCACAGGTATCAGGTTCGCCGGGAGCTTTTTCACGCCGAGGTCGTCAAGGAACTTTCTGCGTCTCGCCTTCGCGATTATGATGAAGGTCAGCGCGGCGAGAACGCCCGATACAAGCGTCAGGTGCATCGAGTAGTTCATGACGATCTCAGCCGCCTTGTTCTGGAACTCGATCAGCATCGAGTCATAGTCCGCACCGGTCAGCGCCGACGGGTCTATGCCCGGCATGACGACAAATGTCGCCGCGATATACGCCCAGTTGACGACGATTATCTGCCAGCCGAAATATATGGCGAACGCGAGAAAAGCCCTCAGCGCCGCCCTCAGAAATCCTTTAAGGGTCATTCCGAAACCCAACCTTTCAAAAGTGATATCATGATATCATGAATGAAACAGCCGTCAGCGAACCGGCGGGCGGCAATAAAGACTGTTACAGAAAATTATATAGCATCCCGCGTAAAAAGTAAACCCACAAATTGTAAACATGTCACCGCTTTCCGAGAAAAATTTACAAAAAGCATTTTATGTGCGCCGCGCGGTATGATATAATAGACTTGTTCTATAGCACGACTTCAATGAAAGAGGTAAGCAAATGAAAAAGCTGTCGAAAACATGGATATCTTCCGCCCATCAGGGATTTGTTACCGAAGGAATCCATTCAAACACCCTCGCCGCGTATATGCTCGCCGCGAAAAAGGGCGCGGACATGATCGAAACCGACGAGCGCACAACAAGGGACGGCGTCATTATAGTGAATCACGACCCGTCCGTAAAGGGCTTCGACGAGAACGGCGAGCCGGTGGAGTATGTCATATCAGAGACGGATTACTCAGATATAGCAAAGCTCAGACTGATAAAGAACGGCGGTCCGGAAAACCGCGTGCCGACGCTCCTTGAGGTTCTGAACCTCACCTATTTCACCGGAATGTGCATCAATATCGACCTGAAGGAAGGAATCGCGCACGCCGCGGATGTGGCACGTATGGCGGTCAGCTGTGGTATGCGCGGAAGAACCGTCTACGCGACGAACGGCTCCGGAAAAGCCGCAATCGACCTGATTCTCTCGATTGACCCGGACGCGAAATTCATTGACACGAAAGCCAACTTCACAAAGGAGAAACTGTCCGGCGTTAAAGACTACCCGTCAAAATGCTTCGTATACACAGGAGATTTTTCGGACGGGAACATCGCAGAAATACGCGGGAGCGGCTGTATGCTCGCCGCAATATCACTGAACGCGGAGAACGCCGTCGACGCGTTCAGGCATCACCCTGATATGGCGGAATATCCGCACACAAGCGATTTCGAGGCTATCGACAAAGATATTCTCTCGGGATGGACAACCATCTGACAGATCAGATAAACTATATTTACGAAAGGTGAAACCGACATTGGAACAGGTCATGGAGCTCTTTGAAGAGATCCTCACAAGAAAGATACTGAAGAAAGCGGTCTTCTCAAAGCCGGAGGACCGCGCGACCGTGAAGACGGTCGTCACACCATACAAACGCCCCGACGGCGCCCCCGCCCTGCGCGCCGAGAGATACGCGAGCGACAACAAGGCTCTCAGAGACAACCTCCCATACGATTCCGCGGAAACTCTCGCGAAGATGGCGAATAACGAGTTCAGGCAGGTGAACATATTCACGACCGCCGGAGATATCGAAATACGCCGCTCAAAGTCCGGCGGGGTTCATATAGCCGGCAAGCTGGCGCAGGACGCCGAGACCGCGGAGCTGTCCGGTCACGACAAGGCGAAGAACTATATAATCGACCCGTCCGAACACGCCGGCTTTCTGACCGACCTCGGGCTCGCCGACAAAAACGGCCGCATACACGACAAGAAGCAGGCGAAGTTCCGCCAGATAAACCGGTTTCTCGAGATCATCCGCGATATTGAAGACAGCCTCCCGACCGACAGACCGATCGTCATCTACGACCTCTGCTGCGGCAAGAGCTACCTCACCTTCGCTGTCTATTATTATTTCACGGCGATACGCGGGAGAGAAGTCGATATGTGCGGCGTCGACCTGAAAGCTGATGTTATAGATTACTGCAATTCGGTGGCAAAGCGTCAGGGGTTCACCGGGCTCAGATTCGTCTCCGGCAACATAAACGAGTTCGAGCCTCCCCTTCGTCCCGACATGGTGATCTCGCTTCACGCCTGCGACATCGCGACGGATATCGTTCTGTACAACGCGATACGCTGGAAGACCGGCGTCATCCTCTCGACGCCCTGCTGTCACCACGAAATGTCAAAGCAGCTCGCGAAGCCTCCGAAAGCTCCGGCTCCGATGAGAGACGAGCTCGCGTTCATTCTCGACTGCCCGCTCCCGCGCCAGAAATTCTGCGACGCGGCGACCGACTCGCTGAGGGCGAAACGTCTCGAGTCACGCGGATACACAGTGACGACACTCGAACTGATCGACCCGGACGAGACACCAAAGAATCTCATGATAAGAGCCGTCAGAGGAAAGACCGGCACACAGGCGTGTGAAGCCGCGCTCGCCGAATACGAGCGTGTGACCGCCGCTCTCGGAGTCGAACCTTACCTCGACAGGCTTCTGAAGGAATATGATGAAAAACAGGAAAAACGAAACTAATAAGCCCGAAAGAGAAAGAAACCGCCTCGACCCGCTCATTGGCTCTGCGTGTATTGCCGCGTCGCTGACCGCTCTCTATTTCGCTATATATATTTGCACCGCCGGGTTCTCGATGCCGTCTCTGACGCTTTTTTCGCTCGCGGTAATCGCCGCCTGCGTTCTGCCGGTTGTTTTCAGGAAGAAGCTTGAAATAAAGCTCGGGCGGGCGTTCAGACCTCTCACGGTCACTCTCACGGTGCTGGTCGGGATATTTCTCGCGTCGCTCGTCGCGTTCTGGGTCTATATCGGGCTCGACGCCTCGAAGGACGCGGACGACTACGCGGTCGAGGTCTCATCAACGCCCGACGACAGGGAGACCGTGATAGTGGTCTTCGGCTGCCGCACCTACGGCTATAATCCGAGCAAGTCACTGAGGCTGCGGCTCGAGGAGGCGAAAAAGCTGCTAGGCGCGATGCCGGACGCCCTCTGCGTCGTCAGCGGAGGACAGGGCGACAACGAGACTGTCCCGGAGGCGGAAGCGATGCGCGCTTGGCTCGAGGAAAACGGCATATCGCCCGACCGATTGATAGTCGAGCCGGATTCACACACAACAAGTGAAAACATCCGTTACACGAAGGAACTTCTCGACAAACTCGGACTGTCAGACGCCCGCATAATCGGCGTGTCGACCGCGTTCCATCTCCCAAGGATCGAGACGCTCTCAAGACTCTACGGACTTCCGATGGAGCTCTGCGCCGCGCCCTCCGCCAACTTCGCGCAGCACTACTCGAGTATGGTCAGGGAATATTTCTCATATGTCAAGATGCTGTTCGCTGATATTATTTTCGGAAGGACGTAAGCTGATATGCCGGTGCTGAGTCTGAGAGCCGACAGAGACCTATCCGGAGGGATAAGAGACAGAAATTTTGAGGTCTTTCTCGATATCTGCTTCGACTATTCCGACGCGGTCTCTTTCTCAAAGATAAACCTGAGCGGGTATGAAGAGTATAAATCCGTGACAGAGTTGATGCTGGAGCCACATCTTGTGAAGCAAATCAAAGCCGACAAGTGGTACGGATACCCGCGGCTGAACGGCAGTATGTCCCAGTTTATCTATCCTGCGGACAGTGAGACAAAGAAAATCCTTCTCGATTGCTACAGCGATATATTTCTGAAGGATACAGCCAAGTGGAAAAGCTACAAGCCGCTATGGAAGATAAACAAGCACGCCGCTTTATTTAAGGATATGTGCTTCTGGAACCGCGGAAAAATGCTGCTCGGAACCATCTCGCACGAGTTCATATGCTCCACGAACAATATCTGTGAGGAATTTTCAATGAGACTGTTGAAGATCGCGTCATGGGAACTCTCGGACAAACCGGACTGCGGGATAGACAAAATATCATATTGACTGTTCATTCACGGGATTCATCGTCCTCCGCACCCCCGCTCACGTGCAGACCGTTCTCGTTCACAAAAAGCACAGTCTCACCACTCCTGCCGTCCTCCGGGTCGCCTATCTGCTTCGGCGTCCTCCCGCGCACGCGCTTGTATGTGCGGTAGAAGTGCGCCGTGTCATAGAAACCGAGAAGCGACGCTATCTCCGCGACGCTCAGCGTTCCGGATAACAGAAGCTCGTCCGCCCTCTCAAGCCGCAGCCTGTTCCGGTACTCAACCGGCGCGAGCCCGCCCGTGTATCGCCTGAAAAGCTCGCGGAACCCTGTCTCGGAAAGACAGCACTCCCGCGCGAGAGCCCCGACGTCGACCGGACGCTCCGGATGACGCTCTATTCCAAGCGCCGCCTTCCTTATCCGGCTGAACTCACCGCCTTCGAACCGCAGATTCTCCTCCTTTGCCGAAATGTCGGAAAGGATATACATAAGCTCCGCCTTAGCGAGCAGACGGACGCCGCTTGACTCGGCGAGACGCATGAATCTTTCCTTCTGTACACGATCCGCGGTGAAGCGCCTGAAAGACTCGTCGAGATAAAATGGCTTTCCGCCGAGGGTCAGGTTGAAGTCGACATAGATCCCCTCCGCCGTGTCGCAGTCCTCAACCTTCGAGCTGTAGCAGGCTCCGGACGGGATGAATATCAGGTCGCCGTCGTGCAATGAGAACTCGAATTTTCCGTTTATGTAGTAATTTCTCGAACCGGACAGCATCAGATACAGAAGATTTCTCGACCGTCCCTTCCCGGTGAAGCGGTCGACCGAGCCGCGCTTCCAGATGAGCCGCCCGGCGCTTATGTCCTCGGCGTTTATGTCAAAGTGCGAGATGCGTGATAAATCGCCTCGCATGTTATCACTCCAATCAGAAAATGATTTTCGGTAAAAAATGTTGAAACGTACACTGAATTTTGCCGCCATATACATTGTAACTCAAAACGAAAAGTATTACAATAGTTATGATGAAATTCGCGCGGAAAATTTTATCTCTGCGTGACAAAGCTTATCGAAAGGAAGTTATCACGAAATGAACGATATCAGAATAGGTCTCATCGGCTGCGGAGGTATCTCCGGAAAGCATCTGCCGGAGCTCAACAGCTCAAAAGGCGCCGTCATATGGGCGCTCTGCGACATCGACGAAAACCGCCTGAACAGCGCCGGCGAGAAATACAAAGTCCCCGAGGAGCGCAGATTCAAAGACTACCACGACCTCATAAACTGCCCGGAGGTTGACGCGGTGGATATCTGCACGCCGAACTATCTCCACGTACCGATGGCAGAAGCCGCCGTTGACGCCGGAAAGCCATTCTGCTGTGAAAAGCCGCTCGGCGTCAGCTACGACGAGACAGTAAGACTTCTCGAAAAGGCGAAGGCGAAGAACATCAAGTCGATGGTCTGCTTCTCCTACCGCTTCCTCCCCGCCGTCAGATACGCGAAGCACCTCGTTGACGAGGGGGCTATCGGCAACGTCATAACCTTCTACGCTCAGTACTTCAAATCCAGCGCGTTCATCAAGGACCGCGGGCTCGACTGGCGCTTCATCGGACGTGACGCGAGATACGGCGTTTCCGGCGACCTCGGGGTTCATATACTCGACCTCGCGTCTTTCCTGTCCGGAGACGTCACGAGCCTTGCCGCTGATCTCGGTATCGCTGTCCATGAGAGAAAAAAGCTCGACGGAAGCGGCATGGCGCCGGTCGAGACGGACGATTTCTGCCACTTTCTCGCTAAGTTCGACAAAGGAGCGTCGGCGACCTTCTCGATAACCCGCGCGGCGTTCGGCAACACGAACCAGATACGCGTCGAGGTCTACGGTGACAAGGGCGCGTTCAGGTTCGATCTGAACCACCCGGAAAAGCTCGAGTATTACACCGGCGGCATAAAGGAAGGACACGCCATCGAGCACATGGAGACAGTCGAGGTGCCCGAAGAGTTCCGCACCGTTCAGATGCAGTGCTACGTCGATCTGCTCCACGGAAACCCGGACCGCTACATACCGACGCTTGAGGACGGAGTGAAGCTCCAGAGAGTTCTCGACGCGATCCTCGAGTCGGACGAAAAGCAGCAGTGGATAGATATAAAATAACCGTCTGAAAGGAAATACATCATGAAACCGATCACCCTCACCTACGACAAAGAAAGAGACCTGAAGCTCGACCTTTATATGCCGGAAAACGAGAAGCCGAAGCTGTTCATATATATGCACGGCGGAGGTCTCACCTCCGGTTCAAGGGACGCGGGAATACGTTTCGATACGCTCGTGTCCGACGGCATCGCGGCGGCTTCTCTCGACTACAGGATGTATCCGGACGCGAAGTTTCCGGACTTCATCGAGGACTGCGCGAGGGCGGTCGCGTTTCTGAAAACAGAGCTCGAAGGGAAAATCAGCGGCATATATGTCGGCGGCTCATCCGCGGGGGCTTATCTCTCGATGATGCTGTTGTTTGACAAACACTATCTCGGCGCTTACGGTATCGACCCGTTTGATATCAACGGATGGGTGCTCGACGCCGGTCAGCCTACCGTGCACTTCAACGTCCTCGCCGAGCGCGGGCTTGACCCGAGGCTTGTCCGGATAGACGAGGCGGCGCCGCTCTGGTTTGTCGACGAAAAGCTCGTGCCGGAAAACAGAAAGGTTCCGGATGTCCTGATAATCTCCTCAGAGCACGACATGGAGTGCCGCCTCGAACAGCTGAGACTCCTTGAAGCGACGATGAAACACTTCGGCTGGCCGGAGGACAGGCTCAGGTTCAGGTACATGGAAGGTTACTCGCACTGCTCATACATCGGTGAACCGGTATTTGCCGAACTCATCGAAAGTATCGTTAAATAAAGAGAACAGCCGCTTGCGCGGCTGTCTTTTCATATCACGGATTTCATGATCGCGGTGAGGTTTGAGGCTATAGTCTCGACTCCCCTCGGCGACGGATGGACGAGGTCTCCGCTGAGCCCGCGCGCGTTCGGGAGGATGTTCAGACCGTTTATGTAGTGTAAGTTCGGCAGGGCAAGCTCACTGACTGCACGCTTCAGTATCGCGCGGAATCTCCCGGCGTGTCCGCCGCCTCTGAGGTCGTCCTCGCAGAAGAAAACGTCTATCGCTATGACCGGCTTCTCCGGGTTGTCGCCAGCGATTCTCTTCAGGGCGTATCTGACGCGCTTCTCGTATTCCGCCGGGTCCATGCCGAGGATATTTATGCCCATCTCGAGCACCATGACCGAGAAATTCTGCCCCGCGAGCCAGTCGGCGATTTCCGGCTCAACCCGGCAGTTGCCCGCGTATCCGCAGTTGCGGTAATCCATCCCGAAGTTCTCCGCGACCCTGACGACAAAGCTGTTCGCCGGGAGCACCGAGAGACTGCCGTGAGTTATCGACGAGCCGTAGAACCACATCGTTTTCCGAGGCGCCATATCCCGCGCCGGAGGCTCAATATCACCCTCGGCTTTCACATAACGCCAGTGCCCGACCGTCGAGACGAGCCGCACCATGCGCGGGTCATAGAGCATATCCGGCCATCCGGAGAGTATCGCCTCGCGGAAGCTGTCTGACGGCGCCGGAACCTCTATCGTGTGCTCTCCGGGCTCAACGAACTTCCTGATATGCTGCCAGCCCGCCGTCACCGAGCCGTAGAAGACTGTGAACATGAGCGGCGTGTCGGGGCTCTCGTTTATCAGCGTTATCCGCGCGCTGCCGCCGTTTATGACGAAGCGGAGCTCTGTTCCGGTCGCGCCGCGGTTCATATTGACGCCGCCCTCACTGAGATGCTCCTCGAGAGCCGCGGGAGCTCGGTGGAGAACGTACGAGCCGTCACCCGCATCGGTGAGCTCGTCGACGCCGTGGAATTCTATATTATCGAATATCATTTTCTGCCATCCTTTCATACCGTGCGGTCTGCCAATCGACCTTACGGATATTATATCATATAACTCCGGATTTTGCAAGTACTCCGGAAAAAATGTACCGTTATTTTACTTTTTGAAACGTAATTTCTCACCGCTCTTTAACCATATGTAAAATCTGACGGCGCTCTTGACAACAGTTTATTTCTGTGGTACAATATAGTTAGTCTCAGCTAACACGATTGTGATCATGCCTGTGGACGAACGCCTGACCGCGACGGGAAACGATTTTTCGCGATAATACCTCAAAAAAGTCTTTTTGGAGTGGATTTTCCGGGGCGGTCATGGTATAATTATAATTAAAATAAAATCGCAAGGAGGAAAACACAATGGGAACATGGGGTAAAATAGGTCTTTTCGCGGGCGGTCTGCTCTTCGGCACAGCCGGACTGAAGATTCTCTCGTCGAAGGACGCGAAGAAGCTTTATACGCACACCACCGCTGCGGTTCTCCGCGCTAAGGAATGCGTCATGAAGACCGCGACCACGGTCAAGGAGAACGCCGGCGACATACTCGCTGACGCGAAGAAGATCAACGAGGAGAGAGAAGCCGAGGCACCCGAGACAGTTGAGGACGCTTCGGAAGAGGCTCCGTGCTGCTGCTCTGAGGACAGCGGCAAAGAATGATCCGCAGACCGGCGTGAGTCGGCACGCCGCCGGGAGATAAGCTTTCCCGGCGGTTTCTTTGCCGCCGCGCACATATATCCTATGGAAGAAACAAAGCTATGAAATTCACGATATTACACGATTCAAACGGCAGAATGAGGATCCACGCCGCCAAAAGGCACATGACCCTCGAAGACGCCGATATACTCGAATATTATCTCAGAAGCATCCCTGGCGTCGGGAAGGTCTCGGTCTATGACCGCACCTGTGACGCCGTTATATACTACACCTGCAACAGAGCAAAGCTAATCAACCAAATAGCGAAGTTCCGCTTCGACCTCGAAAGCGCGAAGGCGCTCGTCCCCGCGAAGACCGGACGCGCGCTGAACCGTGAGTTTGAGAACAAGCTGCTCGCGGCGCTTGCCGGGCGGATGGTCAGACGGTTCCTGCTGCCTCTGAATATACGCAAATACATAACGATTGTCCGCTCGTTCAAGTACATACTCAAAGGGCTCAAGTGCCTGATGAAGGGTAAGATCGAGGTTCCGGTGCTCGACGCGACGGCGATCACCGCCGCGATGCTGACGGGCGATTTCGGAACCGCGGCGTCCATCATGTTCCTGCTGAGAATTGGCGACATACTCGACGAGTGGACCCACCGCAAATCGGTCAACGACCTCGCCGGGGCGATGTCTCTCGGCGTCGACAAGGTCTGGGTGAGGAAGGATGGAGAAGAGATATCCGTACCCGTCCATTCTGTGTCCGCGGGCGACGAGATCGTCGTCAGAACCGGCAACATGATCCCGCTCGACGGCAGAGTCGTGTCCGGTGAGATGACGGTCAATCAGGCGTCAATGACAGGTGAATCTGACGCCGTGCCGAAGTCGGAGGGCAGTCTCGTCTACGCCGGAACCGTCGTCGAGGACGGCGAGTGCGTCGTCAGGGTCGAGAACACCGCCGGAACCGGACGCTATGACCGTATCGTGAAGATGATCGAGGACTCCGAAAAGCTCAAATCAGAGACCGAGGACAAAGCGTCGCACCTCGCCGACAAGCTCGTGCCGTACAGCCTCGCGGCGACCGGGATAACTTACCTTCTGACAAGAAACGTCACGAAAGCCCTCGCTATACTGATGGTTGACTTCTCCTGCGCTCTGAAGCTGTCAATGCCGATCGCGGTTCTCTCGGCGATGCGTGAGGCGAGCACATATCACATCTCGTTCAAGGGCGGAAAGTACATCGAGGCGGTCTCCGAGGCGGACACAATCGTCTTCGACAAGACCGGAACCCTGACGCACGCGTCCCCTCATATCGCCGGGATCGAGGTCTTCGGCGGGCACGAGGAGAACGACATACTGCGCGTCGCCGCCAGCCTTGACGAGCATTACCCGCACTCGATCGCGAACGCCGACGTGAAGGAAGCCGCCGCGCGCGGTATAAACCACGCCGAGTGCCACACGTCGGTCGAATACATAGTCGCGCACGGAATACTCGGAATCGTCGACGGCAAGCGCGTCGCGATAGGCAGTCACCATTTCCTGTTTGACGACGAGAAGTGCACAATACCGGATAAGGAGAAATTCGACGCGATACCTGACGAGTACTCGCACCTCTACATGGCGATAGGCGGTGAGCTGGCGGCTGTCCTGCTCATTGAGGACCCGATACGCACAGAAGCGCCTGAGGTCATAGAAAAGCTCCACCGCGCCGGCTTCACGAACATCGTCATGATGACAGGAGACAGCGACAGGACAGCGAAAGCGGTCGCCGCGAAGGTCGGCGTCGACAGGTACTTCTCCGAGGTTCTGCCGGAGGACAAGGCGTCCTACGTGAAGAAAATGCGTGAAGAGGGACACAAGGTCATAATGATCGGCGACGGGATAAACGACGCGCCCGCCCTCTCCGAATCGAACGCCGGGGTAGCCGTCAGCGGAGGAGCCGCAATTGCAAGAGAGATCGCGGATATCACGATAACCGCCGATGATCTCGGTCTTCTGCTTGTGATGAAGGAGCTGTCGAACCGTCTGATGGGGCGGATTCACTCGAACTACAGGTTCATCATGTCCTTCAATCTCGGGCTTATAATTCTCGGTGTGATGGGCGTCCTGCCGCCGTCTACGTCGGCTCTTCTGCATAACGTCTCGACGCTCGCCATCAGCCTGAAATCAATGACCGATCTGCTTGAGGACTGAAGCAAAAGAAAATGAGAAGGGGTTGCCGCTTCGGCGGTGACCTCTTTCTTTCTCTGTACACGTGAACACGATGAACACGGCAGATACACCCCCCATAGCTATTCTCTGTACACGTGAACACGATGAACACGTGGAAAACCCTCCCCCATAGCTATTTCTCAGAACACGTGAAAAAACAGCACACGGCCAATCCACCCCC
>ENA-ORIC01000722-ORIC01000722.1-human-gut-metagenome-genome-assembly--contig:-NODE-722-length-38597-cov-4.361319_pt1 | contig 38597 bp, 42 predicted proteins | sample MGYA00243023_ERZ508732 | MGnify/ENA primary metagenome ERZ508732 (study PRJEB26277, sample SAMN04329767) | human gut metagenome | biome: human-associated habitat | host: Homo sapiens | place: USA... | reverse complement strand
AATAATCTTAATACAAAAGCCAATAGTAGTGATTTCGCTAATTTACAAACAATTGTAAATAATCATACAACATCAATGAATAATTTAACAATTAAAAATGATGTGTTATCTATGTATGATCATTATCTTGTAAATGAAAAATTTGAATTTAATGATTTGAGAGCTTCTTACGTAATCTTAGTTGGAATGGATAATTCAACCTTTTCTGGTATAAAAAATGCTCCCTATATGGATAGATCAATTCAGTTTTTTTAGAAATGAATTTCGCTACATTATAGTATGGTCAATGGAAACAGTTGTAACAAATATAAATCGATAATCTATCGATTTTTTTGTTCTATTTGAATGATAAAAACATATCATTAATCAGGTGATAATATGGAATTTAAAGTAGGGGATTATGTCACTAGAAACTCTTATCAGAATGATTTAATATTTAGAATTACAAAGATTAAGGATGATATTTATTATTTAACAGGGGTAAATATTAGATTATGTGCTGATAGTAATGTAGAAGATTTAAAAAAATGTGATCGAAATTCAGATTCTGAGGATGAAGAATTTATCAAAAATATTGAAATGACAAATTTAAATAGAGATGATTATTTTTATTTGCCAGGAAAAATATTACATATTGATGCTGATAGTGAATACTTAGAAAGATGTCTGAAATATTATGAAAAATCTAATATCTGGGCTGCAGGAATTCTAGAAAGTGAAAAAAATATTCCTAATAAAATAGAAAAACTATTAGAAGAATATAGACCGGATATTGTAGTGATTACAGGTCATGATGCCTACTATAAAAAATCTGGGGAAATTTCGGACTTAAATTCTTACAAAAACAGTTGTTACTATGTAGAAGCAATAAAAAATGCTAGAAAGTATGAAAAAAGTCATGAAAAATTGATTATTATAGCAGGTGGTTGTCAATCGGATTATGAAGAATTGATTAAAGCAGGAGCAAACTTCGCTTCTAGCCCTAAAAGAATTAATATTCATGCTTTAGATCCGGCTATTATAGCTTCAAAATTAAGTCTTTCAGATGTAACGCAAGATATTGACTTAAAAGGAATTTTAGAAAAAACGAAATATGGAAGTGCTGGAATAGGTGGTGTAAAAACAAGAGGAACCATGTATATAGGGTATCCAAGATAAGGGAGGGACTTATGACGATTGAAACCGTAAAAAAACAATTAAATGATCATTTAGGAGATCAAGTTACAATATGCTATAATTTAGGACGTAATAAATATGAAAAATATGATGTTTTCATTAAAGAATTATATAATCATATTTTTTTAGTGGAATTAAAAAATAAAAATCAAGTTTTGACAAAATCTTTTTCATATTCAGATGTGATTGCGAAAACAATAAAGATAGATTATTAATTGCTTTTCTTCTTTATTAGGTATATAATAAAACTATCAAAATACTGAGAGGAGAGAGGTTCATGAAAATAACATCAGTAAATGTACGTATTTCTGATACAAAAGATTCTAAAATGAAAGGAATTGCTTCTGTTATAGTAGACGATTGCTTTGCTATTCACGATATTCGAATTATTGAAGGAGAAAATGGTTTATTTACTGCAATGCCAAGTAGAAAAACATCAAATGGCAATTATCGTGATGTAGCGCATCCCATTACAACAGAGTGTCGTAAAATGTTTGATGATGCTATTTTAACAGAATATCAAAAACAAATTTAAACTTCTTTTCAGAAGTTTTTTTCATATTTTATAAAACATTCACATATATATAAATAGGTGATAAAATGGACAAGGATATAATTAGTAGTTATAATCATAGTATTACATTAAATGAAAGAAAAAATATAACAATAACAGGTGTAAAAAAAATAGACAGTTTTGATGATGAAGAATTTTTATTAGAAACCAATATGGGGTATATTGTAATTAAAGGACAAGAATTAGAAATTATAAAATTAGATACCTATCAAGGAAACGTTTCAATAAAAGGAAAAATCAATAGCTTAAATTATATGGAAAGTGCTAATAAAAAAGAAAAAGAAGATTCCATTATTAGTAAATTATTTAAATGAGTTTAATTCTTCAAATAAAAACAATTATAGTATCTATCTTATTTGGAATTTATTTTTCTTTTTTCTTGTCAATAAACTATAAAATTATTTACCATAAAAAAGAAATTATTAAAATTTTTTTTACTCCAATTTTGGTGTTATTAAATGCCTTATTATATTTTTATTTAATTCAAAAAATTAATAATGGTATTTTTCATATTTATGAAATATTATGTATTATAGTAGGATGTATTTTAGAAAGTCTTTTCTCTAAGTTCATTGCGAATAAAATAAAAAAATGATATAATTCATAGTAGGTGAACACTATGAAAAAGAAAATACCAAAAGCCTCTAAAAAAAGACTAGCCGTTTTTGGAACAATTTCCGTAATGATAATTTTATATTTTATTTTTCTACTAGGATATTATATTTATCAAATTTATCAATTGAAAGAAGAACAAAAAAAATTAAATGATAATTATACAGAATTAAAAGCAAATGAAAAAGAGTTGCGTAATGAAATTGAAAGATTACAAGATTCAGATTATATAGCTAGATATGCAAGAGAAAATTATTCTTATTCTAAAAATGGAGAATATATTTTAAAACTAAAATCAGAAGATAAAAAAGAAGAAAATAAAAAGTCATTTGAAATTAATATTGATTATAATTATATTGTTTATGCTGGAGTTGCTATTCTGATTATTATCATTATTCATATTGTAAGAAAGAGAAAATAATTTCTTTTTTTTTGAAAAAAAATACTAACATTAGTTAGTATTATAATTTGAAATCTTGAATATCATCATCTTCCATATCTTTTCCATCAAAATATGTTTTAATTTTATAGCCACATATCTTAGCTACAACATTTGAAGGAAATGTGCGAACTAATTTATTATAATCTGTAATAATATCATTATAATATTTTCTAGCTGCTACAATTTCAGACTCTGATTCAATAATTCCCAAATCAATTTTTAAAAAGTTTTCATTGTTTTTAAGTTCTATATTACTTTCTTTCAATCCATTTAATTCATTAATAAATTCATATAATTTTCGATCTAGTTCAAAATTACTTAATTTAACAGATTTTAAATCTGTTAATTCTTTTAATACATCCTTTTTTGTTTTTGTTACAGCTTTAATAATTTCAATAGATTTATTTAATAAATCAAATCTTTTGCGAAGTGTTGTATCAATAAATGCTTCTGCTTCGTTAATTCTAATAATATAATTTTGGTAATTGTTATAAATATTGACGTACCAAATAAGTAATAGACATACTGCAATAAAAGCAATTAATATCAATTCTATCATTTCCATATAATCACCTGTAAACATTATAACAATTATTGTCGAATTTTGCTATATTATATTAAAAATTTGTAACATAATTTATTTTTTCATCAAAAGTAATAAAGTCTACATAAATCATTAATAAAAGTAACCATTTTCCTGTAGATGGTTCACTTAAAATAATGTGATCTCTACCTGATTGTTCAATAATTCCTTTGAATTCACGATCTTTAAATTGTTCTGAATCTGGAAAAGTCATGTGAACAGTTACTTGTTTTCCTTTATTCATTCTCAAAATATTTTCAATGTAAGACTGTTCAAAAGGAACATCAGGAGTATAAGTTGGGGCAGTTTGTTGATTCGGTGTTGGAATATTATTCCCAGAATAAATCGGTTGACCAGGAAAAACATTTTTATCAAAATAATTATTATTCATTTTCTCATCCTTTCTATAAAAATTATATTATTTACAATTTAAAATATGAATTGTTTATGTTGAATAGATTTTCAATAAAATTTATGTTATGATAACTAAGGTGAAAATATGAAAAAAATAATCATAAAACTTATTAAGCTTTACCAAAGAATACCAGGATCATTTCACAACAAATGTAGGTTTCAACCAACCTGTTCAAATTATGCTATTGAGGCAATTGAAAAATTTGGAATATTAAAAGGATCTATTTTATCTTTCAAAAGAATTTTGAGATGTAATCCATTAGGTTCTTCAGGATATGATCCAGTACCAAAAAAATAAGGAGGAATTGATGAAAATATTATTTAGTATTAATCAAAAGGTTTTTGATAATAGTCCACAGGATATAATTTGGATATTAAAAAAATATGATGTAAATCATACTGTAGCTGGCTTTGAAATTTGTTTTGATATTCATAACGAAAATCACATTCATTATGTAGAGGAAATGGCTGTTCTATGTAAAAAAAACAATTATATTTTACAATTTCATGGAGATAGTAATTTAGATATTAAAACACAAAAACAATATTTAAAATTTTTAAATCATATAGCTCAAATTATGGAAACAAGGATGCCGGTTGTATTACATCCTATTAGTTCCGATACGATTGAAAAAATGATAGAACAATCAAACTTATATTTTTCGAAAATCTTAAATGATATATATCGAAATCATTTAAAAGTATCTATTAGTATTGAAAATTTAAATTCTTCGTCAGTAGCTAGATTATCGAAAGAATATTTAAAACCTATTCTTGCTAATAATATGGACTTAAATTTTACTTATGATATAGGTCATGAAGATGCAGAATATGGAAAAGTAATTGATTTAGATCCGATTTTAGTAGATCGAATTTGTAATGTTCATATTCATACTTTTCATAATATCAATGATCATTTACCGATTGGATTAGATTCAAATAGAGAGTGGATAAAAGGTTTACAATATTTAAAAACAATTCGTTTTGAAAACACTTTGGTATTAGAATATGATATATATAAACTCGGAAATAATTTTGATGAAAGAATTAAAAATTATATTAAAGGAGCAGAGTTTCTTTATGAATATTTATAAGGGGGAGTTATGAAAGTAACTGTTGGAATATCAAATCGTCATGTTCATTTAACAAAGGAACATTTAAATATTTTATTTGGAGAAAATTATCAATTAGAAAATGTGAAAAATCTAAATCAACCAACTCAATTCGCATCTAATAGTTTTGTAACTTTAAAAACAAACAAGGGAATACTAGAACATGTCCGTGTAATTGGAGATTTAAGAAACTATACACAAGTAGAAATATCTAAAACAGATGCCTATATGCTAGGATTAAATCCTCCTATTCGAGATTCTGGAGATTTAGAAAATTCTGAAGCAATTACACTAATAGGACCTAAGGGAGAAATTTCTTTAAATCAAGGATGTATTATTGCCAATCGCCATATCCATATTACTTCAAAACAAATGGAACTTTATGGATTGCAAGGAAAAGAAGAAGTAAATGTACTAGTAAATGGTCCAAAAGGAGGAATGATGTTTCATGTACATTTAAAAGTAAGTGAACTTTCTTATTTTGAAATGCATATCGATACAGATGACGCGAATGCTTTTCAGTTGAAACAAGGAGATGTTGTAACTATTTTGGAGGGAAATGATGAAAGTCAGTATTTGTCCAAAATGTAAAACAAAAGAGTTAATAAATGAATTAAAAAAAAGAAATTTTGATTTAAAAATAGAATGTATTAATTATTGTGGAATTGGAAGAAATAAGTACGTAGCTTTAGTCGACAATAAGCCCATTATTTCTAGTGATAAAGATAAATTTATATTGGAGATAGAAAAACTAGATAACTCTAATAACGTATGCTAAAATATCTGACTTAGGACGTGAAAATATGGATATTTTGGAATTATTAGAAGATGCGAAATTATTTTTTGAAAAATTAGAAGAATTGTTAAACATTTTTTTAAATTTTTTTTAGGAACTCTGAAAAAATGTTTCAATTTCAAAAAGTATTACAAAATACAAATGACAAAAAAAGTAATTTATAAATTTTCAACGTTATAAGTTTTGAATCAATAGAAGAAACGGTAAATGATATTCTAAAATTGAATGGCCTAAAAGAAAGAAACATCAAATAAGATTATAAATATAAAATGTAGTAGATAGATATTATATTCAATTTATTTTTGACAAATAGGTAAAAACTTTACTTATTTGTTTTTTTTATAAAAACCAATTATTTAATAAAAAATCTAGTATATTTCTATACTAGATAATTTGAATCTTTTCATTTTTTAGTTATTTATTTCCTTAATAGTAGGGATAGAATCCTCTTTATTTTCATCATAAGGTTGAGTTCCCTTTATATAATACAAAATTTTACTCTTTGTATCATTAGCATTTGCTTGTGTTCCTGTAATTGGATTTACTAAGACACCAACTACATTATTAGGCGTTTTATACCAATTATTTGGTTGATTTTGTAAATATGCTTCAATGGTATCTACCCATAGATTTTTCATTTTAGATCCAACACTAACTTCTGTATCTCGGTTATCATCATATCCCATCCAAATTCCTAAAATAGCATCCTTGTTATATCCAAATATTAAATGATCTGTATTCGTTGTTCCTGTTTTAATAGCATAAGTTTTTGACATTTTAGCAGCAATTCCTAAACATGTTGGAGTATTATAATCTAGTAGAGCTTTATCATAAGAACTAGTTAATAATTCATTTAAAATATATACCGTACTTTTATTTAAAATACTTTTTTTAGTTTCTTTGAATTCATATAATACATTACCATTTGTATCTTCTACCTTGGTAATGAAATGTGGTGTAATCGAATATCCTTCGTTCGCAAATGTTGCATAAGCTTTCATCATTTCTAAGATGTTAATTTCATTTGTTCCAAGAGCAAGAGAAGGTACAGCTTCTAATTTTGAAGTGATACCTAGTCGATAAGCCGTATCAACTAATGTATCTTCTCCTAAGAAAATATGAGTTTTTACAGCATAAATATTATCTGAATAAGCAATTGCAGCAGACATACTAATTGGTTGATTTCCATAGACATCATTATAATTGTTAGGGCTGTATGTTTTTCCATTTCCTAAATTAAAAGTTGTCTTTTCACTCGTAAAAGTACTAGAAGCTGTAAAACCATTTTCTAAAGCGGCATAATATAGAAATGGTTTAATACTAGATCCGACTTGTCTTTTAGAATCAGTAACTCGATTAAATTCACTTTTACTATAATTGGTTCCTCCTGCAATCGCTTTAATTTCACCTGTTTCAGGATTCATTAAAACAGAAGCAACCTGTAGATCACCCTCTACATATTTTTGGATATTTTCTTCCATTGCTTTTTCAGCATCCTTATCTAAGGTAGTATAAATTTTAAGACCTCCAGTTTGTAGAAAAGAATTTGGTATAGAAGAGATACTTTCTAATTCTTCCATGACGGCATCTTCAAAATATCTTAAAATAGTTGAATCGTTTTCATTTAAAGAACCAATCAATGTTAATTCACTTTTATAAGCTTCTTCCATTTGTTTTTCCGTGATATAGCCATTTTGAACCATTGATTGTAAAATTAATTTTTGCCTTTTTTTCGCATTATCATAATTAGAAATAGGGGAATAATTACTAGGACTTTTAGGAATACCAGCCAACATACTAGCTTCTGCTAAAGTAAGATCCTTAGAACTTTTTCCAAAATAATATTGACTCGCATTTTCAATTCCAAATACACCACCATAATTAATAGTGTTTAAATATCCTTCTAATAATTCATCCTTACTATAATGAGCCTCTAATCTGACTGTTAAGAGAGCTTCTTCTATTTTTCTCTTCCAATTTTTATCAAAAGTTAAAAATAAATTCTTAGCATACTGCTGTGTAATTGTAGAAGCTCCTTGTCTTTTTTCTCCACTTGTAATATTTGTAAGCATTGCTTTCATAATTCTTAAATAATCAAAACCATGATGTTTATAAAAATTTTTATCCTCAATTGATATAGTTGCTTCCACAATTGAGGAAGACATATTTTTTAAACTCATCCATTTCGTATCAGAATCATTATATAGTTTTCCATCCTTATCATATAATGTAAAACTATTCGCACTTTTTATAGGAAGAGTAGGCGCTAGTTTTGCATAAATCCAAATTCCTCCGTAGAAAATAAGAAATAGGAGAAGTAAAATTACAATAAACTTAAAAAATTTTTTAAAGAATTTACGCATATTTCACCTCACTATAGTTATTATTGGAAAAATTTGATAAAATATAACATGAATTAGACTTCATTTACACTTTTTAAAATCCATGATATAATGACTCCTAGAAATGAGTGATTTTCTTGAGTAAAGTAAAGCTAAAGTATTCTTTGAAACATGGTGAGGAAGAATTAAAAAATAATGTCATGGGAATTTACTTGAATGATACATTGGTATTTAAAGATGGTGATATTTCTTTTAAAATATCATTAAAAGAACCATTTTATTTAGAAGAAAAACAAAAAGAATATAAGTTGTCTATGGATTTTAAAGAAAAAGATTCCACAAATGCGAATTATCATTTTTACGAAATAGGTAAACTAAATGTTCCTATTTATACTTTTTATATAAAAACACAAGAAAATAAATTTTCATTAAAATATAAATTAGAGTTAGAACAAGTTGATGAAATATTTGAATTTAATGTAACATATGAGGTGATAGAATGATTATCGATATATTAACAAAAAAATTAAATGAAATTTTAGATTATGGAATTTCTTTTCGTGTAATTCCCTCTAATCGTCCAGAATTATGTGATTATCAATCTGATGATGTTTTTAAATTGGCAAAATTGGAACATAAAAGTCCTATTGAACTAGGAAATAAAATAGTAGAAGAAATTAATCAAATAAATGATTTCTCTTCTTATTTTAACTCTGTTACATTTGCTCCTCCAGGATTTATTAATATTAAAGTAAGTGAAGATTTAATCAATCATGTATTAGAGGAAATGAATGAAAAACCTAAATTTAATTTAAAAACATCTGAAAATGAAGAAACTTTTGTATTAGATTATGGTGGACCTAATATAGCAAAACCTCTTCATGTGGGACATATGCGTACAGCAATTGTAGGAGAATCCATTAAACGAATTATAAAGTATATGGGACATAAAACAATATCCGATGTTCATTTAGGAGATTATGGATTACAAATAGGACAAGTTATTTATGGAATTCAACAAGATCATAAAAAAATAGAAGATATCACATTAGATTATTTAGAACAGACATATCCTAAAATCAGTGGACTATGTAAAGAAAATGATGAAGTAAAACAAGAGTGCGCGAATATTACAAAAGAGTTACAAGAAGGAAATGTAGAATATCAAAAATTATGGAAAGTTATTTTAGAAATTTCAGGAAATGATATTAAACGTCTATATCATTATTTGGATGTTCATTTTGATTTATGGCAAGGAGAAAGTGATGCTTATCCTTATATCAAAAAAACAGAAGAGTTTTTAAATGAACAAAATTTATTAGAAGTAAGTGATGGAGCAAAGATTGTTCCGGTCAAAGAGGAAAGTGATCAAACAGAAATTCCTCCATTTATTTTTGAAAAAAGTAACGGAGCTTATCTTTATGGTACTACTGATTTGGCGACGATTTACGAAAGAATGAACTGTTTTCATCCAGATCATATTTTATATATTGTAGATAATAGACAATCTTTACATTTTGAACAAGTATTTCGCGTTTGTCGAAAATCAGGTTTAACAAAAGATACAAGTTTAGAATTTTTAGGATATGGTACAGTAAATGGAATGGATGGAAAACCTTATAAGACAAGAAGTGGAGACGCTCCAAAGTTAGATCATTTATTCCAAGAAGTAAAAGATATTTTTTGCTCTAAAAAAGAAGAAAATAAGGAAATGCAGGAAGAGGATTTAGATAAGATTGTAAATGCTATATTAAAATTTGCAGACTTACAAAATTCTAGAGAAAGAGATTATATCTTTGATATCCAGAAATTTTCTAATGTTGTAGGAAAAACAGGTCCTTATATTTTATATACATATCTTAGAATTCAAAAAATATTAGAAGGAAAAATGATTCCTGGGAAATTATCTAAACAATCTAAAAATGAGATTGACCATCATTTAAGATTAAAACTAACCGAATTTAATTTAGCTTTACAAACAGCTTTCAACGAAAGAAAACCAAACTATGTAGCAGATTATATTTATACTTTAGCTGTTTTCGCAAATAATTTTTATCAAAATAATCATGTATTAACGGAAGAAGACGAAGTTCAAAAAAATGATTGGCTATTTATTTTAAATTTAACAAATCATTTATTAAAAGAAATGTTAAGTCTAATCATGATCGATATTCCAACTTTTATGTAGGTGAATGATGAATATTTGTACTTTGAAAAATTGCTCTAAAATAGATGGAATGATAAAATATCAATATTGTGACGAAGAAATAAACATAGCATTAATAGAAAATCACTTAAAATCGTTAAATATGTTTTTTTATCAAATTCAGAATTTAAGTCAGAGTCCAATTGCTATAGATTATGGATATAAAGAATATAAAAATGCAAAAATAGTAGAACCAAATCAAATTGTTGATGTAGAATTTGCAAATATAATAGATGATAAAGTAGATGATAAAATGTTTTATTCTTTGATTAGGAATAATATTTTTTCTTATGATAAGTGGTTAGAAATGACCAAATCAAAATCAAGATAATAAAAAATGACGCTAGTCGTCATTTTTTTTAGATTTCGTATATATTGTACTTCCTATTTGTTTTTGAATGATGGTTAAGAATCCGTTATAAAAAAGTATTAAAGGTATATTCCCGAGAATAAATTTAACAGTTCCCGTAGAAAATAAAGAAGCAATATAAGGGAATAATACAATTATTGTTATAATAACTGATAATATAATGCTTTCCTCTTGTTTATCTTTATAATCATCGTTGTAATCAAATTCTTTGATAGTGTTTTTATAAAACATATATGCCTCTTGATCTAATTTTCCTTTTAAATTAAACAAAATGGCCATTCTAATATAATATCCAAAAATAGAAGTTTCTTGTATACTCCTTTTATTGATAATAGTAAATTGATTTAAAAAGTTTTTTTGTGCTTTTAATTTATTTGTATATTCCCAGCCCTTTTGCGTTTTAAAAGAATTTAAGGTTAATTTCAAATGAATATCCATTACATACATTGATGCCCAAAGCAATGTTGTAGTCCAAAAAGTAATGTCAAAAGCTCTGTTTGCTTCTAAGGAGTCGAATCCGGTCCCCAAATCCATAGAAAAAAATATCATGAACATAGCGTAAAGGAAAAAAATCATATCTCCAACTCTAGAATAAGCTTCTTCAAAGTAATTTTCTTTTACTAAATCTCGATAAACGATACTATTTAATTCATCTAAAACAGGTACTTTGCCATTTATTTTTGTTTTTTTATGATTATATAAATCATAGAAAATAGCATTTTTATTTTTTATAAAAAATTTTTCATGATTTCTTATTTCTTTTGATTGATAATCTATATCTTTTAAATATAATATCATTGCTGTTACAACATCTTTGTTTGCAATATTTTTACCCATTAATTTCGCACACATCATGGGAGAAAGATTATTTATTGGTTCTCTATAATATTCAAATTTATCGATATTTCTTTTATAGATTGTTTCAAATTTAATTCCTACATCTCTTATAAAATATGAAAAAAAGAAGAGATTTGGAAATAACAACATTTCCAATGTAATATGATAATCTTTTCCTGCAAATGGAAAACAAATTGCTACAGTTATAATATAAGAACAAAAGAAAATTAAAATAAATTGAAAGATTGCTTTTTTTATTTGATTCATAATATAAATCACTCCTATTATTAGGTCTAATCTATCATAAAATTTAATATTTATCAACTTCTTTATAATGATGCGTAAATTTTTTTTAAAACATTACATATTATATATTGACATGTATAGAGAATATGGTAAAATGTATCACGAGTATGATAGTACTCAAGTAAAGTACTAGGAGGAATTTCATGAAAATTAAAAATTTAACACCAGAAGAACTTGAATTAATGTCATATACTGATTTAACTTATATGTTATTAAAAGAAAATAAAAAATCTATGAATACCCCAACAATTTTTAAAGAAATTTGTAATTTATTAGGGTATACTGATAGTGAATATGCTGATAAAATAGGAGATTATTATACTTCTCTTACCATTGATAAAAGATTTGTCTTATTAGATAATAACGAATGGGATATTAGAGATAATCATTCTGTTGAAATTGTTTTAGATGACGAAGATGATGAAGCAGAAGATACTCCAGAAGAAGAGGAAGAAGAAATCGAAGAAGAAGTTGAAAGTGAGGATACTCTTTATGATGACGAGAGTGATATTACTGACGACGATGATGATATGGATGATTTAGCAATTGTATCAGATGAAGAAGAGGAAGAATAACCTCTTTTTTTTAAATCTTATTATTGTTTTTCGTTCTATTAGTATTAATACGTAATATTTTGAAATACTAAAAATGGTGAGAAATATGTACTATGTCAATTTATTTTTTCTATATTCTATTTTAGGACATATTATGGAATCAGTTGTTTATTTTTTTTACAAAGGAGAAAGTGGAATCTTATTTATTCCTTGGACTCCAAATTAAGGCCTTGGGGTAGTAATCATAGTATTTTGTTACCATCTTTGGAAAGATAAAGTACAAAATAAAATTTTGAAATATTTTTTTGTTTTTTTAACAGGATTTTTTTTATTAAGTCTTTTAGAATGGATTGGAGGAGTCTTAATTGAAAAAATATTTGGATATGTTTTTTGGTCTTACAATCGTTTAAAATTTCATATTGGACACTATATAGCATTAGAAATATCTTTCATTTGGGCAATTGCCTCTATGCTTGTAATTTTTTTATTACCATGGACTGATAAAATAATAAAAAAAATACCAAGATCAATCTCTTGGTTATTTATTATTTTGTTTCTTTCAGATATTGGTATGACTATCTTATTTAAGTAAGTTTGTAATAAATAATAATAGAACATATACAAGCTAGAAGTACTAAAGAACAAATTTTAAAAATGTACTTTTTCAAATTGATACCTCCTATATAAGTCGTAATTCATTTTCTGAATAAAAAGGTTTATTCTTATCAATACGATCATAAAATAAAATTCCATTTAAATGATCTATTTCATGTTGAAAAGCAATCGATAAATCTTCACGAGCGCGAATTCTAATTTTGTTTCCTTCTAAATCATATCCTTCAATCGTAACACGGGCATATCTTTTTACATGTCCTTCTACTTCACGATTCACACTTAAACATCCTTCACCAGCATCTGCAGCAATCATTTCTGTAGAATTACTTACAATAACGGGATTTACAACAACATAATTATCAAATTTTCCTTCATCATATTCATCTACAATTACAATAATTCGTTTTAAAATTCCTAATTGAACAAAAGCAAGCCCCATTCCTGGACGAAGATCATATTTTTCAGCATATTCTTCTATTTGACTATAAGTTAAATGAGTAATAATTTGATCAACTAGGTCTTTTGTTTCTTGATCAATTGGGAATTTGACATCTTTGCTTTTTTGTCTTAATACTTTATTTTTCTCATCTAAAATATTTAACTTTTTAAACATAAATATCCCCCCTCGAGTACTACTATTTTAACATAAATTATCTTTTTTAACAAGTCACTAAAAAACTCTACTAATGTAGAGTTTTCATAGTTTGAGACTAATTAATTACCCCAAGCTCTTGCTCCGATAATAATTACAAGTAAAATGAATAATACTAATATAATAGCAGCACCATATCCTGCGCCGTATCCATATCCACCGCCAGCAGGGTATCCACCACAGCCACAACCTGAGCCATAGCCTTGGTAACCTCCATAGTAATACATAATGTCCCCTCCTATCTAGGTCTAATATATTTTATTAAAGTCAGCTATTTTTGTTAATATATTTGACTAGTTTTTTAATAATTCCTACTTATTTTTATAGAACGAATTCCTATTTATAAAATTTCATGTTATAATGACTAAAGTAGGTGAGAAGATGAAGGGATTAAAAAAATTTGTTTTAGATATGGATATGCCATTACTAATCATTACTATTATTTTATTCATATTTGGTCTTTTAAATATTGTAAATGCTTCTAGTCAAGCTGTTGTTATTCGTTATGGAACGAATTTATATAACTTCTTTTATAAGCAATTAATTAATTTACTCATTGGCTCCTTTGCTGCTATTATTATATTAAAAGTACCTACTAGAAAATATTATCGATTAGTCCCTTTTGTTTATATTGTTATATTAAGTCTTTTAGTTTACTTAACCTTATTTGGAGAATCTTATTTAGGATCTGTCAATTGGATTAATATCAATGGCTTTAAATTTCAACCTAGTGAATTTTCTAAACCTGTTATGATTGTTAGTGTTTCATTATTATTTGAACGTTTTTGTTCCAGACTTCGCAACAATAAAAAATACACTGCACGAGATCATTATAATATGATTGGAATAATTATTTTAATTGGTATTTTATTTCCAGTATTTATCTTTTTACAAAAAGATTTAGGAACTATGTTAATTTTAGTTTCTCTTTTTGGAATTTTATTTTTAGGTAGTCCTATTGAGCGACAAGAAAAAATATATACATTGATATTTGTCTTTGTTGTATTTTGTATTGCTTGTTTTATTTACATAGCAAAGACGGGAAGTTTATTTACAGAAGAACAAAAGAGTCGTTTTGATTTTATAGATCCATGTTCTAATTATGAAGAAGGTGGGTATCAAACTTGTAATGGTTTTATTGCCATTAATTCAGGAGGTCTATTTGGCGTAGGAATTGGGAATAGTAAACAAGTATCTTACTTACCAGAATCTCATACAGATAGTGTGTTTGCTATAGTAGCAGAAGAATATGGCTTTTTATTTTGTACTGTTTTATTTATTTTGTATAGCATAGTACTATACCGTATTTTTAGACTTTCTTCTGTTACAAATACTATTCGTGGTAAATATATTTGTCTAGGAATTGGCTCTTATATAGCGCTTCATATTATTATTAATTTAGGAGGTCTATTTGGTTCCATGCCATTAACAGGAGTTCCACTTCCATTTTTGAGCTATGGAGGTTCTTATACAATTTCCTTAGTATGTTCTCTTGCTGTTGTCCAACGTATCGCAATAGAAAAAAATAGACAAAAAATAAAGATTAGGTGATGAAAATGAATATTATAGATATTATTGTAAAAAAGAAAAATAAAGAAATCTTAACAAAAGAAGAAATTGAGTATGCAATCAATGGTTATTTAAAAGGAGAAATTAAAGATTATCAGATGTCTTCTTTATTAATGGCAATTGTTTTGAATGGAATGAATTTTGATGAAACTTTTTATTTAACAGATGTTATGTTAAATAGTGGTGAGAAAATAGATCTTAGTTCTGTTGAAGGACAAACGGTAGATAAACATTCTACTGGTGGAGTAGGAGATAAAACTACCCTTATTCTAGCTCCTCTTTTAGCATCATTAGGTTTAAAAGTAGCAAAAATGAGTGGTAGAGGATTAGGCCATACAGGTGGAACTATTGATAAATTAGAATCTATCAAAGGCTTTCAAACAGAATTAACTCGTGAAGAATTTATCAAAGAAGTGAATCAAATAGGCCTTTCTTTAATTAGTCAAACAGGAAATATTGTTCCTGCAGATAAAAAAATTTATGCTTTAAGAGATGTAACAGGGACAACAGAATCTATTCCTTTAATTGCTTCTAGCATTATGAGTAAAAAAATAGCGAGTGGTTCTGACCATATTATTATTGATTTAAAAGTTGGTAATGGAGCTTTGATGAAGACTGAGGAAGATGCTAGAACTTTAGCAAGTTACATGATTGAGATTGGAAAAAAATATCGAAAGAAAGTTGTATGCGTATTAACTAATATGAATGAACCTTTAGGAACGATGATTGGAAATGGCTTAGAGGTAAAAGAAAGTATTGATGCCTTACAAGGCAAATGTTCTAAAGATTTAAAAAAGTTAGTAATAACATTAGCTTCCGTTGCTTTAAAAATGACTGAGGGAATTGATGAAGAAACAGCTAGAAAAAAAATAGAAGAGAAAATTAAATCAAATGAGGCTTATCATAAATTTGAAGAATTTGTAGAATATCAAAAAGGAGATATTAATGAAATTTCAATATCAGATAAAGTTTTAACAATTCGAAGTCCTAAAGAAGGATTTATTCAGTCGATTGATACCTTTAAATTAGGTGAAATTGTGAAAAGCCTAGGTGGTGGTCGAATGACCAAAGAAGATAAAATTGATTATGGAGTAGGGATTGAATTAAATAAAAAAATAGGTGATTTAGTATTTGAAAATGAAGAGTTACTAAAAATCTATCATCATGGTGGAAATGTAACGTTAGAAGAAGTAACTTCTTGCTTTAAAATTATAGAAACTCCAGTAGAAACCCCAAAAATCATTTTAGATGTTATTGAATAATTGTAAAGTTTTGTCAAAAAAAATGGAATGACTTGAACAAGATAAAAATATGTTATATTATCAAAATAGGGAGTGTGATAATATATGATATATCCATCAATCGATAAATTATTAAATAAAGTAGGTTCTAAATATTTATTAGTAAATGTTATTTCAAAACGTGTAAAAGAATTAGATGAAAAAAAGAACTATCAAATGAAAGAAAATGAATACGTTTCTAAAAAAAATATTGGGAAAGCTTTAGAAGAAGTATCAAAAGATTTGATTACTTTAAAATAATATTTTGATAAAAAATTAATGTAAATGTTGCTAAGCAAATAATAATTTGTTATAATGAAATTGTCAAAAGTAAATCATAATATAGTTTGTATCAGGCAAAATATCGCGTTTGCCGAGAGCAAACGGGGGGGGGTAAAAACCCCTCTTTTTTAGTATGTAGGAAAGGAATGATAACAATGAAAAGAAAAGGATTTACACTCATTGAATTATTAGCAGTTATCGTAATACTAGCAATTATTGCTTTAATTGCAACTCCAACAATATTAGGAGTCATTGAAAAGGCTAGAAAAGGAGCTTCTGAACAGTCAGCACTAGGATATATCGATGCTGTAGAAAAACAAGTAGCGATTAATCAAGTAAAGGATGAAAACTTAATTAACGATGGAACTTATAATGTTCCAATGACTGGAATTACTGTAAAAGGAGAAGCTCCAACAAAAGGATGGTTAAAAATAGAAAAAGGATTAGTAACCAATTATTCATTTGTAATAGGAAAATATGTTGTAACAAAAGGTAGTGAAACTGTAAAAGGTGAAGAGCCAATAGATCCCGACGAGGAAATTACAAAAACAGGACCAACTCAGGAATTGGCAAAAGAAAGTGATACCTATAAAGCAATTGTTTATTTAGACCCAACGGATTTAACAAAACATTGTGATGCTTCTAATAGTATTAGTATAACAGGAACCAAAGAAGGATGTATGAAATGGTATGCTTATAGTGATGATGGAACAAACTATAATATGATATTAGATCATAATACAACAGCAAAAGTAACTTCATGGGATGAAAGTAAGAATCAAATATTAACAGATACAGTTAGTTGGAAAAGTAGTCTAAATGCAAGATTAATTACTGCTGAAGAAGTAGCCGAGATAACAGGAAATACTACTTGGACAAATACGAGTGAATGGTTTTGCTTAGATACAAATCAATCTGATACTAATAATTATTGCTCCAAAGCACAAGGAACGAGTAAATATGCCTGGTTATTTGATTATACTGGTAATTGCACAAGTTATGGATGTAATAAAGACGATTCAAGTACTTTTGGATTTTGGACAAATACATCTTTTAACACTAGTAATGCATGGCGTGTTCATGGTTATGGTGTTTTGGGTAACTATGATGTTAATGGTTCTATTAATGGTGTGCGTCCAGTTATAACAGTTTCAAAAGATATTATCCAATAAAAAAAGATCAATAAGACCTTTTAGATATTTTGATGTAAGATATTAATAATATCTTCTTTTTTTTCATCTGTAGAATGATTCCATACAATTTCAAATAAAACCCCAAGACCAGGAAGAATTACTTCATCATCAGAATTAACAGAAGACAATATTGTTTCTTTAATATCATTCTCATTACAATCTTTTAAATTATTCATAATATAATTTCTAATATCCATATTCTCATCCTTTCAATAGTATTGTGTTAAATAATTGTAATTTTTATACAAAACTATTTCTTTTTTTTAGAATAACTTGTATAATACTAGTAGAGTAGGAGGAAGAAAATGAATATCGGAATAATTATCCTTATTGTTGTTGTATTATTAGTATTATGGTTAGTTAGTGCTTATAATGGATTAGTTAGTCTAAGAAACAAAGTAAGAGATCAATGGTCACAAATTGATGTATTACTAAAAAGAAGATCAGACTTAATTCCTAATTTAGTAGAAACAGTAAAAGGATACGCAAAGCATGAAGAAGGAACTTTAGAAGCTGTTATTGCTGCTAGAAATAAAATGGTTGCTGCTCCTTCAAAAGAAGCAGAAATAGAAGCTAGTGGTGAATTAACAGGTGCTTTAAATCGTTTATTTGCTTTAACAGAAGCTTATCCAGATTTAAAAGCAAATCAAAATTTCTTGGATTTACAAAATAATTTGAAAGATACAGAAGATAAAATTTCTTATGCAAGACAATTTTATAATGATTCTGTATTAAAATATCAAAATAAAGTTGAAATGTTCCCAACGAATTTAGTAGCTGGTATATTTGGTTTCAAACCAGAAAAATTCTTTGAGGCAACAGAACAAGAAAAAGAAAATCCAAAAGTTCAATTTTAGGGTGATAAGCCCTTTTTATTATAGGAGTGATTTATGAAAAAGATATGGAATAGTATCCTATTAATAATTGTTTCTTTCTTATTTATTGATGTAGTGAAGGCTGAAACAATTCAATCTATTAATATGGATATCTATGTAGACTCAAATGGAGATGCCCATGTAACAGAAACTTGGAAGACTACAGCTACAGAAAAAACAGAATATTATCATGCTTTTTATAATATTGGTAATTCAGAAATAACAGATTTAACTGTAAAAGATGAAACAACAGAATATTCGTTAGTAAACTGGAATGTAGATGCTTCATTAGAAGATAAAGCATACAAATATGGATACAATTATACAAACAATGGCGTAGAATTATGCTTTGGAAAAAGTAGTTATGGAAATCATACATACACATTAACATATACAATCCAGTCATTTGTTTCTAGGGTTGATGATGCAGATATTATCTATTGGAACTTATTAGATTCTATTTCACCATCTCCATCTAGTGTAAATATTGTAATTTACGCTGATCAACCATTCTCAGATGACTTAGATGTTTGGGGATATGGAAACTATGGTGGATTAGCCTATGTATATGATGGAAAAATTTATCTATCAAGTGATGGAAAACTTGGAAATGATGAATATATGGTAGCATTAGTAAAATTTCCTTTAAATAGTTTCAATACAACAAATAATTTAAATCAAAATTTTGAATATTATCATGATATGGCAGAGACAGGAGCAAATCATTATAAAAAAACAAAATCAATTGGTGATATAGTAATAATAATTATAAATCTTCTTTTCTACGGTGTAATTTTCCTTATTACAATATTTTCTATCGTAAAAGGAGCATCTAAAGGTGGCATTATATCGGGATCCATTACTTTAGATTATGGAGAACAGGGAAATAAACTTCCAAAAGAAGTAAATATGTTCCGTGATTTACCATGTAACAAAGATATTTATAGAGCATATTGGGTAGCATATAACTATGGATTAATGAAACGAAAAACAGATTTTTTAGGAACAATTTTATTAAAATGGTTAAAAGAAGGAAAAGTTCGTGTAGAAAATAAAACCGTAGGAACAATTTTAAAAAAAGAAGCTACAACAATTGTTTTTTCTCAAGAAAATTGTCAGTTTGATAATTCTTTAGAATCAGATTTATATGATTATATGTTTGAAGCTAGTAAAGATGGAATCTTGGAATCTAAAGAATTTGAAAAATGGTGTCAAAATCATTATAGTAGAATATTAAATTGGTTTGATAATGTTTTAAATTATGAAAACAAGAGATTAGAAGAAGAAGGAAAATTAGTTAAGCAAGAAAAGACAACCCTAAAAATATTTAAGTTTATTACTTATCAAGTAAATCCTTCTATGAAAGAAGAAGCAATTCAAATGAAAGGTTTGAAATTATTCTTTAACGAATTTGAAAACATGAAAGATAAATCAGCCATTGAAGTAATGCTTTGGGAAGAATACTTGATGTATGCTCAAATATTTGGCGTAGCCGATAAAGTTGCAAAACAATTTAAACAATTATATCCAGATGTTGTTACAGACTATTCTTATGATAGTGTTATCTGGATTAATGATTTTTCTTATAGTGGAATTAGTTCAGCTACCACAGCTAGAAGTAGAGCAGAATCTTATAGTTCTGGTGGCGGAGGATTTTCTTCCGGTGGCGGAGGAGGAGGTTCCTTCGGTGGAGGAGGAGGAGGCTCCCGCTAATTTAAAGGAAGTAGCATAAATGTTACTTCTTTCTCATATTTTAGGAAAAGAGGATGATAATATGAATAAAATAGTGATTACAACAGATAGTGGAATAGATCCTATTCATGAGGAAACAATGATTCCAGGTCAAATTGTTGAAAATGAAATTAAAAGTTACCAAGATATGAAAGAAATTACTCCAGAAGAAATATTAGAAAAAATAAAAACAGGAAGTAACTTTAAAACATCTTCTCCAATGATTGGTGATTATGAAAAAATATTTATTCCTTATTTAGAAGATCAATATGATATTATTCATTTATCCATGAGTAGTGGAATTAGTGAAGGAAGCGTAAATTCTGCTAATCTTATGGCAACTATTTTTAACGATGAATATGAAAATAAAATCCATGTTATTGATACCTTAAATGGTGCGACTGGAGGAACTTTGTTAGAGCAATTTGCAAACGATTTAGTAAAAGATGGATGCCAAACATCTGAAATTGTCGAAAAATTACAACAAGTAAAAACAAAACTTCAAACAAGCTTTTATGTTCCCAACCCAGAAGGTTTTATTAGAAGTGGTCGAAATAAATCAGAGATGTGTCTTAAAGATAAAGCCTTGTTAATGGGAGTAAAAACAGCTTTAGTAGCAGGTATAAAATTTAGAGTAGATTTTAACCCAGAAGGAAACTTGTATACAAAAGGATTTATTCGTAGTCAAACAAAATCAGGAATGTTAAAAATGGTCAAACAAATTATTGATGAAAAAAATAAAGAATTGTATGATTCTAAATATGTTGTAGTAGGTACCTTAAATGAAAATCAAGTAAAAATGGAGGAAATTATTTCTTATTTAAATCAATTAAATTATTTTGATCATGTTATTCGTCAAGATATTAATGGGGTAGTTGCAGCTTATGGAAGTGATGACCTATGTGGAATTAGTTTAGTAAAAAAGATGTAAAATCTTTTTTTTCATAATAATTTGTGTTAATATATATAATAGAGGATGATACAATGAATAATAAAGATATCAAAGAATTAACAAAAAACTTACAAGAAGAATCTAAAGCACGAGAAGAAATGTTAGATGATGCCCTAAAAGATATAGCTGTATATTCTGAAAACTTTGTAAAACAAGAAGAAAATCTACAGCAATTTAAGTTAGAGGAAATCAAATATAAAACTACTATTAAAGAGTTAAATGGTTATATTGAAATATATAAATCAAAATTAGAAACAATGTCTCAAGAAAATCAAAAACAAGAAAGTGAATTATCAAAATTACGAAAAAAGGTATTAAAGCAGGAAACAAAATTATCTTCCCTTCAATCTATTTTAGATTTATTTATTCATCAATATGGAATCAAACAAATTTCAGAAATTACGAAGCTAGAAGAAGACCAATTAACAAAGTTAGTAGAACATTCATAACTTGCATAAAAAAAATAAATATAGTATGATTAAAAAGTGGTGATAGAATGGAATATATACAATACATTGTAATTATAGCAATACTAATTATAATTGCTTTAGCAATTACAAAATCAAAGAAAAAAGATTTTAAAATTAATGCTAATAAACTAGTAATGGCATTAGGTGGAAAAGATAATATTGTTGATTATGAATCAAATCATTCGAGATTTATTGTAAATTTGAAAGATGTTACAAAAGTAAATAAAGAAGCAATTCAAAAACTAGGAGCTCAAGGAATTGTAGAAATTGATAATCAATTAAAAATAATTCTTGGACAAGATGCTAAAAATCTAAAAAAATACATCGATGAGTTAAAATAATTTAACTCTTTTTTTTCGACAAATTGTGACAATCATTTTTTGTATAATTATGTCGAGGGGTGAAAAAATGAATTTATTTGAAGTGATGTTATTTAATTGTATTTTGATTGTTTTTCCATTGATGTTATATATATTTTATACGATTTATGCCACAACCTTAAATTTTAAGAAAAATAATTTGTTTCTAGATTGTGCTTTATTTAGTTCCTGTTATTTATTAATTAAATATGGTATTTTAGAATTTAATGAAATTCCTTTGTTAATTTTTGATATTCCATTATTAATGGCATATTTTAAACAAAAGAAAATTAGTATTGCCATTCTTTCTGTTGCTATTATTTTTTATTACTATAAAATATTTGATATCAATTTATTCATTTGTATTATTGAATATTTAAGTTATTTTATCATCTATCTATTTAGTAAGAAAAACAAATGGAATGCTAATATATTTATTAATATTTATTTAATTACAAAGATGATTATGTTTGCTATTTGTATTATTTTAAGTCCAAATTATAATTTAACAGAAAATAATTATTCAGACTTTTTACTATTAATGCTTATTTTCTATATCTTGTCTAATTTTATATTGTATTTATATAATAAAACAAATGAAATAATTTCTTTATATACGGAATTAAAAGCTTTAGAAAAAGAAGAGCAAGTAAAAAAATCTTTATTTAAAATAACACATGAAATAAAAAATCCAATAGCAGTTTGTAAAGGATATTTAGATATGTTTGATGTAAATAATTTAGAACATAGTCGTAAATACGTTCCTATTATTAAATCAGAAATTAATCGAGTTTTAATTTTACTACATGATTTCTTATCCATTACCAAAATAAAAATTGAAAAAGAAGAAATGGATTTAAATTTATTATTAGAAGATACGGTTAACTGCTTAGAACCTATCTTTGAAAATAATAAGATTCATTTTCTTTCCGATATTTCTAAAGATGAACTTTATATTCACGCTGATTATAATCGTTTAAAACAGACATTGGTAAATTTAATTAAAAATAGTAAAGAATCCATTTCAGAAGAAGGAACCGTTAAATTATTTACAACAATGGATGCTAAAAAAATTAAAATTTATATTGAAGATAATGGAGTAGGAATGTCAAAAGAAGAACTAGATAAAATCAAACAAGCCTTTTTTACAACAAAACAAACAGGAACAGGTTTAGGTGTTTTTCTAGCTAATGAAATTATAACTGCTCATCAGGGGACTTTGGATTATCTATCCGAAAAAAATAAAGGAACTAGAGTAGTAATTACACTTCCTATTACATAAAAAAAGATATTAAGTTATCTCTTAATATCCATAATAACAGGTAGAATAATAGGTTTTCTGCCTGTTTTTTTATAAGCATAATCAGATAAAATTGTTGTAATTTCCATTTTAATATCATTGTAATTAATTTGATTATTTAATTTATTTAAAATAGCTTCTTTACTGATTTTTTCTAATTCTTTTAATAATTGTTCATTTTCATTTACTTGAACGAATCCTCTTGTTGTAATATTAACTCTTCCAAGTAATTCTTTCTTTTTCATATTAATATTGGCTATTACAATAATAATTCCATCATTTGCCATAATTTTACGATCTTTAATAACTACAGAGCCAGTATTTCCAATTCTGTTTCCATCTACATATACGTCACCAGCTATTACAGAACCAGCACGTTTGACCTTTCCTTTATACATAGATAGAACATCACCATTTCCTAATACAAAAGTATTTTCTTTTGGAACTCCACAATCAATAGCAATATCAGCATGTTTTTTAAGCATTCTATACTCTCCATGGAATGGCATTACATATTTTGGATTAATTAAACGAATCATTAATTTTAATTCTTCTTCATTGGCATGTCCTGAAGTATGAACGTCACTTAACGAAGTATTAGTATATACTTTAACACCCTTCATATAAAGCTTATTAATTGTTCTTGAAATGCTAACTGCATTTCCAGGAATTGCTGAAGAAGAGAATACTACGACATCATCTGGGTGAAGTGTAATTTGTTTATGTGTTCCATTGGCAATTCTAGATAGAGCTGCTAAAGGCTCTCCTTGACTTCCTGTACAAAGTAAACATACTTGATTAGGAGGTAAATGATTAGCTTCCTCCGCACTAATAAAGATATCTTTATTTTTAATATATCCGCCTTGAATAGATATTTCTAAATTATTTTCCATACTACGACCAAACGTAGTAATTTTTCTACCTGTTTTTTTACAATTATCAACGATATGTTTTAAACGATAGATATTTGAAGCAAATGTTGCTATAATAACACGACTATTTTCTCTTTTTAAAATTTCATATAAAGCATCATCTACGACAGATTCACTTTTACTAAAACCTTCATTTAAAGCATTAGTACTATCACTTAAAAGTAAAGTAACACCTTTACTTCCTGTAGCAGCCATTTTATGAATATTTGCCATAGGTCCAATTGGAGTTAAATCAAATTTAAAATCTCCAGTTGTTACAACGGTTCCGTTTGGTGTTTTAATAATAATTCCATGCGAATCTGGAATAGAGTGAGTTGTTCTGAAAAAACTAACTTCAATATTCTTAAATTTAACGACTGTTTTTTCATCATAAACAACTAAGTTTTTATATTGGATATTTCTTTCTTCTAATTTTTTTCTAATCAAACCAATTGCTTGATTAGGTGCATAAATAATTGGTATATTGACACTTTGTAATAAAAAGGGAATACTACCAATATGATCTTCATGTCCGTGTGTTATAAATAAAGCTTTTATTTTGCTTTCATTTTTCTTTAAAAAAGTGAAGTCAGGAATAACATAATCAATTCCCATTAAATCATCACCTGGAAAAGTAATTCCAGCATCTGTTATGACGATTTCATTTCCATGCATTACACAATACATGTTTTTTCCGACTTCTCCAAGGCCACCAAGTGCGAAAATCTTGGTATCTACGCCTTCAAAAAATTTCATGTTAATCTCCTTTCTTATAAGAAGCTAAATAATCAACTTCTACATTATATCTTTTTTTTTATTATTTGTCTAGTATGGCTTAATATAACAAAAAAATAAGTAAATTACTTATTTTCTCTTACAACTAGATTGATTATAATCATCATGATATCTTTTTATTAAATCATCTGGATAGCTATGGATTATGAAATCTTTAGGAATTCCTACTAATTCAGAGTAACTAGTATCAGAGGTAAAATCTTTATCTAAAGAAAATTGAAAAGAAATTTTTTTCTCTGTCAAATTAGAAGAGATAGATAAATCTGTATATTTTTGATAATTATTAGATAATTGACTGAATAATTCGTTTGTTTTTATAGAACCGTCGTTAAAATTATAAATGACTTTATGTTGTAACTTATTAAAAGAATCGTTTTCATAATAAAAAGTATCAATATATTTTATATAATAATCATCGTAATTTGTTTGATAACTACATTCTATATTATTTCTTGGTTGAAGAGAGATAATAAAAAGAGTAGTTATTGTAATAATAAAAAGTAATATTACTATTTTAAGTCCATTTTTCACACTTACACCTTCTATCTTTCTAAAAGTATTGTAACATTTCAAAAAAAGGAGTTCAATACTTTTATTAATGATTGACTTCAATAAAAGAATAAAGTATTATTAAAAATAAGAGAGTGGTGTTTTTGTGAGTGTATTAAATTTATTAGTAAATTGTAATGGAATCGAAATAGATCCTGTGATTCCAAATTTAGTAAGTTCTTTTGTTAAAATAATTACTATTGGTATTCCTGTTGTTTTAATTGTTATGAGTATGTTGGATCTTTTAAAAGCCGTTATGTCAGAAGAAGAACAAAAAAAAGCTTTGAAGAAATTAATTGATCGGACAAAATATGCCGTTTTAGTATTTTTGCTTCCATCACTTGTTTCTATTGTCCTAGGTTTTGTAGTGACAGATCGAGAAAAGTTTACATGTGTTGATTGTTTTATTCGGGGAAACTGTTCTAATGCATCAGAAAATAATACAAAAGAACAAAAAGGACTTGTAGTATCTCCTGCAAAGGCTAATTTAAGCATAGATAGAACTTTCAAGTTAACTTCTAATGTTCAAGATGTCACTTATACTAGCAAGGATGAATCTATAGCAAAAGTAAGTCCTGATGGTACTGTAAGAGGAATGAAAGAAGGAAGTACTACCATTTTAGTAGAAACAGAAGATGGTCAAACAAAAGAAATTCCAATTACAGTTGCTAAAAACGCTGAGAATAAAAATGTAGCAGTTGAAAAATTAAATTATGATGAAGCTAGTTATGATATGGTAGTAGGAGAGACGGAACTTTATATACCAGAAGTAACACCAGTAGATGCTGATACATCAAAAATTGAATATACTTCTACTAAACCTAATGTGGCAACTGTTACAGCAGATGGAAATGTAACAGCCTTATCAGAGGGTTCTACTGAAATTCAAGCAAAAACTGATAATGCTCAATCTAAAATAAAAATTAATGTTGTAAAAGAAGAAATTATAATTCCAGTTAAATCTATAAAAGTATCTTCTTCAATAGGATTAAAAGTAGGAGAAACAAAAGCTTTAAAACCAGTTATAAAACCATCGGATGCTACTAATCAAAATGTAGAGTATACTTCTTCGGATGCTAGCGTTGCTTCTGTCGATCAGACAGGTACAATAACAGCATTAAAAGAAGGGAAAGCAAATATTATTACCAAAGTCGATGGCAAAATAGCAATTACTGTAGTAACAGTTGCTTCAAAAGATATTGCGGTTAGTAGTATTAGTGCTTCAGAATCTAAAAAAACAATAACAGTAAATACAACTTATCAAATACAAACCAAAATAAAACCAAGTAATGCTACAAATACAACTTTAAAATATTCTAGTAGTGATAAAAAGATTGCAACTGTATCAAGTGATGGTATTGTAAAAGGAAAAAAAGCAGGAAAAGCTGTAATTACTATTCAAAGTAATAATAAAAAGACTACAAAAGTTACTATCACTGTAAAAGATTCTAATAAAATTCATTTTATTAAAACAAGTGCTAGTTCGGATTGTATCTTATTAGAATCGAATGGCAAATATGCTATGATTGATACTGGTAGAAAATCCGATTATAAAGCTATTAAAAATTATTTGGATAATCTAAATGTAGAAAAATTAGAATTTTTGATTTTAACTCATAATCATGGTGACCATGTAGGTTCTGCTTATAATATTATAAAAAAATACAAGCCTACAACGTTGTATTTGAAAAAATATCATGGAAATGATGTGGTTGGTACTAATGGAACTTATATTCAAGAATCAGTTGATAAAAATAGAAATAGGTATAAAGAATATCTTGCAGAAGCAAAAGAAGTGGGAACTAAGATTATATTTCTTGATGATAAAGCAGATGGATACGCTATTCAACTAAATAAAATGAATTTAAAGAATTATAATTTAGAAAACCATTTAATTGATAGTTCTCCTTATGCTAAAGTTGCTTCTGAAAATGTAAATAGTATTTCAACCTTAGTTACAATTGGTAGTATAAAAACATATTTGACAAGTGACTTATCTTATGAATCTGTAGCAAACCCAATTGCTGAAAAAATAGGAAAAGTAGATGTTTATAAAGTTACACATCATGGCTATATTCATGGTACTAGTGAAGTAGAAGCAGGCATAGTCAGACCAAAATATGCTATTGTTACTAATACTAGAGCTTTATTAAAAGAAAAAGAAACTACAGCAATTCCTAGAATAACAAAATATACAAATAAATTATATTATAGTGGAGAAAATACAATTATTGTTGATTATAGTAATAAAAAAGTTCAAATAACAAAAAAATAACAACAAAAAATATAGATAAATAATAATCTATATTTTTTTTATATTAAATGAGGAATATACTAGAATTTTTTAAATATTTAGTGTAAAATGAAAAAAGGTAGGGTGGTTACATTGGGAATATTTGATAAATTTAAGAATTTACTAAAAAAAGAAGAAAAACAAGAAGTAGAAAAATATGAACAAGGCCTAGAAAAAACAAGAAAAGAATTTACTAGTAAATTAAATCTTTTAACCTTAAAACATAACAAAATTGATGAAGAATATTATGAAGAATTAGAAGATATTTTAATTAGTGCGGATATTGGAGTTAACACGGTTATGAAATTTATGGAAAAATTACGTAACAGAGTGAAAAAAGAAAATATTTTAAGCACTGCCGATTTAAAAGAAATTATTGTAGATGAAATGTTTATTATCTATGTTCAAAATGATATTATTGTAAATAAAATCAATTATAGTGAAAATGGACCTACAGTTATTTTATTTGTGGGTGTTAATGGAGTGGGAAAAACAACTTCTATAGGAAAAATTGCCTATCGTTTAAAACAAGAAGGAAAAAAAGTTTTACTAGTAGCTGGTGATACTTTTCGAGCAGGTGCGATAGAACAATTAAAAGAGTGGGGAAATAGAATTGGTGTCGAAACGGTATTTAAGGAATCTGCTGATCCTGCTAGTGTTATTTTTGATGGAGTAACCAAAGCAAAAGAAGAAAATTATGATGTTGTGTTAATTGATACAGCAGGAAGACTTCAAAATAAAGTAAATTTAATGAATGAGTTAGATAAAATAAATCGTGTGATTGGAAAAATAATCGAAAATGCTCCTCACGAAACCTTACTTGTCGTAGATGCTACTACAGGTCAAAATGGAATTAGTCAAGCTAAAAGTTTTCAAGAAATTACTAATATTACAGGAATTATTTTAACAAAATTAGATGGTACAGCAAAAGGTGGAATTGTTTTAGCCATTAAAGATACAACAAATATTCCTGTAAAATTTGTAGGCTTTGGAGAACAAAAAGAAGACTTACGAATTTTTGATATTGAAAAATATATCTATGGTTTGTTTAAGGAGATGGACGATTAGATGAAAAAAGAACGCATTGATAATCTTGGCTTTTTTATTCAAGCCGTTTTATTAGGAGCAACTGTTATTTCCTTAATTACTACTTTTTTTATAGGACCACTATATATCTTAACAGATGGTTTAGTTGCTTTATTATTACTTACAATGAGCTATAATAACTATAAGTTTTATCAAAGAAAACATTTTACAATACTTTATTTAGTTATAGGAATCGCTTGGTTAATATTAACTATTGTTGAGGCTTTTCATGGAGTATAGATTTTATATTATTGATTTATATGATATTTATGGTGAGTTATTAACAAGCAAACAACAAGATTATTTTGAAGACTACTATTTTAACAATTTAACATTAGCTGAAATGAGTGAGAATTATAATGTTTCAAGAAATGCTGTTCATAAGCAAATTAAAGAAGCAGAAGAAAAATTAATAAAATTTGAAGAAATTCTTCAAATTGCTGATAAAAATAAAAGAATAAAACAAATTTGTGAAAATTTAGATGAAGAAATAAAAAATAAAATTTTCGATATTTTATAGGGGTGAGATTATGTTTGAAAAAATAATTTATATTGATAACAATACAGCACATGTTAAAATCGCTGGTGATTTAACAAGTAACATTATGAACTTACATGTAGTTTTTGAAGATCAATCTAGAAAAATTTTAGGTGAAATTCAAGATATTAATGGTGATTTAGCGACTATTAGTTTTTTAGGAGAGTTTGAAGGAGAGCGTTTTTTAGGTGGTGTTATTAGAAAACCTAGTTTAGAGTCTAAAATACGTGTTATTACAAAAGAAGAACTAGAATTAATTATTGGTAAAAATGCTCCAGGAACCCTTTATTTAGGAAAATCTCCTTTATATGATAATGTGGACGTAAGAGTTGACATTAATGATTTATTTAGTAACCATATGGCTATTTTTGGTAATACTGGTAGTGGTAAATCTTATGGAGTAGCTAGATTATTACAAAATATATTTGAAAATCCTAATTTACCACCATATAAATCTAATTTCTTTATTTTTGATGCTTATGGTGAATATCACAATGCTTTTTCTAAATTAAAAGAGATAAATCCTAACTTTAGCTTTAAGTATTATACTACCAATATGAATGATGTAGATGGTCAAATCTTACGAATTCCTTTATGGTTAATGACTGTTGATGATTTTGCTTTACTATTAGGAGCAGATAATCATTCTCAATTACCAATTATTGAAAGAATGTTAAAATTAGTTAGTATTTTCTCAGAATCTGGAGAACAAGCAAATCGTTATAAAAATCATATTATTGCCAAAGCAATTATGACAATTTTATATACGAATCAAACCGCACCTAGTAAAAGAAATGATATTTTTGCCATCTTAAATAGTTGTAGTACAAACGAATTTAATACAGAAGCAATTGTAAAAGGTGTAGGATATACTAGAAAATTTAGAGAATGTTTTATTATTGATAAAGAAGGAGAATTTGTTGAAAGTATTTTAGTAACTCAATATATTTCAAGTTTTATTGATGAATCTTTAGATAGATATGAACCTAAAAAAGCTAATTTTTATACCTTAGAAGATCTAGAAAAAGCTTTATCTTTTACTCTTATTTCAGAAGGATTACTTCGTAATGATAAAGCTTACAATGAAGCAATCACATTAAAGGTTCGTTTACATGCAATCGCAATTAGTAGTAATGCTGCTTATTTCTCTTATCCATCTTATATTACTTTAGAAAGCTATATTTCAAGTTTAGTAGCAACACAGACAGGAAAAGCTCAAATTATTAACTTTAATTTGGAAGATGTTGATGACGGCGTAGCAAAAGTTATTACCAAGATTTATACAAGAATGTTATTTGATTTTACAAAGCGTTTAAAAGTACGTGCTTCTATTCCTTTTCATATTTTTTTAGAAGAAGCTCATAGATATGTTCAAAATGATACAGATGTTTATTTAATTGGTTACAATATTTTTGAAAGAGTAGCTAAAGAAGGAAGAAAATATGGATTGGTTTTAAATCTAATTTCACAAAGACCAGTAGAAATTTCTGAAACTGTTATTTCACAATGTAGCGATTTCTTAATTTTTAAAATGAATCATCCAAGAGATTTGGATTATATTAAGAAAATGTTACCAAATATCAGTAGTGAAATAGTGGAGATGCAAAAAAGCTTACAACCTGGTACTTGTGTAGCCTTTGGTAAAGCCTTTAAAATACCAATGATTATTAAAATGGATTTACCAAATCCAGAACCAACAAGTAGTAACTGTAATGTTGCTGAAAGATGGAAGTAAAAAAATATTGAAAAAAATAGAATGAAGAGTTATAATATAACTGTTAAAAGTAAATCATAAAATAGTTTGTAAGAGGCAAATTTCCTGTTTGTCTAAAGCAAACGGGGGGGGTAAACAACCCTCTTTTTGTATAAATGATAAAAAAGAAAAGTTAGTTAAAAGTAGAAATATGAAAGGTGCTGAGAATAAAATGAATGAATTAACTAGTTTTGAACAAGATTTAAAAGTAGCATATTTGAACTATGAAAATGGAGATTTAAGTGAAACATTAAAGGTGTTAGACAGAATGATTAAGTTTCTTTTTAAAAATGATACGCAAAATGATCCTTTTTGGAATCAAGAAACAAGTAATATATTTAAAGCCGTTATTTTAAATAATTTTTATAATAAAAAAGAGTTAAAAATAAATGATTTAAATTTATTATTAGCAGATCAAGATGAAATGAAAAGAAATATAATAGAATTTGGTAATAATTTTAAAGATAATGAATTAATAGAGTTTATAAGCGTTAGTAATATTTCTGATAATACCTTAAAAGATGTTATAGAAATTATAATGAAAAATATAGGAAAAATGAATATTATGAATACAAATATGGGAAAAAATATTGAAAAAGATAAATCAAAAATTGATTGCTTCTGTGGACATAGTTTTAACTTTGATTGGTCTAAAATACCAAATACTGAAAAGATAGCTTATTTAAAATGTCCAAATTGTGGTGCTGAATTAAAAAGATTAAATCCTAATTATCATGATATTCATGCTGACTATGAAAAAGAAGAAATTTTGGAACATGTAAATACTATTTATAATAATGGTAAACAAATTATTAATAAGCTTCATAATGATGATAATGAAGTAATAAATAAATTGAGAATGTCATATAATAATATTTTTGAAGATTGGAATTTATTAAAAAGTAAAAGAGTAGATTTGAAAGATTTTTTTGCAGAAACAGAAAAAGAAGCTGTTATAGAATTATATAAAGCAAAAGAAAAAGCAACGGTATTTGGAACAAGCTTATCACAACTTTTAGATAGTGATAATTTAACTTGTAATGATGAAATAGTAAAGTTACTAATTGATTATTTTGGTAATGCATCTATTTATGATAGAAATTTTGGTACAAGTGATACGGGATTACCTTGTGAAAAGTTATCAATAGACAATGTTCACTTATTTAGAGCTGTATTAGTAATTAATGTTTTGTCTATAATTGAACATATTACAGATGTTAGCCTTCCGTTATGTCTTGAATTGACTTTTGAAGAAAAAGTATTTATAGAGATATTGGGACCAATCTTTAAAACATTTATACCAAAAATTTTTGATAATATTAATGATGTAAAATTTTATTATAAAAATAATTCATTAAACAAATAATAGAAAAAATATATAATTTATGGTGAAACTTAAATGCAAGAAATACTTGAAAGAATAAATGAATTTTTAGATAGTAAAGGAATAGAAGATGAATTAATAAGAAGTCTTATTGGTAATTTTATAACAAAACATACAGAATTATATGGTAATATTGTTTCTTTTGAAGATTTGATTTCAAGATTAAATATAAATTTAAATCAAATTATTTGGCATGATCCATCAGAAAGACCAAATGAATATGGATTTAAAAATATGGTTGGCCAATATGTGGGTTTTAATGATAACTCAATTCATATGTATTTTTCTAAATCAAGTTTAAATAATTCACAATTATTTGATGATTTTAAAAGTATATTTTTTCATGAGTTAACGCATTGTGCATATACAATAAAAAATAATGATATATACGAAACTGAAACACAAGTTTTTTGTACAATGGAACAACAATTAAATGGTAAAGTAGATGTTGTCAATGGTACAGAAATATTTATGGAACCAATTGTTAATTATATTTCTACGACTATTGATGGAAAGAAAAATTCAGCTTATATTTCTCAAACTTTAAGTATTTTTCGATTAACAAATATAATAGGACAAGATAAATTAATTAGTAGTGCTTTTCATTCTGACGAAGAAAAATTTAAATCTTGTTTTGAGATTTTTCGTAATGACGGATACCAATATTTTATCCAAGGATTAACATCATTTAACAATGGAAGATATAATGATGGAAAAAATATTATGGATAATTTCTTTCAAAATAATATTCCCAATGTGACAATTAATCAGAGAGAAATACAAGAACTACGAACTTTAAAAAGTTCTATTGTAGAATTAAAATATCAAAAAGTACCTGAACAGTCGAATAATAATTATAATAAATGTTTAAAGAAAAATGGATTTGTACAAGTAATAACATTATCTTTTATAGTTGCAATAGTGGAAATAGCAATATTTCTATTAACCTATCTTGCTATCATTAGATTTTAACAATGTAATAATTTGAATAAATATTTTTTCTCTTTTTTATAGTGATAGATAACAAAATTTCTTTTGTTATTTTTTTCTTTTGTTATTTAAATCAATTTAATATTATGTTTTTAAATGTTTATTCATTTACAACAATTTTAAACTATGATACTATTATCTATAGTAGACGAGGTTAGATATATATGAAAAAAAGAGGATTTACATTAGTAGAATTATTAGCCGTAATAGTAGTAATAGCGATTATAGCATTAATTGCAACACCAACAACTTTAGGAATTGTGGAGAAATCAAGAAGACAAACTTTTGAAAATAGTGCTTATAAAATTATTGAATCAGCAGATATTTATTTAATGAATAATATTAATACAATCCAAAAAAATAAAACAATTATTTTTGAATGTAATGGAAAAGTTTGTACAGATAAGGAAAATAATTTAGATATTAAAGGGAAAATTCCTGTAAAAGGATCTATTATAATCTCTGGGAATAAACAAGTTAGATTAGAATTTATCAGTGATGGAAAGTATTGTGCTTATGGTACAGAAGATGATTTAACCATAGCCAAAGATTGTTCTGATTTAGATGCAACCGAAGCCGTTTTAGATGAAACAAAATTATATATATCAAGTACTACAAATAGCATTAAAGTTTCTATTTTAGAAGATTTCGCAAGAGATCCAGAAAGTGGAATAAAGAAATATCAAATTACATTAAATAAAGAAACCAAACAATTAACAGATATAGGTTCTGTCACATTTAAAAATTTGAAAAAAAATACAACATACCCTATTGAAATAAAAGTAGAAAACGGAAAAGAACTGGTTGCGACTTTGCATAAAGAAGCAACAACATTAGATTTTAAAAATCCTCAAATTACATTCTTAAATACTCCAAAAGTTAGTTCAAATGGATATTTAAAAAGTCAGACAGCTCAAATTGTATATAGTAATTCAAAAGTTAATAATTTAAGTTATTATGTGAAGACAACAAGAGAAGGTATTAGTAATTTATCTGTTACCAAAAGTTGTGGTAACGGAGTAAAACCGACAACTTGTAGTGATATAACAAATACCACAAAACTAGAGGTAAATACATGGTATCAAGTGAAAGGAAATATTAATGTTGTTTATAATAAAGTCTCCAATGATATTGGTACTATTTATGCTTATACTTCTGACGGTGTAAATTATAGTAGTGCAGCAACAGGAACAATTAGTAAAATAGATACAACAGGTCCAACTATAACAGTAAAATCCATAGTTACAAAAACAAATAATGCTACGATTCATTATAAATTAACAGATAATGAATCAGGAATTGGAACTGTAACTTGCAAATATGGTACTAAAAATGGAACATATGATAAAATTGGTATAGGAACAATCACATCCTGTCAGATTAACAATTTGGCTAAAAATACAACTTATTATTATGAAATATGTGCCATGAATAAAATAGGAATTAATAATTGTATTATAGGAAGTACAAAACCTTCAGATATTACGAATCCAAGAATTGATTTAGAAAATATTCCGAGTACATCACAAAGAGGATATTTGAAAAAACAAATAGCTAGAGTTGTATACAATATAGCGAATGTTAGTAATCCCGAATATTTTGTAAAAACGACAAGAGATGGTATCAGCAATATATTAGTGAATCAAAGTTGTGGTAATGGAATTACACCAACAAATTGTAGTAATATAACAAATACAACCGCACTAAAAGCAAATACTTGGTATAAAGTAAGTGGAAATATCAATGTTACTTATGATTCTTATTCAAATCAGACAGATACTATTTATGCTTATACTTATGATGGAACCAATAAATCTGGAACAGCGACAGCTACAATATCTAAAATAACAAAAAGCGTAAATTATAGAGTAAATCATTATCAGATGAATGTATCTGGATCAGGATATTCTTTAAAAGAAACAGAAGTACTAAGAGGAAGTTTAGGATATTCAGAAACACCAAATACGAAAAATTATATAGGATTTATAAGCCCAACAACCCAAACTGTTAATATATCTGAAGATGGGTCTACAGTTGTAAATTATTATTATACAAGAAAAAAATATACAATATCCTTAAGCAAAGGAAATGGAATTTATAGTGTAGGTGGAGCAGGAACGTATTATTATGGTGATTCTGTTAATTTAGAGGCTAATCCAATTACAGGTTATCATTTTACATCATGGAGTGGAACTTATAACACTGGATCCTTTACAATGCCAGCAGGAAATGTAACAATGACTGCCAATGGTGCTGCTAATACATATTACATCGTTTATAATGGAAATGGAGCCAATAGTGGAAGTATGGGAACAACTACTTGTACTTATGGGCAACCTTGTAGTCTATTAAATTTAGGTTATAGTAAATTAGGCTACCATTTTACATTATAGGCTACTATTCTATCGGACAAATTTTGACATTTTTAACTACTACTAACGGAGCAACCTTTACTATGTATGCTAATTGGTCAGGAAATACTTACTATATCGTTTATAATGGAAATGGAGCAGATAGTGGAGGCATGGGAATAACTACCTGTATCTATGGACAAAATTGTACTTTAGCAGGACTAGGATATGGAAGAACAGGCCATTCATTTAGTAGATGGTCAGGATCAAACGGAGGAAGTTATTCAAATGGTCAAACAGTAAGTAATTTAACAACTACAAATGGTGCAACCATTACTATGTATGCTGTATGGCAAGTAAACCAATATACTGTAACGGTAAATAAAGGAACAGGAATAGCCAGTGTCAGTGGTGGAGGAACTTATAATTATGGAGCAACTGTAAATTTAGGATATACTTTATCTACAGGATATCATTTTAAATCGTGGAGTGGTGATTATAAAAAGGCTAAATTTACGATGCCAGCGAAAGATGTTACAATAAAAGCAAATGGAGAAGCTAATACTTATACGATTAACTATGATGGCGTAAGTATACATTTTACAACGTGTGTGTATGATTCAGATTGTATAATTGGAGATGCCAGTGGAATAAAAAACGGACGTTACGAATTTGATTACTGGAGTGGTTCTAATGGAAAAAAATATTCTTCTGGACAAAAGGTTAAAAATTTGACTTCTAAAGATGGTGGAGTTCTTACCATGACAGCTAAATGGAAATTACAATCTCCTTATACTATTAATCTTAATAGTAATTTATATGATAGACAAATTAATGTTAAAGGATATTCAAAAATAACTTTAAAAATAGCAAAAGGTGGACATGATGGATATCAATCATATATAGAAATTAAACAGTGTGGAGCACCAAGTGGTTTAGCATCATCCTACAGTGGTAGTGGTGGTAAAAATACTATTACTGCCAATATACCAGCTAATACAACAAAGTTATGTATTAATGCTTGGCATCAAGAAGATAAATATCATCATGAATGTGGATCAAAACATAAAGTTACGGTTACTTTGACAAAGTAGGAAGATAAATACGTTTCGTATTTATCTTTTTTTTATTAGAAAATCGTGTATACCGTTAGTTTACAAAGGATTTAATTTATGGTATGATGTATTCACAGTAGAAAAAAAGTAATACTAATAGTAGGGGATGTATATATGAAAAGAAAAGGATTTACGTTGGTGGAGTTATTGGGGGTAATTGTAGTATTAGCTATTATTGCCTTAATTACAACACCAGTAGTATTGGGAGTAATAGAATCTACAAGAAAAGGCGCTTTTGTAGATAGCGTTTATGGACTTATTGAAACAACAAATATTTATTACACAAAAAATATGCAAGATATCGCTGGTGAGAAACGCTTTACCTGTAATGGAACAGTTTGTATCAATGGAAATGATACTTTGTCTTTTAAAGGAAAAGTTCCTATTGGAGGGTCTATAACACTGAAAGAGAATGCTGCAATTTTAGTAGAATATATTACAGATGGAACATATTGTGCATATGGAACATTAAATGATTTAATTGTTGATAAAGGATGCGCGAATATTGATGTAACACCAGCAATACTGGATGAAACAAAAGTAACATTAAAAAGTACAACGAATAGTATTACAGTAACTTTGGTAGAAGGCTACGCAAGAGATGATGAAAGTGGAATTAAAGAATATCGAATTACAGTAAATGGAGAAACAAAAACATTAAAAGAAGTAGGAACTGTAACATTTGAGAAATTGAAACAAAATCATAATTATGAAGTTAAAATAGAAGTAGAAAATGGAAAAGGACTAACTGCAAAAATGATTTTGAATCAAAAAACTTTAGAATTTTCAAATCCTACAATTATATTAGAAAATAATCCAAAATCCCCAATCAATGGATATTTAAAAAGTCAAGTAGCGAAGGTAACTTATGATAAAACAAATATTGAAAAGCCATCCTATTATATAAAAACTACAAGAGAAGGAATTAGTAATATTGCAATAACAAAATCATGTGGAAATGATACAATGCCAAGTTTATGTACGAATATTTCAAGTATAACAACATTAAAAGCAAACACATGGTATCAAATAGATGGAAATATCAACATTACGTATAATCAAGCAGTAGATAAAAATGATACAATTTATGCTTATACATCAGATAGTGTAAACTATAGTGGAGCATCCACAGCAACATTAAGCAAAATAGATACAACAGCCCCAACTTTAACATTAGGAACATCCGTATCAAAAACAAATAATATCATAATACCTATAGTAGCAAAAGAT
>ENA-ORIC01000720-ORIC01000720.1-human-gut-metagenome-genome-assembly--contig:-NODE-720-length-38705-cov-4.080356_pt1 | contig 38705 bp, 28 predicted proteins | sample MGYA00243023_ERZ508732 | MGnify/ENA primary metagenome ERZ508732 (study PRJEB26277, sample SAMN04329767) | human gut metagenome | biome: human-associated habitat | host: Homo sapiens | place: USA... | reverse complement strand
TATAAAAGGGATTCCGCAGGATATGGCTGATCCTTGCGCTCCCCCTCCGACCATCCACGAACTGCTTAGGTCAATATGGTATTGTTCTATCGCTTTTTGTATCAAACCAGTCTTTGGTTTCCTGCATTCACACGGAATTTTATATACTGGATTTTCCTCCGGGTATCCTTTATCCGGATGGTGAGGACAAAAATACACATCATCCAAATATGCGCCCTCTTTTCCAAGCAGCGTACTCATTTTCTTATGAACCGTTTCAATATCCTTTATTTGGCACAAGCCTCTCGCAACAGATGGTTGATTTGTAATCACAATCGCCAATTTTCCCGATTGGTTAATTTGTTTGATTGCATCACAGGCATTTTCTTCCAGTTCAAAATCTTCATCTTTCCAGACCAGTCCCCTGTATTGATTGATAGTGCCATCACGATCTAAAAAGATACATGTCTGCTTATTTTTCAGGCATTTTTCCTCTATAAGGCCATTTTCTACATCTTTTTCTGTCTGTCGAATTCGATCTACAGTTCCTATATCCTTAACATACTCTGGAGACCGATATCCATATACAGCATCTTCTTTTTCTACCAGAGGCATTAAAATATCTTTTTCCAAATCCAGCTTACATGGTTTCTCTACCAGATCACATATTTCCTTACCTAAAATATAAAATCCTGCATTTACACAATTGTCAAACCAATAATTTCGCACATTATGTTTCGAATCAAATTTAGAAATTTTATTATTTTCATCTAAAACAACCAAATCCGAATCAGCCGGATGACTGTTCGGATGTACAAATAAAGCTGCTTTCGCTTGATGATCAATATAAAATTTTTCCATTCTCTGAATATCTATGGAAAAAAACACATCTCCAAAAACCAACAGGAAATAATTCGATACTATTTTATCTTTCAAATAATAAAATGCCCCTGCTGTTCCCAATGGTTCATGTTCCCTGATATAGGAAACATGAACTCCGTATTTTTCGCCGTTTTGAAAATATTCTTCGATTTTTTCGCCCAAATGACCGATAATCATTATGATATCCGTGATACCATTTTTTTTCAGTTCTTCTATCTGCCAGAGAAGAAGTGGTTTTCCATTCACAGGAACCATTGGCTTCGGTATTTCATCTTTTGTAATAGCTGCAAGTCTTGTTCCTTTTCCTCCAGCCATAATCACTGCCTGCATATTAATCTTCTCCTATTTATGATTTGCCAAAACATTATCAACCGTCAAAGCTACTGCCTCATCCGAAGTATGTGTTGCACTCCACCCTGCAGCATGAATCTTATCTAAATTATATTGGAATTTTGGCACATCACCTTTCCAACCGCCTCTGCCACCAGTATAATTGTACGGAATACCTGAAAGTCCCATCTTCTCACATATAATATCTGCAATTCTGGTAACTGAAGTCTGTGTCTCAACACCTACGTTATAAAGAGTGATTCCCTGCTTTCCAGTTTCTTTAAACTTCATAATCGCATCTACAAGATCTTTTACGTAAATGTACGGTTTTGTCTGTGTACCATCTCCCAATATCTGAAGCTTTGTCGGATCTGCTTTTAATTTCTTTACAAAATCAAATATTACTCCATGCGTAAGTCTTGGTCCAATTACATTCGGAAAACGGAAAATCAGTACCTGCATATCATTCATATAACTAAATGCTGAAATAATACCTTCGGAACCAAGCTTACTGCCTCCATAATAGGAAATCGGCTCTAAAGATGTGCTGTGCTCAGCAACATGCTCTCCCATCTTTTCTCCATACACAGCAGATGTTGAGGCAAAGAATAATTTTTTCACACCATAAATTCTCATACATTCCAATAAATTAAATGTTGTAGAATAAGTGTTCTTGTACTCAATAATAGGATTCGATGCACTTGCCTGAATATCTGAATTTGCAGCCATATGAAATACATATTCAATTTTTTCATTCTCGAATATTTTTTTAAGTGCGTCCAGATCACAAATATCCTGTTCGTACATTTTAAAATTTGGATTTCCGGAAAGATGCTTTACGTTTTCTTTTGTTCCTATAAAATAGTTATCCACACATACTACCTGATGTCCCTCTTCCAAAAGAGCATCTATCAAATTGCTTCCAATAAATCCTGCTCCGCCTGCTACTAATACTTTCATTTTTTTCATCCTTTCCAGTCAATAAATGTTATCTCCAATACTTATCTCCAATATATATGACCGAAGATCCATCTTTCTCAAAAGTAAATTCAAATTCTTTTAATCCTATTGCATTTCTCAAACGATCCTGTTTTTCCTCTGGACAATAAAACAACAAGAATCCACCGCCGCCGGCTCCCAGTAATTTTCCTCCCAGAGCTCCGTTTTTCATAGCAATTTCATAAGCCCTATCAATTTCTGGATTTGAAATACCGGAAGCCAATGAACGCTTCAACTCCCATCCTGTATTTAAAATATCTCCGAAAGAGGAAACATCGTTATGTTCCAATGCATCTTTCATCTCATATGCCAAGTCACACATTTTCAACAAATTCTTTGTCTTATCTTCCTGGGCAATATTTTTCTTCTGTTCACTCAAAATTCCGTTCGCTGATCTGGTAGTACCAGTATAAAACATCATCAAATTCTTTTGCAGTTTTTTGTATGTTTCTGCCTGCATCATAATTGGTGCAACCGATACCGTGCCATCCTGATTAAATCGAATGAAATTAAGTCCTCCAAATGCAGCTGCATACTGATCCTGCTTTCCAATCGGGGATTTGAGTTTTTCAATCTCAACCTCACAGGCTTCTGCCGCCAGCTTCGCTTTGGAAGCAAATCTTCCTTTATAGCAATATAATGTATTCAACAAGCCAACTGTAAATGTACTGGATGAACCCAGTCCAGTTCCCCCTGGGACATCCGCTGTACTACTGATTTCCACACCACTTACATGCATGTCGCCCAACACTTGTTTAAAAATTTTGTGGTCAATTTCATCTACACTATTTACCAATTCGTTCTGTGAATATTTTAACAGTGTCTGCTCCTCATTAAAATATGGATGAATAGATATATAACAATACTTATTAATAGATGTACTGAGAACACATCCACTATATTTTTCATAAAAATCGGCCATATCGCTTCCACCACCACAGAAACTGACCCGAAACGGAGTTTTTGTAATTAGCATTTCTATTTCCTCCTTATGGTATTTAACATAATTTTATTTTCTCTTCATATAGTCAAAAAAACGTTGTACAAATGTTGCACATCCGTTATATGCAAAAATTGCTTCTATTGATTTTTCTTTTTTTCCATTGGTGATAGGTTCATAATACTTATCCCATCTCCATTTGGCTCCAATAATCTGTAGCATACATTTCTCATTCACATATAGTTTTTTCTGATTTTGCTCATACACATTCTGTAAAATTCTTTTTATCTTTTTCAGATTGCTCCATCGATGCATAGAACCAAAACATGGATTACTCCATCCGTTCATAAGGAAGGTCTCTTCCTCTGTTAAATCTATCTGTAAATGTTCCTTCAAATTTCTGGCAACAAACTCTCCACTCTCTTTTGCAAGCTGCTTTTTTTTAGATTTTGTAATATTTTCTGTTCCCCATCGATATTCTCCCAACACCTCTGACAAGTTGGTTATTTTCCCATATTTCAAAGCTCTCATCCACAACTCGTAATCTTCTGCGAAATATACCGAATCGTAAAACAAAGAATTTTCTATAAAAATCTGTTTTCTCAACATGACCGTGGAATGACATACATCACACATAAATAACAAATTTGCCTTACATTGTTCTGCTGTCGTTGCTGGTCTGTGTACCCAATCTGTATTCGGTCCAAAATGATGTTGTGCTGTTCCTAATACAATCACATCCGGATGGCTCTCCAGATATTCCCATTGTTTTTGAAATCTATCTGGATGAGCCAGATCGTCTGCATCCATGCGCGCAATATATTTTCCTGTTGCCAACCTTATTCCACGATTAAGTGAGTCAGCCAACCCTAATTTTGTCTCATTCTGAACTAATTGAATACGCGTATCTCTTTTTTCATATGCTTCTACAATAGATCGGGTATTATCATCAGACCCATGCTCATTAATCACCAGCATATTCCAATCTTTAAATGATTGTGCACGTATACTGTTAATTGCTTCTTTTATATATTTTTCACTATTATAGGTTGGCATAACAACCGTAATCTCAGGCATATCCTATTTCACCATTTAAACTTTGTATCTTTTTTTTCTTCGTACTTTTTTAATATAATATAGCAGATAACTGAGCATATAAACTCCATCTGTTTTCATAATCATGAAAATAAATTTCTGTATTCCACCCGATGAAACACTCGCTTTTCTGGCAAATTTTTGATATTCAACTGCACATCGCTTTCTGTCATTTTTATCAACTTCATATATATCAGGCAGACACAAAATTACAAGTTCATTCAATTTACTAATAATTACTGATGTCAATTTAAATTTTGTATGTTTTAACAGAAATCTTAAATCATTTTGTACACCAAAAAAATCCCGTATCATTTCGTAATTCTTAGAATTCATGAGGGAATCATTTCGAACTGGACAATACTGATAATACGGGATATGACAAAACCATAGATGATTTGTCATTGTAAATAAACGTACTGCAAATTCCAGATCCTCACATGTACTATTCTCTTTAAAGTATAATCTTCGTTCTTTTATAAACGTTTTAGAAAATAAAAATCTCCAGGAATTCCAAAATGTTCCTTTACTCTTGATGATTTTCTCCGCATATCGGAAATTGCTAAAATCACCTGCTGGTATTTGATTGTTTTCAATCAATACGCTTCCTGTCTCTGTTGTAAAATAAAAATCATTTAAAATTGCGTCAACCTTTTGACCTTGTATCAATTTCGATGCATTGCTCAAAAATTTTTTCAATTTTTGAGAATCCACCGAATCATCTCCATCAACAAAGAAAATATATTGTCCAGTTGCTTCGTTAATTCCACAATTTCTCGCATTTGAAAGTCCCACACCATTCTGTCGGACCAGTTTTATATTTTTCCTAAGGCTATATTCTTCACAAATATGGTTGGTCTGATCTGTTTTTCTGCCTGTAACAATAATTATTTCTAAATTATCATCCTGAATTTTCAGTATAGAATCCAAACATGACCCAATATATTTTTCTACATTATACGCTGCAACAATTGCAGTATACATAGGTTCTTTCGCATGCACCTTTTTTGTCCTTTAACTATTCATATACTCTTCACAAATCTCTGTTACATTTCCCTGTTTTACAACATGTCCCTTTTTCAACCATAAAGCATGATCACAAATCTTCCGTACAGACTCTATAGAATGTGAAACATACAATAAGGTAGTACCCTTAGACAGCATTTCCTGCATTCTCTTCTCACATTTTTCCTGAAACTTATAATCTCCAACAGAAAGTACCTCATCACAAATCAGTATGTCCGGCTTCACCATTGTTGCAACAGCAAATCCAAGTCTGGCCGACATACCAGATGAATAATTTTTTATTGGCATATCCAAAAAATCCCATAATTCTGCAAAATCAACAATCTCTTCAAAATGTTCTAACATAAATTTTTCAGAATGTCCCATCAAAGTACCATTCAATACTATATTTTCTCTCGCTGTCAATTCACCATCAAATCCTGCCCCCAACTCAATCAATGGTGCTATACTCCCATTTACATGAACAGAACCTTTATATGGCTTCAATATACCGCAAATCAATTTCAAAAGAGTCGATTTACCTGCACCATTTGTCCCAACAATTCCCCAGGCTTCTCCCTCCTTCACTTTCCAGTTTATATCCTGCAAAGCTAAAAACTCCTGAAACATCAATTCTTTTTTTATAAGTTTAATCACATATTCTTTCAAACTATTAATTTGCTGGTTCGCCATATTAAACCGAACTGTAGCATTATCAATTTCTATCACAACATTATCTTTTCCCATCATATGCTCCTAAATATACAAAATAAATTTATCCTGCGATTTCAAAAATGACCTTGTTCCGATAAATAAGAAAAAGAATGCCAAAGCAAAGCCGTATAAAATTGACTGCCAATGTGGCATCGTATGCGACAATGCAACCATTCGGAACTGATTAATATAATGATACATCGGATTGCATACTTTAATGGCAACCTGCATTTCATTCGGAAGCTGCTCCATCGGATAAAAAATTGGTGTCAGATACATCCATGCTGTAATTACAACGCTGTATATGTATTGAATATCCCTAAAAAAAACAGACCCTTGTGCGAGAAACAATCCAAGCCCCAGACTAAAAATATATACCTCTATTAAAATAACAGGAATAAGTAACATATAAAACGAAAAATGTACTCTTGTAAAAACAAATACAATTACCAATGCCACTAATGAAAACAAAAGATTTACCAAAGAACTCGTAACCTTTGATAAAGTAAATACATATTTAGGCACATATACCTTTTTAAGCAGTGATCCATTTCCTGTAATGGAACCAATTGCCTGATTTGTTGCCTCGTTCATAAAAGTAAATAAAGTTTGTCCAATTATCAGATATGCAGAATAATTTTCAATATTGAAGCGAAACATCTTGGAAAAGACCAAATACATTACTACCATTACCATCAATGGGTTCAAAACACTCCACACATATCCCAAAAAGCTTCTTCTGTATTTGAGTTTAATATCTTTTACGACAAGTTGTTTAACTAAATCTTTAAATTTATACAGTCCCTGTAATCTTGCTAATGTCTTTTTCATTTATTTACACCTTAAATTTTATTGAAATATCTATTTTATATCTTTGTAGTCATAGACACTCTAGTTCAGAATACTCTATTTCATGAAAACTGTCAATCAATCCTCTTCTAACGTTAATACAATTTCCCTATATTTTTTTAATACCGTCTGTAAACTATATTGTTTTGTCCGTGCACGGTTATTTTTTCTCATCTGCCGGACTTCTTCCGTATTCTTCCACATCCGCAGGAGTTTTTCAATTGCCTGAATATATTCCTCCGGCTGATCCGCGCTTACCAGATAACCGTTTTCTCCATTTTTTACCAGATCTGTGTTTCCCCGAATTCTGCTGCACACTACCGGAACCCCGCAAGCCATCGCTTCCATCAGTGCTACCGGAAGTCCCTCCTGTTTTGACGGGAACACAAACACGTCTGCTGCCTGACAGAGTTCTGCCACGTCTGTCCGAAATCCCAGCAGCTTCACATGATCTTCCAAATGATATTTCCGGATCAACTGCTGCAGTTCCTGCTTTTTTTCTCCCTGTCCGCAAATAAAATATCTCAGCTGTGAATGTCTCTGGACCAGTTGTTTCATTGCCTCAATGACAACGACATGGTTTTTACGATCACTGAGTTCTCCCACGGATAATAAGAACACATCTTCCGGCTGCACCCCAAGTTCCTGCCGTTTCTGCTGGATTATTTGCGCATCTCCCGCATGGAATCGCTCCAGATTGATTCCGATTCCTGGCAGATAATAGGTTTTTCCGGCATGAAATTTCTTTTTTGCTCTGGCATAGTCCTCATGATTGATCGTTATCAACACATCCGTCCATCGGCTCAGCATCTTCTCCACCGGATAGTACACCAGCCAGTTCATAGCCGGTGCCCCCTGATAGAAATGAAACCCATGTGCCGTATAGATCACTTTTGTCTTTGTCCGGTGTCCGGCAATCCTTGCGACCACACCACCGATCGGGCTGTGACAGTGGCAAAATGCGTATCCATTTTGCTTCATCAAACCTTCTACCTGCCTCAGTGCCCTCATGTTCTGCCCCATGTGTTTGATATTCCGTGCGAAATCAATCTGGTAGCAGCGCACATGCATGTCCTGCAGTTTTTGCTTCAATTCTGCGACACGCGCATCCGAGCAGGTATTTCCTTCGATAAAATTGCAGGCCACATCTACCTCATACCCCAGTTTCTGCAGCAATGCAATGTTTGGCATATTAAATTGGTCAATCATGGAGGCGACGGACGCCAACATCAGAACTCGTTTCATCTTTTCCTTTCACCAAATACTCAACTAATTAATTCTTCTTTTATAGTATGGTAATATTGATGTATCTTCTTCCATCCCAATACATCAATTCCACCAACCACCAAAGTCAATATTCCACCAATAATAGTTATAAATATACCACCCCAATCCTTTGTCTCAATCACACTTCCCTTCATTGCAAACATAAACATCTCATACAGAAAGGCATGTTGATCCTTAAAGACAAAAATATCGAGCATTTCATACAAGACAAACCAAGAGGCAAGCACCATAAATGTAACCCATACAATTATCTTTACAATCGCCCAAAACAGATTCTTCCCCTTTTTATCATTTTCCAAGCTAACCACACGCTTCTCAAGGTCATTATCCGTTTTCTCATCTTTATCCTCTACCATCTCTACCTTGTCATCCCCGGTCACCGGAGCAACATTTTCTTCCGATTGCTCGACAACCACCGGACGAAATGGAATAATTTCTTTTTCCGGCTCACATGTCATATAAAAGATATCCGGATACGTTTCTTTTGTATACTGCATAAAGTCATCCTTGGAAACACTGTAAAACGGTCTCCCCTCGTTTTCTACCCGTGCCGGTTCCAGGATTGCCTGACAGTGATAGCATTGATACGAAGCAGCAAATCCATCACATACGAAGACATTCTGACTATGGCATTGTGGACAGCTATAGTGCAGTTCTTTTCGAACCAGATTTTTTGCACACAGAACCTGCAGCATACTTTTGGTATATATAATTTCCAGATCCAGTCGTTCACTCAGGTCCTGCGTCGTAAACTGCTTACATTGCCTTTGTGTCAACTGCGGCAGGATTTTCATACATTGCCGAACCGCTTCTCTTTCGTTCATACTCTTTATAAAGCCCCCATATCTGCTGGAATTCTTCTTCCGAATAATATTTTCCTTCCAAAATGTGCAGCGTCAGAAACTGATAATTATCAGCCTCATATTTCACTTGTAATACCCCTCGCACTCTCGGAAAATTGACCGTCAGGGAAATAATTCTTTTCACGATATCCAAAGAATCCCTGATACACATAAACGTCTTGGCATCATAAATACAATCTACACCATTTTCTCCTGTTAAGTTTGCCGACAAATTATCTCTGTCACTGAATCGAATTTTTGATATATATTTTTCATCGCTTGGAAGAAGCGTATTCAATGCATGATCTTCCCGGTAATCATATAATGCAGTCTGTTGAATCAGGCGATATAGTTCTTCCTCTAAATTAATGATTCCATCCGGCATATATAATTTTCCGTCTTTTTGTTCTACATGATGCAACGGAATATTTTGTAACATTGCATCGATAATGCTGCTAAGGCTCTCTCTCTTATCATCAATCTCTTTTATATTTGGAAGCCGTTCAAAAAACTGGTTGAACAATTCTTTGCTCATGTCATACAATACATTCTGAGGATCAACCTCTCTATTGTTGTCCAATTCCAGTTCTAATGTTTCTTCTACGATACTATAGATTTTATCAAGCTGAATCTGCGGACGGCTCTCCTGTATAATTCCATGCTGATTCCATACTTTAACAATCATGCAGCGCTGTTCCAGGTCAATAGTTACCGGAAGATAGGAACACTCCTCCTCAATCGGACCTGCAGAATCTTTTAACATGCAGAATACAAAAATCAGATGCACCCTGATTAAATTTCCATTCCTTCTTTCTTCCTGTATCGCTGCAAGCTTCGTGGAGTCTTCCTTCGGTGGAATCGTCTCTATGATCTGGTTGTACGTCCAATCTGGGATCTGAAATTTGCGCATAAGTCTGCCCCACGAATCCCTGCTCTTTAATCGCAGACATGTCGACGCAATTAATGAATACACGCGCATCAATCGATGATGACCATATAATAATTCTTGAAAGAAAAAATCATTCAGATCCTCAACAGAAATCAATCCGCTTTGACAAAGCTGTTCTAGCAAAACACGCTGGTCCGAAAAAGACAGCCTCTGCTCATTTGCAATTTTCTGTTCGGTAAGAAATCTATTCAGGCTTGTTGATGATATATTATCGATAAGTTCCTTAACTATATGCATTCCCTTGTCCTCTGTCTTCCGTAACCCCAAATCCAATAAATATTATTTTTATTATATCACGAACCTTTATCTTACTCAATGTAAAAAACCGGTCAGACTTATCATCCAACCGGTTTTTCCAGAAAAATCATTTTTTATTCCTTCACCCACAAATTCTTTTTCCAACGCAATTTGGCATTATACATACTATTCACTCCGAAACTCCAAAAAATACTGCGTATATAAGTTTTCACATAATTTCAAAATATCCGTTTGTGAAAAATCTTTTAATTTTTCCATAAACAAATCTACAATATAATTAGAATACTTCTTTTTTTCTCTATATTTTCCGTCTGCATTTATCACATCTTCAAGGAATTCCACCAACGCGTTCGTTTTAAAACCAATATCATTCAATCGAAACTGATTAATATGATGCTCTATGTAATCAATATCATTCTCATCGTATTGGTATCTTGTACTTGGAATAAACTCTGCATTTTTCACATCATACTGCAGACAATATTTCAATTGTGAATTTATTCCATGTACGCCATGTGGTTGTAAAATAATCCGTGACACTTTACCATATTCCTGTTTTAATTCTTTATATGGGCCACATTCCTGCTTGCACATTTTCCCACTACAATTCACTTTTTCTCGAAATAATTCTATCTGTGGAAGGATTTTTTTACATCGTTCTTCTTCTCCAGTCCTTTTTAGCGACTGATTACAGTGACTACAAGTAAGCGCAATATTTTGAACACATTCTTCTAAATGTTCTTCATCTAATTTCTTTTCAATACTATGTTCAAGATTTCCTGTGTCTACTCTATCACTTTTAAGTAGGGCATAACAATACATACAATGATTTTTGCTTATATTTCTTAGCAATTCTAATAAATTTTTCCCGGCCTTGTTTTTATATCCATACTCAATTTTTTCCTCATAAGATGGTGAAAAATCAGGAATATCCAATAAGAAAAAATCGTTTTTCACACATTCCACTCCTCAATTTGTTTTATGATCATTTTCTGTACCTTTGTAATTTTTCCTGTCTTTATGGTACAAAGCTCATTTTCACATTCTTCATTCCAAATGCCCGACATTTTATTGTTAAATAACACGCGCAATTTTGTATCAATTACCTCCTTTGATGTTTTTTCCTTTTCAATTTTGAAAACATCCTTAAACAAGTCATATACTTGTGATATGCTCCTAAAATCTCCTGCATCTAACACTTCATAATTCGTATTTCTCAGTAAAACAATATTAGCATTTTCTGTTTCAGCAATCAGATCTGCGGAATGCGTTGTTACAATAAAGTTTAATGTTGGAAAATTTATTCTTAGAAAATCAAATATTTTTCCACAATTTTTTACAGATAAAAACTCATCTATCTCATCTATAACAATTATGCCTTCATGCATCGTGTCCTCATAATATAATATTTCCAAAAAAATTCTAATTAACGCTTGATAACCACTTGATAAACTAAATCTTTCATCATTAACGTAAACTACTGCTCCTGTCAGTTCCTGTTTCACTTCAAATTCTATCTGCAAAAAAATCTGTATAAGTTTCTCTAACCGTTCTTTATAATTAAAATAAAAATCTTCAATAGCCTTTGGTGTTCCTCCATAATAGAACGAATCCTTATGATTAAAAATATCTTCATTTAACCGAGTATCATTTATTTTGGAAGAGTATACTATATTTTTTTCCTTTTCAAAGGTAATTTGTTTCACATCAAATTCGCGATTCACTGCATCAATAAAATAATACTTCCGCCTGTCACCGTTCTCTATGACGCCTTTTAAAACATCCGATTTACCACTGGAATTATCCCCCAATAAAATGGTATCTTTATATGGCAATTGTTCACCAATCATTTTTTCACACAAGTCACTGACCATAGCCTGATAACAAGTCATATATCATTTTCCACCTTTTATTCATATTTGTGCGTGAAAAGGTCCGCGCATTCATTGTACTTTTTATTCCTGCATCTTCAGAAATGTCATTATATATTTCATCCGTAATTAATACATTAATATGTGTTTTTTCTAAAACCACAAAAATCCCTTCCGTAATCAAAACCTTATTAAAGTTTTCACGGCTAATATCTAATCTACAAAAGAATTTTTCTAAACTTTCCTGATATTCTTCGACTTCTTCTGACGTAAAATAAAATGCCTGCTCCGTAAAAGCATCAATAAACTCTTTGATTTTGATTGTACCAGAATCTCCTTTTATTTGAAAATCCATTCCATCATATTTCACAAACTTTTTCATAGCACAAAAACGATATAGTTTTTCCATATCATCATATTTGTCACTCATATGACCATACAATTTTCTCCATTTGAGATCATTTCGATTTATAGCATCTATCATTTTGCTAAATTTGCAAGGATATACGCCATTTCTCATTTCCTGATCTGACAAGCGTGTTCCACCATTATTAAGGTTTGTGAATATTTTGTGCAGTGTAGCTTCTGGATTATCTATCATTGATGTTTTTATTTCTACAACCGAAATAGTAGTGTAATCAACTTTTCTTTTGATGTCTTTTGGAAGTGTCGCATAGGTAATATCACATTTTTCCTTTCCAAAAATCATATAAAACTTCGTTGGAACAATATCGTATTTCTTTGCAAGAGCTTCTTCAAAATTACTTGTGTGATCAATATCCAGTTCTCTGTAATCAAATACGTTTTGTTGCGTATCCGCAAAAAATCTTCCAATATAATAAAAATACAGACTCATCACTCTCTGCTGTCCATCCAAAATTTCAAGCTGTCCATTTTCATTTCGGAATGCATAGATTGGTGGAATTGGTAAATCCCGAAGGAGGGAAGTCGCCAATTCTTCCACCTGTTGCTTTGTCCATCGATATTTTCTCTGATACTCAGGTATTACAAACAAATTATCATGTACCCCTTCTGCTAACGCCTTAAATCCCATATCTGTTTTATATTGTTGAATACTGATTTTTCTATATATCTCATTTAAGGAAGTTTCTATTAGTTCATTTTCCTGTGTCATATATTCTCCACTCTTTATTCTTAATATTTACAGTTTCAGTTTATTTATTATAGTAACACACTTTAATCATATCTACCACACCCATTCCTGCCGAATCTCATTCATTTCACACTCATCTGCTGCAATCTCTTTCCAGCGCTGCACGCCTTTTCCCCCGCTTGTCTCTGGCATCTGATACATCCGGAACGCAAGAGACATGCATGCTTTTCGGGCATGCAGGATATCCTTGACCGGCATATCACAATCCTGCTCGACTCGCAGAGCGTCTGCAAGCATTTCCAGACATGCATCCATGTAGTTCTGGTTGTCGCGTTGCCGTATGATCTGACAATCTGCATAAACCAGATTATGAAGAAAGTATATCGCAGACACCAGCCCCGGTGTCTTTCGGTACCGCAGGATATTCAGGAATTCATTCAATAGAACCTGTGCCTCCTCTGCCGTGGGATGTGCAATAATATACTGATAAGCTGCAGTCTGTGCCCCTATCGTAAGTTCTTTTTCATAAGAATGCATTTCTTTGCAAATGGATGCTATCAGAGTATCGCTATTAGCTATCTGAATTTCCAGTTCTTTGATGCTGATATTGTACGCACACATTTCCTGCAGCATTGATTGTAATTGTTCGGATACAAGCGTACTTATCATACCTGTATTGCGGCACAACGCAGCGGCCGTTTGCTCTATTTTCTGTGCCCGGTTCCGAAATTCGTCTGCTGCAAAGCTCTCCGAGCACACCTGTTCTAGTTTTCCTCTTAAAATACACCAATATGCCTGCATATCCTGTAGAAGCTGTTCCGTTTCCTTTTGGCTCCAATATCCCGGTTCCATATTTTCACAGACCAGAACCAGCTCATCCAGATAAGGGATTTTTCCCATTGTACTTCTACATCCCTGCTGATCTTCAAACTGATCCTGCAAACGCCTCGATAGAAACCATTGTTTGATAGATTTTACTGGAATATTTGCATCCAGACACGGTAATTTTTCATAAGCAAACAGGTGCAGATCCTTTCCCTCCGGAAGCCCTGTTGTCTCTGATACATAATGCCAAAGTAATGCAGCATATGCCTGCTGCTGTTTTTCATCCAATAGCTGCAGACGGTACAAGGTTTCCAGGCGAAGCACTTTGGTTCTCCATTCATATCCTGCCTCAGACGGGATTTCCAGTAACCAGGCTATAGTTTCTGGTCTTACAATACACTTTCTCTGCAACGGACCGATATCTTCTTTCCGGAAATAATAACTGAAAATGTCAATTCCATCCCCATGTCCATGCATGGTCTTGTGCTCTACAATTTTTGTCTGCAGCATTACGTCCAGCATTTGTGACTTCTTCGCTTCAGATACATTTTCCATAATTCCAACACCCAACTCTGCCATCGAAAATGATACCGGAAGTTCTTCTGATTCCATCAATTGTTTTGCAAGCAATAAAGCATCTTCCTGCTGTGCATCTGGGCATCGGCTCATAAACCGGATCAGCAGTTCGGGAACATTTGAGAATATCTGTGTAAGAATTCCCCCTGCCTGTGGACGTTCCTGATCCGCCATTTCTTCCATATTGTCCGAAAGAGCATGAATCAGAAATGCAACCATATTTCCCGCTACATCCGGTGAAAGTGTACACAGCCATGCGCGATCCACCAATGTTTCGATCGTTCTGCTGTAGCACCCACGACACAGCAAAAATAATCCAAGGTAATCCATCTGTTCCAACACTGCTTCGATCCATGGCTGTTCCAAATCTCCCAGCAGTGTGACATACCCACATTTTAATGGTAATGCCAGCTTATCCAACAAGCGGTAAAAATGGTATGCCGGTTCACATGCATTGCCCGTTCCCTGTATGATTGTACGATATTCCTGATTTAACGGAAACGCTTCTCTCTGCTCGTACTTGCGCACATGCCAGCGAAGCAATTTATGTTGCACGTTGTCTTTCCACATTTCCCAGTCAAATAATGCACAATTACTATCTATATCTTCCTGTATCCGATGAATTTCTTGTAAATGAATTTCAAATTTCTGCGTATAATCCCATTTTCCCTGTACACAAAGCATATATAATTGCAGAATACTCACTCTGAGCGTTTTGAAATACAGTCCATTGCTCCCGTTCGATATCTCTGCGTCCTGTATATCCTGCATAAGCTGCTGCAATGCAGGAATCACACTTTCTAGTTCATCCAGTTCCGCCTGTAGCCCCAATATCTGCAAACGCTGTTCATAATGTTCTTTGTTCGGATGACAATGGGCAATTGATCTTCGCATTGCCGGAATTTGTAATCTATGATACTCCTGTTTTGCTTTCTCTAACTGCAGATCTATGGTTCCGTTTACCCCATAAGACTCATACGCTTTCAGTCTCGTATAGATATTTTTCCACGCTTCTGTTCTTCCCTCCTCTCGATATACACGAAGCAGTACCTGACCAATATAAAACCATTTCTTTATATTTTCTGTTTCATATATCGCAGATTCGTGACTCCAGCTTTTGATTTCCTTTTCATAATAATTGTCCCAGATTATGGACAAGTGATGGATCTCATAATCGGAATACAAATGCATACATTTTTCGTAGCGCCATGCAAGTTCATATGCAAACAAAAACATCTGATTTAAATTAACAAATGTATGGCTTTGCAACAGTCCTTCTTCTCTTGTTTTGCTGATTAGTTCTGCGCATATGTTGTAGGGAAGAATGTACCACCCCGGATAAACATTACGTTCTTTCTTCCATGCTTCGGTAAGCTGACTGATATCTTTGTACCGGTTTTCTTTTGGTCCAAACAGTCCTTCCACCTGTTGATCGGATAAATCCCATTTGGCTATTTGCCCTATATCCGTCGGACCATTCTGCTGCATGTTTTTCTCTGTCTCCGGTCTCTTTTCTGTCTCCATCCTCTGCTGCAGACGTTCTTCCTGGTTCTGTCGGCTCCCCATATCAATGATATTTTGTGTCGCACGCTCTAACCGATCCATTCGGCTGTTCATTTGTTCCATTCCCTGACCAATTTCTTCAAGCCGTGATCTTCCATAAATTTCCGGCAGAATTTTACGGCATTTGTCTGTTACAATCTCCACAAAACGTTGTTTACTCGTTTCTTTATTATCCTCAGACATAGCACTCCCATTGACTAAGTTGTCGACACAGATCACGAGTCTTTCCAACCACGTGTAATCATCTCCAGTGCGCATGTGTTCTGCCAGTAATTTCATATTTTCTTCACAAAATATAACATTGCGAAGTTCCGTTTCTTCGGTTCCATACCGCCGAAACTCCCTGATTTGTTTTCCGGCATCCACAAAGATTTGGGTAAACTGGTGTTCATTCAAAAATTTTAATCCCATTGTAACCGGGATTGCCTTCCAGTCTCCTGTGCATATTTGTTTTATGATTTCTGTTTTTGTATCGTCCATGGGTATTCTCCCTTATTTATGGTCTTTTATCTTTTGGAAATCATTTTTCAATCGTACTCTTTCCGTTACAGTTCACAAGTCACCCTGCAAACTGTAACCGCTCATTTTGGCAGTTTACCCTTCCTGCTTCAATCTGCTCATCGCTGATTGAAACTCCCCTCTCGGATCAGCAATTAATATCTCCAATTCATGAGACGTTCTCCAGCAATTTACAGCTTCTACAACGTCAAGCATGATCTCCAATGCCTCACGTAGCTCATCCACTGTCACAATAACAAAATTATCCCCCGGATATCTTGCATCATAATAATAGTCTTTGAGTAATGCCAGATCCTTCCTCTCTAATTGCAAGGAAGTATCCACCCTTTTAATCTCATCGTATAAGGCACGCAAATTATGGGATGTCATTAGTTTTTCAATTCCAGTACAAACCAGTTCTGCCACAGATTTCAACATTTTTTCTGCAATTTGCTGTGCCGAAGCTGCAGCCGGATTGCAGTATACAGGTGACACTGCATCCCTTAAATACCAGAATTCATTGCACGCAATAGAATAATAAGAATTTGCCTTTATCATATTTTCAACTCCTTATAATCTCTTCTTAACTGTTGTGTAAACTTTGAATTATCATGTTCGAAATACTGCGGTGTTACAAAAACCACATCCGCATGCAACATCTCGAGTTCTTCCCGCAAGGCTCCCATCATCCATCTTTCCGGTTTTTCCGGAACTATGATGCAAAAGTCGATATCACTGCTGGCCTTATAATCATTTCTCGCGTAGCTTCCAAAAATCCCCAAACTCTGATATTTGATACTCGAATTTTTAATAATATCTACGCACTTGTTCAACCGGTCTTTAAAATCATTTTCAACAACAGGTGACACGTACGGCATCCCTAAACCTCCACTCTTTCTATTAATCTGTCCTATCACAGTTTCTACAGATTCTACCATTTTTTATTCTTCATGATATCTTCTATCAATTATAAGTTATGCAATTACCCAGGACACAAATTGGCGATTTTTCCCATTCTGATGCTCAAATTGAAATTCGAATTCCAATGTAACTTCCGAACTGTTTACCATATTATTTTCCCCTTCAAAATATACATAACCATCAAGAGAAACATCAGCTTCCAATATGCCTCTCACAATCGTACATGTATCATCCTCTTCCTGTTCTACCCGGACAACTTTGACATTTTCTATTTGATCCAATTCTGCATAGTCAACATATGTCTCAAACGCTTCATCCAATTCCTGACCTTCCATGTTCATAACAGAATCGTCAATTTCATTATACAAGTCATCCCAAAATTCGTTTTCAATGATTGTAGCGACCAGATTTCTATCATATTTCACGTATATCAGTCTCCCTGTGTCAAAAAATATTTAATTGCGTCCCAATAAGGTGGCAGTTCTTCTGAACATTCAAATTTTTTCAATTCCCGCTGTTTTTCTTCTCCATTCAACTGGAACACATTAAACGTCCATAAAGCGTTTTCTCTGGCACGACATAAACGTTTATCATTCAGGTTCAACTTTGTAATTGTATACTCAGCTGCCTCATCTGTCTTTTCCGCCGGCTGTATTGTTCCATCCTGCTGATATCGAAAATGACTTTCACAATCCTTCTCCAGCGGAGAAATCATCCGCTTTGCATCAAAATTATTTTCTTTTTTATGCCCACAGTGCCTGCGATTGTCTCCATTACAAGAAGCATGAAGATTATTATAGGTCAGAGATAAATCCTGATTTTGTGCCTGAGGTCGAAAATGTTCCACATGAAAACTATTCTTTTGTACTTCAGTCTCTGTATTTTTAATATAAGAACAACAATAGCAGCAAAGATGTCTCTGTTCTGCAAGCAATGCATTCTTTAATATTTGCAGTTCCTTTTCATGCCGGATATCCTCATACCCTGCTTCTCTTTTATGCTTATTCTTGAATTTTTTCTTCCACCGGCTTACTTCTTCTGGTTCACCTGTCTTTTGAATATAAATCATAAAAACTTTATCGCCCTTTTGCAATCAAGATTCTTGCACGCACAACTTTCGTATTCTCTTCCGATGTCATCCATGCAAGCTTATTTACAAGTTTTTCTGCCTCATCATATGCTTTTTCATTCAGATACACATTTATTTGCTCTAAGAGTTCCGTTGTCTTCCTGTTATATACTTCGGTATCCATGTAATCTTCCAGAATTGTATTGACATCCCAGCCGTTCATCGGCTCCATCGGTTCTGCCAAAACCAGGTGCGTTTCTGCATCTTCATGCAAACGTATTACCTGTATATTTTCATCCACAGACTCCAGCACTTTCGGAGCATGTGTGGAAACAATAAACTGAATATTTGGAAAAGTATTCTGTAAAGCCGGAAAAATCTTCTCCTGCCACTTCGGATGCAGATGCAGATCAATTTCATCAATCAGCACAATGCCATCCCCTTCCAACGGATTCTCCCTCTTTGGATTTGCAATTGCCAGCCTCCGGCTCAGATCGCCTACCAGTGCGATTACACTTTTTTCTCCTTCTGACAATTGATAAAATGCCAATTCCAATTCTTTTTTGATGACAATAAGTTCCGCATCTTCTTCTGTTACTTTCACACGAATTTCCGAAAATCCATCTCCCAATGCGTTTAATATAGCTTTTTTTACTGCATGTAACTGTGGATCTTCTGCGTTCGGTGTTTCCACTCGTATACTGTTTTCATATTCCTGTCTTCCCCGGAACCATTCAAAAAATAACCGGAAATTGATCACTCCTCCAAATGCAGAATCTCTCCACGCATCCAGCTTCCCTGCTGCTCCTGTATAACGCCTTCTCAATTTACGTGTTTTTTCATTATAGCGGTCAACTCCATAAAACACATAAACAGGAATATTTTCATTATTTAAAGTAAACTCTTTCTGTGGTGTTTCCGTGTCATCGTTTTCATACTCTTCTTCTGTTTCCAAATAATCTCCCAGATACTGTTTTCGAATATATTCCGAAACTCTCTTCAGTTCTTTGGAATTATGCAGATTTTTCCCCTGAATTCTTTTTCGGTAATAGTGAAAATTATTTCCCTGGTCTTCAAGAAACAACGTTATTTTTGCTTCTTCTTCTCCAACTTTTACATCTTTTTCTCCTAAAAGAGAGGCTGTTATCTGTTCATCCTGTGCGGCTTCCTGCATAATTCTGGAAAAGAGAAGATTGCAGACATCCAGTATTGACGATTTTCCCATTCCGTTTACTCCATAAAAAATGGCATCTTTTCCGTTTAATACTATTTCTGTATCTGAAAAACCTCTGAAATTGTGCACTTGCAGTTTGTCTATTCTCACGCTTTTCTATCTCCTAAACCTTCGAATGCATACCATTAAGCTATTTATCATCTTTTCAGTAGTATCATACTTTAATTCTTTTATTTATGCAAGATTTTCCCATTCCAGCTCTTATCCTTCCGTCCTTCTTACCGACTCTTTCCAGTCACACACACGATATTCTTCCTTATATTCACTCATCTGCATATCGTACACACTGTCACCAAACGCTTTGCCCGTTAGGGTGCCAATTTTTCCCGGAATCTTTTTCATCAGCCGGATGATCCAGCCAGTCGCTGGGGCCATCACAAGCCGGTGTCCTTTTACCATAGCGATCATCTGCACCAGATCCGAAGTATTGATATACTGCTCGTTCTGCGGGAAAAACACTCCGGTCTCTTCGTTGTCGATCATCCGTTTGACAAACTGTGCCAGATTTTCTATATAAAGCATGGAACGCTGATTATGTACAATCGGAAATAGCGGAAGTTTTCCTGCCAGTTTTGCAAGCTGTGGATAGTTTCCCTTTGATCCCTTTCCGTAAATCATCGGCGGGCGCAATACAACAACCTTAAAACGTTCATCTGCCAGTGCCTGTATTTTCTGATCTGCCTGCCATTTGCTGTCTCCATAGAAATTCAATGGTTTGGGAATTGTATTTTTTGTAATTTTCTTTTCTCTACATCCGCTGTATACAATCATGGAAGACATAAAGAGAAACTGCTGCACGCCTTCCTTTTTGGCTTTTTCGGCTGTCTCTACTGCCAGATCTGTATTCACGCGGTAATACTGCTTCTTTTCTTCTTCCGTCACCTGTCCCACATCTGCATGTGCGATTCCCGCCACATGATAGACCACATCATATGCAGAAAAATCGTGTGTCCGCCATGTTTGGTTTCTCATATCCAGCGTGTCAACCTGGTAGTACTCCGGCCATTGTCTCAGCCATGCCTCCACGGAAGTTCCCACATAACTGCCGCTTCCGGTGATCAGAATCTTCTTTTTTCTCCTGCCCTTTTCACGTTCTTCTGTGTCGTTTGCAATGTTTTTCTTTTTCGTGCTGCTCTGTGTTGTTTCGCTTTTGTGTGCTTCTGTCTCTTCTTCCTCTTTGTTCAGTTCTCCGGTTCCACCTTCAACCACGCCGTCGTGCATGAGCACGGATCCAATTGTGCCAAGAAAACATTTCAGATCCATCCATGGTCCCAGATGTTTGACATATTCGCCATCCAGTCTTGCTTTGTCCGGAATCTCCAGTTCATCTCTGCCATTGATCTGTGCCCACCCGGTCAGCCCCGGTGTCACATCATTGGCACCATATTTCTCACGCTCTGCTACCAGATCATCCTGATTCCACAGTGCCGGCCGCGGTCCTACGATACTCATTTCTCCTTTGAAGATATTAAAAATCTGCGGCAGTTCATCCAGACTGGTTTTGCGCAGGAATTTTCCCACCTTTGTGATGTACTGCTCCGGATTCTCCAGCATATGTGTCGGCACATCCTTCGGTGTGTCAATCCGCATGGTACGGAATTTGTAAATCTGGAAGAAACTCCGGTGGATGCCGACACGCTTCTGCTTAAATAATATCGGTCCGGGTGTATCCAGTTTGATCGCAATACATAAAAAAAGAAGGAGTGGTGATAAAATCACGATCGCCATCCCACTTAATATGATATCAATTCCTCTTTTGATGTAATGGTACCCTTTCATGGCTGACTTGCTCCTTCCTGATTTCCCATATTTTCATAAATTTACATATGTTATATCATACTCTATTTTAGTGCATATTGCAATGACTGTGATTATTACTTCCATGTCTATTTTATCTCATTGTTTTTCCTGTGTATAAACCTAAATTAAATAACAGACTCTGCCATTGCAATCTTTTAAAACAGATAATAAGAAGTTATCCTTACTGAATATTCTGGTCTTGCTGTCCATGCTGTCCGGTGATTAGGAAACCGATTGGCAAGTATCCAGAATACAAGAAGTCTCACCAAAGTAAAGCCGGCTAGCGCCCCGCAAAGCGGCTCTGGGCTTGACATTGGCTCGATTTCTTATGAATAATAGTCAAGCCAATCAAAGGTGGTTTCCGCATCCGGAATGTAGGTTTCCACTGCTCCGGAATCACGGTTTCATTACACAAGAATATTCACTTACAATTAAACTTAATAATATTAAATGATTAACAGTAGGAGAAAAAGATGAAATTAGTAGTAATATTAAATGTAAATCCAGATGAAAACGTTAAAACAAAAATCAGTAAAAACAGAGAGTATACTCGTCGCGAACTAAAAGGAATTTTATCAGATGGTTTTTCGGGTTTTATAAACGATATTATTTTCTATGATAATTTTAACCAATTCAAAGAAAATGTATCTAACCATTTGGAAGATTTTGTGTTAAATTTTGATTTTGGTTATGATAGCAGAACCAGAAATATGAAAGTACCAAGTTTTTGCGACAACTATAATATTAAGTATTTTAATCCTGATCCATATGTTCAAGTTCTATGTCAAGATAAATTTATAACAAAGAAATTTGCTGAAAATTTTGGAATAAAAACTCCTCAAAGTTTACTTGTTTTCTCGCATTCTTACAACAAGGAACTCCTTAAAAATTTTAATTATCCAGTAATTATTAAACCCAATTATGAGTCTGAATCAATTGGTATTACACAAAATTCTATCGTTTCCAATAGCAATCAAGCAGATTATCTTGTCAAACAATTGCTTAAAGATTTTGATGGTATTCTTATAGAAGAGTATATTGAAGGTAATGAAATCGCCATTACACTGTTTGGAAACAGCAATGATTTATTTTTTGAAGAAGCAGAACTTTGTTTCCCATGTGGAGAAAACTTCCCATATAAGGCTTATACTTCTGAAATAAAACAACATATTGCAATTAAAATAAAAAAGAGTAGTTTTTTAACTCAAGATGATATCAAACATATTAAACAACTATATTATGATTTATCCCCAAATAAATTACTCAGAATAGATGGCCGAATAAAAAATTCTGAATTTTATTTAATTGAAATTAATGCAAATCCAGGATTATATCCTAAATCAGTTGTTCCTAAAACATTTGAAATTAATGGATATGACTACAAAAACATGTTAAAAAAATTGTTTATGTATGTCAAAAAAAATATGTAACAAATTTTTTTCTATGATAATAAGATGAATTGCTTGTTTTTAAAATCTTATTATCATAGAAATTTTTAACCTATATGCTAGAATATCATATCTTAATTATTTAATATTTTATATTAATAGGTAATTTCCAAGAAGTCTCATACATTAATTTATAATTATAATTGTCATCACATTTTTTACCCATTTGTAATAATTTAATTTTATAATATTCACTTTTTTCATAATTATACATTTTTGTATAATAATGATATAGATTATAGTATATTTTATCTAGAAATCGTTTGAATCCCGTGTTGATAAGCATTCCCTCTAATTCTAAGGCCGTATTTTGGCATTCTAAACTTGATATGTTATCACTAAGAATATAATACACAAGTAAATTATTATTTATAGCAAATTGATCATATTCGTCATATGCTGTTATCTTCGCATTATTTAATAATATTGGAATGTCTTCATCAATTTCATCATTATGAAATTTAATAGTGGCCTCATTATGAAGAACCATATGATTATAGATTAAATTATCTCCAAAGAACTCTCTAGCTTTTAAAAGTTCCTTTTCTGCCAATTCTGGTTGCTTTGTCAGTGCATATAAATATGCAAGATATATGGCATGAAGACCAGAAAATTCATTATCATTGTTCTTATAAAAATCTTTTGTAATTGATTCAACAACTTGTAGTCGTTTCTTATAATCATCGTAAAATACATTTGATAATCTAACCAAATACGGATAAAGTGGTTCGTTTTTATACGATATTAATTCATTAAAAATATTAGAAGCCTCATCTCGTTTGTTTAATTGAATTAAATTCATCATAAGCACTAAAGATAGTTTAAAGTGCATTGAAGTTTGTTTATCGAATTCTTTTAATTTTAATTCAATGTATTTTTTTGATTTTTCAAATTCTTCACACCTATTTAAAACTATAGCCTTTATAAAGATAATATCACTATTAATGTCACTTACTAAATTAATAAAATCCATAGCCTCAAAATAAAGATTTGCATCATATGCTATTTTAGCAAAAATAATTGCAAAATTTTCATCGTTCTTATATAATTCTAAACGATTTGTGTCAAATTTTTTAAAGTAATCAATACGTTCAGCCTGTGTGTTAAAATTTTTTAATCGTTGACTAATTTTTGAAAGCAATGATCTCAACTGAAAAAATTGTTTATTACTTAAATAATATTCAACTAATACATCAATATATCTATTATTATAATTTTTATTCAACTTTGTATTTAAATTTTTAATAAGAGCAGAAGCAACTACATATTTTAAATTTTGCATATATTCTTTTTTAGCAAACACTTCATAAACAAATGGAAGAAGAGAAATATAATCGTTATTACTTTCAATTAATTTTTTTTCAAAAAGAAACTCAAAATCCGACATACTGAACGAATTATCCAATTCAATTATAATATCTTTTAATTCAGTAAGATTCAATTTCCTATTTGCATATCCAATTAAAATTAATAAAATGCTTTGTTTCCTTGATAAACTTTCGAGAATTTCCGTTGTACTTCTTATTTTAGTGAAAGTATCTTTCTGCAATCTATCATTAAAATCTTTGAGAATACTTGAAATTTCTGCAAGATCTCCTTTTTCAATACTATTTTTTAAAATACTTGAATCTATATAGTCAGCTTTCAATTTCAAATCGGACAATAATTGTTGAATATAAGTTTGTATATGAACATGAGATAATTTTTTTAATAAATATTTTCTGTAAAAGATGCTATGACTATTTTTCAAATATTGTTCTATTCTTGAACTACTTTCATCATTATCACTCTCAAATATAAAAACACTTCCTTTTGATATTGCAATTAGTTTACTTAATAAATCAAGAGAACCCGAGTCAATGATTAAAGCATGATGAAAAATAACATGCATATGTACGGACGTAAAAATATATTTGGAATATTCAAATAAATTTTCTATTTGAGCATTTAATATAAATTTTTCAGACTGGATAGTGGGGTCAATTAATGATGTTAGTTCTACATCAATATTCTTACTCTTAGCAAATGCTTGTCCAAAAATCGCAGTAATCTTTAGTAATAACTGAATGGCTTTGGTATTGTTGGCCTTTTTTTTATAAAAGGTTTTAAAGTCATCATATCCATGTTCACCACTTGTTTTATCTAATTCTAAAACCATTCTTTTAAATACTGAAAGTTCTTGAGTATCATCAAATTGATAAATGTCTAATGGGTAATAAGAAAAACATTTTGAAACTTCTCTAATAAATTCTGTTTTTCCCACACCATGATCTGCTTCTATGATATAAACTTGAGTTATATCACTTTGTATATTTTCCTCATAGTTGTTTTTAAATGTATTACGTTCGCTTTCCCGATTGATAAAAACCATATTTTTTCTCCGAATATTAATTATTTATATCATTGCCTTTTTATCTATTTTGTAAGGATAACTTCTTATTATCCTTCAATTACTTCTTTTGTTACACCAAAAATTATACCATACTTTTCCAAAAAATATAACATAATTCTTTATTTTAATCCATTTTTCTTATTTAAACGGTAATTTATTGTTTAATCTCACCGTTTTCCCATCAAAACATCACCCTTCGACATCCACATTCTGTATTTCCCCGAAGTCTATCCCATACCCTTTCCCACCCATACTGATACAGGAAACACCACTGCTCTATCCATGTAATTGTTACATATTGTACAATTTTTTCAAATTTTGCCTTATCCAACAAAATCCTCCCCATTTCATGTACCATATACTCCTAAACAAAACTTCATATACAAAGGAGACCACCCATGAATAATTTACAGACACACATCAACAACTATCTGGAACACTGCCGTCACCAAAAACGTCTGGATTCCAAGACTCTGAAAGCATATCGCATCGACCTTCAGCAATTTTATGCCATTTTTTCATGCAGGGATGTTTCTGATATTACACCGGATCTGTTGGAAAATTATATTGGCAGTCTGCACCAGAAGTACAAACCCAAAACCGTAAAAAGAAAGATTGCCTCGGTCAAAGCTCTTTTTCACTACCTGGAATATAAAGAAATCATCGCCCGGAATCCTTTCAACAAGGTGCAGATCAAATTCCGCGAACCTGTGATTTTGCCGAAAACCATTCCATTGCACACGATCGAAATTTTCTTATCTACGATCTATGAGCAGCGCACCATCGCCAAAACGGATTATCAGAGAAAAAACGCTTTGCGGGATGCCGCTGTCATAGAACTTTTATTTGCAACCGGAATACGGATTTCCGAATTATGCGCTCTGCGTATCTGTGACATTGATTTGTACGATAGATCAGTCCTGATCTACGGAAAAGGTTCCAAAGAACGAATTGTTCAGATCGGAAACCACGAGGTCATACAGATTCTGTCGGAATACCGCAATGAATTTCTCCCCCAGATGGAAACCTGCCAGCATTTCTTTGCGACGCTAAACGGAACGGCATTATCCGATCAGTCGGTGCGGCGGATGATCAACAAATATGCTTCTCTTGCTGCAATTGAACAGCATATTACACCGCATATGTTCCGGCATACATTTGCCACCAGCCTTTTAGAAGCGGACGTTGATATCCGCTATATACAGGAAATGCTTGGCCACAGCTCTATTCATATCACGGAAATCTATACGCATGTTGCCATGTCAAAGCAGCGTGCCATCCTCACTACCAGACATCCCCGCAATACGTTTCATCTGTAAAAAGCAAAACAGCAATTCACGTGCCATGCACGGAATTGCTGTCATTGATAGCCGTTCTATTTTTACTTATTTATTCTCCCCTGCCAGTTCCGGATGATACGTCGGCACGATTTTTTTGACACACTCCCGGATGTCTTCCGGTTCTGTCACAACGTACTCTTTTAATTCTTCCAACTGCTGCATGAATTTTTCTTCATCCAGCTCAATCGGTTTACCGATATGAATCAGATTGTTTGCGGTATCCTGCATCCCTTCTTCATCCATCAGCATCTCTTCATAAAGTTTTTCTCCTGGACGAAGTCCTGTGAAAATGATATGGATATCCTCATCCGGCTTGTGACCAGAAAGAAGAATCAGGTTTTTTGCCAGATCCAGAATCTTGACCGGCTCTCCCATATCCAGAACAAAAATTTCTCCACCTTTGGCATAGGTGCCCGCCTGCAGTACCAGAGATACCGCTTCCGGAATTGTCATAAAATACCGCACGATATCCGGATGGGTAACCGTGACCGGACCTCCACGCTCAATCTGTTTTTTGAACAGCGGAATCACACTTCCGTTACTGCCAAGCACATTTCCAAAACGCACGGCTACGAAATCTGTCTTCGATCTGCGGTTATAGGTCTGAATGATCATCTCACAGATGCGCTTGCTGGCACCCATGATATTGGTTGGATTAACTGCTTTATCCGTGGAAATCATCACAAATTTCTTCACACCGTACCGATCTGCCGCCTGTACAATCTTCCATGTGCCAAGCACGTTATTCTTAATTGCCTCGTTCGGACTCTCTTCCATGAGAGGCACATGTTTATGTGCCGCTGCATGATAGATAATCTCCGGCTTGTAATGTTCAAAAATCCAGTTCATACGATTCGTATTCCGCACGGATGCGATCAGCACAACAAGATCCAACTCCGGAAACCGGACTTTCAGTTCGTTTTGCACATCATAGGTCGTATTCTCGTAAATATCCACAATAATCAGCTGTTTTGGCTTGTGTGCGGCAATCTGCCGGCACAATTCGCTTCCGATGGAGCCACCGCCCCCTGTAACCATTATGATTTTCCCAGAAACATAATCCATGATAGACTGCAGATCAACGGTCACCGGATCTCTGCCTAACAGGTCATTGACATCTACATCTTTCAGTTTGCTGACGCTGACATCGCCGTTTACAAGCTGGTAAATGCCGGGCAGACGTTTCAATGTGCATCCGGTTTCTTTGCAGATATCAAGAATCCCCTTGATCTGTTTCTGCGTGGCCGATGGCATGGCAATGATGATCTCATGCACATGCAGTTCTTCGACTTTTTCCAGAATATCGCTCCGATCTCCTACGACTTTCGCTCCATGAATATAATTGCCGATCTTGTTCCGGTCATCATCAATCACACCAACAACCTTCTTTTTCACATAGCGGCTGTTGTTGATTTCTTTGATGATCTGGTTTCCTGCATCCCCTGCTCCGATCACAAGTACATTCCGTCTGTACACACCGGCTCTGCGCATATTGCGAAGCACACGCAGACCGCGGTAAGAATATCTGCATCCCATGACAAATACAAACAGAAACAATCCATACAGAATGTAAAAGCTTCTTGGCACCGGGTACATATCCCCCCAGTTCCGAAGCAATATCAGCACTGTCACAACAACGGTATCCAGAATACATGCTGAAACCACATACATCATTTCCAGTGCTCCCGCATAGCTCCAGAGACTGGAATACAGCCGGAGCATCCAGAAAATGATCAGTGTAACAATGATCATAAAAGGAAGTGCTCTCCACACTTCATCCATATATTGAAACGGTACGCTTTTGATATTCAGATCAAACCGAATCAATAACGCAACTATGCTTGCAGCAAACACTGCAAGCACGTCGTAGCACATCAGAAAAATCCGTCTGATCAGTAATTGTTTATCTTGAATGATTTTTTTCATAATTTCAATCTGTTATTTTTGATTCTTTCTCTGTTTTCTCGATTGTTTTTTCGATGATTTTTTCTTGACTGAGGATTCTGTCACTCCTGCCCCTTGAGTATTCTGTACCGTCTGCGCGGTATCTGCTTTTACACTCTCTGCTGCTTTTGGAATACTCTGTTTTACGGCAGTATCACTTTCTGCAGAAACCGTTGTTTCTTTAACAAAAAGATTTTCTTTCTTTACGAGCATCCGGTTCACTGCAAGCCCCAGACCAAGCATACCCCAGAATACCGGAGCAGTACATACATTGGAATCGTTTGCGATACCTGCAATCATGTACACCAGCACTGCCGCAAATAATCCAAATCCAACCCAGCTGATACTCTCGTGCAGATCCACTCTGCGGTAAATGCGTACCGACTGTACCAGATACCAGAACAGAAATACCAGAAGTGCCAGGGTACCGAGTAATCCGGTTTCTACCCACTGCTGCAGATACCAGCTATGGGCTTTTACGTCATAGCTGTTTGCTCCATAAACATAGTTCTGGCTGATATAATCTTCCTGTGGCACTTCAAACATATAGGTATTTGCCCCACTCCCCATAAAAGCATGCTTTCCAAGAAGCGGAATCGTTTTATTCCAGATATGTCCTCGATTGCTCATTGCATCATCCAAAAACAGTGTTGAAACTTTTGGATTTTCAAACTTTACCAGTTTTCCTGCAGGATTGAGATATTCATATCCGTCCGTATCATTTTTTGAGAAATCCCATTCGACACCATCTATGATCATCTTTATTCCTGCTGTATTATCGGTAAACATGATCGGCTGAATCTGTATATTTGCAAACCGTTCATCATTGAGGGCCAAAATATGATTTTCCTGATCTACCTCTGTTGTCTGAATCTCCTGACCATCTGCATCTTTGCATACCACGGTGATTACACCGTCGCTCCCCAGATCATAGGACACATACAGAGGATTGTTCCAGATATCAAGTTCCACATCATCTGTGTTTGTTTTGATATCGTTTAAAGAGAACTGATCTTTCATATGATACGTTCCAACAACCGTCTTTTTAAGAGTTTGACCGATGCCTGTCGTATTTGCCAGTACTCCTGCTGCTATCATTCCAATAATAACCACAACAATCCCGGCTGCAAATAATTTTTTCTTCCGGCTGAGCAAAACCAATGCGAGAATCACCGCTCCAATTGCCAGTGCAATAAATCCGGAAGAACTTCTGCTTCCAACCAGTGCTACAATGCAACAAATCTCTGCGACTGCGATTACATGACGATGCCACATCTTTTTCGCCCCAATAAACAGGCAGACCAGCAATGGTATCAGCATGCCAAAATAAAATGACAAAAAGTTAGGATTGTAAAGTGTCGTATACGCAGTCTTATCTGCGAAATTAAAGGAAATCTTATCTAACTGGTTCCACCAGCTTGTGTCCGTCATCAGATGTTTGCCCAGAGATGTCTTAAAATAATCCAATCCAAAGACCTGGAAAAATCCAATCAGAGTAACAATTGCGATTCCAATGCCGGACCAGCGCAGGATTACCTCTATCTGTTTTTCTTCCTGTACATAATTATAGACATAATAACACAGTATCATATAGACAAATACAACCCATACAGGCTCAAAAAGTTCATATGTACCATGTGCCACCCAGTATTTGTGACTGGAAAACAGGGCAGACATTGCAACAAACAATGCATACACCATCAGAAAATAAAAGGAATTTTCAAATGCAAACTCCTTTTTATTCAAATACCGGATCAGTAAAATTGCGAGCATTACAACTCCCACAAGGATGATCGCAATCATCTTCCATGCAAAAAAGAAGTCCGTCTGCTTTGCTGCACTCTCCGGATACCAGTCAAACTGTGCCAGATTTGTATTATAAACAAAAGAATGCACAATGATTGGAATAAATCCGATCAACAAAATAATGGGAATCAATATCTTATTTGCTTTTAACGTGTTTTTGTTTCCATTCGTATTCAAGATTATTTTCTCCTTATGTTTCATTGCCTATAATCATACCCCAAATTTCGTTTTTTTTCAATCATTCCGGCATGTCGATTTTATTTTTCTTTTTATATAGGTAAAAACACTTTTTTGTTACTTGTGTGTTACTTAAAAATTTAACAAATAAATGTGTATGATTGACACGATAATATAAATTTTTACACACGAAAGGAAGAAAAATGAGATTACCAAACGGATACGGCGGAGTCGTAAAACTCTCCGGCAACAGAAGAAGACCCTACGCAGCACGCATCACTACGGGCTGGCACATCAATGACATCACTGGAAAGCGCATCCAGCACTATCAGATTCTGGGCTACGCTCCTACCCGGTCAGAAGCTCTGCAGATTCTGGCACGTTACAACAATTATCCCATAGATGGGGAAACGCTGAAATTAACCTTCCGGGAAATTTATCTCCGATGGTCCGAAGAAAAGTTTCCTACCATCTCCCACTCCAACATCAAAGGCTATCGGGCAGCCTATGCCACTTGTGAAAACATTGCTGATATGCCATTTCACAATTTGAGACTCAATGATTTACAGCAGGTGATTGATCACTGTGGCAAAAACTATCCTACCCTGAAAAAAATCCGTGTTCTCTTTAACCAGCTCTATTCTTATGCCATGAAACACGAAATTGTCTCAAAAGATTATTCTGCCTATGTAAATATCTCGAAATACAAAGACCGGAATCCTAATAAAAACATACGAAGCTGTTTTTCCACCTCTGAGATTGCTCTCCTGTGGAAACACAAAAACGATCCCTATTGCCAAACAGTCCTCATGCTGATATACAATGGGGTCCGCGTCTCAGAGCTTTTGGATCTGAAAAAAGAAAATGTTCATCTGTCCGAACAATATTTTGATGTCATTGACAGCAAAACCGAAAACGGCATTCGAAAAGTTCCGATTGCTGACAAAGTACTCCCCTTTTACCAGCGCTGGCTTCATGACTGTTCCGATTGTGAATATCTCATCCATACTCTGGACAGCCAGCATTTTACCTACTATATGTATTACCATAATGTTTTCCAGCCTCTGATGTTTCGTCTGCACATCGATCATACACCTCACTGCTGCCGGCACACCACGATTTCCCTGCTCGCCGAAGCACATGTCGATCAGACTACCATCAAAAAAATTGTCGGTCATTCCGGCGCTATGTCCCTGACGGAACGGATTTACACACATCTGGATGTACCTGCGCTGGTCGAAGCCATAAATCAGATTTAATCGCTTCTTGTATGTTGCTTGCGTGTTACTTGTAGAAGTGATTTTGCCCCAAACTCTGTTTATAAATCCGGTATTTCCAATACTTCCGCGGAAAATACCATGCGTATTTCCGGTTAAGGTAACTTACAAGACTTCTACAAAGAAGAATGCTAAGGCAAAGACAAAGAAACTTACTTACACAATGAAAGTTGCTAAGGTAGGCGTTGCTTTATCTGGAGATTCAGTAGTAGCTATTGGAAGCACAACTAAGTTAACAAATACTAAGAAAAATTCTTCAAGAGCTAAGATTACTTACACATCAAGCGATGATTCTATTGCAACAGTAGCAGCTGACGGTACAGTAACTGGTGTTAAGGCTGGTAAGGCAACAATCACAGCTAAGATTACCGTTGGTAAGGATTCAGCTGAAACTACTAAGGATGTAGAAGTAAAGAAATTTATCCTTAACAGTGTAACACAGTCAAAACTTAGAGAGCTTACTGTAGATGTTGCGGGAGATACAAAAGCTCTTAAGGCAACTGATTTTACAGTAGTAAATCCTAAGACAAATGTTAAGTACCCGGTATCAAAGATTGCTGTTGATTCCAAGAACACAACAAAAGTTACCCTGACTATGTTCGCTGACCTCAGCGATGCTGCTGATTATGATGTAACACTTGATGGTATTACAAAGTCTTTCAAGGCTACTGATGGAAAGGTTGCATCTATTTCAGTTGATCCACTGACAATTCCATATGCTACAGAAAAGGAAATCAAATTAGTTTCCAAGGATGCTAATGGTGTAATTGTCAAAGAACTTCCTTACGGAAAGGCTGATTCTTCTTATACATTTACCATCAATACAAATGGAAATGGTTACACAAGTGGAAGCAACCTTTATCTGAACAAGGCTGGAGATACTGCAGTTGCAGAAATCTCATACAAGTCTGGAAAATATGACAAAGATGGTAAGCCAGTTGATAATATCGCTGCACAGAAAGTAACCATTACAGCAGTAGATCAGTCTGCAGTCAGCGAATTTGCTGTAAAGATTGATAAATCTGGTAAGTCATTTGACAAGGCTAAGGATTCAAACAAGATTGCAGTAGAAGATACTGATTACGTAACAGCATACTTTAAAATCAAAGATGCTGACGGCAAAGAAGTTTCTGATTCAGTATATAACAAGTATACAGTAGAATCTTCTGATAAGAGCGTTCTGATGCTTGCAAACAACACAATTACTGTAGACAGCAATAAGACTAGATCTATTGCACTGAAAGGTGTTAAAGTAGGCACAGCTTATCTGTTATTTAAAGACAGAGACAACAAGATTGTTGGATCTGTAGCTATTGATGTCGTTGCTAAGAGAGAAGTCGCTTCTATCACATTGGATAAGAACTACCTTACAATCTCTAACAAAGCAAACACAACTAGAACTGTTAAAGCAACATTAAAGGATCAGTATGGTAATGATTGGGATTTGACCAGAAACGGTGGCTCAATTGCTGTTACATATAAAGATTCTTCAAATGGTAAGACCCTTACAAGAGCAACAGCATCCGGCAAGGATATAACCGTTAATGCTCTTAACGCTGGTATTGGTACATACAATTATTATGTTCAGTACATCAATAAAGATGGTAAGAACACTGTATCTCAGGTACTTACGATTGTTGTAGCAACACCAACCACTACTGGCGTAGATACTTATAGAGTAGATTTTAACAATGCAACTGTAGATACTACTGTTAAAGAAGGAAATCTTGATACATCTGCTACTACTGATAATAAAAACATTACAGCAAATCTTTATGGTGTTTCCGGCGGTGTTGATGATGAACTTGTATCTTCAACTTATAATAGTGGGAAAAAAGTAACTTATACTGTTAAGAAAGCTGATGGAACAGTTATCTTTGGTTATACAGGAAATGCTACAAATCCAGCAACTGACACTTCTGCAACAGTAAAGACAAATGCTGCAATTAACGTTGATAATCAGACAGTAAGTTCATCAACTGATCTTGCTGATGTGCAGGGATACACATTAAATATCAGTGTTGTTTCTGGCGGAGCTTGCAAGACAAAGAATCTTGATGCTGGATCATATACAGTAATTGCAAGATATGATGGAAAGATATATACATCTAACTTTGTAGTTACTGATAGTCAGGGTAAAGCATCTGTTGAATTTACACCAGAATTTACTGCATCAAATGTGCTGAAGTTATCAGATGGTAATGGTTCAGTTAAAAATGCTCTTGTAAATGCAATTAAGGAAGTAAATTACAATGGAAATAAACTTTCCGGTTCTGCTTTGTATAATGCAATCAGAAAAGTTGAGGGAACAATCAATAATGTAGCTGGAGTAAACGGTGACATTACAACTGCAACATTGAGTGGTCAGCAGAATTTCACAGTTACAAAGCTTGTTGTAGAAATTGCAGTTCCGGATACATCAGTTACTACAAATGTTGAGGTAGATTTACCAAATACTGTAATTACTATTCAGTAATTTATAATCTGGTAATAAGGACATTATACAGATTAGTTTTCTTTAAGAAAAATACTAAACTGTAAATAAAACAACTCCGGGAAACTTAGGTTTCTCGGAGTTGTTGTTTGATTATGAGTCCATTATTCCTTGAAAGCGAAAAATCCGCGACTGATATCGCGGATTTTTCTGTTACTTATTTAATTACCATCATATTATTTTGCTGTAATAGATGGATTTCCATTGACTGCAACAGTCTGGGTAAGAGTATATCCTTCATATGTGAAAGATACAGTAATCTTTGTTACATTCAATGTCATATTTGCAGCAAGAGTTTGGGTCTTAAATGTATCATAATTAGATCCATCAATCTTAACTCTTGAAGTATTATAAGAAGCATTAGTTGTTCCTTCAATGCTTACAACCTGAACTGAAGTATTATCTTTATTGTAAGTTACTCCATCATAAGAGTAATCAACAAGATTTGTAAGTGCATCTTCAATTGTAGTACCAACATCTACTGTATTACCAGTGAAGGAAACCTTTACAATATCCTGTTTATCTTCGATTGTGAAAGACTTCTGGATAGTTTTCTTTACATAGTTATCTCCACTATCTGCTTTTCCGGCAGGTAATGTATAGACAACAGCTGTTACCTGATAAGTACCTGCATCTAATTTAGAAATTGCAGATCCTGATACTGTAGAAGCACCAACAGTAAGGACATTAGTACCTACTTTATTTACATCAATCGCTGCATTGGTTACTGCTGTAACTGTTGTAGAGCTTACAGTATATCCATCTGCATATACAACATCATTACCCTTTTTAACAGTGTAATAAATACCTTTTACAGTAGACTGTTTAGTAGGATCTGTGTTATCACCGAGTTTATCATTTACTGTTAAATACTGGCTTGTTGTTCCATTATGCTGTTCAGCGACCTTAATGTCAATTGATTCTCCATCGTAACCTACTGAAGGAGTATCTTTTGTAACGGTTGTATCTACCTTTGGACTAGACATATCCAGATCAAATGATAATGTAGATTTACCGTCATCTCCAGGAGTTTTAATAGAAACAGTTACAGTCTGTGCAACAACTTCTGTTCCGTTTTTGTCTGTATACGCAATCTTGTAAGAATAAGTACCTTCTCGTCTAGAATCACCCTTAAATGTAACTTTCTGCTTATTTCCCTGTAAAGAAGAAGCTACTGTATAGTAATCACTATTATCCTGTACATCGCTAGTCTTTAATCCTGAAGGAACAGATAAACATGTAACCTTTAATCCACCTTCTGTATAAGCAAAGTCATCACCATACTGATCCTTAAATGATGCAGTTACAACTTTGTTATTTACTACAGCATTAGAAAGTGTTAAAGAATTGTTATCAACTGCAATGCTTGCTACCTTTCTCTTTTCAACAACAGAAACTGCGAAAGATCCAACAATAACATTGTTCTTCTTAATAATAAGATAAGCTGTACCTGGCTTTACTCCTTCCAGAGCTACATAATTCTTATACTTACCATGATCATTCAAATCAAGCTTTGTACCATTTCCAGAAGCAATTAACAGAATATTTGTATCACTTGATTCTACAGTATAATCATTGTAATGGCTTACTTCATTTCCGTCTGCATCAGTAATCTTGAAGTATGCATATGCCTTATCAGTGTCTTCTACTGCAACTTTGTTGTTGTCCTTTGCAGAATCATATGTTCTGTCAGAAGCTGTACCAATACGTACTGCATAATTATTGACAGCTGCCTGATCTACAGCAGTAATAGTAAATTTGACTGGTCCAACATTGCCGTCTGGCTTACCATCTGCAGTGTATTTTCCACTCTTATATGTGATCTCACCTGTAGCAACAGAACCAACTTTATTTAAGTAAAGTTTAGATCCAGCAATATAACCATCAGTGGTTGTAAGAGTGAAATCATACTTAGAAGCATCCTGAGAGCCATAAGCAACATCATCAAGAACTACTCCATTGGCATCTGTAGCAACCAGCTTAATTTCTGTTTCTGTTGCATATGGAATAGTAAGCTTATTTACATTTACACTAGCTACCTTTCCATCTGTTACATTCATAGATAATGTAGTTCCATCAAGAGTAACATTGTAAGTCTTACCATCTGTCAATCCAGAGAATGTATCAAATGTAACCTTTGTTGCATCTTTCTTATCAACAGATACTTTCTGTACAGGATAAACAACTTTTGTATCAGCATTTGCTACTGTGATATCGGATTTCAAGATGTTGCTAGTCTTTCCATCAACAACTGCTTCGAATTCACCAGCTTTTGTCTGTCTTACACTTTTAAGAACATAGTTCTTAACTTCTACATCCTGAGTAGCGGTAGCTGTATCTTTACCGATAACTAACTTAGCTGTAATAGTAGCTTTTCCAGCCTTAACACCAGTTACTGTACCGTCAGCTGCTACTGTAGCTACTGTCTCATCACTGGATGTGTAAGTGATCTTAGCTCTTGAAGGAGCCTTCTTAGTTGTTGTTAACTTAGTTGTGCTTCCAACTGCTACTGCTGAATTTCCAGATAAAGCAACGCTTGCCTTAGCAACTTTCATTGTGTAAGTAAGTTTCTTTGTCTTTGTTTTAGCACTCTTCTTTGTAGAAGTCTTGTAAGTTACCTTAACCGGAAATACGCATGGTATTTTCCGCGGAAGTGTTGGAAATACTGAGTTTGTGAAAATAAATGGAGGTAATATTAGCGCTACAAGTAACACACAATTAACACATAAGAGACAGATAAGTGACAAATTGTTTCAGTTGTAATCCTTGTGCCATATGCTATAATATAGGTAGATAAACAAAGGATTTTAACGAAAGGAATCCCGACAGTCAATGACAAAAACAAATGATGACATTCATGTAAATAAAAAATATAAGGACACCGTATTCCGGAAACTTTTTGGCGAAAACAAAGAAAATGCCCTGAGTCTTTATAATGCGGTAAACCATACCTCATATACCGATCCGGATGATCTGGAGTATACAACTCTGGAAGATGTCATTTACATGAAATACAAAAATGATGTTTCATTTCTGGTTGACAAAACATTGAGCCTTTACGAACATCAGAGTTCCTATAACCCGAATATGCCGCTCCGGGGATTTTTGTATTATGCGGATCTGTACCGGAAACTGATTCACCGATCCGAGCGGCTGTACAGCAAGCATCTGTTGAAAATTCCGCGTCCCCATTACATTGTATTTTACAATGGAAGCGAAAAAGATATGGAAGAAGAAAGAAGGACTCTGCGGTTGTCGGATGCCTTTGAAACAGATACCGGAGCTGGTGAATATGAATGGACAGCCACAATGATCAACATAAACAGCGGGAAAAATCAGTCTATCATGGACAGCTGCCACGTTTTATATGAATACGCGGTCTTTGTTGCAAAGATCAAAAGATACCGGGAGTCCATGGAATTAAAAGAAGCCATTGATCTTGCCGTCAGGGAATGCATAGAGGAAAATATTCTCAGAGATTTTTTGGAACAGCATCGCAGGGAGGTGTGTGATATGTGTCTTACTGAATTTGATGAAAAGAAATATGAAGATGTCCTCCGCGAGGAAGGCCGGGAGGAAGGACTAGCAGAAGGGATTGAAAAAGGTCTAGCAAAAGGTCGTTCTGAAGAACGGAAAACCTTGCTTGAGATCGTCCAAAAGCTGAAAGAAGGAAAAACTCCGGAACAGTTAATTGCAGATGGAATGGAAAAAGAATCTGTGGATTCTGCTATCACGTTAAGAAAGCTTCTATAATCTGTAATAACCCATATTCTATATAAAACAAAGAGTTATAAAGAAAAAGGTCTTGCGGAAGAACTAAAAAAGAATATTCCGAGGAACGGAAAACTTTACTTGCGATCACTCAAAAGTGTCAGTATTCGATTTATTGCTGAATGCTGGCACTTTTTGTATTACATATTCCGTTTTGTACTGTTGCCGAAATTTGATATTCTACGTTATAAGTGGTTCCTCATTTTTGTCACTTGCCAGTCTCTTATATGTTGATTACGTGTTACTTGTAGCAATAATTTTGCATCAACTGCTGTTTATAAATCCGGTATTTCCAATACTTCCACGGAAAATACCATGCGTATTTCCGGTTAAGGTAACTTACAAGACTTCTACAAAGAAGAATGCTAAGGCAAAGACAAAGAAACTTACTTACACAATGAAAGTTGCTAAGGTAGGCGTTGCTTTATCTGGAGATTCAGTAGTAGCTATTGGAAG
>ENA-ORIC01000714-ORIC01000714.1-human-gut-metagenome-genome-assembly--contig:-NODE-714-length-38994-cov-4.660585_pt1 | contig 38994 bp, 29 predicted proteins | sample MGYA00243023_ERZ508732 | MGnify/ENA primary metagenome ERZ508732 (study PRJEB26277, sample SAMN04329767) | human gut metagenome | biome: human-associated habitat | host: Homo sapiens | place: USA... | reverse complement strand
CACACCGCGGTTCTTGAGCTCGTTCAGTACACTGAGCCAGAACTTCGCGCTTTCGCTCTCACCGATTGTTATGGACAGTACTTCCTTATGTCCTTCCTCGCTGATACCGAGGATCACATATGCCGCTTGTTTGCGTATGATGCCGTTGTCACGGACATTGAATACGATGGCGTCGATATATACGATAGGGTATACGGCGCATAACGGACGTTTCTGCCAGGATTCAATTTCCGGCAGGATTTTGTTGGTTACATCTGTCACGAGTGCTTCGCTGACCTCAAAACCGTAGATGTCCATGATCTGGTCGGAGATTTGCCTTGTTGACATACCTCTGGCGTACATTCTTATGATTTTCTCGTCGATTTCGGAGATGTCACGGCTGTATTTCGGGACTATCCGCGGTTCGTAATCGCTGTTGCGGTCCTGGGGCACACGGATATCTACAGATCCGTAGTTGGAGCGTAGAGTCTTTGGTTTGTAACCGTTTCTTGAGTCATGGTATTCGGGATCGGATGCCTGATGTTCCTCTTTCTGCGCTTCCATTTCGCATTCCATCATCCCCTGGATTGTTCCGCCGAGAAGATCACGCAGAGCGTTCTGTATGTCCTCCGCGGTCTTTATGTCGTATTCCTCGATCAATCTCGAGATGATCTCTCGCTTGCCGTCTGTCATCGACGGCGATTTTCTTGGTCTTCCCATTTTGGTTCTCCTGTGTTTTTTATTCTATTATACCACAGATTCGCGGCAATTTACAGAAAAATTTTAATAGGCTCGCCGCCTTAAGTATCATTGACGCTTCTTCAGCATTAAATGCCTCGACTTCGGGTGTCTCGGCTTTTGGAAACTCGATTCGCCGTGAGATTCCGACATCCTCGTCGATGTACTCCATCTTGTAAGCCAGTGTCATGATCGAGCGCATGACAGTGGTGTATCGTTTGATCGTCGCTGGTGCGATATGCCCCTCATTGCCGTCTCCTCGCGGTCTTTCGGTGGCGAGATACTGGATGAACTGCTGGATGTGGTATGTGCGTATGTCACGCAGCCTTAGAGTGCCGAACATCGGGATCAGCATTTCACGGATGACCTGTTCGTAGAATGTGTATGTGACAGGGGAGAGCCGCGGTTTCTTTACTTCGAGGTATTTCGAGGTGAACTCAGCGAAGCGCATACGGTCGGGGCGTCCCTGAACGCCGAACTCGGCGATCTCATCCCCGAACTCCTTTATGAAGGCGTCGAGTTCCCGGTTGAGCTTCTGGTATGTCAGTTTCGGCTTGGACGGTTTGAAGACGCGGGATTTGGTGACCGGCTTTCCGGCGGCGTCGGTGCCGCAGGAAATTCTGATGAGGTAGGTTCCGTTCGGTTTGGGTGTGATACTTGCCAGTTTATGACCATTCCTTTCGTACAAACTTGCAGTTTTGAGGCGGTTTTGAAAGACGGCTTGTCCGGCTTTCAAAATTCACGACCCAATGTCGTGAAAGCCTCGAAACTGCTTGGTCTGAAAATTCATTTTCAGACTTGCTCCTTTTCGCATTCTGAAAGTTGAATTCTGCACCGGAAAATCCTTGTTTTTCCGGACGTTTCAGACATGGCCTCTACTGACCTGTGAAAAGTGCGTTTTGAATCTATGTACCAGATTTTGTACCAACCCTGTTTTCGGGGACGATTACTGCGTGTTTCAGATAGACTGACAGCTCCTGATTTTGCGACTTCAAGCTTCGAAAAAGTCCCATAAAAACTGAAAAAAACGGGAGATTTGACATCTCCCGTTTTCTGGTCTGAGTGACAAGACTTGAACTTGCGGCCTCTACCACCCCAAGGTAGCGCGCTACCAACTGCGCCACACCCAGTAACCTGACAACAAATATTATACCACAATGACATTGATTTGTCAAGTGGTTTTTGAGATTTTTTCAAAATTTCTGTTCCGGCGTGATGTGTTTACCGGGAAGCCTTGAATGAGATGGCCCGCGCCGTGTGGTTATCTTCTCGGCGCGGGTCTCGTGGGTCCGGTCAATCGGATTTGCGGTCAGTTGTTCTTTTTGTCTCCGAGACAGCGCCGTATTATATACGCCGCGTCCGCCGAAGCCGTGTGCCCTGTGCCCGCCGCGACTCCGCAGGGGTTATTGTCCGGCGGTGGTTCCGGTATTGTCAGTGATATATCTTTCAATCTCTTCCTGACTCATGATTTCCGATGTTTCAAGGTAAGAGATGACACCCGCGATATAAGTGTCCATCACGTCTTTCGGTATCCGGCTCACAATATCCGGCGCCGGCACCGCGTTAAGCTCGTTCCATGTGTATAACTCACCGTCATAATAAAGCGCCGCCGGACCCGCGAGCGCGCGCTTCATTTCCGCTTCGTCCTCGATATACAGGGAGTTTATGTAATCATCATCAAGGATCATATACTCCCCGAGTTCCCTTCGCGAATCGTTCAGCGCCATGAGCTGGTCTTTCGTGACGCCGAGCTCGTGTACCGCCTGATACATAACAGGCAGAGCGTTCTGTTCCTCCTGGCCCTTTTTCAGAAAGACATTTTCCGTCCAGTCTTTCAGAGCGCCATCCGGAAGGATCTCCGGCTCGCCGTCATAGACCTTTCCAAGGTACGCGATGTCGTAGGACACGTCGACATACTTCCGGTTGAATGTGGAATCGTCGCCTCCAGTCGCGCCCTTTTCATTCAGCGCGGAGTTGATGAGGCTCATTTCGGCGGTGTCAGCGGCCGTTACGGAATCCTGCCCCTTTCCGGAGCATGACACGGCAGCCGCGATGAGCGCGATGGCAAGCGCCGCCGCGAGTATTCTTTTCATTTGTTATATCTCCCTTCCGACGATATGTTATCGTCTACCGTAATTATACCATATCCGCGGCACAAATGCAAGGGCAATCGGCTTGAAATTGTAAACAATTTGTAAAATGATTCTTATTTCGTGCCTTTCTTCATCATCCGTCTGAACTCCGTCGGGGAGACGCCGTGCTTTTTCTGGAAATGCCTGTAAAGGTCGGACAGGGAACCGAAGCCGGACATCTCCGCGACCTCGGTGACGCTCAGGTCGCCGCGCAGCAGCTGTTCCGCGACCTTCGTCCTGAAATCGTTCAGGAATCCCATCGGCGACGTGCCGTACTCCTGTCTGAAGCGCTTCGCGAACCAGCTTGGGCAGAAGCCGCACTCCGCCGCGAGGTCCGCCATCGTCAGCGGCTCGCTGTACGACAGCATTATCCGCCGCATCGCCGGAGAGAGTTCTGTATCGTCGCGTGTCTCCGGGAGTTCCATGTCATCCGGCAGCCATTTTAAGAACAGCGCGTACCAGAGCGCCGACTCCGTGACGTCCCTCGTTTCGATCATTGACCGGAGCAAGCTCCGCGCCTTCTCGTCGCGGATGACGGACGGGAGATTTTTCGGTAGGCGCTTTTTTAGACCCTTATCGAGGCGGCAGGTCGAGAGCAGACGCTCCTCGTCAAAATATATGAACTCGCACATACACGGGTCTCCGACAGTTCTCGAATAATGATGTATCCCGGGTGGAACGATCATGACGTCCCCGCCGTGTATCGCGGTGACGCTGTCCCCGACGAGCCAGAGCCCCGACCCGCACCGGCAGATCCCGACCTCGCAGACGTTGTGATAGTGGAGGGAGTATATCTCGATTTCCGGAAGCATTGAAAGATGGGGGTCGCGCAGGATGATTTCGTCACCCTGATCTGTGAAAAACAATGGATAAGAGCTGAATTGCATAAAACACTCTCCGATTTGCATTGCAATTATTTTAATTGTATGCTATGATTATATCATACAAATTCCTTATTTGCAAGAGGTAAGAAAAATGTTTATTAAAACAGATGCACTTTCTCTCGGTCTCACCGATGATCTCACGAGAATCGGGAGCGTTTCTCTCTACGGACGCGAGATGGCAGGAAACTCCGCGCCGCTGTTCAGCGTCCGTCTCAGGGACGAAAACGGCGCTCCGGTGATATTTGACACGGCAGGAGCCGACGCGAGCGCGGAATACGGCGACAACGCCGCGGTGCTCACATATCGCTTTGACAGTCTTACCATAACGGTGACGCTCCGCGGCGGCGACAGGATTGTATGGAATCTCGAAGTGAAAAACAATTCGGATCATGCGGTCGAGTATATCGACTTCCCATCGCTCAGCGTCAAGGGAAAGCTGCGCCGTGACGGCGGTGACGGCGCTGTCGTCTCGATGTACAATGAGGGACTTTTAGTCGAGGACGGCAGGCTCAAGACCGGCATGACCGACCCGGAATTCCCGTCGCAGGGCGGGTATATGATGTTCCCGTACATGGTTTCCGCACAGTTCATGCTTTATTTGTCCGGAAAGAACGGGCTGTACATGGGAGTTCATGACGAGAGCCGCGCTCCGAAGGGGCTTGACTTCAAGTGCTCCGATGAGGGGACCGACTTCCGCGTCAGGATGTTCATGGGCGGTGAGTTCGGCGGGGATGTGAAGACGCCGGACGTCGTCTGGAAGGGCTTTGAGGGCGGATGGCAGGACGGCGCCGATATCTACCGCGAATGGCTCGGAAAGAGCTTCAGAACGAAGCCGATCTCCGAAATTGACCTTCCCGACTGGTACAGAAACGATATGCCGCTCGTCATAACCTATCCGGTGCGCGGTATCCACGATATGGATAAGATGGACCCGAACAGGCTCTTCCCGTATGAGAACGTTCTCCCGTATGTCGACGAGTTCGCGGAGAGGACGAACTCCCGCGTGATGGTGTTACTTATGCACTGGGAAGGCACGGCTCCGTGGGCTCCGCCGTTTGTATGGCCTCCGTACGGCGGCGCGGAGATGTTCGACGAGTTCATGAAGAAACTGCACGAGAGCGGGAATCTGCTCGGCGTCTATTGCAGCGGGCTTGGCTTCACAGAGCAGTCGAATCTCATCGCGTCCTACAACAATGAGCAGTTAATCGCTGACAGAAATCTCAAAAAAGGCTTCTGCGCCGCACCCGACCAGTCGGTACCGCACAGCAGGATCTGCACCGGTCAGCGCTCAGGATATGATGTCTGCCCGGCGTCTGAGACCGGACGCGAGATACTCGACGAGGCGCTTGATCCTCTGCTCAGAAGCGGCGTTGACTACATACAGGCGCTCGACCAGAACCATGGCGGCGGAATGTATTTCTGCTATTCGAAGGAGCACGGTCACCCGCCGGTTCCGGGAGGATGGATGACAAAGGCATCGAAGGATCTGCTTGACGGCTGGAAAGAGAAGTGCCCGGAGACGCTTCTCGGCTGCGAGTCGGCGGCGGCTGAGCCGTATATTGAGGAGCTGCGGCTGTCGGACAACCGGTATGAGCTCTGTTACACATACGGACGACCGATACCGGCCTACGCTTATCTGTATCATCCGTATCTGAAGAATTTTATGGGCAATCAGGTCTCCTGCCCGCTTGCGTACACGACGGAGCTCTGCGAGCTGAGGCTGGCGTATTCCTTCCTCGCGGGTGATCTTCTGACTCTCGTGCTTAACGACGAGGGAGAGATCATGTTCCACTGGGGAATGCGCGACTTCTCGAAGACGCCGGACAGGGACGAGCTGATAGGGTTCATAGCGTCGCTCCAGAACTGGCACAGGGTATATCCGGAAATTTTCCGCGACGCTTTGATGGTGAAGCCGCTCGGGCTTGACTGTGAGGAAACAGTGCTCGAAAAGAGATGGGGCGAGCCGGTCTATGAGTCAAAGGTGCTCACCACAGCGTGGAGGCATGGGGACAAGACCGTGCAGTTCATCGTCAACTGGACGCACGAGCCGCATACGGTTCACCTTGAAAAGAAGCATGGAATGACATTCACCCGTGGCGGAGAAAAACTGCCAACCGACGGGAAGATAACGCTCGGCGCGCTTGAGTCGGTCGCGGTCGAATTCTGAAAAAATAAATAGCATAAGGAGAACAGGCAAATGAAAAAAAGAGCGATTTCCATGATCATTCTGATGTCTATGCTGGCGGCGAGCGTATCCTGCGGCGGGACTTCCGGCGAGGTGAAGGACAGTTCAGACACCGATTCAGACGGCGTGACTTCTTATGAAGAGGTCACGACCGAGGATCCGAGATACGCGATAAAGGAGGATCTGCCGGAGGTCGATTACGGCGGATACGAATTCCGGATACTCGTCAGATGGCCGGATCTCTGGTGCGCGGATATGTACAGCGAGTCACTGACTGGTGAGGTCGTGAATGATGCCGTCTACAACCGCAACCGCAAGGTTTCCGAGCGCTTCGGCGTGAATTTCACACAGATAAAGTCGTCCGACAACGACGCGTATACCGACGGTACGAAAGCTATCCTCGCCGGTGAGGACGCGTATGACATGATCCTTCCGCACGGTCAGGGCGCGTTCCATACCTATGCTTACCCGGGACTGCTTCTTGATTACAACACTGATCTTCCGTATGTCGATCTCGACAAGCCGTGGTGGGATCAGGACGCGAGAAAGAGCTTTGAGCTGAACGGCAAACTCTTTGTCATGACCGGGGACATAAGCTATCTGTCTCTCGCGGAGACCGAATGTATGCTCTTCAACAAAAAGCTGTTCGACGACCTCGGTGAGGAATATCCGTATGAGCTCGTAAAGAGCGGAAAATGGACCTTTGATGAGTTCAAACGGCTCGCCGAGGCGGGGACTAAGGATCTGAACGGAGACGGAGAACAGAAGCCGGAGGACGATCAGTACGGGCTCTCGACGCAGATGTACTCCATGCCCTGCAACGTCATCACGACCACAGGTGGAAGAATTGTCGATAAGGACGAGAGCGGCGAACCTGCCGTCACGATTTACACGGAGCGCACTGAGAAGGCGATGAACGACTATTTCAGGCTCTTCTATTCGGACAACAGCTATCTTGAGGGAAGCCGCAGATATGACGGCACGAGCAAGGATTACGACGCGCGGAAAATCTTCTCGGACGGCAGGGGGCTGTTTTTCGACGGGCTTCTCACGGAAGTGAACGATATGCGCGATATGAACGACGATTACGGATTTCTCCCGGTTCCGAAATACGACGAGACCTGTGAGAAATATTATACCAAGGTTGACGCCGGAAACCATATGCCGTGCATACCGAAGACGACATCCGACCCCGAGCGCACATCGATCATACTTGAGGCTCTCGCGGCAGAGGGCTACAGAACTGTCATCCCGGCGTACTATGAGGTCGCTCTCCAGAGAAAGTACACGCGCGACACCGAGTCGGCGGATATGCTCGATATAATCAAGGACGGAAGAGTGTTCGACATAGGGTATTATTTCCTTGGCGGGAGCCTGTGCGTCGTCGGATACGATATGGCTGTCGCCGGCAAGGACAATTTCGCCTCGATATGTGCCTCAAAGGCTACGGGAGTGGGAAAACAGATCGAAAAAATAATGAAGACTTATGGTAAATAACCGGTAAATACGACAGAAGGACCGCGGCATACGCCGCGGTCCCGTGTTTTATTTATTCAGTTCATCCAGAAAATAAGCGTTGGTATAAGCTTTGTACCCATCCTTATCGGTCACGACAATCCGGAACCAGGTCTCATTCGCGCCGACATCGAAGGACGCTGCGTTTATCGTCTCCCCGAATGCCGCCTCGGCGAGGCGGCAGGCGCGCGAGCAGGTGATAAGGGCTATGTTCCTGACCGCCGAGGTCGTTATGTAGACTTTCCCGTCCTCGAAGTCGAGAGAGCGGATCTCGGGTCCGACGTGCTTCGACGTTCCGGTCGACGCGTAGAACTGCCCGTTTTCAAGGGCGCTTGTCAGCTCGCGGTATCCGAGCTTCGGCGCGTTTATCATGACATATCCGCCAAAGGAGTCGGAGCGCGGGTCGTTGTCGGGAATATGGTTGTGGTTGTCGTCGGTCGAGACACAGAATATGCGCTCGCCGCCGCGAAGGATGTCGTCATAGGCGTGTCCGTTGTCGTCGTCGTATCCTTCGACCTGACAGCCGTAGTTCGTTATCTCCATCGCGTTCATTCCCTTGTATCCGCTGTATTCCGGGTAACTCTCAAGCGACCACGTCGGATGGTTGTAGGTGACGAAGAAGCCGCCGTCCCGCCCGCGCTTTATCATTTCATTTATACCATCATGACTGTAGACTCTCTCGAAGTCCGGCGCGTTCTCGTCGAAGTGCACCTTGTCGCGATAGCCCGCGGAATTGCCCCAGAAATATTTCGTCCGGTGATAGCAGACGTCGAGGTCATTCTCCGGGTCGAGCGCGACGAAGCAGATGTGGCAGGTCTTTCCGGAGCCGCTCGGGTCATTCGCGTCGAGCTCATAGCCGTTCAGAGCGACGAACTTATCGTCTGTCAGGTCGTTGTGCGTGATGAACGCCTGATGGTCTGTGAACGCTACCGCGCTGTATCCATGCGATCGGTAGAATTCCTTGAGCTCCTCCGGTGTTTTCTTTCCGTCCGATACGGTCGAGTGGCAGTGAAGGTTCGCGCGGTAGTATCCCATCGAGGGGGTCAGGAGAGTTTTTTTCATGGCGTGGTTCCTTTCGATGTTTTTATTTTATTATGAATTTATCGCTTTCGTCGAGTTCAAGCATATCGATTATCCTCTCCGCGTTCTCCTTCTCTGCGTCGAGGTCGGCGGGGTGGTGCGCGTCGCTGGCGAAATAGAACTTGCAGCCCTGCTTCTTCGCGACGCGATAGGGGCGCAGGACGGTGTCGGGATCATATTTTATGTCGGAGTCCGCGGTCAGACGCTTTGAGTCGAAGTTCAGCTCGATTCCGACGCCCTTCTCGGCGGCTTTCGCGAACAGACGCTCCATCTCCGTGTCCGGGATGAGCGAGAGGACTTCCTCGAACTTTCCGGGCGACATCAGCTCGCAGGTCAGGTGCGCGATGCCGACCTTATGGAACGGAAGATCCATCCCGAGCACCGCGTCGAAACGGTCGACCCAGAGCTTAGCGCGCTCCGCCGAGCTCTCGTCGCCGCGGCAGGTGAAGCCGTTCATGTGAAGATGGGTCGTCGGGATGACGATGAAGTCGAAGAGATCATAGTGTTCCGGGGAGATTCCGAGTGTGCAGTTCCTGTCAAGCTCAGTCTCGCAGCCGAACAGGAATCTTGTCCCGTCCGCCTGCGGCAGCGGCAGAGCCTCTCTTATATGCGCGAGATTCTGCGGCGCGTACCAGCCGGACGCGCCCGGCACCGCGTCGTCCCAGAAGTGGTCGGTCAGGCAGAGCGTCTTCAGGTGGTTGGCGACCCCGTATGCGAGTATCCGCTCAGTACTCTCAGCCGGGTCTGACGAGCAGGATGAGAGGGTCGAGTGGATGTGAAGGTCATTGTCAAATACATAACGCATATGTTTCTTCCTTTCGTACAACCTGTACTGAATGTATTATACCACCGGAATCGGATTTTGTCAATAAAAACCGCCGAAAAAAATTCCGACGGTTCCGTTATTTTCATCTGTGTGGTTGTCCGCCGGGCATTACCGGCACTATGTCAGTCTTTTGTTCCGAAGACACGCCTCACGGCGTCGAGAAATCCGTATCCGAACCTCGCGTCAGGCTCGAGGTAGTTGCCCTCCGTCCACTCGTTCCATGTCGTGAGAGTCACCATGTTTCCGCGGAAGTCCGGACGCTCCGCGAATTCCTTCATGGCTCTGAGCCCGCGTTCAAACTCGGTGACAGATCGGTCGACCGTGACAACGCTCCACGGGTATCCGACGTTCTCATATATCTCGGACTGGAGCGTTCTTGGCGACGAGTCCCATCCGTTCGACATTGTCGGGCAGAAGGGAAGAGCCGACAGTGAATCCATCCTGTCCATGAATCCGACGGCGTCGTCGATGAATTTGCCGAAGCTCTCGCGCGGGAAATCCTTTCCGTCTGTCGGGGTGCTGTAGCAAACCGTTCCGTCAAAACCGAGCGCTTTCAGATACCCATCCGCCTTTTCACGGTCGCCGTTCCACGCTCCGGGGACGTTGTGCATCGGCGCCGCGAGATATAGCTCACCGAGCCCGGCGGCTCTCACTCTGTTTCTGAAGTCGTCGAGGACGCGCCGCGCGTTTTCGATACTGCCGAGCCCCTTGACGAGCTTTTCCGGCATCCATATCGCGAACCACAGCTTCCCGTCGACGCGGTAATAGTTCTCACGCGGGAAATAGTTATTCAGGAAATACTCCGAGCCGCGGATGAAGCCCTCTTCGCTGAGCTCGCCGCTCAGGAGCGGGTCGTTCGGCTTGCGTCTTGTAGCCGGGTGGGCGTAGATCGGGTCGTGGTTGCACCACATCAGGGCGAACTTGAAATCCTTGTTGTTCTTCGCCCCGAGAAATCCCTTTTCAAGCGCGTTCAGCCTGTAGCCTCCGTCCTCGAACCAGTATGTGTCGAAGATGAAGCCGTCGATCCCGTACTCCTTTGCCGTGCGGATCTTGAGCTCCATCACGTTCGGGTCTGATTCGTCGGCGTACCCCCATACCGGGAGCTTCGGCTGATCGTGTCCCTCGAAGCGGGGGCGCGCGCACTTTGTGACTTCCCATTCTGTCCAGCCTTTGCCGTGCCACTCGTCGTTGCGGCGGTCGGGGTGCCAGTTCGGGAAATACCATGCCATTACGTCATAATCGCGCATTTCTGAAATACCTCTCATATCCTTTTCACGGAAATCTGTTTCCGTGTTCTGCTGATATTATAGCACATTCAGGACGGTCACACAATGGCGGGCTCAAACAGAAATATGTCAGAATCAAACATTTTTGCGGCGTCTGACGGACGCGGGCGTCACGCCGGTCTCCGCCTTGAAGCGCTTTGAGAAGGACGCGCTGTCCGGGAAGCCGCATAACTCCGCCGTTTCCGCGACCGTCCTCCCCTCCTCGGAGAGGAGTGCGAGCGCGCGGGAGACGCGTATCTTCATGACATACGCGTGAAGCGGCATGCCGACGGCGTTTCTTACAAGCCGCCCTGTATGGTTCGGATGGTAGCCGAAAGCGGCTCCGAGCGACGCGTAGGTCATTTTCTCCGACGCGTGTGAATTGATGTACGCGATAAGCTCATCCGCGCGCCGGTCGTTTGCCGCGGGGCGGGACGCTTTCGCGACGAGGGTTGTGAGGAGTCCTTTTGACACGAGGTCGGAGTTCACGCGGCACATCATGTACTCGTCGACAAGGCTCCGCATGAGCGTCTCAGTGTCGAACGCGCCGGGACGGTAAAACACGCCGTTGTCGTCCGCCCCGTCAGTGAACGCCGGGTATGAGCGCACGCGCGAGGCGTCGAAGTTCTCCGCTCTGTCCGGAATCAGCAGGGCCTCCCCGCCGCCCGTGAAATCGAAATTCAGCATGATCAGATCGACACTCTCCGTGATGTCCTGAAACCCGTAGACCTGTCCCGCCTGCCATATAATCAGCGTTCCCGGCGCGAGACGGTAGGAACGGCTTCCCACAGACAGTGTTCCGCCGCCGGAAATAATGTATACCGCGCGTGCGTCGTAAGCCGCGATGCCGTTGTAGCTGTAGTCCGGCGTCACGTGTATTGTTCTGGCGTAGCGGAGAAACGGCGATATCTCGTTTTTGTCTATACTGCGCATGACCTGTCTCCTCCTGATATATTACGGATATATTTTACATCACCGCAAGCGATATGTCAAGATGATACCCCGAAATCGCAAAAAAAGACCGCCGGCGCGGCGGTCTATTTGAGACATCGGTTACTTGTCGAGTGAGCTTACAAGGTCCGAGATGTCCTTCTCGACGATGCTCTTTATCTTGTCGGTAGTGGACGAGAAATTGTCGGTCATCTTGAGATAGGACTCCATGTACTTGTAGTACGTGTCCTGCGGCCAGACGGAGAGTCCGAGGTCATATGTCAGCGAGCCGAAGATGATATCGAGCATTTCCGCGGAATCCTCGTCGCGCGCGTATTTTGTCTTGAGGACGATCTCCTTGTAGGTCGGGAGAAGGTTCTGCTGTGAGTCGCGGCATAGCGCGTCGAGAAGAATACCGACATTCTCGTGTCTGTCCTCGGGGAGAGTGACCGGGATTGTCGCTACGGTTCCGCCGGAGGTCAGAATATAATAATTCTCCTGATTTTCGTCATACTTCGGGTACGGGAGAATTCCGATATCGAAGTTCGCGTCGCGGAAGTTCGCGACGCCTTTCATGGATGTGCCGTTGAACGCGGTCTGTTTGTTCTTGAAGAATGTGATAGCTTCGTTGCTTCCGTCGTGGGCATTCGCTTTTGCAATGTTGTAGAAGATATTCGTTCCGTTGTGGATGTTGAATATCTTCTCAAAAACGTCGAACGCGTAGGTGTTTCCGGGGATCGCGAACTGCGGGACGCCCTCACTGTCGGTCGAGATATACTTGACACCGCATCCGGTCACGAGAGAGCCGAAATGGAGCTTGACCGCGCCTGTCGTCGCGTACTGGTCGTTTCCGTCCATTGTTCCGTCACCGTTCAGATCCTTCACGAAGTTCTTCGCGATGGAGGCGTAGCCGTCGAGCGTCCACTTGTTGTCACGAACCATGTCGTAGAGGCTCTCGTCGAGGTTCAGGTCGGAGACCATGTCCTTGTTGAAGAGCATGACGAACCCGCGGCACACCATCGAAAGGGTGAAATCACCGACGGCGGCGAACTGCTTTCCGCCGATCTGGAACACTTCGTTCGCGTTGTTGTCCCACCATGAACGGCTCGTGTCCGCGAACTCAAGCGTGTCCCATGAGTCGAGGTAGCCCTGGCAGTAGAGACTGCTCACCGCCTCGTCGTGAACCATAATGATGTCGTACAGGTCGTCGCCGGACATGATGTAGCCTGACATTGAATTGCCGGGGTTCTCGACGAGTTCCTCGGTTATCTGACAGTTGTATTTCGCCTCCACGCGGCGGTTTCTCGCGTAGACTGCATCGTTGAGCTTGTCGCCGTTCTCTTCCTCTACGTCGAGGGTCTTTATTGTCCAGGTCAGCCACGAGTCGTCATAGTTGCAGAAGCGGAGGTTGAAGCCGTCCATGTCCTTTTCCGGGAGCGGGTATTTGTCGTACTCGGTCGGCTCGGCGGTTGTGTCGCTGACTGTCGTGTCGGTTCCGCCGCTTTTCGTGGTTTCGTCGTTTCCGGTTTCTGTCGAGCCGCAGGATGCGCAGGATAAGAGCATCGCCGCAAGAACACAGATTGTGATCATTCTTTTTTTCATATTGATTGTTCTCCTTATAGAATTAATTAATGTCAATATGGTAAACGTGTCTCAGAGCGGTCTCTGTACGTCCGCTCAGGATAGACGCCTGTCTCAGAGCTTCGTCGGTGTCAAAATCACCGGGGGCAGAGCACTCGACGCAGTACGGCGCGCCGTTTTCCGGTTCGATCGTGCGTATCAGCGAAAATCCGGCGTCGGACATTCTTGTGCCTTTTTCATCCTTTACGAGAGTCAGGCGCAGAATGGCGGAATACGCTGTTCCGACCGGATCCTGCATCGAGGAAGGTATGCACAGAAGGTTGCCGATTGAGTACGCGCAAAGCACGCCGCCCTTCACGTCATAGCCGTGCAGTATGTGCGGATGGTGTCCGACTATGCAGTCCGCGCCATATTCGCGTATCTTTTCCGCGAGCATGAGCGTGTACGGATCGGGTGTCGGGTTGTACTGACCGCCGCTGTGCATGACGACCACCGTGAAATCCGACTCTGCCTTCGCGTCCGCGATGTCGTTTCTCAGCATATCGAGGTGAGGTTTTATGTATCTGTCATATTCGTCGCTCGGATGACGGTAGAGCCGGTCGGTCTCGCGCCCGATTGTCTCCATGCTCTCAAGCAGATGTATCGATCCGGGAAGCGTCTCCTGCGGCTGGAAAAGATTCACGGTTCCGGAGAGATCGTCCGACAGGAATCTGTGATGTGCGAAGGCGTTTGTGCCGTATGTGTAGTTCACGAAAGAGACGCGTATGCCGTTCACCTCTGAGACGTACCAGCGCTTTTCTCCCGGTCTGTTGAGACCGGTGTGCGGGAGCCCGATTCTGTCAAGGTTGTCGAGCGTGCGGAATATTCCCTCTTCGCCGCGGTCCATGCAGTGGTTGTTCGCGAGGCAGACGAGGTCGAAGCCGTCGCGCTTTATTTCTTCCGCGAACTCTGTCGGTGAGTTGAAGCAGTATCGTTCGTTTGTGAATCCGAGATCCTCACCGGCTATCGGTGTCTCGAGGTTGCCGACGAGGTAATCGCACTCATTCAGTGTGTCGGATATCCGCGCGAACATACGCGAGAAGTCTCTTCTGCCGTTCACCGTACACATTTCCGCGTATCCTGGCTGACACATTATGTCTCCGGTGAAGCCTATAATCGCGCGTGTCATATTGTTTTCTCCATTCATTTCCTGATAAGATATTTTCTGAACCCTTCAAGGAAGCATCTTCCGGTCGCGACCAGTTTTTCCTGTGACACGACGTTTCCGGGCTCGCCGAAATATGTCGTCTCGAGAGTGAACGCGAGCTCCACGCCGGGAATGTCACGGCAGAACGAGCCGCAGCTCGTGCGTTCTTTGCCGATATTCCACTCAACGCCGGGGTCAATGTCGTTTTTCGTGCTGTATTTCATCGCGTCCGGCGTTATGGATTCTTCGAAGCATCTGCCGAAAAGTCTCATGTCGTCTAGCTTTTTCTCTGAATTCCTGACGCAGAAGATCTTGTCGTTCCTGCCCGAGATGTGCCACGGGGAGTGAAGGTCGAAGACGGCGAGGACGTCGCCCTTTCCGGCGATCTCCTTTACAGCGCGGACTCCGTTATATATCGTGTCAAGATAATCCCGGTTGTGGTCGTGCGGTCGACGGTTCTTGCCCTGATCCCCGGCGACCACGCCGTCGGCGTCAATGAATGGGATTGCTGTTATGCGTGTGTCCGGAATCGGATTTTTCAGGTATTCGTCGATGATACCCTCCATGATGTAATCGCCGGTCGCCTCGCAGGCGTGATGGCGCGCCGTCAGGATGATATTGCGTTTTCCCTCACCGATCACGGCGTACGGTATCGGCGTGCCCTTGTTGTCGTCGCAGAGATGCTTTACTTTTATCCCGCGGAGCTCGGCGAACTTGTGGAAGCGCGACGGGTGATAGAGCATATCATGCGCGAAGAAGACGTCGTTCTCGTTTTCTCCGAATGTGTAGGTGAAGCTGTTCGCCGCGGTCGCGGTGTCTGACCAGTTCCAATGATACAGGTCATGGCTGACTGCCGCTCCGAAGTATCCGACATAGCCTGGTTCCATCACGAAGCTGACAGTCTTTCCCGCCGCCCCTTTAACCTCGAATGCCCAGTAGAACCAGTCTCCCTCAGTGTCCCTGAGATCCGGGCTGAACACGACAGTGTCATCCGCGACAGATCTGATTATGGCGTTCCCGCCGCAAAAATCCGTGTTTATCGTCATTGCGTTCCCTCCGATCGTCTATTGACAAAATGGCGTCTGTATTGTATAATGTATACAGAGTTCCGGTAAGATAATTATAACATATATATTCAGCGAAAACCTTGACTGTATTTTCAAATACCTATAAAATAATGCACATATGATTATTACAGCATAATATTACAGGAGATAACGAGTTGAGCAGCACACATGAACACATAAAAAACTATATTGACTATCTTGTGAGGGAGCATTCCCTGTTCGTGACGATACACAGCCGCGGCGACAGATATCCGCCGATATGTGTCAGATACGCTGATTTCAATATGCACGTGAACAAGTTCTGCCTGTATATCAAGACAGACAGCGAAATATGGAAAAAATGCGTCCTCAGTCAGCAGAAGGTATGTGACAGATGCTCCGAGGGCAGCTGGCTCGGGATGTGCCATGCCGGCGTTGTGGAGTATGTTTACCCGATCCTGACCGAAGGCAAACCGGCTGACTTTGTCAGTGTGTCCGGATACCGCCCCGCGGAGGACTCAGTGCTTTACCCGAAGGCTATGCACAAGCTGTCGAAACTCTGCCGCGAATTCGGACTTGACCCGGAGGATGTCCGGAAGGTCTATGAGGCCCATCTGACGACCGACATCCCGGATAAAAAGAAGGTTGACACACTGATCGAGCCGCTTTGCGACATGATACGCCTTGAGTATCTGGAGACACGGGAATCTTCAGACAGACGCGGCGGGAGACCCGGACGGGATGACCTCTATTACCATATCTGCAACTCAATCCGCAATATGCATGACCATAAGATCAGTCTTGAGGGGATATGCGCACAGACGCACTACAGCGCGTCATATATAAGCCACCTCTTCAAAAGCCGGAGCGGCATGACGATAAATCAATACGTGAACGCCCTCCGGATAGACGAGGCGCGCGCGATGCTCGATTCGACCGATATGTCGATACAGGATATAGGCCTGACGGTCGGGTTTTCTGACGCGAATTATTTCTCGAATGTTTTCCGCGCGTCGGTCGGCGTATCCCCAAGAGAGTACAGGAACCGGTTCAGAAAGAGCGATAACGGCAAAGATCCGGAATGACAGAATTTTTACATACGGTTTCTTGAAATTGACGCGAAACTGTTTTATAATAGATATGGATACACTGCGGATACACTGAATAGTTGCGGCTGCCGCGGGAAAACGCGTGGTTTGCGGGGGATTTCTCTCCGGAAACGACTGTTGTTCAGTGTCTCCATTATACCTGTGAAATAATCTGACGGAGGAACACCGAATGTACAGGATACTGACAGTAGACGACGAAGAGCGCATACGCGCGCTTATCCGGAAATACGCCGAGTTTGAGGGGCACGAAGTGACAGAGGCGGCTGACGGCATGGAAGCCGTTAAGCTCTGCCGCGAGAAGACCTTCGATATAATAATTATGGATATAATGATGCCGGAGCTTGACGGCTTCTCCGCCGTCCGCGAGATACGCAAGTTCTCGGAAACACCGATAATAATGCTGTCCGCCCGCGGCGAGGAATACGACAAGCTGAACGGCTTCGGTCTCGGAATTGACGACTATGTGGTCAAGCCCTTCTCCCCGAAGGAGCTGATGATGCGCATAGACGCCGTGATGAAACGCTCCCGCCCCGCCGCCGCGCCCACTGAGAACAAGCATGAGATCGTCGAGATAGAGGGACTCAAGGCGGATATAACAGCGCGGCTGGTTTACGTGGACGGGAAGCGTGTGGATATGTCGCCGAAAGAGTACGATCTGTTTTTCTATATGCTGAAGAACAAGGGGATCGCGCTGTCGCGTGAGAAGCTGATAACCGAGGTCTGGGGATATGATTTCTACGGCGACGACCGCACTCTTGACACCCATATAAAGCTGCTCAGGAAGAGTCTGGGTGAGTACGCGAGGCTGATCGTCACCCTAAGAGGGGTGGGCTACCGGTTTGAGACAAAATAAGCCCGCCGGCCGGGGGATGGCGGTCTGGGATTCCGAAAAGCTGGTGAAACAGCGCGAGAAGATAAGAAAGCGCGGCTCGCGTATCGGCATACGCTGGAAGGTGTTCTCTTACCTGATACTTTTTCTCGTGATACTTCTCGTGATACTCTGGTGCTTTCAGGTCGTGTTTTTCGGGAATATCTACAAGAGGATAAAGACCGGCGAGATCATGCGCGCGGCGGATATCATGACCTCGGCCTGCGACCTTGCCCCTGTGCAGCTCAGTATGCTGGCTGAGAGGATAGCGCAGGACTATGACGTCTGCATCCTTATGTACGAGGTGGACGGCGCGGCGTTCAGCCGTATGACGTCGAAGCATTACCGTTCGGACTGTGTGGTTCACAGGATGGATGAGCAGAATATCGCGTGGCTGTATTATTACGCGAAGCGCAGCGGCGGTGAAAAGATGACGGTGTTTCCGCTGAACGATCTCAGGTACAGCGAAAACAGTTCCGGGACGTATACTGGCAGAGTGGTGGTCGACAATTCCGGAGAGGGAATAATCTATACCCGTGTCGGAAGACCCGCGGGGCGGCAGACCGACATACTGCTGATACTGAACACGACGATATCCCCGGTGGGCTCGACCATAAAGACGCTCAGGACACAGCTTATAATCGTCAGTGTGATAATGACGGCGGCAGCGCTTCTGCTGTCCTTCCTGCTCGCGAGAAAGGTCTCAAGACCGATCATACGGATAAATTCCGGCGCCAGATTGCTGGCGGAGGGAAACTATGACGTGCGTTTCGGTGTCGGAGGATACCGCGAGATCGCCGAGCTGTCAGACACGCTGTCTGTCGCGGCGGAGGAGCTGTCAAAGACCGGAGCGCTCCAGAGGGAGCTTATCGCGAACATTTCGCACGATCTGCGCACGCCGCTGACCATGATCGGCGGCTACGCCGAGATGATGCGGGATATACCCGGCGAGAACACTCCGGAGAATATGCAGATAATCATCGACGAGACCAAGAGACTGACGTCTCTGGTCAATGATCTTCTTGATATATCGAAGCTGCAGTCCGGCACACAGACTCTCACTCTTTCGGATTTCAATCTGACAGAGACGATACGCGAGGTCATCGGGCGTTTTTCGAAGCTGACGGAGCAGGACGGGTGGACTATAGATTTCACGGCGTCCGAAGAGGTGATCGTCAACGCGGACCGCACGCGGATATTACAGGTCGTCTACAATTTCATCAACAACGCGATAACGCATTCGGGAGGGGACAAGCTCGTCGAGGTACGCCAGATCGTCAGCGAGCGCGACGGAAAAAAAGTAGTCCGCATCGAGGTGACCGACCACGGAGAGGGCATACCGGAGGAGAACCTGAAATACATCTGGGACCGCTACTACAAGGTTGACAAAACGCATCGCCGTGCCGTGACCGGCTCCGGACTCGGTCTGTCGATCGTCAAGAGCATACTCGAGATGCACCACGCGAGATACGGCGTCGAGTCGGAGGTCGGTAAGGGCTCCACCTTCTGGTTCGAGCTGTGAGGAGCGGCTACTTGAAAAAACAGTAAAAGTCCATGTAGAAAACAGTATTTTTCGGCGAAAACTCTTGACAAAAGCATCACTGTACTGTATCATTTATACAGCGGGATATATATCCCGGAATATAATGTATAATGACTGAAAAGGAAACAAGATTATGAAACCACTGAGATACCGCGAGGTTCATCTCGACTTTCACACTTCCGAGGCGGTCCCGTCCGTCGGGGACAAGTTCGACAAGGCGCAGTTCCAGGCTGCTCTCAAAGCCGGTCACGTCGACTCGATTACCGTTTTCTCGAAGTGCCACCACGGCTGGGCGTATCATCCGTCGACGGCGAACGAGATGCACCCGAAGCTGAAGTTCGACCTTCTCGGCGCACAGCTTGAGGCTTGCCGTGAGATCGGCGTCAACGCGCCGGTGTATCTCTCCGCCGGACACGACGAGAAGTACGCGCGCCGCCATCCGGAGGACATCGTGAAGTGGCATCCCGGAGACGGAGCCGATTTTCTGAACGCCGCGTATTATCATCTGATCTGCTACAACACGCCGTATCTCGATTACCTGATGGCTCAGGTCGAGGAGGTCATGCAGAAGTACAATCCGAGCGGAATATTCCTCGATATCTCGGCTCCACGCGCCTGCGTGTGCAACCGCTGCATTGAGTCGATGAGAAAGCTCGGTCTCGACCCGAGAAACCCGGAGGACGTGAAGAAGCACGGCGACATGGTCTACGCCGAGTACTGCCGCCGCACCGAGGAGGTTGTGCACAAGTACAACCCGGAGGCGACGATCTTCCATAACGCCGGAAATATCACGCGCGGCCGCCGTGACCACGCGCATTTCGACACGCATCTTGAGCTTGAGAGCCTTCCGACCGGCGGATGGGGATATGACCACTTCCCGATGTCCGCGGCTTACTGCCGTACGCTCGGCATGGAGTTCCTCGGCATGACCGGAAAGTTCCACACGACGTGGGGAGAGTTCGGCGGGTTCAAGCATCCGAACGCGCTCAGATACGAGGCGGCGCTGTCGATAGCCGAGGGCGCGAAGTGCTCGATCGGCGACCAGCTCCACCCGACCGGCGAGATGAATATGTCGACCTATGAACTGATAGGCAAGGCGTACGCGGAGGTCGAGGCGAAGGAGCCGTATGTCCGCGGGGCGGAGCATATCGCCGACATCGCGATACTCAGCGCCGAGGCGTTCTCGAACAGCCCGGACCGCAATTGCCCGTATGACGTCGGCGCGTCGAGGATTCTCCTCGAGGGCAAGCATCTCTTTAACCTCGTCGACCGCGAGGAGGACTTCTCGAAATACAAGCTCCTTATCCTCCCGGATATCATCCGCGTCGACGACGAGCTGAAGTCGCGCCTCGAGAGATACCTCGAGGACGGCGGAAAGATTCTCTGCTCCGGCGAGTCGGGGCTGAAGACCGCCTCGGACGAGTTCGCTCTCGATCTCGGCGCCGTCTGCGAGGGAAAGAACGAGTTCATGCCGAACTATATGATACCGGAATACGAGGCTGTCAACGGCAGAACCGCGTATGTCATGTACAAGCAGGCGATGAACATAAAGCCGACGACCGGAAGCGTTGAGGCGACCCTTGAGGAGACCTACTTCAACCGCACCCCCGACCACTTCTGCTCGCACCAGCACACGCCGAACAACCCCGGCGCGGACAGAGCCGGAGCGGTTCTGACAAAGAACACCGGATACATCGCGTGGAACGTCTTCCACGACTACGCGGACAAGGGCTCGTATCACCTTAAGGAGCTTGTTCTCCACATGATAGACAATCTTCTCGGCGACGACCGTTCGGTGAAGGTGAATCTCCCCGACCGCGGCATCGTCACTTTCACGAAGCAGGAGGACGAGTCGAGATATATCGCGCACCTTCTTTTCGCGCACACGTCCAAGAGGGGCGCGAACATCGAGGTCATCGAGGATATCATCCCGCTCTGTGAGATAAAGCTCGACGCGAGACTCCCGAAGGCGCCGAAGCGCGTTTATAAGGCTGAGTGCGAGGACGGAAAGATCGTGACGACCGACCTTGACTATAAGTTTGAGAACGGCGTCGCGTCGGTCGACGTCGGAAAGGTAACAATGCACGCGATGGTCGTGTTCGATATCTGAAGCTGAGGTGAGCGTATGAATCTCATACCCGACAGAATACCCGAAACCGGGGATTACTACTGCACATGGGCGACGCAGGCGCGCATCAGACCTATGGAGATGGGCGACGACGCGAAGGACGTCCGTGAGAATATGAACGAGGATGTGCTTTTCGGAGAGAGGGGTATTCTTTCAGAGTATATGAAAGAGATCCGCCCCGATCTCATCGCGCTTCTCGACGACGGCTGGGACGTTCCGCCGGGGACGAGAAACCCTGAGAATACCGGGCGCTTCGGCTCGCTCGAGCCCGACCCCGCGAGGTTTCCGTCCTTCACCGGAACCCCGGAGGAGCGGCTCGGAAAGATATGCCGGAAGATAAGCTCGCTAGGATGGAGGGGCACGGGCGTATGGGTCGCGTGCCAGATGCCGTTCGCCGACGGTCAGCCGCCGGAAACTCCGGACAAAGCCAGAGAATACTGGGAGGACCGCGCCGCGATGTGCTCGCGCGCCGGGATATCCTACTGGAAGGTCGACTGGGGAAGAATGTCGGAAAACGCGGATTACCGCGTGATGCTGACAGAGAGCGTGCGGAAGCGCGCGCCCGGTATGATGATCGAGCACTACCCGCGCGGAATGTACCCGCCGTTCGGAAAGTATGTCTGCGGCGAGGACAGAATGATAGATGACGAGATCATGTATAACCGAAGGATACTTGAAAACTCGGACTTTCTCCGGACATACGACGTTCTCGGCGAGTTTTCGACGGCGATAACAATGAATCGGGTCGGACTTCTCGCGGGGAGTGGGCTTTGCGCGTCGGACAGGTGCCGCGGGATACTCAACGTCGAGGACAGCGTGTATCTCGGCGCCGCGCTCGGCTGTTCGGTCGGCGTCATGCGGCATCAGCGCTTCGAAAAGGGGCGCGGGAGGGAGAGCACCGCGAGATACGCCGAGGTTGTCCGCGCCGTCAGATGGCACCGCATCGCTCCGCCGTTCGCGTTCAGATCGGACGAGGTGCGTGTGTCGGACAGACTTCTGACCGACAGCTACGCCTACCCGCCCCGCGAGCCGGACGTCTGGCCGTTTGTCGCCGGGAAAACGATGTCGTTCAGGGCTCCGGAGGCGATCTCGAGGCGCTGTGAGCTGCCGCGCGCGGAGGGGGACGCGATACCGTTCCTCGCCGCGTCGAAAAATCCGCTGACCGGCGCGTATTCGATAGCGGCTCTTGACCGTACGACCGGCGGCAAGAAGCTTGAATACCTCCCGGCGAAGGTCTCGGCGTATGCAGGCGAGCCGTGCGACATCGGAGTTTTCGGAAGGTATGAGACGCTGACGCTGGAGTTCGACCGGGACATATCCGGAAAACGCGTTCTCATGCAGGACATTTTCTCCGACAGCGCCGAGGACGTCACCGCGGGCGTTCGGCGTGTCTCCGGGCGGCTCGTCATACCCGGAGAGCTTATTGACAGGATCTGCGACAGGCACGACCCGGGCGACACGTCCGCCCCGGGTATTGCCATAAAACTCGCTGACTGAATTATTTTTTGAAAGGAAATTTCAATGTACGAACTTAAAGCAACCGCCGGCTTCGACGCCGCGCTGACCGAGGAGAATACCGCTCCCGGCATAGTCACCCTTAAGCTCACGGCAAAGTCTGAGACCGCGAAGAAGCTCGAGATCAGAGTGAAGTGGTACACCGAGGACATCGGCGTCAACGCCGTGTGGAGCCCGCTCTCCTGCAGAAACAAGACCGTGCGTCCTGACTGGGGCGGATATTACGACTCGTACGCCATGCGTTCCTGCCCGGTGCTGTCGAACGTCGCGTATGATGACACGAACCGCATGACCATCGCCTGTTCCGACGCGAAGCACGTCGTGGCAATCCGCTCCGGCGTCGTCGAGGAAAACGCTAAACTTGTGAACGAGGTCATGATCAATGTCAACTGCGCGATCTCCGATTATACGGCGGAGATACGCGTCGATACCCGCGAGATCCCGTTCTACAGGTGTGTCGAGGACGTTTCGAAGTGGTGGGAGACATTTGACGGCTATACTCCCGCCGTCGTTCCGGATGCCGCGCGTGAGCCGCTTTATTCCGCCTGGTACAGCTTCCATCAGCAGATTGACGTTCCGCGCATCGTCGACGAGTGCAGATTTTTCGCCGATCTCGGGTGCAGGTCGATCATTGTCGACGACGGCTGGCAGACCGACAACAACGCCCGCGGCTACGCGTACTGCGGCGACTGGGAGGTTACTCCGGTCAAGATCCCGGACATGAGGGCGTTCGTCGACGCCGTCCATGAGACCGGGCTCAAGTTCATACTCTGGTACTCGGTCCCGTTTGTCGGCGAGCATTCGAAGGCTTATGAGCGCTTCAAGGACAAGATGCTCGGCGGCTGCGGCATGGACAAGACATATACGCTCGACCCGCGCTACCCGGACGTCCGCGAATATCTCATCGACATATACAGACGCGCGAAGCTCGACTGGGGTCTTGACGGCTTCAAGCTCGACTTCATCGACAGCTTCTATCAGAAGGATGAGATCAGGGAGGGCATGGATTACGTCTCGGTCTACGACGCCGTCGACAGACTGATGAAGGACGTCCTCGCGGAGCTCAGAAAGATCGATCCCGAGATACTGATCGAGTTCAGACAGGGATATATCGGTCCTCTCATGCGCACGTTCGGAAATATGCTGAGGGTCGCGGACTGCCCGAACGACTCGCTGTCGAACCGCGTCGGCTCGCTCTCGCTCAGAATGACGAGCGGCGGGACTGCCGTTCATTCGGATATGGTCATGTGGAACTACTCGGAGCCGGTCGAGCTCGCGGCGTTCCAGCTCACGAATATCCTCTTTGCCGTGCCGCAGGTCTCGGTGCTGCACGACAGGATGCCGGCCGACCACGCGAAGATGGTGAAAAGCTATCTCGCGTTCTGGACCGCGAACAGGAACGTCCTGCTCGACGGCGAGATGTTCTACAAGGGCTACGCCGCGGATTACAACTATGTCTCGTCGAAGCTCGGAAATACTCAGGTCGGCGCCGTGTATTCCGGCAGGATCGCGTACATAAATGAGCTGACCGACAAAATTTCCGTCGTGAACGCGTCGATGGACAAGGATATCATATTCGATCTCGGCGGAAAGAGCGCCAGGTATGACTACACGGTTCTTGACTGCATGGGCGGGAAGGTCTCCGAGGGACGCCTCGCCGCTGACTTCACGCGTATAGCGGTGCCTGTCAACGGGCGCGTCGAGCTTGTCAGAGCCTGAGCGCATATATAACGCCATTTTATGACTTCAATACCGGGTATAAATTTTAATTATATCCGGTATTTCATCATTGTATAGAGAAAATCGCCTTTGGGGTTTGACAAAATCTTTTTTTGTGGTATAATATATACAGGAAACACTGATTCAAGGTTGTTTTCGCAGGACAGCAAAAATACAGAGCCGGAAGGCTGAAAGGAATTCTGAAAATGCTTACTTCGATCGTCGGTATAAACTGGGGAGACGAGGGCAAGGGCCGCATGGTCGACCTTCTCTCCGAGGAACAGGATATAGTCTGCCGTTATCAGGGCGGCAACAACGCGGGTCACACCGTCATAAATTCGAGAGGAAAGTTCATCCTCAACCTTCTCCCGTCCGGCATACTCCGCCCGGAGATTGTCAATATCATGGGCAACGGCATGGTCGTCGACCTGAAGCACCTCTATCACGAGGTCGGACGCCTTGTCAAGGCGGGCGTCGTCATCACGCCGGATAACCTCAAGATAAGCGACCGCGCGTGCATCACTCTCCCGTACAGCGTCATTCTCGACCGCCTCGAGGAGTGGAGACTCGCCGACAAGGCTTACGGCTCGACCGGCCGCGGCATCGCTCCTTCATACGGCGACAAGTACATGAAGAAGTCGGTCAGAATGGGCGATATCTTCTATCCGGACGCTATGCACGAGAACCTGAAGGGGCTTGTCGAGTACAAGAACCTCATGATCAGAAGCGTTTACGGCGAGCTCCTGAAGGACGAGGAGAAGGCGCGCTTCAAGCTCGGAAAGGACTCCGGCGACGAGTCGTACTATGATCAGTTCTTCAAGAACGGAGAGCTTTCCTATGACGCTATCGCGGCTTGGGTCGACAAGTACGCGGGATACTTCAAGGATTATATCGTCGACACCGGCGTTTACCTGACCGACGCTCTGGCGCACGGCAAGCGCGTCATGTTCGAGGCTCAGCTCGGAGCGCTCCGCGATATTGATTTCGGTATCTATCCGTATACCTCGTCGTCCTCGACGATCGCTTCCTACGCTCCTATCGGCGCGGGCATCCCGGGTGTCAGACTTGACAGAACCGTTGGTATCATGAAGGCTTATTCCTCCTGCGTCGGCGCGGGACCGTTCACCGTTGAGATGTTCGGCAAGGAAGCGGACGACCTCAGAGGCGCGGGCGGAGAGTTCGGAGCCGCTACCGGAAGACCGAGAAGAGTCGGCGCGTTCGACGTCGTCGCCTCGAAGTACGGCTGCCGCGTTCAGGGCGCGGACGAGATCGCGTTCACGAAGCTCGATATCCTCTCCTACATGGAGAAGATCCCGGTCTGCGTCGCGTATGACATCGACGGCAAGCGCACGACCGATTTCCCGGTCGGCGAGGCGCTGAACCGCGCAAAGCCGGTATTCGAGTATCTCGACGGCTGGCAGTGCGATATCTCCGGCTGCCGCAAGGTCTCGGATCTGCCGAAGAACGCCCTCGATTACATCCGCTACTGCGAGAAGGCGGTCGGGTGCAACATCAGATACGTATCGGTCGGCGCTGAGAGAGAAGCTTACGTCGATATGGCTGAGAGCAAGTAAATAGTCTGAAAATAAATTTTCAGACCAAACAGTTTTGAGGCTTTCACGACATGGGGTCGTGAATTTTGAAAGACGGACAAGCCGTCTTTCAAAACCGCCTCAAAACTGTAAGCTTGTACGAAAGGTATGGTCATAAAAATGAAAACGGAGAAGGTCGCGAGGTCTTCTCCGCTTTTTTTAATAATAAGGATATGTCAATAGCTTATGCTCTTGACATATCCTTAATTTTGTGGTATAATTCAGATAATCACTCGTACCATGCGTCGACGATCTTCTGGTAAGCCGCGAGAGCCTTCGGACCGCGCGAGTTTATATAGGACGCGAGGTCGGTCGACTTCTTCTCGGTGAGGTTCCAGAGGGTGAACGGGATATCGCTGTTCGAGGAGTGGTAGACCACCGCGAACTCGACTCTGATGCCGTCGAGCAGGGTCTCATACATTTCGACAGAATCCTCGTCGCGGAGGAGCTTGTTCTCCATGACAGTCTCATAGATAGCCGGTCTGACGCTGTTGTAGCTCTCGATAGCGAGCGCCTCGGTGATCAGTCCGGTGAAATCCGGGTCGGCGACAGTGAGCGGTATGCCGAGCATTCCGGTTCCGCCGCTGACGCTCGTGTAATAGTGCTCCTGGTTCTCGTCATACTTCGGGAACGGAAGCATACCGTAGTCGTCCTTCATATCGCGGAAGTAGAGCAGCGCGTCGGACAGGAATCCTGCGTAGAACAGGCTCTGACCGTTCGCGAACATCTTCGCGATTGCCGCTTCCTTGGCGACCGGCTTTACATAGCTGCGGTTGCCTTCATAGCAGAGCTTGTTGACCTTCTCGACGATGTCCTGCATCTTTTCGGTGTAGATCTCGATCTTGACCTCTCCGTCCTTTGAGACGCTGACCATGTCCTGATCGCAGGAGTAGGTGAAGATTCCGACGCTTCCGAAGGACGCCATGAAGCCGTAGTTGTCGTTCTCGTCATACTTCGAGTCGCCGTTGATGTCCTGAGTCGCGTTTTCGGTCACCTCGAGGAGCTTGTCTATAGTCCACTTGCCCTTCCGCACGAGGTCGTACATGCTTTCCGTCAGGTATTTCTCCGCGAGTCTGTGGTTGTAGAACATACAGTGGGTGAAGAGCATTCCGGTGTAGGGGATGTAGTTCAGCTGGAGGTAGCACTGACCGTTGACTGTGAGCTGTTCGGTCGCGCGCTGGTTCCACCACTCGGCGGTGAGGTCTATGTCCTTGAAGTCATAGAAGTTCGCGAGAACACCGGAAGTCGCGAGCGTGGAGCCGCCGCTCATTGACGGCCAGACGAGGTCGTACGGGCAGTCGCCGGCGAGAACCGAGGACTTCACGAGAGAGACTATCTCTCCGCCCGGCTTCGTCTCGGCTGTGATCTTGACATTGTAAATGTCCTCTATCTTGCGGTTACGGTTGTAGACGGTGTCGTTCACGATATCTCCGTTGACCTCGGTCGCATTCAGCTCGTTCGGCGCGAGGGCGGACATTGACGAGTCGCTGACGCCGAGCATCGTGTAGGCGCGGCCGCCGAAATCCTCTTTTCTGAGGGATGAGAGCGGATCCGGAGCTGCTGTTTCCTCGGTCGTCGTGCCTGAATCTGTCGCGGCGGAGGGCGTCGTTTCGTTTCCGCCGGAGGATGTCCCGCCGCAGGAGACGGTCGCGAGCAGGATCGCGGCGAGAAGCGCGGAGAGGATCTTCTTGTTTGTCATGATGGTGTTCCTTTCTTGGTTTACTGTTAGCATACTATCGCGGCAGAGGGATATTTAATTTCAACAGCGCTTCAATAAGGTAAAGTCATAAAATGCCAAAAGCTTTGCCTCTGTCTGACGATATTGTATGTATTGTATATATTATAGCATATTATTCGCATATCCGTCAAGACCTCTGTATAAGCAAACAGGGGCGAGAAATCAACATTTCGGGAGGGTTATCCGATGTATATAAACGATATGGGCGAAAAGATCGTATACGACAACTGGGGATTCTCGCCGTCGAGCGAGTTCTTCGATCTGGCGCAATTCGGAATAACTAATCCGAACCCACGGTATTACATCAGCTATTATCCGATAATCGGAACGAGACGCTGCTACTACGTTTTCGAATACGTGATCTCCGGCGCCGGGTACATCGAGATGAACGGCGAAAAGATACGTGTCGAAGCCGGGGATTTCTATTTCTACCATAAGAACGCGAAGCTGACATATTATTCCGACCCGGACGACCCGTACAAAAAAGTCTGGGTCAACGTCCGAGGAACGCTTATCGACAGCCTTGTGGATTCATTCGGACTCGGGATGTTCATTCACAAAAAAATGAACTGCGAGGACATCTTCCGAGAGCTCCACAGCCTTCTCGAACCAGCCGGAAACTCTCCGGAGCCCGAAACCATGCGCCGTGCCGCGAGGATAATCTACCGCCTGATCGACATGGCGGCGAACGAAAAGCAGCTCTTCGGAACGACGACGCGCGCGTCCTCCGCTGAGAGAATACGCGGTTTTCTCGACGCTCACCTTATGCGCGGCGTGACACTTCGCGAGGTCGCGGCGGCGAACTATATCAGCGAGATGCACGCGATCCGCGTATTCAGCGAGGAGTACGGCATGACGCCGATGAAGTATCACCGCGAGAGAAGGCTCGCCGAGGCGAAGGAGTTTTTAGCGTCCGGCAGTATGACGATAAAGGAGGTCTCCGACGCGTTCGGCTATTCGGACAGGCGGCATTTCACGAGCGTTTTCAGGCGCGAGTACGGGATGACCCCGGCGGAATACCTGCGCTCGCTCGGGAGGGACAAGTGAGAAGCCCGTTAATATCAACAATTTTTGCGTGAAAAAATCTACACCCGTGCCGTGAGTTATGACTTGACCCGGCCATATTATTGTGGTAAAATATATACGGATACTTTTCTTCCCTGAAAGGAATATGATATGAACAAATTATACGCATTCGTAAAGGAACATATACTGTCAGACCTCGGAGTCGGCGTGAACCTAGTCCGCGGCAGGAGCGGAAAGCTCACCGAGTTCACCGAGACCGAGGAGGACGGACGCATAATCTGCGCCTACACGCCCGCGGCGGGTCTCGAATCGCTCACAATAACCGCGAAGATCGGAGAGACCGGAATCGTACTTTCGATCGACGCCCGCATAAACGCCGGAAACGGGTATGCCTGCGGCTTCGCGCCGGAGAACGCCGTAGTCATGGATCTCGGCGACCTCACGCCGGACGCAATGCTCGGCAGCCGTCACGACGGTCCTTGGTGGATGTACCCGACGTTTGTGAAGGATTTCTCCGCTCTCTCTCCGCGCACTCAGTCGCTGCTTATAAAATCGGGTGCTCTGCACTATCATCTGCTCCCGCTGACCGGCGACAACTTCCGCTGCGAGTTCGGCGAGGGAAAGCTCACGCTGACCTCCGACACGAGCGGAATTTGCAGACTGACAGGCGACTTCCTCGCGATTGCCGCGTCGACCGAGCCTTACAGCGCCGTTGACGACAACTTCGCGAACGCGCGCGAGTGCGGCGCTATCCGCGTGCCGCTCAGACACGAGAGACATATGCCCGAGTTCTTCGACGGTTTCGGCTGGTGCACGTGGGACGCGTTCTACGCCGACGTCACGAGCGCGAAGATCTACGAAAAGCTCGACGAGTTCAAGAAAAAGAACATTCCGGTGAAGTGGGTCATAATCGACGACGGCTGGATGACCACGAGAAACAGCATGCTCGCAGGCTTCGACGTCAACCTGACGAAGTTCCCGGAGGGACTGAAAGCTACCATCTCGAAGATGAAGAACGTCTATGGCGTCGAGAAGGTCGGCGTCTGGCACGCGTTCAACGGCTACTGGAACGGCGTCGACCCGGAGAGTCAGCTCTACAGCGTGCAGAAGGAGAATCTGTTCATAACCCCGTCCGGAAAGGCGCTCCAGTCGCTTGACGAGGACAAGGCGTTCAGGTTCTGGGACACCTGGCACTCCTTCCTCGCGGACTGCGGAGTCGATTTCCTCAAGGTCGACAATCAGTCGTCGAACTCCGGACACATCCTCGGAGCGATCGCGACCGCCGAGGGCTGCCGCATAGCTCACCGCGCGCTCGAGCGCTCGATCGAGAAGAATTTCGGCGGCGCGGTCATCAACTGCATGGGCATGGACATGGAGAACGTCCTCGCGAGACCCGGTTCCGCCGTGTCGAGAAACAGCGACGACTTCTTCCCGAAGCGCGAGCGCGGATTCATAAAGCACCTGACCCAGAACGTCTACAACGCGGTCTGGCACGGAAAGATATATTACTGCGACTTCGATATGTGGTGGTCCGACCACGAGTCGGCGTACCAGAGCGGCGTTCTGCGCGCAATTTCCGGCTCGCCGGTTTATGTCAGCGACGCCATCGGAAAGTCGAAGCGCGAGACAATTATGCCGGTCATCGAGAGCGACGGAAGAGTCATGCTCTGCGAAAGGGCGGCGAGACCGACGACCGACTGCCTCTACACCGACTGCTCCGCCGAGAACAAGCTCCTCAAGATCTGGAACCGCAGCGGCGCGAACTTCGCCCTCGCGGCGTTCAACGTCTCTGACGGGGACGTCACCGACAAGGTCGATTTCGGCTGTATTCCGGGGCTTTCCGATAAGGCAGGTTATGTCGCGTACGAGTATTTCACGAAGACGTTCATCCGCGTCAGCTGCTATGAGGACATCGACGTCACGCTGCCGCGCGACGGGGTCGCCGTGTGGTCGATCTATCCGATACTCCGCGACGGGGACGATGAGGAGGAGTACATCCTGCTCGGGGACACCGAGAAGTATGTGCCGATCGCTTCCGAGTACAAGGTGAAGAAGCTCGTTTCCGAGCTCCCGCTCTGATGATCGGTTAAACGAATATTGGCTGTCACGCTGGCGCGCGGCAGCCTTTTTAACGCTTTAACATGATGGCGTTCTGACGAAAGGAATTGTCAGGACATCCTTTTTTCTGTACAGACGCGGAACAGTCTGTGAATTTTTCCTCCGGCGCTTGACAGAGACCGGGACTTGTGCTATAATATTTGCGTTAGCAGATGCTAACTCAATATATGATAAATCCCGGAGGGAAAATGAAAGGGATAAAGAAGATAATACTTATCGTTATCGGCTCGATAGGGTTGGCGCTCGGAGCTGTCGGCGCGGTGCTGCCGCTGATACCGACCGTGCCGTTCCTGCTGCTCGCGGCGTACTGCTTTGCACGAAGCTCGGAGAGGCTGAACAGGTGGTTCACCGGCACGAAGCTTTATAAGGACAATCTCGAGAGTTACGTCAGAGGCGAGGGAATGACCGTGCGGACAAAGGCGAAGATCATGATAACCGTGACGATCCTGATGGCGGTCGGCTTCGCGATGATGAGCCGGGTTCCTGTCGGGAGGATAATACTCGCCGTCGTCTGGGCGGCGCACTGCGTGTACTTCGTCTTTTTTGTCAGGACGAAGGACGCGGCGGAGAACTGATCACAACGGAGTTATATAAATGAAAAAAGCAATCCTGTCGGTGAGCTACGGCTCTTCCGACAAATCACAGATCGAAAACACCATAGACCGGGTCGAGAACGAATACAGGCGCGCTTTCCCGGAGACGGAGATACGCAGGGCGTTCACGTCGAGGCGGGTCATAGAGGCTCTGCGGAGCGCCGGGACGCCGGTCGATACCGTTCCCGAGGCGCTCGACAGGCTCTGCCGCGACGGTTTCGACCACGTGTACATACAGCCGACTCACATAATAAGCGGCGGCGAGTACGACAGCATACGCGACTGCGCGGCGGCGAGAGATGACAGGTTCAGAGTGATACGCGTCGGAGGACCGCTTCTTGACGGTGAGAGCGACAACGAGTTCGTCTGCCGCTTCTTCGCGTCGAGGTACGGCTCCGCCGGTCAGGCGATAGTTCTCGTGGGGCACGGGTCGGACCATACGGACAACAAAAAGTACGGCGAGCTTCAGGAGACGGCGAAAAGGCTCGGTTTTGACGAGATATTCGTGATGACGCTTGAGGCGTCGCCGTCGCTTGACGATATTCTGCCGGAGATACGTGCCGCGGGATTCGGAAAGGTTCGTTTGATACCGCTACTGTTCGGCGCCGCCGGTCACGCTAAACGTGATATCGCCGGGGACGAACCAGAGAGCGTCGCGTCGAGGTTCCGCGCGGCGGGATTCGAGGTTGAAAGCGTCGTCAAGGGGCTCGGGGAATACCCGGAGTTCGCAGCACTCTACGCCGCGCACCTGAGACGCGCGGCAAAATAAGAAAAAAAGAGGAAAAGAAATGGAAAAGATCGTAATAATATTCTCGACAATAACCGGAAACGGTTACAAGCTCGCCGCTGCCGCCGCGGACGTCATTCCGGATCACGCCGGACCTTACAACATAAGATACGTGAACGACGAGGTCATCGATACCTTCGACACATTCGTCCTCACCTACTGGTGCGACAAGGGGAGCGCCGACCCGGACACGATAGAGCTTATCGGAAAGCTCCGCGGCAAGAAGCTGATCGTGATAGGCTCGCTCGGCGTCGCGCCGGACACTAAGCACGGACAGGACGTTTTCGCCAGAGTCTCGGCTCTCGCGTCAAAGGACAATATCCTCCTCGGGCACTTCCTGTGCCAGGGCGCGATCGACCTTGCCCGAACCGGAAAGAAGCTCAGTGAAGAGAAGATAACGCCGGAGCACTTCGAGAGACAGAAGCTCTCACAGGGACACCCGGACGAAAAGGACCTCGCCGCCTGCCGCGAAGCGGTGAAGGAATTTCTCGCGAAGAGATGACGAACGCGAAGAAATATGTGCGCGGCGTGATCGTGATCGCGGTTCTGCTCGCGCTGAGCCTTGCCGCCGTCATCGTGTGCGTCGGGATCGGAACAATAGAGTTCTCACCGCGTGAGGTCGTGCGGGCGATCTTCGTTGAAGATGATTCAACGGCGCGGCTTATCGTCTGGAATCTCAGATTTCCGCGGATACTGACCGGCGGGCTTGTCGGAATCTGTCTCGCTCTCGCGGGATGTATTCTTCAGGGGGTCATGCGCAATAACCTTGCCTCACCGTCTACCATCGGCGTCACCGGCGGAGCGAGCTTTGTCGGGTATCTGACGCTCGTGGTCTTTCCGTCATACTCGTACCTTCTCCCGATCGGGGCGATGGCGGGCGCGTTCGTGACGACGATGCTCATTTACGCGCTCGCGTACCAGAAGGGCGTCAGTCCTGTGCGGATGATACTCTCGGGCATGGCGGTCTCGGCGCTGTTCGGCGCGTTCAACGACATAATAAAGACGCTGTTCGCGGAGTCGCTCGGAAACGCGTCCGGGTTCCTCGTCGGCGGGCTCAACGGGTGCGGGTGGAAGAGCTTTTATATGATACTTCCGTACGCTCTCGCGGGAATGGCGATCTGCCTGTTCCTGCCGTCGAAGATGAACATTCTCATGCTCGGGGACGAGACGGCGAACTCGCTCGGGCTGCGGACTGAGCTTTTCAGATTTATTCTCATCGCGGTATCGTCGCTGCTCTCCGGAGCGGCTATCGCGGCGGTCGGAATGCTCAGCTTTGTCGGGCTTATCGTGCCGCATATCGCGAGACTGCTCGTCGGGTCGGATCACAGGTTTCTCTTTCCGGCGTCGACGTTGCTCGGGTTCTCGCTGATTGTCATATGCGACACGGTCGGACGGGTGATAATGCCGCCGGGAGAGGTTCCGGTCAGCATAATAATCTCGTTCATCGGCGCGCCGTTCTTCCTGTTTCTGCTGCGCTCGCGCGGGAAGGGGGGAGACTGATGTATTTCGGATTTCAGAATATCTCGGTCGACTACGGAAAGAAAAAGGTGCTCTCCGACCTGACGCTCAATGTGCCGAAGGGAAAGGTGATGACCCTTATCGGTCAGAACGGATGCGGAAAATCGACCCTTCTGAAGGTCATCCCGCGTGCCGTGACCCCGAAGACCGGTGTATGCGTCCTCGACTCGAAGCCGCTGAGAGGGTACAGACCGAAGGTCATCGCGAGAAGAATCGCGTATCTCCCGCAGGTACACACGTCCCCGCCGGACATCGACGTTCGGACGCTCGTTTCCTATGGCAGATATCCGTACATGAGACCCGGAAGAGGACTGACGAAGGAGGACGGAGACGTCGTCTCGGAGGTCATAAGAATGACCGGGCTCGAAAAGCTGTCGTCGCAGCGCCTCTCAACGCTGTCCGGCGGCGAGAGACAGCGCGCGTGGATCGCCATGACGGTTGCTCAGGAGCCGGAGATACTCGTCCTCGACGAGCCGACGACATATCTTGATATAGGCTATCAGATTGAGGTGCTCGAGCTTGTGCGGAGGCTCAACCGGACGCTCGGGATAACGATACTTATGGTTCTCCACGACTTGAACCTCGCGGCGAGGTATTCGGATATACTCGCGGCGATAAAGGACGGCGGCGTCTTCACGGTCGGAAGCCCGGACGAGGTGCTGACAAGAGAGAATATCTCGGCGCTGTTCGGAATAGAGTCAGAGGTCATGCGCGACGAGGCGCACGACTGCCCGTTCTTTATCCCAAAATGATATCTTACCGCTAAAGGCGGATGATATAAATGTTCCATTAAGAAAGGAAAGCAAATACCCATGAAAAAATTCATAACGCTCATGCTCTCCGCGAGCCTCGTGCTCGGGACGCTCCTGACCTCCTGCGGCAGTACCGCCGGGAACGATGAGACGACGCCGTCCGAGTCGACGAGCGCGAACACCAACTCCGGAGATACAAGCGCCGATACGGACGCCGATACAAGCGCTGACACCAGCGCGGCTGACACAACCGCGCCTGAGAACACGACCGCCGCCGACGCCCTTCGCGCGTCCTTCCTCGAGAAGGCGGACGCCGTCGTCGTGAATGACGACAGCGTGACATTCACCGACGCGTCCGGCAAGGAGAGCGTCACGATCGCGAAGGACCCGAAGAATGTCGTCAACCTCTACGCTAGCTTCACGACCCTCTGGTATGAGGCGGGCGGAACCGTTTCCGGCTGCATCGGCGGCGATTCCTCGGTCGCGCTCTATGAAGAGTACATAGGCAGGGATATCACCGCGGACGACGGCGTCACTACGGTCGCCACCTCGTCCTCCGGAAAGAAGTGGGACACAGAGACGATCATCGCTCTCGAGCCCGACCTCATCATTTGCTCGACTGCTATGAGCGGGTACAAGACGATAGAGGCTCCCGCCGAAGCCGCCGGTATTCCGGTCATCGCGATGAGCTACAACGATTTCGCCGATTATCTCAAGTGGTTCAAGGTCTTCTCGAACCTGACCGGACATCCGGAGCTCTATGAGGAGGTCGCGCTGAAGGCTCTTGACGACGTGGTCGACGTGCTTCTCGAATGCCCGACCGAAAACACTCCGTCTGTCTTTTGCATGTTCTCGTCCGCCGACACACTTCAGGCTAACACCTCCGGCACCGTCGTCGGCGGCATGATCAGCGCTATGAACGCGAAGAACATCGTCGACGAGTGGGACGGCGCGGCGGACGCGGAGAGACTTGATATCAACCTCGAGACCGTCTTCGCCGCCGACCCGGACATCATTCTCGTTCAGTGCCACGCGGGCACAGAGGACGCTATGGCGCTCGTTCAGACGCTTTACGGCGACAACCCCGTCTGGCAGTCGCTGAGCGCGGTAAAGAACGGCAAGGTATACTACCTCGAGAAGAGCCTCTTCCACAACAAGCCGAACAGCCGCTTCGCCGAGGCTTACAAGGTGCTCGCCCAGTACCTCTACCCGGACATCGAGTTCTGATAATAAATAACGAAAAACTGCCGCAGGTTTCCGCCCACGGCAGTTTTTCGTTGTCAGACCGACGGTGTAATTCAGACTTCGCGCATTGTTAACACGGGCGCTCTGAGGATGCCCTCGTCGCGCAGGCGGTACTCGTAGCACCACTTGTCGCCTGTTGTGCGCCAGATAGCGGGTCCTACCCATCTTTCGCTCTGGTCGGTGTTGTGCAGCGCTCCGAACGCGTTGTAGCGTGTGCCGTAGCAGCGGAGAGTTATGGTGTGTTCTCCCGCCGTCACATGACCGAGATCGAGCGTGAACGGGTCAAACGCGATGACGCCCTTGTCCTCGCCGTCGAGGAACACCCGGATGAGCGCTCCGCGGTATTCGGAGACCTTGACTGTGAGGTCGCAGTCCGGCGTCGTTATCTTCTGGTCGTATTCGATGTTTCCGGTGTAGAAGGGAAGCCCCTGAGACGTTACCGACGAATATCCGAGCTTTTCCGGAAGAGCGGTGATCTTCTTCTCGGTGCCAGCGACGCTGACGCCGAAAGCTCCGAGGAGGTAGCACCACTCGACCTTCGTGCGGATGCCGATCGGCGTGCGGATGAGGATGGTGTTTTCGCCCTTTCTGATCTTCGGGAGCTTTATCTTCTCTATAGATTCATCGACGAACCATCCGTCGATATCCCCGGCTTTCTCACCGTTCAGAAGAACCTCGCAGAGCGGCGCGTTCTCTATCGCGAGATAACAGCCGTCTACCTCAACATCCGACGTGAACGTGTAGCGCAGATCGACGTGATGCGTGAGAATTTCCGGCGGTTCGGTCCACGGCTGGGCGCCGTTGTACGCCGGGAGTCCCGCTTCCCTCGCCGCGGCGTTGTTCAGACGGAGCGTCTCCTCATACGGATGCCAGTCTCCATTGGCGGTGAGACTGTCTGAATCGACTCTCCACTCCGCGCCGTCGATCAGCAGAGCGTTCGGCTCCTCGAGACGGTAATCGACGGTTCCGCGGCAGAATACCTCGGAGATGACCGGTTTCACGGCAGAGACAGGTGTCCCGGCGGCGGACTGCTCACCTTTCCCAAGGCGCAGGAGCAGGCTGTCATACGCGTAGAAGGACGCGTCGATGATCGTATTGCCGTTCTCGATGTGGTAATCTATCGGCGTGACCTTTCCGTCGAGTGTGTTCCAGACAGTCGGAGAGAAGATTCCCTTTACGGTGATCCGGATTCTCGCCGCGGTGTGGTAGGACGCTCCGCGGTCAAACGGCTCGCGGCCATGGCAGATGAACAGCCAGTCGCAGTCGCTGTCATGGCGGTAATTGTAGATCATGTCGCCGGTCATATTTCCGCCCATGTCGCGCATACCGACAAGCCTGTACGGCTCGAGGGCGTTTATCAGCGAATCGCGGTCGAAGCCGATGACGGTGCTCTCCGCGAAGAGCTCATGCGCCGCGTCGGACTTCACGGCGTCGATATATTTCGGCTCGCCGCCCATGAATATGACAGTTCCGCCCGCTTTTCTGAACTCCTCAAGCATTTTCAGCGTCGACGCGCGCATCGTCTCGCAGCCCGGAACGACTACTACCTTATACTTCATCTCGCCGACCTTCAGCCCGCCGTTCTCAGAGCCTTTGTAGAGCTCCGGAACAAGGCTCTCGCTGATAAAGTCGAAGTCGAGCCCAGCGAAGAGGAGCCAGTCTGTTGTGCTCTGGAAGTTATTCTCGAGCTGCGCCCTGACGCTTCCGGTATTCTGTGAAGGACCCCAGTGGAGCCAGTAGCTCTCTATTGGGTGAATCACCGCGATATTGACAGCGGGCTTTCCGCGTGTCAGCGCCGTGTTCAGTCTCGCGAAATGATCCTCTATGTACGGATACTCCTTATACCACGGGGACTGATAGAATATCGACGCCGGGTAATCGCGCTTAGCCTCGCCGTACATCGACATCCATGAGAGGTGCGGCACACGCACGGTTACTCCGAGCGCCGCCTGCCAGTCGCCGTGATGCTTATGACCGCGGAAGTCGAAATCCCAGTCGGTAACGCCGTAAAGCTCCGAGAGCATTCCTTCGCGCCCGTACTGATGAACCGCGGACTGGCACTGCTTGGCTGTCGCGTAGTTATGTGATCCGCAGAGCATATCTATACCCGGAAGCTGGAAGCGGCGGTAGGAGCGCATAGCCTCCCCGAGCGCGCCGGTCTGGCTTCTCAGCGAATCCTCCTGCATCATATGGCCGGTCATCGAAATGCCGTTCTTCCCGCACCAGTCGCCGCAGTTGTCAGCGAATGACTCGGTGAACAGCTCGCATACAAAATCATGGTAGAGATATCTCGGTTTCGATATCTCGCCGCCCGGCTTATCCCAGAAGAGCTCCGGCAGGGTATCCTCAATTCTTTCGCCGTAGCGCTCAGCGTACTTCTCGTCGAGCTTTGGCGTCCACGGAAGAATGACGTCCATGTCGCTGTTCGCAAACGCGAAAGTCCCCTTCTCGGCGAACTGCGGCTCGTCCGTGAATATCGCCGGAACAGTCTCGCCGAAGTCGCCGCCGACGACCTCCTTGTATCTTTCATGCGTTATCTCGATGAACTTATCGATCGCTTCTTTTGACAGCGTATCGACATAAGTCTGGTTATTGAACCACCCGCGCTCCGCGACGCACTCACAATAAGTGAACCACTTCTTACCCTCAGCCGCATCGTCCGGAGAAATAAGACGGTATCTCTCAAGTTCGCCCTTATCGTTCAGCACGACGTCATAAGCATGGAAGAAATAAGGCGTTCCGTTCTCAACCGCCGTCTCCTTGTCGTCAAGAGTCGACACAATATCCTTAGTTGTCATCCTGAGTGTCCTCTGACGGAATCTCTTAGTTTTAGTGACAAGACCACCAGCCGCGCCGGACGCCCATCTGTCCTCATCATAAAGCCAAGCCAGAGTCCCGAGCTTCTTCGAATCCTCGACGCACCTCTTTATCAGCGCCATGAACTCATCAGAAAGATAAGGCACATCCATACCGGTCCGCGAATGCATATGATACCCGCCGAACCCCATCTCCCGAAGGATAGCAGTCTGTCTGTCGACAATATCCTCAGTAACCTTACAATTCCAAGCCCAGAACGGCGCCCCGCGGTACTCACTGGTAGGTCTCTCAAACAACCCACGGTCAAGCGCCCCCGCCGAATTCTTCTTATAAAGCATAAAGCCCTCCCGAATAAAAAAACTTACACCTCTACTATATCACATTCCCCCCGATTTGTCAACAACTCCCCTAAAAAACCCAAATCCATAACGCAAAAAAACAAATCCACAACGGAAATCGTCAAGCGGGGAAGCCCCCGCGGGCAAACTCGCGGATATAAAAAGTGCGAACATCCACCACGCGACCGCGTCTCCTACGTCGGCGGGGAGCCCCCGCGGGCAAACTCGCGGATGAAAAATG
>ENA-ORIC01000709-ORIC01000709.1-human-gut-metagenome-genome-assembly--contig:-NODE-709-length-39240-cov-3.438577_pt1 | contig 39240 bp, 29 predicted proteins | sample MGYA00243023_ERZ508732 | MGnify/ENA primary metagenome ERZ508732 (study PRJEB26277, sample SAMN04329767) | human gut metagenome | biome: human-associated habitat | host: Homo sapiens | place: USA... | reverse complement strand
AAGAGTATTCTTGCAACATACACAGAACCATTAGTGGAAGTGAGGGATTCACTTTGACCTCGCTAACAAAGAGCAGAGGGTTGAAGAATTAGAGCGTGAAATGGAAGCACCGGACTTCTGGGATGATGCAGAGGTTTCACAGCAGAAGATGAAAGAGCTCAAGAGCATGAAGGACGACATGGAGACATACCACAATCTGGAGACTCAGTTGGAAGATATGGAAACCATGATCGAGATGGGCTATGAAGAAAATGATCCGGAGATCATTCCGGAGATTCAGGAGATGCTTGACGAATTCCAGAAGGATTTCGACAGCATCCGTGTTAAAACATTACTGTCAGGAGAATATGACAGCGAAAATGCGATCATCAAGCTCAATGCCGGAGCAGGTGGAACAGAAGCCTGTGACTGGTGTGGAATGCTTTATCGTATGTACAGCCGCTGGGTAGACCGCAAGGGATTCAGTATGGAAGTGCTTGATTACCTCGCCGGCGATGAAGCCGGTGTCAAATCCGTAACCTTCCAGGTCAACGGAGAGAACGCTTACGGCTATCTCAAATCCGAAAAAGGTGTACACCGTCTTGTCCGTATTTCTCCGTTCAATGCAGCAGGCAAACGCCAGACTTCCTTCGTATCCTGCGATGTTATGCCGGATATCAAGAAAGACCTGGATGTAGAGATCAATGATGACGATATCCGTATTGACACCTATCGTTCCAGCGGTGCAGGCGGACAGCATATCAATAAGACTTCATCGGCTATCCGAATCACACATTTCCCTACAGGAATTGTCGTACAATGTCAGAATGAGCGTTCACAGCATATGAACAAAGACAAAGCAATGCAAATGTTAAAAGCAAAACTTTTTATACTCAAACAGCAGGAACAGATCGATAAAGCAAATGGCATTCGTGGCGAGTCAAAGGAAATTGGCTGGGGAAGCCAGATCCGCTCGTATGTTATGCAGCCGTATACGATGGTAAAAGATCATCGTACGAATGCAGAAGTCGGAAATGTACAGAATGTTTTAGATGGTAATATTGATCCGTTTATCAATGCATATTTAGCATGGATCACAAAATAAAAATACAAGACTGCCAGGCAGAAAAAGGAGGAAAACATGATTAACGTTAGTGTATTAGGCTATGGTACCGTTGGTTCCGGTGTAGTAGAGATTTTAAAGGAAAATGCAGATCTTATTACAAAGAGAGCCGGCGAAGAGATCAGAGTAAAATCTGTCCTTGACCTAAGAGATTTTCCAGAAGATCCGGTTCAGGATATGATTGTCCATGATTTTGAAGAGATCAAAAATGATCCGGACGTACAGATTGTTGTTGAAACAATGGGTGGCGTTCATCCTGCCTATGAATTTGTAAAGGCATCTTTAGAAAGCGGCAAAAGTGTCAGCACATCGAATAAAGCACTTGTTGCGGCATATGGACCTGAATTGTTAGAGATCGCTCAGGAGCACAATGTTAATTTCCTGTTTGAAGCAAGTGTCGGTGGCGGTATTCCGATCATCCGTCCGTTAAAGATCTCGCTCGCACCGGATGAGATCCTTGAAATTTCAGGTATCTTAAATGGTACAACAAACTATATTCTGACAGAGATGACCAATAACGGATCTGCATTTGATACCGTATTAAAGGATGCACAGGACAAAGGTTATGCAGAAAAAGATCCGACAGCGGATGTAGAAGGATATGATGCGTGTCGTAAGATTGCGATCCTTACCTCTTTAGCATATGGCAAACAGCTTGATTTTGAAGATATTTATACAGAGGGTATCACAAAGATCACAGACCGGGATATCTGCTATGCAAAAAAGATCGGTGCTAAAGTCAAAATCTTTGGTTCCAGCAAAAAAGTAGGAGACAAAGTCTCTGCTATGGTTGCTCCGAAGCTGATCACATCAGAACATCCGTTATATAGTGTAGATGGTGTGTTTAATGCGATTTTAGTAAAAGGAAATATGGTTGGCGATGTTATGTTCTATGGTCAGGGTGCCGGAAAGCTTGCTACAGCAAGTGCAGTAGTATCAGATGTGATCGATGAAGCAAAGCATGTCAATGTCAATATGAGAACATTATGGGATCATGAAAAACTAGCATTAATGCCAATGGATGAAGTAAAGTCTAAATTTTTTGTCCGTGTAAAAGGTACAAAAGATGAGGTACAAGAGCAGGCAGCTAAATTATTTGGTAAGATTACAGCTGTTGATGCGGGATTTGATGATGAATTTGGTTTTGTGACAGAAGAGATCACAGAAGCTGTTTATGAACAGGCAGCAAAAGAAATGGAGATTATCAATAAGATCCGTTTTGATGCATAGATCCATAGTATATTCGGAAAGAAGGACGAAAAGATGAAGTATATTGTAGTGTTAGGTGATGGCATGGCAGATGAACCGATTGCCGAGATCGGAGGAAAGACGCCTCTTGCATATGCAAAGACACCAACGATGGATGTTCTTGCTAAGAAATCAGAGATTGGATTGGCTCATACGATCCCGGAAGGAATGAAACCGGGCAGTGATACAGCAAACTTAGCTGTATTAGGATATGATCCCAAAAAATATTATACAGGACGTTCTCCGCTGGAAGCATTAAGTATCGGTGTTCCAATGAAAGATACCGATATTGCGATCCGCTGTAATATCGTAACGGTATCGGATGATGATCTTCCTTATGAAGAAAAGACGATCATTGATCATAGTTCAAGCGAGATCTCAACAAAAGATGCTGCTGTTTTAATGGAAGCGATCCAGAAAGAAATGAATGATGAAATCTATCAGTATTATGTAGGAACAAGCTATCGTCACCTGACGATTTGGGATAAGGGTGAAGTTGTAGAACTGACACCGCCGCATGATGTCCTCGGCAAAAAGATCGGACAATATCTTCCACAGGATGCAAAACTTCGTGAAATGATGAAACGCAGTTATGATATCTTAAACAATCATCCACTGAATGTAGAGCGTGCGAAAAAAGGCTTGAATAAAGCTAATTCGATCTGGTTCTGGGGAGCCGGTACAAAACCGATCTTAGATTCCTTTGAAGGAAAATTCCATAAAAAGGGTGCAATGATCTCTGCGGTTGATCTTTTAAAAGGCATTGCAGTAGGTGCCGAAATGACCAATATTGATGTTGAGGGTGCTGACGGCACTCTTGAGACAAACTGGGAAGGCAAAGCAGATGCAGCGGTCAAAGCTCTTTTAGAAGATGGATTTGATTTTGTATATATTCATATGGAAGCACCGGATGAAATGGGACACCAGGGAAGTTTAGAGCGTAAGATCAAAGCAATCGAATATGTGGATAACAGAGTGCTTTCTACTGTTGTAGAGAAAATGGAACAGTCCGGTGAAGATTTCCGTATTCTTGTAATGCCGGATCATCCGACTCCGATCGCCTGCCGTACCCATACTTCAGATCCTGTGCCATATATGTTATATGACAGCAGGGTAGACAAAAAGTTTGACGGTTTGTATAATGAAGCAGATGCCAAGAAGAGTGGTATTGTAGTGGAACAGGGATACACATTGATGAGTAAACTATTAGAAAAGTAAATAGATAGGAGGATACTATGTTAGTAGTAAAGAAGTTTGGTGGCACATCGGTTGCCAACAAAGAAAGAATCTTTAATGTAGCAAAACGTTGTATTGAAGATTATAAAAAAGGAAATCAGGTTGTCGTTGTACTTTCTGCTATGGGTAAGCAGACAGATGTACTTTTGGATATGGCAAAAGACATCAATCCGAAGGCTTCCCGTCGTGAATTAGATATGCTTTTGACAACAGGTGAGCAGACATCCGTTGCTTTGATGGCAATGGCAATGGATTCTCTTGGAGTACCGGCGGTATCATTGAATGCTTTTCAGGTAGCAATGCATACAACAGCAGATTATGGTAATGCCAGACTCAAAAAGATTGATACAGAAAGGATCAAATTTGAGTTAGACAATCGTCGTATTGTTGTGATCACAGGATTCCAGGGAATCAGCAAATATGATGATCTTACCACATTAGGCCGTGGTGGTTCTGATACAACAGCAGTCGCATTGGCAGCGGCTCTTCATGCAGATGCCTGTGAGATCTATACCGATGTAGATGGTGTCTTTACCGCAGATCCCCGTGTAGTATCAAATGCACGTAAATTAGATGAGATCACTTATGATGAGATGCTTGAGTTGGCAAGTCTTGGTGCGGGCGTTTTGCATAATCGTTCCGTAGAAATGGCTAAAAAATACGGAGTACAGTTAGTAGTACGTTCAAGTTTAAATACGACAGAAGGAACAGTTGTAAAGGAGGAAAGTAAAATGGAGAAAATGTTAGTTAGTGGAGTTGCCACAGATAAAAATGTTGCACAGATCGCAGTAGAAGGTCTTGAGAATAAACCGGGCGTTGCCTTTAAGCTGTTCCAGCATCTTGCAAATCATCAGGTTAATGTAGATATGATCTTACAGTCTGTAGAACATGGCGGAACACAGGATATCTGTTTTACCGTAACAGAGGACATGTCTGATGTAGCAATGGAAACATTAAAGCGTCATGCAGATACAAGTTTAAAGTGTGAAAAGATGGCAATCGTAAAAGATGTTGCAAAAGTATCTGTAGTAGGTGCCGGTATGATGTCAAATCCGGGTGTTGCTGCAAAGATGTTTGAAGCTCTTTATGATGCAGGTGTAAATATCAGACAGATCTCTACTTCAGAGATCCGTGTTACGGTATTGATTGATCAGAAATACACAGAAGTAGCAGCACAGGCTGTACATGATGCATTTGCATTGGAGAAATAAGAAAAAGATAGATCAATAGATGCACATGCAGGTATGTGTTGTGCATGGATTTTGAAATTTCAGATCAAATTCAGATCAGGCTGTCGCGAAAAAATAATATATCGTAAACAGGAAGGCAGTTACATTTGTTAGCTGCCTTCCTGCCATATTGGGTGATTTTTGATTTCGACAGATAGGACAGGAATAGTTTGTGAAAGATTGTTTGGAAATGGAGAGGCATATGGATATTTTAAAGAAGATTGCGCAGGAATTAGATATAAAATTATGGCAGGTAGAAGCTACCGTAAAGCTGATTGATGAAGGCAATACAATCCCTTTTATCGCACGTTACCGTAAAGAAGCACATGGTTCCTTAAATGATGAACAACTCCGTAATCTGCACGAACGTCTGGTGTATCTTCGTAATCTCGAAGAAAAGAAAGCACAGGTACTTGCAAGCATTGAAGAGCAGGGCAAGCTGACAGACGAATTAAAAGAAAAGATCACAAAAGCAGAAACACAAGTTGTAGTAGACGATCTGTATCGTCCGTATCGTCCAAAGAGGAGAACCAGAGCAACGATCGCCAAAGAAAAAGGACTTGACAGACTGGCTGCATACATCTTGGAACAGGAATGCTCTACACCGGTAGAAGATGAAGCGGAAAAATATATTTCCGAGGAAAAAGAAGTAGAAAATGCCAAAGATGCGATCAATGGTGCAAAAGATATCATTGCAGAAGAAATTTCTGATAATGCAGAATATCGTATGTATATCCGTAAACTGACTTTTGAAGAAGGAAAACTGCTTTCTGGTGCCAAAGATGAAAAAGCACAGTCTGTCTATGAAATGTACTATGATTATCAGGAAGAGATCAATAAAGTGGCAGGACATCGTGTACTTGCTCTGAATCGCGGTGAGAAAGAAAAATTCCTTGTAGTAAAGATGGAAGCACCGGAAGAACGCATTTTACAATATTTAAAGAAAAATGTTGTAACCAAGGAAAATGAATATACAGAACCGCTTTTAGCAGAAGCGTTAGAAGACAGTTACAAGCGTCTGATCGCGCCGGCAATCGAGAGGGAGATCCGTAATGAATTGACAGAAAAAGCAGAAGATGGAGCGATCAAAGTTTTTGGTAAGAACTTAGAACAGCTTTTGATGCAGCCACCGATCGCAGGCAAAAATGTACTTGGATGGGATCCGGCATTCCGTACCGGATGTAAACTGGCTGTCGTGGATGCAACCGGCAAAGTGCTTGACACTACGGTCATTTTTCCGACAGCACCACAGAATAAGGTTGAAGAGTCTAAAAAAGTAGTCAAACAGCTTATTGCAAAATATGATATCAGTCTGATCTCGGTAGGAAACGGTACGGCTTCCAGAGAATCCGAGCAGATCATTGCACAGATGCTAAAAGAGATTGACAAACCGGTACAATATATTATTACAAATGAAGCAGGAGCTTCTGTCTATTCGGCAAGTAAACTCGCTACAGAGGAATTTCCGAATTTTGATGTAGGACAAAGAAGTGCGGTATCCATTGCAAGACGTTTGCAAGATCCGTTAGCGGAATTAGTAAAGATTGATCCGCAGTCGATCGGTGTCGGTCAGTATCAGCATGATATGAACCAGAAGAAACTTTCAGAGACCTTATCGGGTGTGGTAGAAGACTGTGTAAATAAAGTCGGTGTTGACTTAAACACAGCTTCTGCTTCTTTATTAGAATATATTTCGGGCATATCAAAAGCGATCGCAAAAAATATTGTCGTATTTCGTGAAGAAAACGGTAAGTTTAAGAATCGCAGGCAGCTTTTAAAAGTACCAAAGCTTGGACCAAAAGCCTTTGAACAATGTGCCGGTTTCATGAGAATCTTAGACGGAGACAATGCACTCGATGCAACCAGTGTACATCCGGAGTCTTATGATGCAGCCAATGCATTGCTTGATAAGCTTGGCATGACAATGGATGATGTAAAGAAGATGCAAAGCGAGGCACAAAAGAAGACAACGACGAAAAAACCTGTAAAAAAAGAAAAGAAGAAAGAATTCAAAGCAGTCAATACAAATACGGCATTCGGTGCTGCATTTGCAAAAGCTTTTGGAAACAAAGAACTTTCCTTTGAGCAGGCAGCAGACACCGGGGATGAGGCAAAAGCTTCTTTAGGTATTATGAAGAAAGTCAAAGATAAAAAGAAAATGGCAGCAGAACTTGGCGTTGGTGAGATCACATTGACGGATATCTTAAAAGAATTAGAAAAGCCGGCAAGAGATCCGCGTGAAGAAATGCCAAAACCGATTCTTCGTACCGATGTATTAGAGATGAAAGACCTCAAAGAAGGTATGATCTTAAAGGGAACAGTGCGTAATGTTATTGATTTTGGTGCATTTGTGGATATCGGAGTGCATCAGGACGGGCTGGTTCATATTTCACAGTTATCGGATAAGAAATTTGTCAAGCATCCGCTTGAAGTTGTCAGCGTAGGCGACGTGGTCGATGTAAAAGTAATGAGTGTCGATCTGCAAAAACAAAGAATTCAGCTTACAATGAAATTATAAAAAACGCAAGATTCATAAAGAAGAGCCTGGTATAACAAAATAACAGATACCAATGCTTTCAAAAAAAGAAACAGACAAGAGTACAAAGCAAGCAAAAAGGAGGCATGTACAAAAGTACATGAAAATATATGGGATTATTTGGAAAATGGTTTGTAGATGTAAAAAGAGGTACCAAAGTAACCTATAGCGAAAGCGATCTTCGTAAATTAGACCGTACTTATGAAAAGGAAGTTTTTCCGGGTGGAAGAAGAAAGATCATGTCACCACTGCGAAAAGCACCGCAGCAGGCATATTTAACACAGGTTAGAGACTATGCGTTTGAAAAGATATTAGACGGCCATATGTATACATTTGCACATTTGCTGGTTGTACCGAATCCGTATGATTTAGTCAAACAGTCGGCATTGATCCTGTTTAATTCTTCGAAACTGACGAAGGTACGTTATCGTGTGCTTGGTGATACACCTGAAGCTGATTTTGTCGGTGAAACAGAATATACCAGACGACACCGTGTGCCGGTTATGGGGCTGTATCTTGAACGAAGCAATAAAGTAGAATTAGAGATGATCGACGAGAAAGGTAATGTGATCAAAAGGAGAATGCTGCGTATCTATGTATCGGAAACACCCAAAAAGATCATTGATGTTGTTGGTGAAGCAAAATATGAAGATGCAACCCATTTCCCGTTTATATTAGTAAATGGTGTATCTTTTAATCCGTTGGTCGTTGATTGCAACAGCGCGATCCGTTATTCTTTACAGCTTCGAACAAACAGTATCGGTATGATTCCCTTGGAAAATGGACACTTCCTATATGAAGACCGTACCGCAAACCGCATGAATGTGAAAGGACAGATTGTTCCATGCCGTTATCATGAGATGGATTATATGGGCAGGGTATATCGTACGTTTTTGCTGGATTTTCCGATTATGGGTGCGGTTGCACAGAAAGGCAATTCGCTTTATCTTGTTACTTCTTCGGATGAAAAGCATATTGCAGATAAGATCATTGAACTCGATATCAATAGTGGAAGTATTTTAAAAGAATGCAACCTCTGTGATGTGATCGGAGACAAATACCGTGATTGTGAAAACTGGGCAAATATATCACATCTTTGCTGTCAGAAGGGATCATTACTGATTACATTGAAACGATTACACACAATTCTGAAAATGGATTGGAAGAGTAGAAAAATCCGGTGGATACTTGCACCAAAAGAGGTCTGGGAAGGAACCGAGTTGGAAAACTATTGTCTGAAAGGAAATGTAGATGCAGAAGAAATCTGCCGCAGACCGGACTCTGTTACAGTGATCACAAAGAATGTTGCACAGCAGAAAGAAAAGATCCTGATATTTGAAGAGCACAGCATGGGTGAGGTCAAATTGCAGGAAAAAGACAGTGAAAAATCCGGTATAGCATTGATTGAAATTGATGATCAGACAAAGAAATTTCAGACTTTATGTGTGCATGATTGTGTTAAGAACCAGCGTTCCGGCAGTGCGTTATATTCTGATGATCAGGAACGTATTCTTGCCTGTGCAGGCTGCATGAAAAAGCGTGTTAAAGGTAAGAAATCAAAATTAGTAGAGATTGACAGTACCAATGGTGAAGTAAAAAGAGAATTGTATTTTGCTAAGTTATTTAACAAGGTATGGCAGTTTAAGCCGGATATCAAACAGTTTAGTGAGCCGGTTGCCGTAACGGAAAATGTTATTTTTGGCAGATTATCTGCTCCTGCAGAATTTCATGGAACACTTCCGCCGCTTTCGGATAAACCGGTCGGACGTGAGAATTTCAGCAGTGCTTATCTTTGTGAAAATATTTTCCTGAGTTATATTATGCCAAGCCATGTGGACCGTATTTATTTTGTCGGTGAGAATCACGCGTTTGTGCAGGATTACTCGAATATGATCTCAGGCAAGATCAAATTCCCGTTTGCTGTTGCATTAGAAGATCTGCCAAAAGATGAATATTATATTTATGTGGAGCGCAACGGCATGGTTCACAAATTAAAGAACGAGATCCGGGTGGTTGATGAAGTGTTACATTAAAAAGCAGCTTTGATGCAGATAAAGTCAATGCTGCCGATAATGTGTTATATGAAAAAAGTTTTGATGCAGATAAGGTCAACGTTGCTGATATTGTGTTAGATCAGTGTATTATATGTAAATTTTGCATAAAAAAGCAATCAATATTATTGGAAAATTGGTAATATTGCATTGCTTTTTTTTCGTTCTGATGTATAATAGAGATAGTGACAGTACCTATCTGTTGAATGCATTTTGAAAAAAGACAGAAAGTATCCGGCAGATAGCAAAGATAAAGTAAAGAAAGAGAGGTTTTTTGACGATGGTAAACAGATTTATTTTGAACGAAACTTCATATCATGGAGCGGGAGCAATTGCAAGTATTGCTGATGAAGCAAAAGGAAGAGGATTTAAGAAAGCATTTGTATGTTCTGATCCCGATCTTGTAAAGTTTGGTGTAACACAAAAGGTACTTGACGTGTTAGAAAAGAACGGACTTGCATATGAATTGTATTCTAACATTAAACCAAATCCAACGATTGAAAATGTTCAGACCGGTGTAGAAGCATTCAAAAAAGCAGAGACAGATTATCTGATCGCAATTGGTGGCGGATCTTCTATGGATACAGCAAAAGCAATCGGTATCATTATTAATAACCCTGATTTTGCAGATGTCCGCAGCTTAGAAGGAGTTGCTGATACAAAGAATAAAGCAGTTCCGATCTTTGCTGTTCCTACAACAGCAGGTACAGCAGCAGAAGTAACGATCAACTATGTTATTACAGATGCTGAGAAGAACAGAAAGATGGTTTGTGTTGATCCACATGACATTCCTGTTGTAGCATTTATTGATTCTGAAATGATGTCATCTATGCCAAAAGGACTGACAGCAGCAACCGGTATGGACGCATTGACACATGCGATCGAAGGTTATATTACAGCAGGTGCATGGGAATTATCAGACATGTTCCATTTAAAAGCAATTGAGATTATTTCAAAATCATTAAGAGGTGCTGTTGCCAATACACCGGAAGGTCGTGAAGGCATGGCTCTTGGCCAGTATGTAGCCGGCATGGGATTTTCTAATGTGGGACTTGGTATTGTTCATTCTATGGCACATCCTCTCGGTGCTTTATATGATACTCCACACGGTGTAGCAAATGCGATCATTCTTCCAACTGTTATGGAATATAATGCAGATGCTACAGGAGAGAAATATCGTGATATTGCAAAGGCAATGGGCGTAGAAGGAACAGAGAACATGACACAGGAAGAATATCGTAAGGCAGCAGTAGATGCTGTTAAGAAGCTTTCTGAGGATGTTGGAATTCCAAAAGATTTAAAAGAGATCGTAAAAGAAGAAGATATTCCGTTCCTTGCACAGTCTGCTTATGATGATGCTTGCAGACCGGGCAATCCAAAAGAGACAAGTGTGGAAGATATCACAGAATTATATAAGAGCCTGATCTAATCAGGATATCACAGAAGTACTACTTCTTTGCAGGTATTTCCGTCAGCATCAACATGACGGAAATACCTGCTATGAAAGAATATATTTTCTTTAGCCAACATAAGAACAGCCATTCAAAAGGTATTTGCTTTTTGAATGGCTGTTTGTATTATCCGTTAATAACTTTTTGGATATCTTTTTGATTGACGATGATCAAAAGTGTGATATCTGCTTCTAATGCATGATCCGGGTTGGGATTGACAATAATCTCGCCATGAGAGCGAATTGCCACAACATTGATATTTTCTTTTTGTCGTAGGTTTAATTCGCGCAGTGTCTGTCCAATCCATTCAGGGCGTATCGTAATTTCAATCATACGTATCGTATCCGATAATTCTACAAAATCTAAAATGTTGCCGGTTAAGAGCTGTCTGGCAGCTCGGATACCGGATTCATGTTCCGGTATCACAACTTTATCAGCACCGACTTTATATAAGATCTTTGTATGGATTGTATCTTTTGCCTTTGCAAAGATATAAGGTACTCCGGCTTCTTTGCAAAAGATGGTTGCCATAATACTGGCATCAAGACTTTGTGTGATCGCGACCACGGCGGCATCCATATTTGAGATGCCTAATGTCTGCATACTTTCTGTATCGCATGCATCAGCGATCACGCTGCAGGTTACAATGTCAGAAAGTTCGTTGACACGTTCTTTATTATTGTCAACAGCAAGTACATCAGCACCGGCATTGGTAAGTTCTAAAGCAATGCTTTTACCATATTGGCCAAGACCGAATACTACAATTGATTTTTTCATAAGTGCCTCCTATTCTAAATGCAATTAATAAATCAAATTTATAACCATGTCATCCTAAAAAGATAGAACAATATCAGTGTTGGTAATTTATAGGCATATTGCTTTTAACCAACTGTAACATCTTCATGCGGATACGCTATTAAAGAACGTTTGGTATTGTTATTAAAAAGGATGGCCAGTGATAATGGACCAATTCGTCCAAGATACATACAGATTATGATAATGGTTTTTCCGATCAGATGCAAGTGAGGGGTAAAGTCACGGGTAAGACCGACAGTAGCGATCGCACTTGTTACTTCATAGGCAATATCCATCAAAGAGCCTGTTTCAAAACAGGACATCGTAATAATGGCAACACCTAGTACCAAAAAGCTGACTAAAGTGACAGCAATTGCTTTTTGGTGTGTTTTATGTGGAATTGTTTTGTGAAAGACGGTAACATGATTCTGTCCTTTTACGATCATTATGGTATTTAAGACCAAAAGAGCGAACGTTGTTGTTTTGATTCCACCGGCTGTACCGATTGATGAACCTCCGATAAACATCAAAAACATACAGATCAAAGCAGTATGAGGACGCAGACTGCTTTGCGATATAGTCAGAAATCCTGCGGTTCTGGTCGTGACGGACTGGAAAAGAGAAGCTAATATTTTATGGTAGAAGTCCAAGTTTCCGATTGTTGCGGTATTATCGTATTCAAACAGCAGAATCAGTAACATTCCGCCAAAAAGCAATATAAAAGTTGTGATCAATACAAGTTTAGTGTGAACAGGGAGTTTCTTTACAATATAAGAAAAAGCTTTTTTCTTTTTTATCAGATTTTTAAAAGCATCTAACAGATCCCACCAGACAATAAAGCCGATTCCGCCGGAAATGATTAAAAACATTGTTACAACATTCATCCAGGTATTAGTCAGATAATTACAAAGACTGTTATCGCCAAGCAGATCGATCCCGGCGTTACAAAAAGCTGATACTGAGTGGAAAATGGAATACCAGATACCACGAAGGAGACCATATTTTGGAATGAAAAGAAACGTATATCCGAGTGCCCCGATTCCTTCTATGATAAATGTACCGCAAAAGATCTTGCGTAAAAAAGCAACCAGACCGCTTAAGGTATTCAGATTTAAGGCATATTCCAAAAGAATACGGTCATGTAAGGTAATGCGTCGGCCTATCATCATCATAATACCGGTTGTAAAAGAGATAATGCCAAGACCACCAAGCTGGATCAGAAGCAGGATGACTACTTTTCCAAAAGCACTCCAATGCAAATAAGTGGGAACAACAACAAGACCGGTTACGCAGATCGAAGTTGTTGCGGTAAAAAGAGAGTCAATCAATGGCGTAACCCTGCCATCGGCAGAAGAAACCGGAAGCATTAAAAGGGCAGTGCCGATCAGTATAGCAACAAAAAAGCCCAAAGCAATGATCTGGGTGGTGGATAAACTTTTTTTTATTGATTTCATATAAAGCCTCGTTTCTACTAAATTATGTGATGTAAAAATATAAAACGATATCTTATTTCAAATTTCAGACTATACCCGAATCTGTTCGTATGTATCGAGTGTATGTTAGTACCTATAGTGTATCATAAGATGGAAAAATGATACACCATTTATTTGTTTTTATAATAAATATATTTTTAGTATATTTTTGAAAAAGGTATTTTTTGAAAAAGGTTTGAAAAAAATTAAAAAAAGGCTTGCATTTTAAAAATATGTGTGTTATTATTCTATTCGTTCGGTGCTTACGAAAAGCATTTGAAAAATAAAATATGTGCGCGTAGCTCAGCTGGATAGAGCGTCTGACTACGGATCAGAAGGTCGGGAGTTCGAATCTTCTCGCGCACGCTGAAGAACCTGTCAATTATTTGACAGGTTTTTTGTTGCATTTTTTGATGGAATCGGAAAATGTCCATACAGTAAAGGAATACAAACAAGAAGCAGATATCATCATATCCTGCCGATAAAGATGCACCGGAAAAGTGTTTGTGACAGTCTTTTCTGTGTCATAGAAAAGTGTTTGTGACAGCCTTTTTTGTTGAAAAGCAATAGTGGATATGATAAAATATAGAGTAATTGGCGTTAAAAGACGGGAATAATTTCCAGTCCGGAAAAACACATAGATAGAATATTTTGTGACAGATTATAAGAGAGAGAGGAATTTTCATGGAAAAGAGATGTTTTGGTGTAGATATTGGTGGCACAACAGTTAAAATGGGACTTTTTACGGTTGATGGAAAAGTAACAGACAAATGGGAGATTCCGACGAGAAAAGAAGAAAATGGAAAATATATTTTAGAAGATATTGCAAAATCCGTTAAGGAAAGAATGCAAAGAGATACATTAACATTAGAAGATATTGCAGGACTTGGTATTGGTGTTCCGGGACCGGTCAAAGAAGATGGAACCGTATTAAAATGTGCAAATTTAGGATGGGGCGTTTTTAATGTGGCGGATACCGTAAGAGAACTAACCGGAATAGAAAATGTTAAAGTAGGAAATGATGCTAATGTTGCCGCTTTGGGTGAAATGTGGCAGGGCGGTGGTAAAGGTTATAATAATTTGGTGATGGTCACACTGGGAACCGGTGTTGGTGGCGGTGTCATTCTGGGCGGTAAGATCTTAACCGGAAGCAATGGTGCTGGTGGCGAGATCGGTCATATTCGTGTGAATTATGAGGAAAAGGATGTCTGCGGCTGTGGAAAGACAGGATGCTTAGAGCAATATGCATCCGCTACCGGAGTGGTCAGACTTGCTAAGAAAGCATTAGAAAAAAAGGAAAAGAAAACAACATTAGTTGCGGATGATCTTTCTGCTAAAGCTGTTTTTGACGCTGCCAAAGCAGGTGATGAACTTGCAATGGATATTGTTGAAAAATTTGGTTTTTATCTTGGAATGGCTTTAGCACATATTTCACAGGTGATCGATCCAGAAGTTTTTGTCATTGGCGGAGGCGTTGCGCGTGCCGGTCAGATCATTATTGATGAAGTCAGCAAAAACTATGAAGAAAATGTTATGTTTGCTTTAAAGAACAAAGCATTTAAAATGGCAGAGCTTGGCAATGATGCCGGTATTTATGGCAGCGCAAGAATGGTGTTGGATTAATACCGCAAAGAACAGCCTGACGGAAAGGATGTGATAGAATGTCGGATTTAGATGAGATTAAAAGAATAGCCGGAGAGGAAAATGTACTTTGTGAAGAACCATTGTCAAAACACACGACATTTCATATTGGTGGAAATGCAAAGATTTTTGTGATGCCTCAATATATAGAAGATCTTGTTGCTTTATTGGATTACGTTAGAAGGCAGAATCTTCGTTACTTTGTAATGGGAAACGGAAGTAATCTGTTAGCATATGATACCGGATATGACGGCATTGTGATCGCAACGCATATGGCTGGAAAAACGGTGAAAGAAAAAGCAGATAAGACAGCACTGGATACGTTACAGATCTTAATGCCAGGCGATTTGAACCGTAAAAAGATCCTGGCGGAAGAACAGACGGAGACAGAAGGTAAGACCATTATCTTTGCCGGAAGCGGGATCATGCTTTCTAACATGGCAGCAAAAGCTGCAAAAGCCGGATTGACAGGATTTGAGTTTGCCGGAGGCATTCCGGGAACACTCGGAGGAGCTGTTGTGATGAATGCCGGTGCGTATGGTGGAGAGATTAAGGATTGCATTTTAGGAGCCATGACATTGACAAAAGACGGCAAAACCGAATATCTGACAAAAGAGGAATTAGAACTCGGATATCGAAGCAGCCGTATACAAAAAGAAGAACGGATCGTATTATGGGCATTGTTTGCTTTTGCAAAGGGAGACACCCAAAAGATTGAAGAAACGATGCGCGATCTGAATCAGCGAAGACGTGAAAAACAGCCTTTGCAATATGGAAGTGCCGGCAGTACATTTAAAAGACCGGAAGGATATTTTGCCGGCAAATTGATAGAAGATGCCGGATTAAAAGGATATCGTGTCGGTGATGTGATGGTATCGGATAAGCATTGCGGTTTTGTTGTCAATGTAGGCGAAGGAACATATGATGAAGCACGTCAGGTAATTGAACATGTGCAAAAAACAGTAGAAGAAAAGTTTCATGTATCGTTGGAGTTGGAAGTAAAAATGATACAATAGAAAGGCGGTTGTTATGATACGTTTTGTGATCGTTACGGGAATGTCCGGTGCAGGGAGAGGTTCTGCTCTTCGGATATTAGAAGATATGGGATATTTTTGTATTGATAATCTTCCTGTTTTGCTGATCCCTAAATTAACAAAAGTATTTATGGCAGAGAGAAAAACGATCGACAGAGTTGCATTGGGAATCGATATCCGTAATCAGGAAGGACTTTCGGCATTGGATGATATTTTAGAAGCCATGAAGGAAGCCGGATATCATTATGAGATCCTTTTTTTGGATGCGGACAGCAATGTTTTGATCAAGCGATATAAAGAAACAAGGCGTAACCATCCGCTTGCGTTACAGGGAAGAGTGGATAAAGCAATTGAAGCAGAGAGAAAAGAACTTGCACCGATTCGAAAAAAAGCCGATTACATTCTGGATACCAGTCATATGTTGGTACGGGAATTAAAACAGGAGATTGATAAGATCTTTTTAGAAAAGACAGTATATGAAAACTTCTTTGTAACGATCCTGTCTTTTGGATTTAAATATGGAATACCGGAAGATTCGGATCTGGTATTTGATGTTCGTTTTCTTCCAAATCCATATTATGTTCCGGAACTAAAACCACTGACCGGTAATGATAGTGAAGTATATGAATATGTGATGACAACAGAACCGGCTATGGTCTTTTTAAAGCAACTTTTTCAGATGATCCGTTTTTTGATTCCGAATTACATTTTAGAAGGCAAAAACCAGATTGTGATCAGCATTGGCTGTACCGGTGGAAAACATCGTTCGGTATCAATGGCAAATGCTTTAGCGAAGAAGATGAAAGACATGCCGTATGGACTGAAAGTAGAACATCGTGATATTGAAAAGGATGCCATTCGTAAAGGAGGGTGAGTATGTCTTTTTCACGAAAAGTAAAAGAAGAGCTGGTTTCACAGACAGGCAACGGAAGACATTGTCTGATTGCTGAATTTGCCGCTATTTTTGCATTAACAGGCAAGATCAGAAAGGACAGATATGGTGATATTTATCTGGAAATCAGGACAGAAAACTTGACAGTTGCCCGAAAATCTTATATCTTAATAGGGTATGCATTTTGTGTAAAAGCAGATATCCGGGTGCAAAATCATAATATCCGGGCAAACAGTACAAATTATTGCTTGATTATTAAGGGGAACCGGGATGTTTTGATGGTATTAAAAGCGATCAAAGTGATCGATGATACCGGTAAGCTATGGGGAGCTTATGATAAAGTGCATCAGCTTCTGGTTCAGAATACATGTTGTAAAAGAGCCTATTTACGGGGAGCATTTTTAGTAGCCGGTTCAATCACGAATCCGCAAAAAGCTTATCATTTGGAAATTGCAACCGCGTCAGAAGAATATGCACGTTCGCTGCAAAAACTGATGCAGTCGTTTTCCATGGATGCTAAGATTGTTTTGCGTAAGAAATATTTTGTGCTTTACATAAAAGAAGGAACACAGATTGTAGACTTTTTGAATGTGATTGAAGCACATATTGCTCTTATGGATTTTGAAAATGTCAGAATTTTAAAAGAAGTAAGAAATTCTGTAAATCGTCAGGTGAATTGCGAGACGGCAAACATCAATAAAACGGTGACTGCTGCAGCCAAGCAGATTGAAGATATACAGTATTTACAGGAGCATATGGGGTTTAGCCAATTAGCAGATGGATTGAAAGAGATTGCCGAGTTAAGGCTGGAATATCCTGATTCCTCTTTAGTGGAGTTAGGCAAAATGCTTTCGAAGCCGATTGGTAAATCGGGAGTCAATCATCGCTTGCGAAAGATTAGTGAATTTGCAGAACAGTTAAGAGAAAAGAATGGTTTCGTGGCTGCAAAATGATACATTATGACTTATCGCTTATCAGAAGGAGGAAAAATAAGCATGATTACTAAGAAGATCAAAATTCAGATTCAAAATGGTTTAGAGGCTAGACCGGTTGCTGTACTTGTTCAGGTAGCAAGTCAGTTTAACAGCAGCATATATGTAGAAAGCGGAGCAAAGAAAGTAAATGCCAAGAGTATTATGGGGATGATGGCATTAGGACTGGACGCAGGAGAGGAAGTTGTCGTATCGGCTGAAGGCGATGATGAGACAAGTGCAATGGAAGATATTGAGAAATTCCTGAGTGCAGCAGAAGCATAAAGAAAAAGAAATGTTAGAAGCCATGTGAGAGTATTCACATGGCTTTTTTAGGAAATAGAAAACTGCTCGTACAGTAGTGGTACACCAACAAGAATTGCAATAGCAATTCTTGTAGTGCAGCGTCAGCACGCTGCACTTTTAGAAGTGACATTTTAGGAGGAGTAAGATGAGTTTTTCACATTTGCATGTGCATACAGAGTATTCTTTGCTAGATGGTTCCTGCAAGATCAAAGAACTTGTGCAAAGGGCTAAAGATCTCGGAATGAAAAATCTGGCGATCACAGATCATGGAAATATGTATGGTGTGATTGATTTTTATCGTGCGGCACATGAAGCAGGAATCAATCCGGTCATAGGATGCGAAGTTTATGTGACATCCGGTTCGCGTCATGACAAAGAGCTTATCAAGGGAGAAGACCGGTATAATCATCTGGTACTGTTAGCAGAAAATGATCTTGGCTATCATAATCTGATGAAGATCGTTTCGATTGGTTTTACGGAAGGTTTTTATTACAAACCCCGTGTCGATTATGAAGTGCTTGAAAAATATCATGAAGGGATCATTGCATTAAGTGCCTGCCTTGCGGGTATTGTTGCTTCTAATCTGCGCAGAGGTCTGTATGATCAGGCAAAAAAGGAAGCACTGCGTTTGCAAAAGATCTTTGGAAAAGATAACTTCTTTTTGGAATTGCAGGATCATGGAATTGCCGACCAGCAGACGGTAAATACCGGACTTTTGAAAATGAGCGAAGAAACAGGGATTGAGCTTGTGGCAACAAACGATGTGCATTATATTATGGCAGAGGATGCAGAAGCACATGACATACTGCTTTGTATCCAGACGAAAAAGCTTGTAACTGATGAAGACCGTATGCGCTATGACGGAGGACAGTATTATTTAAAATCCGAAGAAGAGATGCGAAAGCTTTTTCCTTATGCACAGCAGGCCATTGATAATACAGAAAAAGTGGCAGACCGTTGTCATGTAGAGATCGAATTCGGCAATTACAAACTGCCACAGTTTGATGTGCCGGATGGGTATACCGCATGGGAATATTTACAAAAACTTTGTAAAGAAGGTTTGCAAAAAAGATATGGTACGCAGGCAAAACAACATGAAGAACGTTTAGAGGAAGAATTATCGGTCATTCACAAAATGGGATTTGTCGATTATTTCCTGATCGTATGGGATTTTATTCGTTATGCAAGGGAAAACGGGATCAGTGTCGGACCGGGACGAGGTTCGGCAGCCGGAAGTATTGTATCGTATTCACTGGGGATTACGAATATTGATCCGATCCGTTATAATCTGTTGTTTGAACGTTTCCTGAATCCGGAACGCGTGACGATGCCCGATATTGATATTGACTTCTGTTATGAAAACCGTCCGCGCGTGATTGATTATGTGATGGAAAAATACGGAAAAGATCATGTGGTACAGATCGTCACATTTGGTACGATGGCAGCAAGAGGTGTGATCCGTGATGTCGGAAGAGTGTTAGATCTTCCGTACAATTATGTGGATTCGATCGCAAAAGCAGTACCGATGGAACTTGGTATTACGATCGAGAAAGCCTTACAGCATAATCCTGAATTTAAAAATATCTACCAGACAGATGAACAGGCAAGAAACTTGATCGATATGTCCAAACGATTAGAAGGACTGCCACGTCATACGTCAATGCATGCGGCGGGTGTGCTGATTAGTCCTAAGCCGGTCGATGAATATGTGCCATTGTCGAAGGCAGCAGACGGTACGATCACAACGCAGTATACAATGACAACGCTAGAAGAACTTGGTCTTTTGAAGATGGACTTTTTAGGACTTCGTACTTTGACTGTGATCCAGAATGCAGCAAAGATGGCAGGATTAAAAGATGATACATTAATGGATATTGACTTTGATGATCAAAATGTCTATGAGATGATCGGAGCAGGAAAGACCGAAGGTGTGTTCCAGTTAGAAAGTGCCGGAATGACACAGTTTATGACAGAGTTGAAACCGGAGAATATGGAAGATATCATTGCCGGAATTTCTCTATATCGTCCGGGACCAATGGATTACATCCCGCAATATATCGAAGGTAAGAACAATCGTGACAGTGTTACATATGACTGCCCTCAGTTAGAGCCGATCCTTGAACCGACTTATGGCTGTATTGTCTATCAGGAGCAGGTTATGCAGATCGTGCGTAATCTTGCCGGATACAGCTTTGGACGAAGTGATCTGGTACGTCGTGCGATGGCAAAGAAAAAAGCCGCAGTCATGGCAGCAGAACGTAAGAATTTCGTCTATGGTAATGAAGAAGAAGGCGTAAAAGGCTGTATTGCCAATGGAATATCAGAAGAAATTGCCAATAAGATCTATGATGATATGACAGAATTTGCAAAGTATGCGTTTAACAAGTCACATGCGGCTGCATATGCTGTGGTTTCTTACCAAACGGCATATTTAAAATATTATTATCCGGTTGCCTTTATGGCAGCTTTGATGACATCTGTTAAAGATAACACCGCAAAAGTGTTAGAATACGCGATGAGCTGCCGAAAAATGGGGATTGAGATCTTAGGACCGGATGTCAATGAAGGAATGTCTGCATTTTCGGCAGCAGACGGAAAGATTCGTTTTGGTCTTTCAGCGATCAAAGGTGTCGGAGACGGTGTGATCGAATCTATTATTCAGGAAAGAACACAAAACGGACCATTTACATCAATGGAAGATTTTATGAAACGTCTGTCATCGAAAGAAGTCAACCGTCACACAATAGAAAACTTTATCAAATCAGGTGCGTTTGACAGTATGGATGGTACAAGAAAGCAGAAATTTTATGTCTATGAATCAATGCTTGAGCATGTCAACCGTGAAAAGAAAGACAATCTTGCCGGACAGCTTTCATTGTTTGACATGGGAGATGAAGAGTTAGATCAGGCGGACCGCATTACGTTTCCCAATGTAGGAGAATGGGATAAAGAAGAGTTTCTGATGTATGAAAAAGAAGTTTTAGGAATTTATATCAGTGGTCATCCGCTCGAAGAATATGTGTCTCTTATGGAGAAGAACTGTACCAGAAATTCACTGGATTTCCAGCCGTCTGCTGAAAACGAAGAAATGATGGCGGCTGTTGACGATGGTGAAAAGGTAGTTGTCGGAGGAATGATAATTTCCAAAAGTGTCAAAACTACAAGACAGAATACGATGATGGCATTTCTGACAGTTGAAGATCTGTATGGAAACATAGAAGTGGTCGTATTCCCAAGAGATTATGAGAAAAACAAACCGTATCTCGAAGTCGACAGCAAAGTTTTTGTCAAAGGAAGAGCACAGGTAGAGGAAGGAAGAGGCGGAAAACTTTTATGCCGGCAGATCATACCATTTGAAAAAATTCCATGTGAATTATGGATCCGTTTTCCGGATATCGCATCATTTCAGGAGAAGGAAAAAGAGCTGTACCAAAAGATACTGCCTTTTGATGGTGCAGATACCGTATGTATTTATGCAGAAAAAGAAAAGCAGGTTAAAAAACTGGCAAGAAGCTACAGTATAGATGCACGCAGGATCTTACAGGAAAATGTATTAAAAGAATTCGGTGAGAATGCTTTAGCAATTCGTGAAAAGAGTATTGAAAAATGATCTTAATTAGCGTAAAATTTATAAATAGATTAAGGCACAAAAGGAGGACAATATGAGTAACGCAGTAAAGACAATTGGTGTTTTAACAAGTGGTGGGGATGCACCGGGAATGAATGCAGCAATCCGTGCAGTAGTTCGTACCGGTATTTCAAATGGATTAAATGTAAAGGGAATCCGTCGTGGTTTTGCAGGACTTTTAGAAGAAGATATCTTTGATATGAATAATCTGACCGTATCGGATATTATCCAGACAGGTGGTACAATCTTATATACAGCCCGCTGTCTTGAGTTCAAGCATGAAGAATACCAGAAAAAAGGTGCTGAGATCTGTCGTAAGCATGGTATTGATGGTATCGTAGTAATCGGTGGTGACGGTTCTTTCAATGGTGCGAGCAAGCTTGCACAGCATGGAATCAATACGATCGGTGTTCCGGGAACGATCGATCTGGATATTGCATGTACAGAGTACACGATCGGATTTGATACAGCGATCAATACAGCAATGGAAGCAATCGATAAATTAAGAGATACATCAGAATCACATGAACGATGCAGTATTGTTGAAGTAATGGGACGTACAGCAGGTCATATTGCACTTTGGACAGGCATTGCCAGCGGTGCAGAGTATATATTGACAACAGAAGAATATCATGGTGATATCCAGAGAATCATCAATAAGATTCAGGATAGACGACGCATCGGTAAGAAGAACCATATCATTGTCAATGCAGAGGGAATCGGAAACTCAGCGGAGATGGCAAAGGTGATTGAGATTGCTACCGGTGTTGAGACAAGAGCTACGGTACTTGGTCATATCCAGCGTGGTGGTAATCCAACATGTAAAGACCGTGTATTTGCTTCTGCTATGGGTGCGAAAGCAGTTGAACTTCTTTGCGAGGGTAAATCTAACCGTGTTGTAGGATATAAAGAAGGCGAATTCGTTGACTTTGATATTCAGGAAGCTCTTGCAATGGACAAAGGATTAGATCCATTCTTATGGCATATTACAAAGAAACTGACAACTCGTTAATAATGTTTGAAATGAGGGATGATTTATGAAGAAATTTTTGAAATTTGTAGTAGGTGTTGCTGCAGTAGCAGGAAGTGTTGCGGGTGTCTTATATTTCTGGGACAAACGTAAAACAGAGTTAGAAGATGATGATTTCGATGATGACTTTGATGATATCTTTGAAGATGAGAACGATGACAGCGACAGAGATTATGTGACATTAGATATCGGTGAGGAAGAAGAAACAGAAGCAAAAGAAGAAAGCACAGAAACTTCTAAAGAGGAATAAGAAGTACAAAGTGATCGATGCTAAAATTCCACAATGATATGAGAAAATTTATATTCCTTTTTGGCATCATCATTGTATTAGATAAAAAAGAAAATTCATATCATAAAAAAGCTCTATGTTATAGAATTCTGATACCGCTTTCCAAAGTAGATTTTAAATCTGATTTTGGAAGGCAGTATAGTTTCATTCTATCGCATAGAGCTTTTTTGCTATACAGGGCTTTTCGGGCAGATATCGCTCTATTCATACAGACAATACTCTATTGTATTAAGAAAGACGTATCTGTGCTTTCTGCCCCTTCGCACCACGTTTGCGGTTTCGTATCTTCTTTGGATTGTATTTAGTCTGTTCAAAAGTGACCTCTTCACAATCCGGCGTTACGACGGAAGAGTATTCGACAAGGTCCTCCTTTTCCAGTGCAATACCTTTAACGCCACGGCTTGTTTTTTTGAGCTCGCTGACTTCTGTGAGTGGAAAGCCAAGAGACAGTCCATCTTTTGTGATCATAATGACTTTACGATCCTGTGCGATCGCATCTTCTACGGTTAATAAAGTCACACCGGCAAGGTGATCATTCTCATCCAGTTTTGTAGAAGCGATTGCCAGACGGTTCGTATCGAATTCAATACCCGATACCAGCTTGACAAAACCATATGCTGTTGTAAAGAGAAGCTGTGAATTAAATAATGTTTCTGCGTCGACATAAAGCAGAGCATCTTCGTGCCCGATCTTGCAAAGTGACTGGATCAGCACACCCTTATCGCGGCTCCTGCCTTTTGGTATGTTCATGGCTTTGATCTGATACATGTTACCCGCAGATGAGAAGACACAAAGCCGATCTGTGTTACGCATACAGACGATATGTGCATAATCGTTGAGCGTTTCTGCAGAAAGGCGGGAATAACTTGTGGCATCAACAGATTTGATGTAGCCAAAGCGATCGATCAGAACATAGATATCCTCTTCTTTGATCTCTTCAACATATTTGACCTGAGAGACATTCGCAAGTTCTGTTTTTCTGGGTACTCCAAATTGTTTTTTGTATCGTTTCAGACGGGCAATGATCGTTTTGTCTAATTCTTCTTTGTTGTTTAAGATCACAAGATATTGCGCAATGTTATCATCAAGTACATCTTTTTCCTGGTGTAGTTTTAAAAGTTCAAGACCGATCAGACGGCTTAACGGCATAGCAAGGATCGCATCTGCCTGACGTTCGGTAAAAGAGAGCGTAGCGGCGTCTTTTTCTGATTTTTTGGAACGGAATGTGATCCCTTCGGTGATCCCATCGATCAGGCAGGATTTTGCCTGTTTGACAGACTGGCTGCCACGTAAGATCTCAATGATCAGATCGATCACATCGGTTGCCTTGATCAGACCGTTTACAATCTCAAGGCGGTCTTTGGCTTTGGCAAGAAGATGCTCATATTCTTTGGTATATAACTCTTCCTGGAAAAGTACAAATTCCTGAAGCATATGCTTTAACGTAAATGTGATTGGCTGTTTGTCTTTGACTGCAAGCATATTGACACCATAGGTATCTTCCATGGCTGTCTTTTTATAGAGCCCATTTAAGAGATTTTCGATATTACGGTCTTTTTTTACTTCGATCACAAGACGGATTCCTTCTTTTGAAGACTCATCACGGACATCATAGATCTCATCAAAGACTTTATCTTTTGTCAGAGCGACAAGGCTTTCTAATAATTTTGTTTTGTTACCGGCAACGGTATAGGGAATTTCGGTAATTACAATATTTTTGCGTCCGTTATCGCTGTTTTCAATTTCTGTTTTGGCACGGATCGTTAATTTTCCTTCACCGGTATTATAGATCTGTTCAATGCTGTCAGCATTTGTGATCATTGCTCCGGTTGGAAAATCCGGTCCCTTGATATATTTCATAAGTCCTTTTGTTGTAATATCAGGATTTTTGATCAATGCCACGGTTCCGTCAATAACTTCGGATACATTATGCGGTGGAATGTTTGTCGCCATACCGACAGCAATACCGGTTGTACCGTTGATCAAAAGGTTTGGCAGTGTAGCCGGTAAAACAAGTGGCTCCTTTTCGCTTTCATCAAAGTTTGGACCGAAAGGAACCAGTCCTTTGTCTAAGTTTTCAAGAAGCGTCAAGGCACCTGCAGACAAACGGGCTTCGGTATATCGCATCGCAGCAGCACTGTCTCCGTCAATGGAACCAAAGTTACCATGACCATCTACTAAAGGAAGGTTTAGGGAATAATCTTCGGTCATATGTACTAAAGCATCGTAGATGGAGCTGTCGCCATGCGGATGATATTTACCCATGGTATCTCCGACGATACGGGCACATTTTCTGTGTGGCTTGTCCGGTGCCAGTCCGAGTTCTGTCATGGCATACAATATTCTTCGCTGAACCGGTTTGAGTCCGTCTCTGACATCGGGAAGTGCACGCGAGATAATAACGCTGACAGCATAATCCCGGTAGGAATTTTTCATTTCATCTGAAAAATCTAATTGAATGATTGATTGGTCTTTCGTTGTCATTATAATCCTCGTTTCTATTTCAATTTTATATCTAAATCTTTATTATGCAGTGATACCATCTATAGCGGGAAAGAACATTACACATCTAATGTAGCATACTTGGCTTCTTCCATAATAAACTGCCGTCTTGGCGGGACACTGCTGCTCATTAATGTCGTAGTCACATCATCTGCCTCAACCGTATCACTGATAGAGATCTGTGCAAGAATTCTTGTCTCGGGATCAAGCGTTGTCTCCCAGAGCTGGCTGGCATCCATTTCGCCAAGACCTTTGTAACGTTGGATACTTAGGATCTTGTTATCTTTATTCTTACGGAATTTTTCTAACTCAAAGTCGTTAAAGATATATTCGGAATGCATTTTTTTGCTACGGCTTTTTTTGCCTTTTTCGGCTTTATCATTATCTTTGACCGGCAGCTTTTTGTTCTCGTAATCTACCTTATATAATGGCGGAAGACCACGATAGACTTTTCCTTCATAGATCAGTTCCGGCATAAAACGATAAAAGAATGTTAAAAGCAATGTACTGATATGAGCACCATCGACATCGGCATCGGTCAGGATAATGATCTTGTCATAGCGTAGTTTTTTGATATCGAAATCATCACCAATGCCACAGCCAAAGGATGCGATCATGGATTTGATCTCGTTATTTTGCAAGATCTTTTCTAACGAAGCTTTCTCTACGTTTAAGATTTTTCCACGCAAAGGAAGGACTGCCTGCGTCTTTCGGTTACGGGCTGTTTTTACCGTACCGCCGGCAGAATCACCCTCGACAATGTATACTTCACATTCTTCCGGCTTTTTAGAAGTGCATGCGGCAAGTTTGCTTTTGCTGTCAATATCATTTAACTGCTTTAAGACAGCGGTTCTTGCTTTATCACTCGCTTTTCTGGCATTGTAGGATTTTAAGGAATTGTCTAAGATTTTTTTTAAGACTTCGACATTCTTATCAAGATAACGTTGTACCTGCGTGGTAAAGACATCTTCTACAGCTGTTTTTGCGTCAGTATTTCCAAGCTTCGTTTTTGTCTGTCCTTCGAACTGTGGATCGGGATGCTTGATCGAAATGATTGCAACAAGACCGTTTCGGATATCCTTTCCGTCAAAGTTTTCGTCTTTTTCTTTTAGGATGCCAAGTTCTCTTGCATACTGATTCATTACACGCGTGAGACCGGTTTTAAAGCCGGTTACTAAGGTACCGCCGTCTACGACATTGATACGGTTACAATACGGATTGATCTGTTCTGAAAAATTCGTTGTATACTGGAAAGCAATCTCAACTTCAATATCACCGCTTTTTCCTTCTATGTAAATAGGATCTTCATGCAATACAACGGCATCTCTGTTGATATAGCGGACGAAACTCTGGATTCCGAATTCTTCAAGATAGACAATTTCTTCGTCGTCCATTTCGTTTTTAAAGATCAATTTGAGATTTTTATTCAAAAAGGCGATCTCTTTTAATTTCTTTTTGATCACTTCCGGTTTGAAATGGATTGTTTCAAAAATTTCCGGATCAGGATAAAAGGTTACTTTTGTGCCGGAAGCACTTTTTGCACATTTGCCAATGACCGGAAGCATTCCGTTTTCTAAGGAGACAGCAGGCTTACCGCCATTCTCATAGATATCCTGATAGATGCATCCGTTATGGCGTACCTCAACGATCATTTTTGTTGATAATGCATTGACAACAGAAGAGCCGACACCATGCAGACCGCCTGAAACTTTGTAGGCACTGTTTCCGAACTTTCCACCGGCATGCAGGATCGTATATACAACACGTACTGTCGGTATCTTCTTGGCCGGATGTAAGTCAACCGGAACCCCTCGCCCGTTATCTTCGATACAGATTCCTCCGTCTTTTTGCATCGTGATATGGATTTCATCACAAAATCCCGCAAGATGTTCATCAATACTGTTGTCTAAGATTTCCCAGATCAGATGATGAAGACCCCTCGAACCGGTTGAACCGATATACATACCCGGTCTTTTTCTGACTGCTTCTAATCCTTCCAGGATTACAATATCTTTTCCTGAATATTCGCTCATTTTCTTTCCCCTTTAAGTTGCTTTTTTATAAATGCCGGTAAACCGGCTCAAGTGTTTATTACGTACATATCTAATAAGTATACCACAAATAAAAATAAGATTGCAAATAATCAGAACAAATGTTTGTATTTGTACCAAAAAGAAGTATTGAAAGTGGATTTGCTTTTTGATATGATAAAGATTGTGTGGAGTTTACCAGAAGAATCAGACGATCATAAGGCGATTTACGATGTTAGTCTGTAAAGTATAGAAAGGAAGAGACAGATTATGAAAAAGACACCATTTGTAACCAAAGAACAAGTAGAAGAGATTGCAAAGACATATCCGACTCCGTTTCATATTTATGATGAAAAAGGGATCAGAGAGAATGCACGTAAGTTAAAAGCAGCATTTTCATGGAATAAAGGATATCGTGAATATTTTGCGGTAAAAGCAACTCCGAATCCATATATTTTAAAAATATTACAGGAAGAAGGATGTGGTGTTGACTGTTCTTCATTGACAGAGCTTATGATGTCAGAAGCTTGTGGTTTCCATGGATCAGACATTATGTTTTCTTCAAACGTAACTCCGGCAGAAGAATATAAAAAAGCAAAAGCATTAGATGCATTTATCAACTTAGATGATATTACACATATTGATTTCCTGGAAAAAGAAGCAGGTATCCCGGAGACTATCTGCTGTCGTTACAATCCGGGTGGAGTGTTCAAGATGGGAACAGACATTATGGATAATCCGGGAGATGCCAAATACGGTATGACAAAAGAGCAGATGAAAGAAGCGTTCAAACGTTTGAAAAAAATGGGAGCAAAGCGTTTTGGAATTCATTCTTTCCTTGCAAGTAATACAGTATCGAATGAATATTATCCGACTTTGGCAGGTATCCTTTTTGATCTTGCTGTAGAATTAAAAGAAGAAACCGGTGTAGAAATTGCATTTATCAATCTTTCCGGTGGCGTTGGTATTCCTTATACACCGGACAAGGAGCCAAATGATATTGCTGTGATCGGCGAAGGTGTCCGTAAGCAGTTTGAAAAGATCATGGTACCGGCAGGCCTTGGCGATGTTGCGATCTTTACGGAATTAGGAAGATTTATGCTTGCACCTTATGGCGGTCTTGTTACAAAGGCAATCCATGAGAAGCATATTTATAAGGAATATATTGGTGTAGATGCATGTGCTGTCAATCTGATGAGACCGGCTATGTATGGGGCTTATCATCATATCACGGTTCTTGGAAAAGAAGACGCACCTTGCGATCATAAATATGATGTAACAGGGTCTCTTTGCGAAAACAATGATAAATTCGCGGTAGACAGAATGCTTCCAAAGATCGATATGGGAGATTATTTGTTCATTCATGATGCGGGTGCACATGGTTTTGCAATGGGATATAATTACAATGGCAAATTGAAATCAGCAGAGTTGTTGTTACAGGAAGACGGAAGTGTTAAGATGATCCGTCGTGCAGAGACGCCAAAGGATTACTTTGCTACCTTTGACTTTTCGGATATCTTAAAGGATGTTAAATACGAATAAAAAGATCAGATGGTCTGACAGAGGGCAGCACATAGGTGCTGTCCTTTTTATTTTTTGCAAAAAAGTCAAAAAAAAACTAAAGTTTCTTTTTTATCATTCCGATATTTATATTGAAAATGTTGTGAAATTTTATTTAGGTGGTGATTAGAATGAGAGTAGATGCCATTAATCATGTAAGTCAGCTGTACCAGTCAACAAAGGTAAAAAGCGTAGGTAAGACAAAGAAATCCTCATATCAGGATGTTTATGAAATCTCTCAATCTGCAAAAGATTATCAGGTAGCAAAGAATGCGATCACTGAGTCATCAGATGTTCGCGAAGACAGAGTTGCTGAAATGAAAGAAGCACTTGCCAGTGGAACGTATAACGTATCTTCACAGGAAATCGCAGAAAAGATGATCAGTAATTACTATGACATCTCAATATAAGAAATGAGGTTGAACATTGGCTAGTTTGATGGAGGATCTTTTTACTGCATTGAGCGGTGAAAAAGAAATTTATGAGAAACTGATTCCGGTATCAGAGAAGAAGACGGAGATCTTAACCCGTGGAGATCTGAAAGAACTGGAAGAGGTGACCCAGGAAGAGCAGGCTTTGGTTGAGAAAGCGACAGCGATAGGAAAGAAAAGAGAAGAAGTGATTGCCAATATTGGAGTTGTGCTAAACAGGGATGCGAGCACATTGGATCTGACAACATTGGCAACGCTGTTAGAAAAGCAGCCTGGAGAAAGAAAAAAGATAGCACAGCTTCATGATGAATTGAAAGTGATCATGAGGCGTTTAGTAGATATTAATGAGAAAAATAAAAATCTCATTGAGAATTCCCTTGAAATGATAGAATTCAATATGAATTTTATTCAAAGCACACGGATGTCACCAGGGGTAAATAATTACGACCGCAATGCATCGTCATCCTACAGTCCGGGATATACACCGGGAGGGTTTGATGCAAAGCAGTAGTGATTGTTTACGGGGAGCGTAAAGCTCCCTGTACTGTGACAGCCGTTTTTTTGCTGTATAAGAGAATTAAAATCTGGCAATATATCGGAAGTGATAGGATGACCGGTAGTGGTCATCCGGTCAGAAAGATATGAGTTTTGAAAAGAAAAGTTGAATATATTGAATGGATATAGATTGATGTGCTTTCGGATTTGTTTTTGAGAAGATATCGAGAGTACATATTATTGAAACGGAGGAAAAGATGAGTTTATTTACAAGTTTTAATGCGGGTGTGTCCGGCTTGCAATCGTCGCAGGCAGGACTGAATACAACGGCACATAACCTTGCGAATACAAAGACACAGGGGTATACCAGACAGCAGAATATCAATAAAGATACCTATTATCAGACAATCAAGACAACAACGAATTCTACACTTCAGGTAGGATACGGTACAACGATTGCCACAATACGTCAGATCAGAAATGAATTTCTGGATAAAGAGTACAGAAAGGAAGTCAGCAGACAGACTTTCTACGAAGTACAGTATAATACGGCAACCGAGATTGAAGATATCTTAGGCGAGACAGAAGGCGTGGAGTTCAATGATGTCTTATCGGACATCTGGCAGACTGTACAAGATCTGTCAACCAATCCGGAAAGTATTACAAATCGTAAGCTTTTCATTACACAGGCAGAATCGTTCCTGGAAAAGGCACAAAATGTCTATTCTGCATTGAAGAGTTATCAGGTTAATCTGAATTCACAGATTGAAAGTCAGGTAACATCGATCAACAAGATTGCTGACCAGATCGCAGAGCTGAATACAAAGATTTCCGCAGCAGAAGCATCGGGACTTGAAAATGCAAATGATTACCGTGATGCAAGAAACCTTTTATTAGATCAGTTAGCGGAATATACAAACTATGATTACTATGAAGACAGCACAGGACAGGTTAACGTCAGAATCAATAACGCACCGTTAGTTGATGAATCAAGATCGTATCATATGGCTTGCAAAAATATCAAGAACCAGAAATACGATGAAGCAACCGGAACATATACCGATATTGAATCGTCTCCGATGTATACGGTAGTATGGGAAAAGAACGGTTATGGTGAAGTATATGATATCAATCGTGCATACTCACAGGAAGAAGAAACAGATATGGGTTCACTTCTTGGTATTCTGACAGCACGAGGCAAGAATGTTGGTGTGTACACAGATATTGTACAGAATCCGACATCCTATGAATTAGAGAATTATAATAACACAACAGGAAACTGCCTGTTAGAGAAAGTAGAAGCACAGTTTGACCTTTTGATCCACAAGATCGTTACAGCTGTCAATGATGCATTTGCACCAAATGTTGATGCGGATCTGACAGGTGTTTCCGGAACCGATGCAAAGGGAAATGCAATGCCGGCATTGACAAATGCAAAAGTACTTGATGCGAACAACTGCCTGGTAGGAGCGGATGATGATGAAACAATCGGAACGGAAGTTTTTACACGAAAAGGACAAGGTTCGCGTTATACGGTATATACGGTAAACGGACCTGTGACAACCACAGATGAGAATGGCAACACGATCACACTGACAAAAGAAAATGTTGCAGCGGATGGTACAAAGACATACAGCCTGTATGTATACAATGAAGAAGATGCAGATGATAAAAATACATTATATACATTACAGAATCTGGAAGTGAATTCGAGCCTCAAAGAGAATTATTCTTACCTTCCGGTCAAGGGTAATCCTGCAACCGGAAATTATGGAAAATATTTACAGACACCATATGAAACTATCCTTGCAAGCTGGAGAAAAGAAGATACGGCATTAGATCCGAATGCATTATCAAAATATGGTGCAGACGGTTTCTATGATGCAATGGTCGGGAACCTTGCTACGCAGGGCAGTGTCTGGAAGAGTATTATGGAAAACCAGACAAAAGAAACAGAAAGTATAGAAGATAAGAGACAGCAGATTGCCGGTGTATCGACAGAAGAAGAAATGACAAGTCTTTTGATGTACCAGCATGCGTACAATGCTGCATCAAGATATATCACGACGGTAGATGCAATGTTACAGCATTTGATCGAACGTTTAGGATAGGAGGGATAAGAGATGCCATCAACATTTTTCGGGTTAAATATTGCAAGATCAGGTATGTCTACCTACAATGCCGTATTAAATACAACAGCACATAATATCGCAAATGTAAAAACAACAGGATATTCCAGACAGGTTGTAAAACAGCAGGCAACAGAAGCAATCTCTTTTAAAACTACATATGGTATGGTAGGAACCGGTGTCGATGCGATCAGCATTGACAGCCAGAGAGACATTTATTACGATAACAAATATCGCATGAGCAATACAAGCTATAGCCGTTATGAATCATTAAATTATTATATGAACAGTATTGAGAATGATCTGTATGCAAAAGACAGTACAAGTGGCGGAATGACAAATTCTTTGGATAATTTCTTCAAAGTAGTTACCAGTCTGACAACAGATCCATCCAGCACAACGATTCGTACACAGACAGTCGGTTATGCAGATACATTAGTCAAATCGATCAATGAAGTAGCGAATTCGTTACAGGCATTACAAAAAGATTTAAATGACCAGATAGCATCAACAGTAGATCAGATCAATGCGTATGCACAGCAGATCGCATCGCTGAACAAGCAGATCGCTACGATTGAAATATATGGTACAAAGGCAAATGATCTGCGCGACCAGAGAGCAACGATCATAGATGAACTTTCGGCATTAGTGGATGTTGATGTGGTAGAAAAAGAGCCGACAAACGGTAACGGACTTGCTCAATACATTGTATCGATTGCAGGTTCGCCTTTAGTAGATACCAATGATTATAATACGATCAAGTATACAGCAATGGATACCTGTTATTCTATGAATGATATGGATAAAATGTATGATCTGACATGGAGCACCGGTCAGAGCTTTGATAAGCGGAGCAAAGCATTAGGCGGCAAACTGCAGGCATTGTTTGAAATGCGTGATGGTAATAATAATGAGACATTTGAAGGAAAAGCAACCGGAACTGCCGGCTCTAAGACATTAACAGTAACAGATGTCAATGACCTTGGAAATTCTCTTTTAAAACTGGATATTCCGGCTTCAGATGGTGTGATCACACTTGGAAATGCTACTTATAATTATAAGTCATTTACAGCAACAGTAGATGCGGATGGAAATTATACGTATACCTTTACATTGGAAAATGCATTAGGAAGGGATATTCAGGACGAGGATATGCATATCAGCGATGCGGTAGATTACAGAGGTGTTCCTTATTATATGTCGCAGTTGAATGAATTTATCAGAACATTTTCTTATAACTTCAATAAAGTACAGACAAGCGGTTATGATTTGAATGATAATGCAGGCCAGCAGATGTTTATTGCAAAAGATAAAGTAAATGGTATTGAGATGCGCTTTTCGGATACAGTAAAGACAGGATTTACATTTGATTCCTTATTGGCTTTAGATGCCAACGGAAAGATCGCAACGGACATCGAAGGATATGCTAATACAAGTTATTACATGATGACTGCGTTAAATTGCAGCATTGATTCACAGATTGCAAAAGACGGTTCTTTGCTTGCACTTTCCGACACACAGGGCGGCGGTGTATCGAATGGTGGAAACTTAGCTAAAATGTCTGATCTTGCAAATGATACCACGATGTTTCGACAAGGAAAACCGGGATCGTTCTTACAGGTATTGACTTCGGCAGCAGGTGTAGACGGCTCTAAAGTAAAAACGGCGATGGAAAATGCAGAAAATATTAAAAATGCAGTAGCAAATAGAAGATTATCCACAGCGGGTGTTGATGAAGATGAAGAAGGCCAGAACCTGATCATCTGCCAGAATCTGCTGAATTATCAATATAAAGTATTATCTGTTATGAATGAAGTGTTAGATAAATTGATCAATGGAACAGCAGTCTAGTATAACGAAAATGTTAAAATTTGAATTTTGTTGTACCGCAATCAGACAGACGGATGAACGAAGAGCGATGCTTGTAAAGCATAGATAGGAGGATTTCATGAGAGTTACAAACAGCATGATCACGAATAGTTCGCAGCAGCATATTACCAATGCGAAAAATTTATTTTTAAAATATCAGACACAATATGCATCACAAAAAAAGATCCAGCGTCCATCGGATGATCCTACGGTAGCGGTTCGTGCTTTACAGCTGCGTACTACTTATACACAGATCAGACAGTATGCAAGCAAAAATGTATCGGATGCTATGGATTGGATGGATTCTACAGAGACAGCATTAAAAAATGCAAATACAACCTTAAAGAATATGAAAGGTTATTTAAATCAGGGTGCAAACGATTATCTCGAATCAGATCAGAGAAACTCCGTCCTTTCCGTATTACAGGAATATGTTTCTTCTATTTTTGAAGATGAGGCTAATACCGATTATTCAGGCAGATATGTATTTAGTGGATATCGTACCGATACTTCTCTTATCTTTCCGACAGATACGGACAATCTGGAATATAAAATTTCAGAAAGTTTTTCGTCAAAAGCAATCGATACAGTTAAATATGTTACAAGTAATGTAGGATATGTAGCAGGCAATGATATCACGGATTATTCCGGCCAGCTTGCTTCCCAGGATACCGCATACCGCTTACAGCTTTCTTATCGTAATTGTTCAAACAGTGCAATTACAGGAGATAATACGGTATTTAATATTACAACATCCTATAAGAATGCAGCAGGAGCAACGGTTACGGATACTTTATCCAGTGCAGTGGTAAGTTCAGATGATCCAAATGCCTATGATGTAGATGCTTATAATAAAGCAAACGGTACCAACTTTGATACAATCTATCTGTATGATACCGGTACCGTGATCTTTGGTGCGCAGGCATATTCCGATGTCCAGATGAATAATGCAACGATTTTGGTTGATTATACAAAGAAAGAATTTGAAAAGAGTGATATCCGTCCGGAAATGTATTTTGGATGTACAAGTTATAATACAAGTACAGGAAGAACAATCAATTATTCTGCACCGGAGAAACAGGATATTCGTTATGAAGTTAACTTCAGCCAGACGGCTGTTGTCAATACACAGGCAAAAGATGCGTTTGATCCACAGATTTATCGAGCAATCAATTACATTGAAGAATGTGTGCAGGCAATGGATGAGTTAGAGCAGAAGATGAGCGATGTAGATAAGCAGATCGCAAACAGTGCCGATGAGGATGAGATTGCTGCATTAAAGGAACTTCAGAGTCGTTTTGAAGCAGAGAAAAAGCTTCGTACGGAAGTTATGACAGAGGCATTTACAAAAGGCCTGAGTATGGTAAGTTCTACGCAGGATAAGTTGAATGTTGCATTAGCAGATCTCGGTTCACGTTATAACCGTCTTGAACTGACAGAAGATAAACTGGATGATCAGAGTACTAACACAGAAGAAAAATTGTCAGATAATGAAGATGTTGATCTGACAGATGCGTATATCAATATGACACAGGCTGATAATCTGTATCAGGCATCTTTATCTGCTACAGTAAAGATTCTTGGTACATCTTTGCTCAATTATATTTAAAGAGTAAAGTGTATCTGGTGAGGAGGACAAGATGAAAGTAAAAACAAGATATTTTGGTGAGGTAGACATTGAAGATACCAAAGTGATCCATTTTGAAAAAGGAATTCCGGGGTTTGAACAGTATACGGATTATACGATCTTATATGATATAGAAGAAGGTCAGGAAACATTCTTTTCCTGGCTGCAATGTATTACAGAGGAGGGACTCGCATTCCCAATCGTGAATCCGTTTCGCGTGGATGCGTCCTATGATCCGGTTGTAGAAGATGCATTGTTAAAACAGCTTGGAGATTTTGAGACAGAAGATCTGGCGGTTTTTCTTTTGGCAACTGTTCCGGCAGATGTCAGAAAAACTTCCGTGAATATGAAAGCACCTATCATTATCAACACGCGTAATAATAAAGCGATGCAGATTATTGCAGAGAATAATGAGTACCAGGTCAAGCATATGATATTAGAAGAACAATAAGCAGGATCGGAGGAGTCAGATGTTAGCATTAGCCAGAAAGGTAAACCAGTCGATCATGATCGGCGATGATATCGAGATTACATTACTGGAGATTAAAGGAGATCAGGTAAAGATCGGAATCAGCGCACCAAAATCCATTCCGGTTTACCGAAAAGAAATTTATCTGCAGATTCAGGAAGAAAATAAACAGGCAGGACAAGAAGTCGATATTGCAAAGATCAGAGACTTATTTGAAAAAAAGAGTAAAGATAAATAGTAAAAATGTCGATATAAAGGATAGTTAGATATAAGGATATATCAAAGGTTACAGACGTTATTTTTGAAGTTTATTTACAGCATTTGCACATGGAGGTGTATTACAATGGCAATGGAAGCACAGCTTAATAGTTTTTCGGCTGATCCAAACCGAAAGATCATACCGACTGAAATAGAAACAAAAGATACAACAGCAGGTATGGTAAGTAGTACAAACACAGTCAAAAAGACTACGTTTGGAGATGACAGTGACAAAGGAAAGACAAAAGACAATCAAAAAGACAAAGAAGTAGCTCAGAGCACACTTGAGTCAGCGATGTCAAACATGAATTCAAGAATCAAAAAGACACGTTGTGAGTATGACTTTGATGATCCGACCAATACGATCACGGTAAAGGTATATGATAAAGATACCGGCGATCTTATTCGTGAAGTACCACCTGAGAAATCTCTCGAAGCAATTAAAAAAATTTGGGAAATTGCAGGATTGATCGTAGATGAGAAGCGATAAGGAGGCAGAATTATGATTAGAATGACAGGTCTTAATTCAGGATTAGATACCGATTCAATCGTACAGGCTTTGATGTCTGCACAGCGAATGAAGAAAACAAAAGTTACAAGCAAAAAGACAAAGCTTGAATGGAAAAAAGACATCTGGAGTGAGATGAATACAAAGCTCTATGATTTTTATAAGGGATCTTTAAATAAGATTAAATCACAGTCTGCATATAAAACAAAAGCGGCAACAAGTTCAGATACCAGTAAAGTAACAGCGACTGCTACATCACAGGCGGCAGAGGGTACTTATAAGATCAAAGTAAATTCTTTAGCTTCGGCTCAGTATGTAACAAGCGGAAAACTTGGTACGCTTACAGATGGTTCGAAAGCAAAAGAGACAACAAAACTTACCGAGCTTGCTAATCCGATCGCGGCCGGTACACAGATTGCGATCAATTCAAAATCCGGCACATCGCTTTTACTGGTTGATGAAAATACTACAATAGAAGATTTTACAAAAGCATGTACACAGGCAGGATTGAAAGCCAGCTTTGACGAAGCACAGCAGAGATTTTTTATCAGTTCAGATGATAGTGGTGCTGACCAGACTTTTTCGATTACAGCAAGTAATCTGACAACAGATCAGCAGGATACAATCGCTAACTGGAAAAAGCAGATTGGTTATAACAACCTTTCTTCTAATGATAAGGCAAGTGTACAAAAGATCTTTGACCAGTTACAGACAGGCTCTACTACAATAGATAAAGTACAGGCTTCTATTGAAGCATATACGGACAAAGCAGCCACTAATGCAGTTAATGCATATTATAAAAAGCAGCTTCAGGATGGTTATGAAGCAAATTATTTTACAGATGATGAGCATACAAAAGTATCGGATGCCGGAAAACAGGCATTACTGGATTCCGGTGTAAAGCAGGTTGATCTTGACATAATGACAGAGAAAGAATTAGCAGACAGCGTAAATTCTCTGATCAGTAAAAATGTTGCAAAAGATCTGAAGTCAGATGAATACCAGCAGAAGATTACAGATGGTGTAGAGAATGGTATTGCTGATGCAGAGGATGCTTTCTTAAAGAAGGATAGTGCAACACGTAAGATTGATTCTGTAGCAGCAGCTACAACATTCAAAGACGATATTGGTACAATTACAAATTCTTCATCAGCACTTGCCGGTCTGGGTCTTTCTTCTATTGATGGTACGGCCGTTGCAGAAGGGGATGCCGGTAATACAAGTGGTATGGTTGTTATAGCAGCCAGTGATGCATCCATTGAATTAAATGGCGCAACGCTTAGCAGTTCAGGTTCTACGATCACAGTCAATGGTCTGACATTAAATATCCTGGATATGACAGCGGGCAGTGAAGTTTCGATTTCTGTTACAAAGGATGTATCCGGTATCTACGATACGATCAAAGACTTTATATCAGAATATAATTCCATCTTAAAAGAGATGAATACGAAGTATAATGCAGCTTCTGCAAAAGATTATGATGTTTTGACAGATGAGCAGAAAGAAGCAATGTCAGATGATGAAATAGAAAAATGGGAAGACAAGATCAAAGATTCCCTGCTTCGCCGTGATGATACATTAAGTTCTCTGATTTCATCATTCCGTGATAATATGTCAGGAACGATTACAGCATCTGATGGCAAGAGATATGCATTGTCATCAATTGGTATTTCAACATCAGCCGATTATGCAGAAGGTGGTCTTTTACATATTAAGGGTGATGAAGATGACAGCGAATATGCCGATGAGACAAACAAGTTGGAAGAATTACTGAATAAAGATCCGGATCTTGTTATGGAAGTATTCTCCGGTCTGGCATCAAATCTTTATGATGACTTGTTTAAGAAGATGGGAAAGACAAGCATGAGTAGTGCTTTGACATTCTATAACGATGTTGAGATGAATTCTCAGTTATCGGATTACAAAGACGAGATCAAGAAGTGGGACAGCAAATTATCGACAATGGAGGAACGTTATTATTCTCAGTTTACGGCAATGGAGAAAGCATTAGCTTCTTTAAATTCCCAGTCAAATTCGCTCTCAAACTTCTTTAGTTAAAAAGCAGAGGCAGTTCGTATAGGGATTGCCTGCTGCAAAAAAGTGTAATTGCTAATACAAGGAGGTAACTACAATGGCACAATATCGAAATGCTGCACAATTTTATCAAAAAAATTCTGTTCAGACAGCATCGCCATCAAAGATTATTTTGATGTTATATGATGGTGCGATTAAGTTTTGTCATATGGCACAGGTGGCAATTGATGAAAAAAATATCGAAAAGGCGAATTTGAACGAACAGGTTGCGGCAACATACCCCATCAGCGAGTATCCGAACTCGAATCAAAGCCGACATGACGACTCCCAACAGCCCCCAGCCAACCGCCAACACGCCTCCCTCCCCGGCAAGGCCGACGCCTATGAGAGTTCGCTACGCGAGTTCAAACGCATCTT
>ENA-ORIC01000700-ORIC01000700.1-human-gut-metagenome-genome-assembly--contig:-NODE-700-length-39572-cov-12.153083_pt1 | contig 39572 bp, 32 predicted proteins | sample MGYA00243023_ERZ508732 | MGnify/ENA primary metagenome ERZ508732 (study PRJEB26277, sample SAMN04329767) | human gut metagenome | biome: human-associated habitat | host: Homo sapiens | place: USA... | reverse complement strand
GACCTACCAGAAGGGCGACAAGCTGACCCTGCCGGCCGGCACCACCGTCCTGTACGCGCAATGGAAGCGGATCCCCGGCACTTTGACCTGGGTGAAGACCGACAAGGATTCGGGCGAGGTCCTCGCGGGCAGCGAATGGACCCTCACCCCCAAGGACGGCCAGCCGATCGCCATCACCGACAACGGCGACCTCGACCAGGCAGGGGAGGACGGCGCGTTCAAGCTCACCGGCCTCGACTGGGGCGAATACGAGCTCATGGAGACCAAGGCCCCCGAAGGCCACGACCCCATCAGCGCGCCGATCACCGTCACCATCGACGCGAAGCACACCACCGTGAACATCGGCGACGTGAGCAACGCGAAGACCCCCGCCAAGGTCACCTACGACCCCAACGGCGGAGAGGGCCAGACCCCAGGCTACGACGGCCACGTGGGCGACACTCCCGAAGCCTCCGAGAACAAGTTCACCAACAAGGACGAGTGCAAGGAGTTCGCCGGCTGGAACACCCAGAAGGACGGCAAGGGCAAGACCTACCGGAAGGGCGACCAACTCGACCCGCTCACCGGCGACGTGACCCTGTACGCGCAGTGGAAGGCCAAGGACGGCTGCCCGGCCGCCCCCGCCGCGTTGCAGGAGCTCGGCAAGACCGGCGCGGGCATCGCGCCGATCGCCATCGGTATGGCCGCGGCCACCCTGCTGGGCGCATGCCTGACGATCCTGCGCCGGCAGCGCCACGCACGCCATGCCTGACACAGGCCGATTGACGAAAGAGCGGGGCCCGGCCTGCCATGGCCGCGGCCGGGCCCCGCTCTTTCCCTTTCCCACCGAATCTTTGAAGGAGAAAATCCAGATGAGGAATCCACATAGTCTCGAAAAACCCGCCGCGACGCTGATCGCCACGGCCACGCTGCTGGCGGGCATGGGCCTGCCCCCAGCCGCCCTCGCCGCGGACGGATCCGCATCCGCCCCGTCCTCATCCACGTCCGGCAACGGCGCGGATGACAAGGGCCAGACAAACGCCGGCGACACCACCACCTGGACGCTGATGGGCGCCGTCCTCACGTCCGACGACAAGGGCACGCTCAACCTGCCCGACGGACAGTCCCTGCCCACGTTCGGCAAGCGCCCCGACAGCGTCAGTGTGCAGGGCTCCGACGGCACCACCATCCCGCTGACCCTCGCCGACGCGGCCGAGGAACATCCCAACCTCGGCGTGACCACGGGGACCGGCATCCTGACCGCCGAAGCGAAGGACGGCCTTCCAGCCGTACACGTCCCCGCCACCTGGACCACGGGCACGGAGACCACGCTGAGCGACGGCACCCCGTTCGTCCTGAAGGACGGCGTATGGGAGGCGTCCTACGGGCATACGCTCGCTTTGAAGGACGACAACGATCCACCCGTGAGGGACCTCAGCCTGTCCGGCGGCTCCAAACACGAGATCGCATGGGGCGAACCCACCCTCAAGGACGGCAAGGTCGTGCGCGAGGGCGCCGCCTCCGGCGAGATCCAGGGCCAGAAATGGAAGGCCACGTTGACCGCCGAACGCGACACCGACCACACGGGCCTCATACAGGCCATCTCCGCCGCCCGCCAAGCATACGACCAGGGCGCCGGCGAATACACCGCCGCAAGCCTCGAAAACCTGGCCGACGCGATCGGTGATGCCGACGAGCTCGACCGGACCGGCGCGACCGACGAGGCCATGGACGCGATGCGCGACCGGCTCGCCGAAGCCGTCGGCAACCTGGACACGATCACCTGGAAGACGGCCGGCACGGCACTCTCCCACGAGAAGGGCCAGGGATACGACGGCAAGGCCCCGGACACGAGCGACACCGTTCCCGGAGACACCGTGGCGCTGACCTCGAACGATCCGACCCTGGGCAAACTCGGATCCACCACCATTCCCCGGATCCAGAAAGACGACCAGCCCACGTTGACGGACGAGGACCTGGGCGTGGCCCGAGCCACCGGCACCGCCCACTACCAGGGCACACTGCCGAACGGCGGCCGCACGGCCACCTGGAGCCAGGACTACTCGTACACGCTCGGCACGCGCGTCGACGCGACCGGCCCGGAAGGTCGCGACATCGGCTTCACCACAGGCAGCGGATACCTTTCCGCCACCGTCACCGCAAGCCTCGACCAGACGAACCGGCCGAAGGACGCGGACATCACCATCGACGGCAAGACCGTGCAGGTCACCTGGAGCGACCAGGTGCACACCACTACGACCGACACCACCACCACGTACACCCGCCAGGGACGCGTCGAGGGCGACGTCAAGGTCGCGGGCGCCGACCGGACCCAGCACTGGATCGTATACGTCAGCGCCTCGCGTACCGAAGGACACGTCGCCGGCCTGAGCCTGATCCAACGCAAACCGGACGGCACCACCAGCCGCCACGATATCAGCGACTTCGACCCGTCGAGGCACGAATACACGCTCACCATGCCCGCCGACGCGGTCGCCGACCAGTACACCCTCGGCCACACCAGCGCCGCCGGCGACAAGGCCGACGTCAGCGAGGGAGACCCCATCGCCCCGACGCTCGGCGCGAACGCGACCCGCATCCTCAAAACCACTTTGAACGGCGTGACCTACACCGTGACAGTGGACTTCGAGAAGGCCAAACCTACGCCCTCCAACCCCCACGCGCGACTGAACGGCCTGTACGTGAACCTCACAGGCAAGACCGGCAAAGGCACGCTGATCGACGGATGGGACCCCGACGTGCTCGACTACACGATCCGCATCGGCGCGAACGACCCCGGCGCGTACATCCTGCCCGAAGCATCCGACGGCGTGACCGTCAAGGCCGGCGACGTGCGCCGCGCCGGCTACGCCACCACCCAATACTGGACCACAAGCTCGGCCGACGGCCAGTCCCGCACATACAGCGTGACCGTGATCCGAGACCACGAGACCCCGACCGCCGAGGAGGCGTTCAAGCCCGGCGCCGCCAAGGACACCGACGGGCACACGCCCGCCGCCGGCCGCGACGACACCGGACTGGCGAGCCACGGCTACCTGCTCCACGGCGAATACCACGCCGTGAAGGCCACCGACTACGCCATCCCCGAGGGCGGAACGTTCGCCTACGCGAGCCGGCAAGGACAGACCGTGCAGGTCTCCGAAACGAAGGTCAAGGGCATGACCTGGAGGTACACGCTCAACGTCCTCGCCCCTGACGGCGTGACCCTCGCCAACCCCGCGCCCGCGTTCACCGTCACCTACCTCACCCGCGCGACGCACGAGGCCGCCATCACGGCCATCATCGTGGACGGCAGGGCCATCGGTGGCTTCGATCCGGCGAAACACGAGTACACCGTGCAGGTCGACAACATCGACCACTGGACCGTGACCGCCGACTTCGACAAATCGACCGGCATGGGCGTCACCATCCACAAGGACCGCGCCAAGGCCACGATCACCGCCACCAGCGCCGACGGCCTCACCAAGGCCACGTACACGCTCCGTGTCGGAGAGAAGCCCCTGGCGCTCAACCGCTCCGGCGCCGACGGCGCGACCGTGGAGGGCCTCGCCAGCACGGGCGTGAACACGTCTAGCCTGATCAGCGTCGTCGCCGTGCTCCTCGCCGCCGGTGTCGCATGCCTGGCTGCGGGCCTGACCCGCAGTCTGCGTCGCGGCAAACGCGACGACGCCCCGTCCGACGGCGACGCCGGCGAAGCCGGCGGACAGGTCGCCGAATAGACGATAGACGAGCATTCCCGACCGTCTTACACACCGGGGTCCCGGCCGACGCCCAACCGCGCCGGCCGGGACCCTCGCTTTTGTCCAAACCGGGCCGCCGTCCACGGCCGTACCGTGGGCATGTCATCGGAAACCTAGTCGAAAGGAACCATCATGTCCGAGACAATCACCCTCGCCGCGGGATCCAGCAGCGTGGTCACCAGCGCCCTGCAGCTGTTTAGCCAGTTCGCCATCGTCGGCGGTGGCCTGTGGGCCGTGTGGGGCGTCATCACCCTGGCCGGCGGCCTGAAGGACCAGAACGGCCCGGCCACCCAGTCCGGCGTCTGGCAGGTCGTCGGCGGCGGCCTGATCATCGCCGCCGCGGCCCTGTTCTCCACCCTCGCCCTGTAGACGGGAGGCCACGCATGGTCGATTTCATCGTCGGCATCCTCAACTCGATAGGGTCCGGCGTCGGCGACGACCTCGTGGCCGACCTGCTGAAGACCCCGGCCGAATACAACGCCGGCATGTACAGGCTGAGCCTGACCATCGCCAGCTCGGCCGTCAAACCCATCGCCAGCACGATCCTCGCGATCCTGTGCGTGCTCGAGCTCGCCAGGGTCAGCACCAGGGCGGACGGCGACCGCGAGCTGGGCGTCAAGCTCGTCGCCATGGCGATGTTCAAGCTCGTGCTCGTGTTCACCGCCGCCCAGCACAGCGAGCTCATGCTCAAGGCCATCGACGAGATCGGCGAGGGCGTGCTGGGCGGCATCCACACCGCCGCCCCCACCACGGGATCCGCGTCGGGCCTCGGCCTGGGCGACAGCATGCGCGACGCCATCGACTCCGCGGGCACGTTCGGCCAGATCCCGTGCCTGATCCTGCTGATCATCCCGTTCCTCGTCTCCAAGGGAGCGACCATCGTCGTCACCGTCGTGATCCTCCTGCGGTTCGTGCAGATCTACATGCTCACCGCGTTCAACCCGCTGCCGATCGCGTTCATCGCCCAGGACGAGACACGCCAGTGGGGCGTCAACTACTTCAAGCAGTACGCGTCGCTGGTGTTCCAGTGCGCGACCCTCTACCTGGCGATACTCATGTACCGCACGTTCGTCGGCGGCACATTGAACCCGAGCAAGTTCAAGGACGGCGACAGCCTCTCCGGCTGGGTGATGGACAACTTCACCGGCCTGCTCCTGGCGAGCGTCATGCTCATCGGCATCGTCATGGCGGCCAACAGCGTCGCCAAGAAGCTCTTCGGCGGCGAATAAAACACAACGCAATCCACGGAAGGGGAGCAATCATCATGGCGTTGCAGATGCCCGTCTACAGGGAGCTGACCACCATCGAAAGCAAGGTGTTCATGGGGATGAGCTGGCGGCAGTGCCTCGCCGCCGTCATCCTCGCGGTCGTGTGTGGGGGAGGGTACGCCGGCCTGTGGCTCGGCCTCGGCGTGGACCCCAACCTCGCCATGTACCTGATCTTCCCGCCCGGCCTGCCCGTGGCCGTATGGGGATGGGTGAGGCCCAAGGGGCTCATGCCCGAGAAATACCTGAAATACATCCTGCGCCACTACACACAGCGCGAGGTATACCTGCTCGACGGTCCGGGCGGGCCCTACCGCACCGGCGTGAAACCAACGATCAAGGAAAGGTGAGGAATGTTCGGCAAGAAGAAGACCCGCGACCCGGCCGCGGCCGAGGCCAGGGCGAGGGAACGCAGGAAGAAGGCGACGCACCTGCCGAAGGGCGTCAAGCAGCTCATCGGCTACGACGCGATGCTGCGCAGCGGAATCGCCAGCCTGGGCGACGACCGGTGGAGCGCCACCATCCTCTTCCAGGACATCAACTACCAACTGAGCCCGGAATCCCACCAGATGGAGATCATCGACCGGTGGGCCAAGCTCATCAACAGCTTCGAGGCCGGCCAGAGCGTGCAGATCGCCTCCTACACGCGCTCACGCGGCGTGCGGGAGATCCTCGCCGACGTGATGATGGACGAACAGGGCGACAGCCTCGACCACTACCGGCTCGACTACAACCGGCTCGCCCAGGGCAAGCTCGAATCCGTCAGCCGCGACACCAGCACAGTGAAGACCCTGACCGTCACCGTCCGCGAAAGCGACGAGCAGGCCGCCGTCGCGAGCCTGAACGCCCTGTGCAACAACCTCGTCAGCCAGATGCGCTCCATCGACGCGTGCAAGGCCACGCGCCTCGACCGCGAGCACCGTCTGAGGCTCATGGCCGAGGTGCTCCGCCCCGGCGAGGAGTTCCGGTTCAACGAACGCCGGTTCGAGCACGCGCCCGGCAAGCCCGACACCAAGGACCTCGTATGCCCGTGGAGCATCGACGCGAGGAACCCCATCCAACTGGACATCGAATCATTGGAGTCGAAGTTCCTGCACCGCACCATGTGGGTGTCCGGCCTGCCGCCGGAACTGAGCGACCAGCTGGTCAACGACCTGACCGGCCTGCGCGCCCGCGTCGACGTGAGCATCCACCTCGCGCCCATGGACCGCGGCGAAAGCATGACGCTCGTGCGCCGCAAGAACGCGGAGATCAAGATGCAGGTCATGGACCAGCGGCGCAAGAACCGCAAGCAGGGCCTCGACCCCGACGACCTGCCCGACGACCTCGCCGACCAGCAGGAGCAGCTCGGCCAGCTGCGCGACGAGCTGCGCACCACCAACCAGAGGCTCGTGGACTCGATCATCGTGATCGGCGTGTCCGCCGCGAGCCAGGAGGAGCTGGAGGTCGCGTGCAGGAACGTGAAGGCGAAGGTCAACGCCCAGTCGTGCACGGCCGAGAGCCTCAAGTTCATGCAGATGGAGGGGCTGACGGCGGAACTGCCGCTGGGCAACAACCCGCTGCCGATGAAACGCACCCTGACCACGAATTCCGCGGCCATCCTCATCCCGTTCACCACGCAGGAGGTCTTCGAGCCGCACGGTCTGTTCTATGGCAGCAACGCCCGCTCCGGCAACCCGATCCTCGCGGACCGGCGCAGCCACATGAACTCCAACGGGTTCGTGCTCGGTACGTCCGGCGGCGGCAAGAGCTTCACCGTCAAACAGGAGATCGCCGGCATGTTCCTCAACAGAGACGACGAGGTGATCGTCATCGATCCGGAACGCGAATACCTCGCCCTCGCGGCCGCGTTCGGCGGGCAGATCATCCAGATCAGCGCCGGCACCGGCACGCGCGTCAACCCGATGGACATCGTCCTGGACGACGACGCGGCCTCCGACCCCGTCAAGGACAAGACCAACAACGTGGTGAGCATGGTCGGCGCGCTCATCGGAGGCATCGATGGACTCGACCCGCTCCAGAAGGGCCTGGTGGACCAGTGCGTCAGCAACCTGTACACGCGCTACCGCAACCAGGGCGGCGGCGTCACCCAGCCCACATTGCAGGACCTGCACGACGAGCTCCAGGCATGCGGCAACGACGAGGGCCGGTACCTCGCCGACGCGCTCAACCCGTACATCACCGGAAGCATGAGCGGCTTCAACGGGCAGACCAACGTCGACCTTTCCAACCGGTTCACCGTGTTCGACGTGTCCGGCCTGTCCGGCGAGCTCAGGACGTTCGGCATGATGGTCGTCATCGACCAGGTGTGGAACCGCGTGATCCGCAACAAGGCCGCAGGCCGCCGCACCTGGCTGTACGTCGACGAGTTCCACCGCTTCTTCTCCAACCAGTACTCAGCCGCCCAGTTCAAGGACATCTACAAGCGTGCCCGCAAATACGGGCTCGGCGTCACAGGCATCACCCAGAACGTCGAGGAGATCCTCGACCTGCAGGACGCGCGCGAGATGCTGTCCAACAGCGATTTCCTCATGCTCCTGAGCCAGAACAGCACCGACGCGGACGCATTGTGCGAGCTGCTGAACCTGAGCGAGGAGCAACGCCAGTACTTCACCGGCGTGCTGCCCGGCCAGGGACTCATGAAGATCGGCAGCGCCTTCGTCCCGTTCGACGGACGCATCCCATCGGGAGGCGACCTCTACCGGCTGTACTCCACCAGCTTCCAGGAAGGAAAGTAGCGCATCATGAGCAAGGCCCATGCCCGCCACGCGGGCGCACGCTCCGCCTACCGGGCCACGCGCCGCGTCGACACGGCCGGCGCGTGGCGGCAGACCGCCCGCCGCCGACCACAGGCGGCGGGCCCGCGGCACGGGTATGAGCCGTCGCCTGCCGCCGCGGCCCCATACCGATCGGAATACACCCAACGCCGTCAGCAACGGCAGCCGGTCCGGGCGTCATACGGCGGCGCGGGCCAGTCCCACCGCCATCGCCGGTACACCGTCCAGACGCAATCGCATGCCGCGACGACACCGATACGGCGGCACGACCACACGTCGAACCGATACCGGATCACCGGTAGCCGGACCCGCGTGCCGGCCACCCGGACAGGCGCGCGGCACACCGCATACGCCCGGACCGGAAGCCCATACCACCTGCACGGCGGATACGGGCGAAGGACCGCCCACGCCGCGGGAACAGACCGGACGACCCGGACCGGGACGGCGGGAGGACGGAGGGTCTTCCGAGGCGTCGCGCCGACACGATACACGACGGCCACGGCCCGCGCCCATGCCGTCGCCCCGCACCCGGACAGCATCCGCGTCCGTCGCGGGACCGGCCTGCGCGACCGGCTGGGCCGGGCCACCACCATGACGGTGTCCAACGCGGCGCAGGCCGGCGTCGACCGGACCGACATCGCCGACACCATGGGGCACACCGCCATGGAACTGACCGCCAGGGCCTCAATGGCCGCCGGCGCGACGGGCGCGTACGCCGTCGGCCATGCGGCCGGACGGGCCCGCGACGTCATGACCCGTCCCCAACGAGCCATGGTCGCCGTATACAAGGCCGAGGAAAAGACAGCGAGGCAGCTGGACAGGGCGCTGCGGAAAGGCAAACCGGGCGCGGCCAGGGCCAAACGCGTCGCCGACGCGAGGAAACGCGCCGGCAAACCAATCGTATTGTCCGACGCGAAGCCCAGCGCCCGCATCGGCGGGTTCGCCGCTAAGGGCAAGGCGAGCCGGCGCATCGGAAAACATGTCGGCGGGGGACTGAAAAAGGCCGGCAGGGGCGTCAAACGCCTCGGCTCGACCGGCCTGGACTGGATGGACGAGGCATCCGCGCGGATCACCGCCGCGGACGACGACCCCGCGTCGCAGCTGGGCGACGCCACACGCGACCTGACCTTCAAGGCCGCCCGGAAGGGCGTCAGGGGAGTCACCTCGTCCGCCCGGTTCATCTGGCGTCACCGCCACGCGCCCTCCAGGGCCGTGCGCGGCGTCAGAGCCGCCGCCTCGACGGGCGCGCGCGTGGCCCGCGCCGCCGCGAACCTCGTCCGTGCGGCCGCGTCCCGCATCGCCGCCGGGGCCGCCTCCATCAGCCTCCCCGTCCTGCCGATCATCGCGGCCATGATCGCGGTGCTCGGCGTGCTCCTGGCCGTCATGGGCGCGTTCCTGGGATCCAGCGCCAGCGAATCCACCGGCGTCGCGAACGTGCCCGCCGAATACGAGGCCGACGTGGTCCGCGCCGGATCCATCTGCCCGACCGTCACGCCGAGCATCATCGCCGCGCAGATCGAACAGGAATCCAACTGGAACCCGAAGGCCGGATCCGGTGCCGGCGCGCAGGGCATCGCCCAGTTCATGCCAGGCACCTGGGCCGCCCACGGCCTGGATGGCGACGGCGACGGCAAGGCCGACATCTGGAACCCGCACGACGCGATCTGGAGCCAGGGCAACTACATGTGCGACCTCGCCTCGCAGGTCGAGACGGCCAAAAAATCCGGAAGACTGACCGGCGACACGCTCCAGCTGACCCTCGCCGCCTACAACGCCGGCCTCGGCAACGTCCTGAAATACGGCACCATACCGCCCTTCACGGAGACCACCAACTACGTGAAGCGGATCATCGACCTGGCCCAGACCAAGTACACCTCGTCCGGCGGCGACGACTCCGGGGCGACCGTCGGCACGCTGAGCCCGAAGCTCGTCATGAGCGACAGCTGGCACGTGAACATCGAGGCCATGGGCCTGCACTACACGCGCTTCCCCGACTACGACACCTACCAGTGCACCTGGTGGGCCGCGATGCGACGCAACCAGATAGGCAAGCCCGTCGACGCGCACATGGGCAACGGCGCGCAATGGAACGACACCGCCGCCCGCCTCGGCTACAAGGTGGGACGATCCCCGAAACCCGGCGACGTGATGTGCTTCGAGGCCGGCGTGCTCGGAGCCGACGGATACTACGGCCACGTCGCGGTCGTCGAACAGGTCAACTCCGACGGCTCGATCCTCATCAGCCAATCCGGCACCGGCTGGATGGCCGTCGTCACCCAGACCATCAGCGCCGCGCAGCTCAAGGCCAACGCCGGAGGAGTCAGCTTCATCCACTAGGAAGGAAAAGAAATGGACGAGCACAAAAGGAACATCCTCATCATCGCGGCCACGACCGCGGCCATCATCCTCCTCGCCGGCGTGAACATCGCCCACATCCTCGCGACGTCCACGCCGCGGACGAGCGAAGCGGAGGAGACGACATCCACGGCCGCCATCGGCGGCACGGGGACCTCCGCCCCCAAGAGGAAGACCGCCGTGGAACACCAGAAGCCATTGGAGGTGTGCGAGAGGCTCGCCCCGAAGGCCGCCGCCGCATACACCTCCAAGGGCGAAGACCGCGACCGGCTCGTCAAGCGGTACTTCACGGCCGACGCGCAGGGCCTGAACATCCCCACCGACCGGATCGCCGAACAACCCGACGTGCAGGCGTCCGGCGGCATGAACGCCGGCACCGACACGACCGCGACATGCAGCGTATGGACCGGGCTCGAATCGCCATGGACCCTCACATACCAGTGGACCGCCGACAAGGGCTGGAAATGCACCGGAATCAGCGGTCCACTCGAAGGCGCGTACACGACACTCGGGGACAAGACCCCGGATGAGAAGGGCGAGGGCGAGGAATGAGGACCGACAGGAAGACGGGCGAGCCGATCCTCAGCCCCAGGCTCTCGGCCGACCAGCTGCACGCCATGGCCAACGACCCCGGCTGGCGTCCATGGATGCGCCTGATCGCCGAACATCCAAACGCGTGGCCCGGACTCGTCGACTGGTGGCGCGCCGCGCAGGAGCAGGGCTTCGACACGGCCGGTGCCGCGCCGGAACCGCCCGAATCCATGCGCGGCCGCCGCCGCGTCGCCATACCGGCCGCTCCGCTGCCGCCGGAGAACGGGGCCGAGCCGGAAGCGGCCGACCCCGTCGGATCCACCGACGGATGGGAATCCGTGCCCCTCGCATCGGAGGAGGGTCTCGCCGCCGATCCGGCACCGTCCCCGCCCGAGCCGGAAGAGGACGCCGGGCGGCAATCCCCGGACCCCGACCGTCGCGAGGAGCCGGAACCGGAGACCATGCGGGAGGCCCTGGACGACGCCGACGACGACTTCGCCGCGCTCGAACAGGTCGCCGACACCGAGCCGTCCACCATGGACATCCCGCCCCTGCCGGAACCGGCGGAAACCGAACCACCGATGGACGACGGAACGGACACCGACCCCTTCGCCGACGTCAGGGTGCGCCGCGCGATCCCATGGAAGGCCATCGGCATCACCGTCGCCGCACTCCTCGCCGTCGGACTCATGGCCGGCGGGGGAGTCATGCTCGCCCGCCACCACGGCGAGGAGACGGCCCGGCGGACGCTCGCCCAGGCGACAGCCGACTGCCGGCAGGCGCACGACACGGCCGGCCGGCAGCGGGACGCATTGGAACAGGCGGTGGAAAAGGCCCGCCGGCTCACATCCGCCACAGGCAAGGACCAGGTCACGGACCAATCCACCCTCGACGCCCTCGACAAACTCGCCGGCAAGGCCATCCCGAAGCTTCCCTCATGCCCCGCCTCGGACCCGGATACCGGCCGCGTCTCCACGGCCGGCAAGGAATACAAACGCCGCACCCAGGCGCTGCGCGACGCGATGGACAAGGTGAACCGGTCCATCCTCGACAAAACCGTGAAGGACGCGAAAAAACTCCACGACGAATCCGCTGGGAAGGTCGCCGACGAGAGCACCCGCACGGACCTCGCCAAGGCGATGGAAAGCCGCGACGCGGACGCCATCCGCAAAGCCATGGACAAGGTGAACCGGTCCGTCAAGGCCAAGCAGGACGACGACAAAGCCAAGGAAGAAGAGGCCCAGGCACAGGCCGCGCAGCAGCAGGCGCGGCAATCCCAGCAGTCCGTGCCGTCCACGGGTGGCCAGACCACGCGCCGCAGCGGCGGCTCCACGTATGGCGGCACCACCGGCCGGACCTACGGGGGAACCACCGGAAGAACCACCACGCCCGCGCCATCGGCCCCATCGACGCCATCCACACCGACCCCGCAGCCTGCGCCGTCGACCCCGTCGAAGCCATCAGGCACCGACGGCGCGACCGTCGGCTGAGAACGAAAGAATAGGTGATGGACGGGCTTCCTTTCACGGATGCTCCCTGATCCGCGTATCATTGTTTCCGAGCCATTGTAGACCGCTCAATCGTCGCGTTGGCGACATTTACGCGGCTAAACGCGGCTGGTTTGTATTGCCGGCCACGTTTAGCCGTTTTTTCGTTTTGACGGCGATTCCCGGGGCGATGGAGACGAATGATGTTCGGTTCATGCCGCGATCTTCCATCCCTTGGAGTGCTTGAGCGTGGATTTCGGCTTGGCGATGGCGGTCCCGGGCCATGCCTTGCGGCTGAGGAACGGGTGGAGTCCGCGCAGGTTGTAGATGCATTTGTCGTTGTCCAACTGCGCGAGCTCGTCCGGCGTGAGCAGTTCGCGGCCGGTGCGCTGGTAGTTGGTGGTGTGGCTGCCGGACACACCCTTCGAGTCGCTGGTGGTGCGGATGTCGATGGTCTCCTTGCCGAGCAGCTTGCTGAGCCATTCGGTCGTGGACTGCTCGTTGCCGCCGAGGAACAGCACCGAATCGCAGTTGCCCACGATGGTCTCCCACGAGTCCTTGTACATGGTCTTCAATTGGGCGATGGTCTGGAGGATGATGCTGACGCTGACCTTGCGCGAGCGGATCGTGGCGACGAGCTTATCGAAGTTGGGGATGCGTCCCACGTTGGCGAACTCGTCGAGGAAGCAGTGCAGTGGCGTGGCGAGGCATTCGCCGGGGTAGGTGCGGCAGCGGCGGATGATGCTGTCGAAGAGGCACTGGTAGAAGATCGCGGCGAGGAAGTTGAAGGTCGGGTCCTCGTCGGGCAGGGCGAGGAATATGGCCGTCTTCCCGTTGGGATGCCTGTATCCGCCCTCGTGCTCGTCCTGGTATCCGCCGATCCGGTCGATGCCGAGGTTGTCGCCGGATAGGATCTCCCTGACCGGGCCGACGGTCAATGGGGCGAGGCGCACGCCGAGGCTGATGATGATGCCCTTCTTGGTCTCTCCGGCGCCCTGGGTGAAGGGCCGGTACTGGCGGGCGGCGAACTTCAGGCCCTGGGCGAGCCGCCATGCCTCCTGCAGGTCCGGGTCGTCGTGGTTTGCGCCCTCGCGCTCCCATCCGGCGCGGGTCTCGTCGTAGATCTCCGTGGCGGTCCGGGCGACGGCGTCGACCTGGCTTTCCTTGGTCTCGTCCTGTTCGCTGGCTTCGAGCAGGTCGCGCATGTCGGCCACGGCGTTGAGGGTCTGGCCGGCGTCGATGTGCAGGCAGTCCTTGAGGATGTCGTCGGGCAGGTAGTAGACGAACGCGGTGAGCGCGGTCAGCAGGCTGCGTTCGGATTTGGTCCAGAAGTCGTCGGTCTGGTGCTCCTTGGGCGTGGAGCCGTTGGTGTTGTCCATGATGTTGGTGACCAGGCGCATGATCGCCACGTCGGGTTTCGTGGGGTCGATGTAGCGCATCGGGTTGAATCTCGTCTCGCTGGTCAGGTCCACCAGGTCGAGCTGCTTGACCGTGTAGCCCATCTTCCCCAGTTTCCCGCCGGTCTTCGCGTAGAGCTCGCCCTTCGGGTCGGTGCACGCGTAGTTCATGCTGCCCTTGAGGATGTTGGGGATGACGTGCGTGGCGGTCTTGCCGGAGCCGGAGCCGCCGATCACGGCGGTGTTGAGATTGCGGCGCGTGGCCTGGGCGTCGAGGCTCAGGCCCTCGGTGGCCGTCATCTGGAGGTTCTGCCTGGTGTCGCGGTCGGTGTACGGGGCCATCTCCCGGCTGGTGGACCAGCGCGCCGACCCGTACTCTTCGCCGTCCCTCCAGTTGCGTCTCATGCTCCACCGGTAGAGGTGGAACAGGCCGACCGCGCACGCGCCGCCCAGTCCGCATAGGAGGCTGGCCCGGTCGAATCCCAGGGCGGTCGGGTGCTGGAGCATGGTCGTCATGCCGTCCATGATCCGTTCCACGCTTTCGCCGGCGGCGATGCCGGCCTGGACGCGGGCGGCCGCGAGGTCGGCGATCCAGAATCCCGCGAGGATGGTCAGCGTCTTGACGATGATTCCTCTTATTCGTTCCATGATTGTTCCTTTCTATTGTTTTCTTTCGTCGAGGTTCTCCTTGAGCCTGGTACGGAACCGGTCGTACAGCGTCTTCCTGCTGGTGATCCTCCCGTCGGCCGGCTCCGTTTCGGCCTTGGCGTCGTCGCCGGCCGCTTCCGCGTCCTTCGGGGACGTGAGGGGCGTGACGGTGGTCATGCCGCCCGGCGCGGCGTCGATGCTGAATGGCCGGCCGTCTGCCATGAGCGTGGACATGAGCCGGCCGGTGCGGCTGTGGATGTCGATCCATTCGCCGGCATCGGTCTTGTCCGCTCTGTTGCCGCTGACGGTGGTCCGTGTCATCGCTTCCCGTCCGGCTCGTCGTGGCTGGGGTCGAACGCGAGGCTCGTGGCCTCGATGTCGATGCCGGATCCTTCGTCGCCCGCGCCGCCTTTGACCATGAGGCGGGATCCCTTGTGCGCGTTGTCGCGGATGTTCGCCGAGTGCTCTGCGCCTCTGGCCCGGATGGTGATCTTCGGCGCGTCGCCGTCGGCGTCGGCCAGTGTTTCGAGCAGCCAGTCGTACTGTCCTCCGTGCGGCTGCGGGTCCCTGATGAGAGTGCCTTCGAACCAGATGACGGGCTCCATGGTGGGATGTTCCTCCGTTGTCATGCGTTCCTCCTGTCGTTTGCATAAGGTGAGGGGCGGCGTGCGAAGCCGCGCGCCGCCCCCTGCGGTGGGTGTGGGACTACAGTCCCAGTCCGTGGCGCCTGGGCGCGGGTTGCTCCCGTGCGGGCGCCTGGTGTTCCGGTTCCGGCTGGTCGCGGTCCAGGGCATGGTCCGGCTCGTGCTCCTTCAGCTGGTCGAGCCGGCTCAGCGTCCAGGTTGACAGTTCGTTGTCGTCCGATGCGCGCTCGAGGATCTCCTCGCGGTTGTCCCAGACAATCTGGTCGGCCTGCTGCTGGGTGACGCCCGTCCAGTCGCCCTGCTCGTTGATGAGCATGAGCGGATCTGTCTGCGGGTTCCATCCGCCCATCTCGCGTTTCTCCGCGATGTCCGCGGCGGTGAGGCCGTCGCCGGCGAGCTGGACCGCCTTGTCTGACGGGTAGGTGAGGTATGCGGCGATGTCGTTCTCGGGGTCGTGTGCGTTGACCTCGCCCACGATTCCGTGCAGGATCCCGACCGCGGCCGGGTCGGGGGAGTCGTATCGTTCCAGGATGTGTCTCGCGCGCATGCAGGACGCCTTGCGGTGCTGCTCGTAGAGTATGGCCGGGTCCTCCTCGACCTTCGTCACGACGTATCCGGCGTCCTCCCTCGCCTTCATCGCCTGGTCGCGGTCGAAGGCGGTGCTCAGGTATGCGATGTGCCTGTCGGGGTCCCCGGGTTTCCGCCACCGGTAGGCGTATTCCTCCGGCGGCTGGTTCGCGGCCAGATGGCTCGTCCCGGCTGCGCGGGCCGTGTGTAGGCCGCCCGCGCGTTCCCAGCCCTCCACCGCCTTGGCGAGTGTTTTCCCGGCGGCTGGGTCGGCCGGGTCGATGACGGTGTGTTCGCGGTCGGCCATGTCGTTGTCGTCGTATTGCCATTCCGCCTGTGGCCGGTTGGCGTAGGACACCTCGATCCGGCCGGCCAGACGGTCCGTGTCTTTCCATGCGGGGTTGTCGTGGAAGTCGATCTGCACGGCGCGTCCGTCCGTGAGCCTCGCTTCGAGGTAGTGGCCCATGGCGTTGCCGCCCTGGGTGACTTCGGTGACGTCGTGGTCCTGTTCGAGCAGTCGTCTGGCGTTTTCCGTTGTCAATGGCATTCCTGCGCTCCTTTCCTTGGTTTCCTGGTCTCTACTTTCCGTCTCCCGGGGTTCGTCGGGTTTGGACGTCAGCCGTTCGAGTTCTGCCTGTTTTTGCCGATATTCGTCCTCGTGGGCGAATGGTTCGGCCAGCGTCTCCTGCGCGGCGGCGAGTTCCCTTTCGGCGTCCGCCAGCCGTTCCGTGAGCTTGCCGGGGTCGGTGGCCATGTTCCTGACGATCCGGTCGAGCTGGCTGACGATGCTGGAAGGTCCGGTCAGGTAGGGTCCGGGCATCTCGGTACCGGATTCGTGCTCGTGGACGGCCTTGACGGCCAGGGTGATCCGTCCGGTGGTGGCCGCCCTGCGTGCGATGACGGGCAGTCCGTCGTATTCGGCGATCGTGTCCCCGTCGTGCGCCTGGTGGGCGGCCTGGTGGAGGAGCCTGCATGCGGTCTGCCGGTCGCCGACCGGCCGGCCGTTGATGGTCATGCCCTCCCACTTGCCGTTCATGCGTGCGGTCTGGTGGATGCCCAGGGCCTTGGACGCGAGCGGCTTGTCGTCGGTCTTCTCGCGGATCGCCTGGCGGATCCCCTCGATGCGTGGCTGGAGCTGCTGGTTGATGTCCCTGCGGGTGTCGGCCTTCTGCTGCGCCCATGAGGCGCGCAGGAGCTTCAGCTGGTTGATCTCGTTCTCCAATGTCATGCGGCGTTGGATGTCGGGGTCGCCGGTGGCCAGCGCCTTGATGTTGGCGAGGGTCACCACGTCGGCGTCGAGGTCCGCGGCCTCGCGGGCGGGGCTCTTCGAGCTCATGAGCTGGCTGATGAACCGCTGCTTGCGTTCCACGGTCTGGTAGCTGTACGCGTCGAACGTGCCCTCGGTCACGTACCGGTAGTCGCGCACGTGGTCGTACGTGTTGCCCTGGCGCTGGATTCGGCCGAGGCGCTGTTCCAGGTCGGCGGGCCTCCATGGGCAGTCGAGGTCGTGGATCGCGGCGAGGCGTTCCTGCACGTTGGTGCCGGTGCCGAGCTTCTGGGTGCTTCCCATCAGCACGCGGATCTCGCCGGATCTGACTTTGGCGAACAGTTGCTCGCGTCTGGCGGGGTTGTCGCCGGCGTCGTGCACGAACGCTATCTGCTCGGCGGGCACGCCCAATTGGATGAGGCGGTCCTTGAGGTCCTGGTAGGCGTTCCATCCGCCCGACGCGGGCGTGCTCGAGTCGCAGAAGACGAGCTGTGTGCCCAGGCGTGGCGTCTCCTCCTGCCAGATCCGGGCGACGTTCTCGGCGCATGCCTGGATCTTGCCGTTCTCCAGGGGGCGGTCGTTCTCGTGGCCTTTGAGGAGCTTGGGGTCGAGGGCGATCTTTCGCCCGTCGCCAGTGATCCGCAGGAGGTTGTCGATCTCAGGCGGCACGTCGCCGTCGCGTACGCGGTCCGCCCTGTCGGACAGTTCCTCCATCTCCTCCTTCTGCCGGTCGGTGATCGGCACGGGCACGGGCACCTGCTCCAGTTCGGGCAGCGGCAGCTGGATGTCGTCGTTGGTGATCATGTCGGTGAACTGCTTCACCGCGTTCATCAGTTCGGGCAGGTTCTGGAAGCGCGCGAACCTTTGCTTGACCTGGAATCCGTTGCCTTCGGGCTTCAGTTCCACGGTGGGTACTACCTGGCCGTAGGCGCCAGCCCATGCGGCGAACGTGTCGAGGCCCTGGGCCTTGAGGGTTCCGGGCGCGAGGTAGCGCTGCATGTTGTACAGCTCGCTCATGGAGTTGGAGACCGGCGTGCCGGTCATGAACGCGATGTTGCCTCCGTGCCCGGCCTCGCGCAGCCATTCGCATTTGTCGAGCAGGTCCTCGCATTTCGCGGCGGACGACAGTTGCATGCCCAGGTCGGCGGATGCGACGGGCACGCCGAGGTTCTTGAAGTGGTGGGCCTCGTCGACGATGAGCATGTCCACGCCAAGCGATTCGAACTCGATGCCCGCCAGTGCCTTGTCGTCGCGCGACTCCTTGCCGTCTCGCAGGCGCTGCATGGCGGTCTCGGCGCTTTTGCGCGCCGCCTCCAGCCGTTTGACGGTGGGGTCCTTGTCGCCCCTGGCCTTGGCGGCGGCCTCGACGGCCTGGGCGAACTCGTCGACGCGGGCGCGCATGTTCCTCAGCCGTCGTTCCTTGCTGACGTGCAGCTGGCTGAACCGGCTCTCCGGCACGATCACCGCATCCCAGTCGCCGGTGGCGACCCGGCCCCAGAAGCGTCTCACCGATTCGGGGTTGCGTTGCGCGTCCTTGTCCATGACGAGGACCCGTCCGGCCGGATAGAGCCTGAGCACGTCGCCGGCCCACTGGTCCACGAGGTGGTTGGGGACCACGAGCATCGGCTTGGACGCCTTGCCGAGGCGTTTCGCCTCGTGGGAGAGGGCGACGCCCTCGAACGTCTTGCCGGCTCCGACGACGTGCGCGATGAGGGTGCCCTCGTCGCTGCGCAGGGCGCGGGCCACCGCGTCCTTCTGATGCGGACGCAGGGCGACGCCGTGGGCGATGCCGGGCGTGGTCAGGTAGGATCCGTCGACGTGGCGGGGCCGCATGCCGTTGAATCTGCGGTTGTACAGGGCGGTGAGCCTTTGCGCGCGGCCGGGGTCCTTGAACACCCATTGGTTCCACGCGTCGCGGATCGCGTTGGCCTTCTCGATGGCGGCCATCGTGGCCTTCTGGTCCTTGACCCGTTTGGGCTTGCCGGACGCCGTGGTCTCCGTGGGGGAGTCCTTGGTGACGGTGATCTGCGCGTTGTCCAGGCACGCCTCCAGCAGTTGGAACGGGTTGCGGTCCTCGGTGCCGTACGTCCTTGCTGCCTTGTAGTCGATGTCGCCGCCGCCCGAGTAGCCGACGCGCCATTGTCCGAGCTGGGGGATCCAGTCGACCGAGTACTGGGAGAGCTTGCCGGGCGTGAGCCCGTGGCCGCGCACGTTGAACGTCTCCATCATGAAGTCGTGGACGTCCCTGGCGGGGATCCACGGGGCCCCCAGCGGCGCCTTGATCTGCTCGGTCTCCAGCGGGGTGGGCTGTACGCGTTCCAGCAGATCGGCCACGTGTTCGAGCCGTTCCGCGTCCGTCTGGTCGGCGCGCGCGGCCTCGGCGTGCTCCGGCTGCTCCCGCCATTGTCCGAGCTGTTCCTCGCGGCGTGCGCGGAACGCCTGGTAGTCGTCGGGGCGCGCGTCGATGGCGCGTGGCGGCGCGCCGTAGGCGTCGTGTGCCGCTCCCTGGCGCAGGTCGGGCAGGTCGCGGGCGATGCCCCAGATCCATTCGCTGACCGACATGTCGGTGGCGAGCCGTTCGGCGAGCCGCGTGGGGTCGTCGGTGCCGGGCATGAGACGGCGTGCCATCGCGCCGATGGTCGTGTCCGTCCATATCGTGCTGCCATGCTCGTCGTGGGCCGAATAGCTTTCGAACAGGTTGGAGAGGATCGCGGTCTTGTCGGCGGTTTCGAGCCGGTCGGTGTGGGCGATCTTGTGGACGAACAGGGCGAGGTCCCTGACGGGCATGCGCCGGTCGGCGAGGATCGGCGCGTAGTGCTGTGGCGCGTCGCCGTCGCGCCATGTCCAGCACAATGCGTCCCACAGTGGGCTGGTGCCGTGCGATCGGTGCCATGCCGGCGCGTGCCACGGCTTCCGCTCTCCGGTGTCGGATCGTTCGAGGGTGACGCGTGAGTGGCGCTCGGGCAGTTCCTCCACCGCCCGCCAGGCGAGGGCGAGGACGAGTTCCGGGTTGCGGTTCCAGCCCATGGTCCATCCGTGCCGTCCGTCGTTGATGCGTTCGATGACCGGCGTCGGATCCCTGTAGGATTCGGCGGCGTACGGGTCCGTGAGGCTGCGCCACACGTCCGTTCCCGCGGTGTCGATCCATTCGCGTGCCTGCTCTATGGCGGGCATGTCCTCCGATGTCGCGTAGGTGGATGCCGCGAACTCCGTCATGGCCTCGCGTGCCGCCCGGCGTCTGAGGTGTTCGGCCATGGCCGTGACGTGGTCGAGCTTCGTCCCCACGTCTCCGGCGAGGTAGTCCTCGGCGGGCATGACCTCGCCGGTGTCCGGGTCACGGATGATGCGGTCGCCCAGACCGGCCTCGGCCTCCTCGACGGTGGTGTCGGCCAGGCGCGCGATGAGTTCCAGGTCGACCCCGCCGGCGCGGTCGAGACTGATGTCCAGCGCGTCGTCCAGGCTGTCGGCGTGGTCGGGCATGGGCGGCACCGGGCTGATGGTCCGCTGCGAGAGGCATTTCGCCTTGCCGGCGAACCTTCCCCTTTCGTCGGTCTCCTCCAATGCCATGACGAGATGGCAGCCGGATTCCTCGCCGCTGTAGGCGCGCCGGTTGGCGCGGTCGCACAGTCGGCCGAACTCGCCGGCGAACCGGTCGTATGCCCGGTCGAGCTCGGCGCGCTTGTCCTCCACGAGAGGGTCGTCCACGCGGGCGGGGTCGAGTTCGAGACGTTGGAGCTCGCGCGCCAGGTCGCGCAGGCGGATCATGCCGCGCAGTCGGCGCGCCTCGTCGCCCTGGCCGTGGGCTATCTCGGTGACGGTGGTGCCGTCGCCGTACCAGACCACGCCGCGCTGGTCGACGGAGTATTCGAACGGTGCCACGTGGTCCGGCCGGACCGTGATCTCCGCCCGTCCGTCCGGTTCCGTCCCGCCCAGCGTCAGCGGTCTTCCGTGGGCGATCTGCGTGGTGAGCAGTTCGCGGAGCCGGTCGCCGACCTGTTCCGCGTCGCCCTGGAAGACGACGTCGAAGTCGCCGCCGAACCGTCCGATCACCGGTCTGATGTCGCCCACCGCGTGCGCGGCCATGTCGCCGGCGACCGCCTGGTTGACGTTGACGGTGACGTCCTGGTATCCGGGCACGGCGATCGGCGTGGAGTGGATCCATGCCTCGTCGGGCGTGCGGTCGAGCGTCCGTTCGCGTCTGCGCAGCACGAGCACGTCGGTGACGGCCTCGGTGCCGGCCTGACGGGCGAACGTCGAGGAAGGCAGGCGCACCACGCCGACGAGCTCGGCCTTCCTCGCGAGGTCGGCGCGCATGGTCTCGGAGCGTTTGTCGAGCGTGTACCTGCTGGTCAGCAGCATGGCGACGCCGCCCGGGCGCAGCGCGTCCACCGAGCGTTCGATGAAGTAGTCGTGCAGGGGAAGACGGGACGTGCCGCCGTCCATGGTCCGGTAGTCGAGGCTGATGTCGCCCGAATAGGGCACGTTGCCGATGGCCAGGTCGAATCCCGGGTGGATGGTGCAGTCCGCGAGGTCCGCGTTGAGGATGGTGGCGTCCGGGTTCAGCGCGGCCGCGATGCGCGCGCTGATCGGATCGAGTTCCACGCCGGACACGTGCGCGTGGGCGTCGTCCGGGATGCCGGCCATGAAATTGCCGGTGCCGCACCCGGGCTCCAGCACCTGGATCGGTGTGCTTCCGATGTCGAGCGCGTCCCACATGGCCCTGACCACGGGGCCGGGCGTGTAGTAGGCGGTCAGTGTGGAGGCGCGCGCCTGCGCGTACTCGTCGTCGTCGAGCAGGTCGCGGATCTCGGCGTTCAGCCCGGCCCATTCGGGCTTGTCGGAGAACGCGTCCGCGCATCCGCCCCATCCCGAGTATCCGCGCAGCGCGTCCAGCTGCTCCGCGGAGAGCGGCTCGTCGCCGTTCCCGTCGAGCGCCTTGAGCGTCCGGATCGCGCGGATGTTCGCCTCGGCGCGTTCGCGGGGCGAACGCGCGCGCTGCGCGTCGAGGGATGCTAGAAGCTCTCCACGATCTCGTGGATCGCCATGCTCATCGACTCCGCCTGCGCCTCGTTCATCCCGTTGAGCCGGTCCAGGTCGGTCATCTGGGGTGCCGCCTTCAGGCAGTCCGTCCGGTTGAGCAGGTGCCTGGACTCCATCAGCCGGTCCATGATCTGCGCCTGGCGTTCCCTCGTCCGCTCCTCGATGTCCCGCAGATGCTCCTCGAGCACGTTGGCCATCATCATCTCCCTGAACTGCTGCGGATGGTTGTCCATCAGCCAGTTGATGCGCATGTTCTGGATTCCGTGCAGGCTGCTGCGGGTGAACACCTTGTACGGCAGCGCCCACTTGTTGAACAGTTCCGGATGCGCCGCCCGGCGCTGCTCCATCGCCTTGAGGTTCTTCTCGTAGCGTGCCTTGAGCTGCGGGTCGGTCCATGTCATCTCGTCCATCGTCGTTCCTTTCCTTAGTGTTGTTTCCCATGCCGGAGGATTGTGTGAAACGTTTTACCACAGGTTGCGGCGTGGTTTCGCCGGGCGTGGCGGCGCCGACTCCGAGATTGTTCTCGGCGGCGATCCTCGCATCCCGTCGGCCGAGTCCGCGGAGCCGGTTCTCCCGGTATTCGGCCGCGACGGCGGCTATCGTCTCGTCGTCCGCTCCGCGTGCGCGGAGCCGTTGCACCGCGGTGTGGCCCACCGTTATCTCGTATCCGCGCACCTGTTCCGCCGTCCTGTCGGCCTGCTTCCGCTCCTCCTCGAGAATGCCGAACAGGTCGAGCTGTTCGTATTCGGCCGAGGCGGTCCGTTTCGCGTATAGGCGTCTTCTCGCCATGGTCTGCTCCTTTCTTTCCTATAGGGTTTTCCGCTGTCCGCGGTTCCGGTCGGGGCCGCTGGCGGGCGGGGTGGTGTTGAGTCCGTCGAGGTTCTCCTTGAGCCTGGTCCGGAACCGGTCGAGCGTTGACTTCAGGTCCGCGTGCCGTCGTTCCGGGCCGTCATGGCGCGCCGGTTCCGGCGTTTCGGATTCCGTTTCCTGGTCGGCGGCCTGGGATGGCGATCCGGTCGTGCCGGTGGCTCGTGCCTGTTCCGTCGTCTTGTCCGGTTTCGCGCTCGTGGGGGTGGACGTCCTGCCGGCTTCCGGCGCGGCTTGCCCGACGGCCGGCCGGTCCCGTGTCTCGTCCGTGGATCGCGTTGGATCCTGTGTGCCGGCGAGTTCCTGGATGAGCAGTCTGGCGGCCTGGCGGCGTTGGCGGCTGGTCCACCGGTCCTTGTCCGGTCCGGCGGTCCGGTCGACGAGGCGGCGCGCCCATTTCATTGCGACGGCCGGCTTGTACGCGCCGTCGCGCTGGTATTCGGCGAACCGGCCCTGCATGCGTTCGATCTGGGGCCAGGATTCCTCCACGGTCTTCGAGGCGAGTTCCACCGATGCCGTGTCGATCGTCTGCTCGGCGTCGCGGCTGCGTTTCTGCGCGGCGGCGATCGCCTGGACGAGCGTCTGCGGGTCGACCTGCATGGTGCGGCGTTCCGTGCCGCGGCCGGTGAACAGTTCGACCGGGGTACCGGGTCTGAATCTGAGGTTGACGGCCCGTCCCTCGCTCTTCTGCCTCCGGTTCTTCGCGCTCATGAACATGTCGGTGGCCCAGCCGGTCAGGTCCTGTCCGTCGATGGCGGTGCCGCGGGGGAGGCCGACGATCATCTTCGGCCAGTCGCGTCCGTCCTTCGCGTGCAGTGTATAGGTGTGCGCGAGCCTGTTCGCCACCCATGCGTTCGGCCAGACCTGTTTCGTCGCCGCGTCCGTCCGGGCTGGCGTCTGTGTCGCGGTCGCGGGTTCGGCGGTCCGCTCCGGCTGTTCCTGCTGGGGGAGCGTGGGCGTCGGCGAGACGGGTCGGCCCTGGAGGATCGAGATGGCGGCCTGGTCGGTGAACTCGTTCCAGTCCGGGGCGCGTCGTCCGTCGTTCAGGTTCAGCAGCGGCTTCTGCTCCAGTCCCGGTTTGAGCAGTCCGCTGCGCATGACGCGGCCGGTCATGCCCTGGGCGACGGGTCCGCCGTCGCGTTCGCGCCAGTACTGGTATTCATCCCGGTACACGCGGCTTTGGGTGAGCAGCTCGCCGTCGCTCATGGCTTTCGCGGGGAAGGACTCGCTCATGTCCTCGCTGTGGTTGATGGTCGTGACCTGCATGCTTAGGTCGTCGTATTGCAGGTGCTTGAAGCTCATCGCGTCGAACAGTCCCTGTTGGTTTCGGTGCCAGGAGAAGACCATGAGGTCGTATCCGTTGTCCTCCAGGAAGAACACGCAGGGGCGTGGCTCGTGTTCGACCGCGTTCTGCATGAGGCTGGCCTGGAGCAGGTCGGGGTCGAGCCGGCCCGCCGCGGATGCGGCCACGGCGAGGCTGGCGCTCCATCCCATCGGGAGCGGCCTACCGGTCGTCGGATCCGTCATGCGGTACTCGCCCGGCGTGGCCACGGTGTCCCACCGGTCGGGATGGCGGTGGTTCCACTGTTCGATGCCCGCGAGCATCGCGTCCATCGGACTCTGCCCGTCCGACGGTCTGAGGGCGAAGGATTCGGTGGCGCGGGTCACGTCGCCGGCGATTGCATTCCGGTGAACGATGGTCTCGCCAGGACCGTAGATCATGCCCACCGAGTCCTCGCCGGCCGTCCTTGCCGTGCCGGCCGTCCATATCGTGTCGCCGGACGAGGCCCACATGGACACCGGCCATGGGGTAGGGTCGTTGGTCCCGTTGATGGTGTCCTGGAAGATCGCGGCGCGTTTCGTCGCCTGTTCCTGCTGGTTCATTATGGTTTCCTTTCAGCGGCCCTTGCGGGGCGTGCGGTCCCTGTTCTGGGTGGGTGGCATGTGGTTCTTCTGTTCGGCGAGGTTCTCGTTGAGCCGGATCTTGAACCGTTCGAGCAGCGCCTTCTTCGATCGGATCGGCTTCGGTTTCCGCTCCTTGCCGGCCGGGCTGGGATTGCCTGCCCTGGTCTGCGTCTGTTGTCGCGCGGCCGGTGTCCGGGCTTCGTCCGGTTCGCTTTCCGGCTCCGCTGCCGGCATCTCCCGGCTTGGCTCGGCCGTCTGCCTGCGTGTCTGTTCCTGGTTTTGCGCGCCCTGCCCGTAGTCGTCGCGCAGGATGGTGTCGAGCTCGTCGCGCAGGCTCGGGTCGGCCGCGGCCTTGCCGATGATCCGGTCCGCGAAGTCGCGCCCGGCCTGCTCGTCGCACGTTGTGCCGCCCATGAGCCTGTCCCATGAAAGCTCGGGATGCCGGGCGGCGAGGCTGTTCGCGGCCATCTCCATGACCTCCGGGTCCACGAAGTCCCAGGCGATGCGCTGGGGCGGCATGGGCTTCGCCGCCGGTTCGGCCGGCGTCTCCCGCGCCGGTGGTTCCATATCGTCTCGGGTCTGTTCCGTCGTCCGTTCCTGCTGTTCCGTCTGCTCGACGGTGAAGTCGTCGTCGGCTACGTCCAGGCCCATTCCCTTGAACGCGCGTTGCACCGCGTGACGGACATGGTCCTCGTCCCTGCCGGCGAAGTGCAGGATGAACTGGCCCTGGTCAGTGCGTTCGAGGTGGTAGTCGATGCCGGACTTTCTGAGGCTGTGCTGCACCTCGCGCATGGTCGAGTCGTCGAGTTGCAACTCGTGCAGGTCGCCGTCCTTCTTTTGCTGCAGTCGTTTCTCGGACATCTCGCCGCTGTCGATCCTGTCCTTCACGGCCTCGCCGGCGGCGTGCACACCGGTCTTCGCGAGTTTCATGCCGCCGCGGAGCATCGCCATGGCCACGCCCTTGGGAATTCTGAGCATGAGCTTCGCGCCTCCGGTGATGATGGTCTGGACGGCGTTCTGGATCTTCTCCTCCGCCTGTTCCTCGATTGGCATTGCGGCTTCCTTTCTGTTTTGTTGGATGGTGTTTCCTGGGACGGTTCAGATGGACCGTCCACGCTTCTGCTGCTGTTGTTCGCGCCGCTGTTCCTGTTCCTGGTCGCGGTCGCGGGTCGTGCGAATCTCCCGTTCGATGGCGGACAGCTCGCCCTCGTACCGGTCGCACAGGGCCTCGCGGCGTTCCATCTCGCCGCGCGTCTCGGCCACGAGGTCGGGGTCGCCGCGTTGTATCGCGTCGTGCAATGCGATGACGGCGGCCTGGAGTTCGTCGTGTGATTCGCGGATCTTCCCGCGCAGCATCCCGAGTCCCTTGGCGGCATCGCCGCCGGCGAGCCTGGTCCATCGGATCGCCGCGTTCAGCGCCTTCGCCTCGCCGGTCAGTCGGTCGAGGCGGCGCGCCTGCGCCTGGTAGTAGCGCTGCTGGGCGGGGCTCACCCCGTAGCGGAGCGGCAGCCGTTCGGGCGTGGCCTGCGGTTCGAGCCGGCTCGTCGGCTCGCCGAACCACTGGTAGAGTCCGGTCGTCGTGGTCTTGCCGGCGTACCGGTTGGACGGGTCGAGGATGATCTGGTCGCGGTCGCGGGGGAGGAACGCGCGCAGCGTGGAGCCGCCGTCGTCCACGAGGCGCTTCGCGTCGAACGTGATCTTCTTCTTCCTGTGGGTGCCGGGCAGCCACACGGTGATCGTCTTCCTGGTCTGCTTGGCGACGAGCCGGCGGTTGAACGTGACGGGTATGACGGGCGTGTGGGCGAGGCCGGCCATGATGTTCGTCATGTCGTACGCCTGGCCGAGCTTGGCGTCGCGGATCTTGAAGCCGGTGTCCTTGAGTGTGTACGTGAAGTGCCGGCCGCGAACCGTCACGTCCACGCCGCGTATGTCGAGCATGTCCTTCCAGTCCTCGAAGTTCTCCGCCGTGGACGAGGTCAGGTCGATCAGCATGCGGAGCCGGTCCTTGACGCCCATGCCCTTCGCGGACGTGTAGATCTCTTCCATCGACATGCCGTACCGGCGGTCCAACGGCTCATCTTTCCGGGTCCGCCGCGTCGTTCGCGGCGTCGCTGTCTTGCTTGGTTCGGTGGTCTCATCGGCGCGTTCGGGATCGCGCGCCGGCGACGTCCCGACGTTTCCTTCGGCTGTCTCGCCGTCCTGCATCTTGCGTGTCTGCTCCTCCACGACGGGGTTGAACACGACGCTCAGACCCTCGCGGCGGCATATCTCGTCGCTGATCGCACGCCACTGGTCGATGATGTCCTTGGGCAGCTCGGCCTTCAGATGCTTCCCGTAGCGGGATGCGGCGCATATCATGATGTGGTCGTGCAGGTGGTGCCGGTCGGTGTGCGTGGCGACCACGAATTTGTATTCGCCGCCGGTGATCCTGCGCGCGAATTCCATGCCGAGCTCGTGCACCTTCTCGGGGGTCACGGGGTCGTCGGGACTGAAGCTGAGCTTGATGTGGTAGGCCAGCCGGCTGTTCTTCCGGATGCCTTTCGGCGACCTGCGGTTGTCGTCGAGCATGCCTTCGGCCAGCGCGTCGTGGTCCGTCCTGGTCCGTTCGTAGTTGGAGCTGACCAGTCTTCCGCCGTCGGTCTTGGCGGGGTTGATGATGTACGCCATCGCCCCGTTGGGGCCGCCGAGATTCGATTTCACGGGTTTGCCGAGCTTGACCACCGCCATGCTCACGCGTCCTTCCGGGCTTCGCGCCTGTCGGCGAACAGGTCGCCGAGCAGCTGCTCGATGCGGTCGAACGATGCTCGTATCTCGGCCACCTGCTCGGGCGTTATGTGCTCGTTGGCGTTGGCCCAGTGGGCTATCTGGTTGATGTTCACGCCGATGCGGTCGATCTCGCGGGCGATCGGTTCGGGGTCCGTCAACGGCCTGATCTCGGTGACGTGGATGCGCCGTTCGGACAGCATCCTGCGTGCGTATGAGCTGAACGAACGGTGTTCCGGAGCGTATCTGGTCAGCTCCTCATACAGCTTCCGCACCCGCTCCCACTCGTCCGGCGTGAACGTGATTCGCTTGCAGATGTTCCGATCTCTGCCTGCTGCCCAGCTCATTCCACACCTCTCTGGGAGGTGCGGAGTTGGGTTTTCTGTGATGCCGTGTGAGCGGTCTGGAGGCTCTGCCGACCATGGGGTACGGGTCTTCCCGGCAAGCCGATTCGCACCGCGAATCGAGTGATTGTAGCTACAATCACGTCGCTTGCTACTCCCATATCCATTTCATGGATTGGGAGCGATTTCACACGGCATGATTGCGCAATGCCGTGAAGGATAATCGCGTTCACCCCTCGCTCCTTTCGCCCATGGCCTTGAGGGGAAGGCCGGTGTCTTACGCCAATCGTCCGTCGTGGAAACGGCGGCGGGTTTGGACACTTGGAGCGCGGGAAATGAAAAGGCCCCGCGAAAAAATCGCGGGGCCGGTGGGTCGTTGGTGGCGCGTCATGTCCGTCATGCATACGGGCATGAAAAAGCCCGGCCGTCTTGGTGACGGTCGGGGCAGGGGTGCGCGGGTTCCTAGATGATTTGCATGTCGGAGCGGACGCGTTCCGCGGCGATGTCGATGTCTCCGGGCCATGAGGGCACGCCGAACGCGAGTCGCACGCGGTCGAACGTCTGCGGGTCCTTGAGCGGTTTGAACATGCCGCGGTCGACGTATCGGGACATGTCGAAGATTCCGGTCGCGCCGTCGGAGCAGGTGACCTTGAGCTTGTAGCCGGGCATGGGCTCGCATTGGGTCACTTTGATTGAATAGTCGATGGTCATGTCCGTTGCCTCCTTGTCAGCGTAGCGGGTCGATTCTGAATGGGTGTTCGAGGTTGAAGGCCAGCTCCCAGTCGGCTTCCAGCTCTTCGGCATGCAGCAGCACCCATGCCTCGACCAGTTTGCGCTGCTTGCGCGGGAGGTCTCCCTTGAGCAGATTGCCATCGAAGGTGAAGGATGCTTCATGTCCTTGGTATCTGGCGTGGATGTGCGGCGGAACATGGTCGTCCGCGTTCATGGTGATGATGATTCCGAAGAACATACTGATGACCGGCATGTCCGCCTCCTTGTTTTCGTTGTCTTCCATTCTAGGATATTTTTCTTTTGACCGGATGGTCAAGCGAAAGCGCTAGCGGTGGTAGCGGGTTCCGTCATGAGAACGCGTCGAAACCACGGGTTTCGCTGCGCGGGCGTTGACGGGTTCCGCGTGCCGCTATGATCAAGGCGTCAGCCGGCCGGTCAAAAGAAAATCCTCGGGATGCGCGCGGCATTGGTGTCGTGCTCCGTTTCCCGTCGGCGAGACGTGGCCTCCGTGCCACGGCGACGCCCTGTCGGGTCCGGGAACGGTTCCCGGCGCGTGGGGTCCAGAGGACGGTAGTCGTCCTCTGGCCGCCGGAGGCGCCGCCCGCGTCATGCGGGCGGCATCGGTCCCGGGGCGTCCCTTGGCCGGGAACGGCGATGACGTTTTAGTCTTCGACGCTTGTCCAGTAGAGGCCGTCGTCGGGAATGTCGTCGACCTCGTCCCACATGGCTCGCGCCTGTTCGTCCCACCATGCCGCGTCGGCCCAATGCGCGTCGGCCTCGTCGTATCCGACGCTGCCGTTCGCCAGAGTCGCGTACCGGTCGAAGTCGATGCCCGTCGGGCATATGGCCTCCATCTGTTCGGCGGTCGCATAGTGGAGGCTGTCCAGATGGTAGGCCTCCTGTCCGGGTTCCAAGTCGTGTGCGGCGAGGTTGGCCCGCGCCGTCCCGGCGAGCTCGTCGTGTTTGGCCCGGAACCATTCCTCGGCCCTGTTCTTCTCCTTCATGTCCATGTCTCCTTTCATTCCGCACGCTTGAACGGCTCGTCGGTGAACCACCAGTCCCTGATGACGAGCATCCAGTCGTTCCTTTCGAGCAGCGGGTCGAGGTCGTCGGGCGTGATGATGTCGCCCGCGTGGTTGACCCATACTGTTTTCTCGATGCTGCATGGCGGCCATCCACCGTCGCCGCCCCTGACGGCGTAGCAGTGCCATCCGTCGGGGATGTCGCCCGCGTGGAGACGCACGTCGCTCCACATCGCGTCGACGCGTCCCTTCTCTTCGGTCTCGAAGACGGCGTGCTGCAATTCCATCGATTCCATCCGCATGGTTCGCTCCTTCAATGTCCTGCCGGCGTTCCTGTTTTCCTTTCGCCGGACATGGGGCAGCCTCGCGGCCCCGCCGCGCGGTGGAGGACGCGTGGGCCGTGCCCGCTTTGGGATAATCGGGCGAAGCCCTCCCGGAGCGGAGCATGGAACACGCAGTTCCGAAGACGCGGGCGCGGGGCTGCGATGATGAACCATGGCCGGCCGACCGTTCCCTTCCAGGCGTCGACGCCTGGAAATCCCGGAAGGGTCGGCGAAGATAGCGCGCGGCCCAGGGCCGCGCTCCGTTTCCGGCGAAGCCAGGATCACAAGCGTGTGATCCTGGCGGAGCCCGACTGTCCAAACCGGCATGTGTCCAATCGCGCGACCATGGTTCCAGCCGGATCGAAACCGGGAACCGATGAAAACAAGACTGGAAAGGAAACGGACCATGGCATCCGATTACGTGGACGACTTCCTGCGCGACGAACGCGAGTCGTTCAAGCGCAAGGAGACGGCGGCGAAGAAGTTCGACAACCGCCTCGACAATTTCCGCAAAAGCGCGCAGGCGCTGCGCGACGCGGCGAGGCAATTCGAGGAGGCGTTCCCCGGCATGAGCCGGACGATGATCGCGGACAAGCTGGCAATGACCGGAACGGAGAAGAACGTCGCGTTCGATGCGAAGGGCGAGCTCGTCGCCGCGCCGGCCGGAAGAAAAACCGTCTCCGCCGAACCCACCGCCGCGCCGGCGGCCGACGCCGTGACGGATCCGGAGACGACCGGATCCGACGTCCAGGAGGCGGACGACGAGCCCGCCCCGCAGGAGCCCGCCGCCGAACCCGACACCTCGGACGACGGACGGCCCGCATGGGCGTCCGGCAACTACTGATGATCGGACGTGATGCGGGATGCGACTGATCATCGCCGAGAAGCATTCGGTCGGCCAGGCCATCGCCCAGGCGGTCGGCGGGCACATGGAAAAGCATGACGGCTATGTGCAGGTCGGCGACGACCTGGTCACCTGGGCGCAGGGCCACCTCGTCGACCTGGCCGCGCCCGACGAATATAAGGACCACGACTGGGACAGGTGGAGCCTCGACACGCTGCCCATCGACCCGACACCCGACTGGCAATGGAAGGTCAGCCGGGACAAGGGCGCGGACCGCCAGTACAAGGTCGTCGCGGGACTGATGCGCCGCGGCGACGTCGACATGCTTGTCGACGCATGCGATCCCGACCGTGAGGGCGAGGCCATCTTCCGTCGGATCGTGAAGCATGCCGGCGTCTCCAAGCCGATGCGACGCCTGTGGGTCGCGAGCCTGGAGGAGGACGCCATCCGCGACGCCCTCGCGTCCATGAAGGACGAGACGGAATACCAGGGGCTCGCCGATTCGGCGATGATCCGTGCGAAGGCCGACTGGCTGATCGGCATGAACGCGTCGCGCGCCTACAGCCTCGTCTACAACGCTCGGTTCACCGTTGGACGTGTGCAGACGCCCACACTCGCGATGATCGTGGACCGCGACCGGCAAATCGCCGGCCACGTGGCCCGACCGTACTGGAAGGTCGTCGCCCCGATGGGCGGATGGAAACTGGCCGGCGAACGACTGGACAAGCGGGAGGACGCCGAGACGCTGCTGCGGATCGTCAACTCGGACGACTTCGCCTTCTCGATCTTCAAGGCCGAACGCAAGCAGCAGCACGACGCGCCGCCCCGCCTGTACGACCTGACCGGATTGCAGAAGGACATGAGCCGGCTGCACGGCCTGACCGCCGCCCGCACCCTGTCCGCCTTGCAATCCCTGTATGAGAAAAAACTGGCGACGTATCCGCGCACCGACTCGCAGTACATCACGCACGACGACCTGGACACGCTGCGCGGTCTCACCGAAGGCGACCGGCTCGCCGCCGGCTTCATCGAACCGGACGCGAAACCTGAACGGCCACATCTCGAACTGACCGTGAACGACGCGAAGGTGGCCGGCCACACCGCCATCCTTCCCACCATGCAGGCCGACAAGGCGGCGCTCGACGAGCTCGGCGACGACGAACGTCTCGTGCTGACGCGCGTGGTGCGACGCATGTGGGAGGCCGTGGGCGACGACTACGTGCACGACGTGACGAACGTCGTCGCGAACATCGACCCGCATTGGTGCGAGAAACATCCGGACGAAGGCCGACTTCTGCCCGAGGGCGAATGCCGTTTCACCAGCCGTTCCGACCAGCCCGTCTCCCTCGGCTGGCACGCCATCGAGCATGCCGCCCCGCAGGAGGACCATGGCGAGGAGGGCGAGGCCGCGGGCAACATCATCCCCGCGAACCTCACCGACGGGGTCTCCATCGCGCCGGTCCCGCAATGCGGCGCGACATTGTCCGAGGGAAAGACGAAACCGCCGAAGCCGTTCACCGAGGCGACGCTGCTCGCCGCGATGGAACACGCCAGCCGCTGGGTGGAGGACAAGGACCTCAAGGCCGCACTGGACGACGACGAATCACATTCGGGCGGCATCGGCACTCCGGCCACCAGGGCCGATGTGATCGAGAAGCTGATCCGCACCGGATACGTGGACCGCAAGGGCAAGCAGCTGCGCTCCACGGACCAGGGCCGTTCCCTGATCGACGTGGTCGCCCCGAAGCTCAAGGACGTGGCATTGACCGCCGACATGGAACGACGCCTCTCGGAGGTCGAACACGGACAGGCGGACGCCTCGCAGGTCGAAACGGAGTTCCGCGACCTCGCCGCGCGCATACCGGCCGACGCGCAGACCACCGTCCGGCAGGACCATGTGCAGGCGAAGACGCGGAACACGGAATCGTTCGGCGGCTGCCCGCGCTGCGGCAAGCCCGTCGTCAAAACGGGCAAGGTGTTCCAATGCTCCACCAACCGGCGCGAGAAACAATCCGACGGTACATGGAGGACCACGGAGGGATGCGGCTGGCGCGCCTGGACGACCGTGGCCGGCAAGACCATCACCGACACGACCATGCGCAGGCTGCTCGACGGCCGGAAGGTCAGCCTCAAGGGCTTCACCTCGAGGAAGGGCGGCACGTTTGACGCCGCGCTCGTCATCGACAAGGACAAGGGCGTCGCCTTCGACTTCGGCAATAACAACAAGGAAAGGAAAAAGAAATGACGGAGACACAGCAGACCATGACCGAATTCACTTACGCGACGGGGGAGACCGACGTCATCGGCGACCGGTTCAGCCCGTCCGTGGTGCTCTTCTGGCTCAAGACCAGCGTCGCCGCGAGCAACATGCGTGTGATGTACAAGAGCCCGAACACCCTGCTGGGCGTGATCCCGCTCGGCTCGTCCACGCAGACGATCCCGCTGCGCAGCATCGCGTCCGTGGACACGAACACGAAGTTCAACCTCGGTAGCTTCGTCTGGGGCGCCGTCTTCCTCGTCGCCGGACTCTCGTTCCTTTCGAGCAGCGCGCTTGTGGGGATCCTGTTCCTCCTGCTCGCGGCCGCGAACCTGGCGAACACGATGAGCGCGCAGCTCGACTTCGTCAACCAGGCCGGCGGCAGGAACAGCGTCAAGGTGTCCATCCTCGAAAAGGACAAGCTCATGCAGCTCGCGCAGAACATCCAGCGGCTCGTCTTCGCTGACGTCGAGGGACAACGCCACCAGGAAAGCATGGACATGGCCCAGACCAACAGCGTCCTGATCCAGCAGCAGATGCTCGACCGGCAGCGCAAGGCCACGGCCGACGATAATCCATCGATGCCGACCGAGTGACGAAACCGGGGCGCGGCCACGGCCGCGTCCCGGGAAACGCCGGGTCCGCCCTGTAGAAAACCGTGATTATACTAAAAGTATAATCACGGTTCGCGCAGGTGGATCCGGCTTTCTTATATCCGGGAGGGACCATGGCAAAAGAGGATTGGAGCGAGGCCAAGGCGTGGATGCGCGCGACGCGCGAACGCATCGGCATGACCCAGCACGACGCGGCCGTGCTTGCGAACCTCACCGTGGACATGGTCAAGAAATACGAGTCGGAGAAATACCGGATCCAACCCTCGGAGAGGATGCGGGAGATGCTCGAACACTATCTCGCCGAGCACAGGCGCGCCGTCGCGGCCATCGTGGAACGGCACAGGGGAGAGACGAGGGTCACGCTCTCGTTCTCCCGCGTCTCCGACCTGCCCGATGGGCTGCCCGACTGGGTCCGGGCCGAGGAATCCGTGAAGCGCCGCGCCGCCGCCGTGCGCGAGGCCGCCGTGCTGCTTGAGGCGGAGGGCGTCGCCGTCGACTACACCTATCTGCCCGAAGAAACGGAATAGAAGAGAGAAGGAAGGCCGATCATGTTCGGACTCTATATGCTCGCGATATACCTGGGCGTCGCCATCATCGGCGCGGGCTTCGTCGCACTGCTCGTCGTCGCGCTGGCGGTGGGGCTGGTCACGCATCCCATCCGCACGCTCGCCCTGGTATTCCACAAGCTCGCCGCCCTGGCCGCCGGACTGGCGCTGATCCTCGCGTTGATCGTCTGGTTCTGGTACGACCACTCCAAGCCGGACTTTGTCCCGTGCTTCTGGGGATCCATCGGCGTGATCGTCGCGTCCATCCTTATCCGCACGTTCGCCGAGTGGATTCTCGAACGGCCCACCAGGGCCGAACGCCGAGCCATGAAACGTGCCGCCGCGCAGGAAACCGGCAGGGTGACGATGTGCATGCCGGTATCGGAAGAGGTGGCCGCGGCGTTCGAATCGACCCGGGACGGCCGGCGCGCCTCCCTATGACATGCAGGCCGCAGGACGGAACGAACCGCGGCTGGAATAATGGACTTTGCAACCGGAACACGAAAAGAGGGACATGATGGCCAATCCCGAGTTATCGCAGCGCATACAGGAACTGCCCGAGGAACTGCTCGGCCTTGAACGCGAGCCGGGAATCGCCGAACGCCTGCGACGAATCGACGTGCTGAAGGACCGTGCCCGCGCACTGGACCCCCTGGACGGCGTCGAGGACATGGCGCTGGCGGATTACGACCGCGACTGGCTGGTGCGCTACACCTACAATTCAAACGCCATAGAGGGATCCACGCTGACCCTGGAGGACACGTCCCTGGTTTTGGAGGGCGAGTTCGTCCCGTCGGATTCGCCGGCACGGTACGTGTTCGCCGCGCGCGGCGTCGCGGACGGCATGGCCTACGTGCGCGAATACGCCCGGGAGGGGAGGAGACTGGATGAGGAACTGGTCCGGCGCGTCCATGAGGTGACGGCGCTGGACCTCCAGCCGTTCGCCCGCGGCACGTTCCGCCCCTACGGTTATCTGGCGAGGATCACCGCGACCCGCGTCAAGACCGCCGACCCGCTGGAGATCCGCGACGACCTGCGGGCCCTGATCGACGGGCTGGACGCGAGCGGCGCTCATCCGCTGCTCAGGGCCGCCGGCTTCCATGCGATGTTCGAGAACATCCACCCGTTCATGGACGGCAACGGGCGGACCGGCCGCCAGCTGCTCAATTTCATGCTGCTGAAGCACGGCTATCGTCCCGTGGCGATCAAGTATGACGCCAAGCGCGACTATGCCCGCAGTCTGGAGACCTGGCAGGTGGATGGCGATCCCGTGGCGTTCTGTTCCGTGTTCCTTGACTGCGTGGAACAGGAGGAACACGCGTTCATCGAACTGGTCGAGGGATTGCGTCGGAAGCCGGACGCCATTCGCAGCAAAACGGATCTGTTGGACAGGTTCGGCGACACGCTGCGGCAGAACCTTGCCCGGCAAGACGGGGATGGCAAGAGTGCCGGAATTGATCACGAGGGTCCTGGGTGCCATATGAGCCATTAGGCCGAAAGCACCGACTTTGGAGTGGATGGGGAAGAACAAGGTGGTCGCATACCACCCTCAAGTGCCATACCGTGTACTCGAACGCATCCCTGAAAAGAGCGTTTTGGATTCGCATGGATCCGATTGCGGCAACATGGTCATCCATGGGGACAATCTCGAAGCGCTCAAGGCCCTGCTGCCCGAATACGAAGGCAAAGTGGATTGCATCTACATCGATCCTCCATACAACACCGGCAACGTGGACGAGCTCAAAGACGTGGATCTCATGTCCGAGGAATGTCCGATACGGTTCATCATCACGGTGGAGGCGTTGAGCGAGGGGCTGGGACTGCCCGTTCGCCTATGTCCTGGCAACCGTCGCGAAGTCGTCCACGAACTTTGCGGTCATCTGTATTTTCTTCTGTACGATGTCGTCCGTGTCGTCATTTTTAATGGCAGCGATGGCAAGCATGGTCTGGTGCTTGCTGCTGTTGACAGTTCTGCCCCTCGCCAGAAGCTGTTCGACCATCTCTTCGGTAAGGGGCGTACGGTGATGGATTCCGGGGGCTGAAACCGATTCCGTTATCTCGTTTTTTCGGTATTTCCGTATTCCGGTATCTTGGCATGCGTCATTTACCTACATTTTTTTGGTAAATGTAGATTCCTCCGACAGGCTGAAGATATCCCTTTAGGATTTTATCCTGACGAATTTTCTCCCCGAGGATCTTATCCGAATAGTCCAGTAGATAATCAAGAGTCGCCTGATACGGTTCGAGCATGAAGACGCATCGGCTTAGCGACTCCAGGTAATGAAGCCGCTTTCTGCGTTTCCTCTCATTGGATAATGGCTGCAAACCAGGTTCGGTCATTCCGTTGCGAAAGTATTTATGCCATTTGCGTGACAATGAGGGGAACCTGATTTTAATCCATGCTCTTTGTGCCCAGGTTGGGGATACGCGTGCCGCCGGAAGCGTTATGAAGCATTCATCGTAGAATATGGAATTCTTATATATGGCTTCCCATATCGGCATACTTCCTTCAGCGTCTTTCATGGTCTGATTGACTCGTTCGGCCCATTTGCGGAACTTCTCATATGCCGAGGAGGCCAACCCGAGGAAGAAACCAAACAGTGCGCTGAAGAAATTCTGGAAAACCGGATTCGATTCACTTGGAATCAAGAAAATGGCAATCAGGCAAATGGCGCTCAGCCCGACGGCAATCGCAGCCGGTCTAATGCGGCGGATCCGTCGTCTATAGAAATCCGGATTCATATTCAGCAACTTGCCCAAGTCGTTAATCAAACATCCCGAAGCGGACTCAGGATACACCTTTATATCGCTGGCTGAATCCGCGGTTTGGTTTCCTCCATCGGTGTCATGTCTATCGAAACCGTCCATGCCGAATACTGTCTTGTATGAGATGGGATTCTCCTTACCGAGATAAATAAGCGAAACCATCATACATAACTTTCTGATTGACGCTCATTCCGTCCAAAACGATATAAGCAGTCTCAAAGCGCGATCACCATCGGTTCGCGGGTCTTCTCGTTCATCGGTTTCTCCTTGTCTCGGTTTTCCAGTGTTTCCATATCCCGGTTTTTCGGTATGTAGTTCTTTCGGTATTTCGGTTTTAGGTAAAACGGTTTCCCGGTTTTCACCGGTTCCGGTATCCCGTTCCAGCAGGATCTTCCTGAGCCTTTCCACCTCGTCCCGGAGCTTGCCGATCTGACGCTCCTTCTGGGCGATGACGGTGCGGTGGCGTGCCTGACGTGTCATGCGTGGCATCTGGCGAAAGGATTGCGACTGGAATGAAGGACTTTAGGAGCGGAATCAGGCGCGGCTCCGTCTAAGGGCCGTCGGTTTTGCTAGAATCTAAAGAGAAAAGGAGGTGCAATGTTCGGAACGATATCTGAATCCGAGATGCGCCGCCGCACGGAGAACGTCGGGCTGTCGGTGCAGTCCGTGCGGTTGGAAGGCGGCGACGTGACGAGGGCCTTCATGCGCGATGCCGGAGAATATGCGCGGGGGAGCATCGGCAGCGCCGAGCTTCTTTCCCGCACCCGTCGCCGTTACGGATTGGAGTGACGATGGCGCGTGTCTTCGATCCCTACCTGATTCCGGGAACGAACGTGCTGCGGAACCTTGTGGGCGCCACGGACGAGGATGCGCTGGCGGCTGCGGAGAACGATCTCTGCTCCGCCCGCGCCGCCATTCTGAGAGAGAATCTCCCACCTGCGGAGGGGACGCTGGAACAGCTTCGCCGCATACACCGGTTCCTCTTCCAGGACGTGTACGACTGGGCGGGGGAGATACGAACCATCGACATGGGCAAGGGCGAGGGGCTTCCCTTCCAACCGTTGGAGCTGTTTAGCATAGGGGTGCACTACTCCGAGGGGGTGCTTCGCGGTGACGATCTTCTCAAAGACCTCGGTCATGAAGAATTCGTGAAGCGTCTGAGCGTCAGCTACAACAACTTCAACATCCTTCACCCGTTCCGTGAGGGCAACGGGCGGACGCAACGCATTTTCTGGGAGATCATCGCGCGCGAGGCCGGCTGGCATTTTGATTGGGGACTCATCGACAAAAGGACGAACGATCAAGCCTCGATCGCGGGGATGCAACGAAACGACCTGCGTCCCCTTGAGGATATGTTCAGGAGAATCGTCAAGCCGTTGTCCGAACCGTTGACCATGTCGAATGATCTGGCCCATCTTGGTGAGTATGCGCAACCGGCGAACAAGGCATACGACATGTCTCCCGCACAGAGACAACATGTGTGCGAGCATTACTCCTATCAGCGTGCCATCGTTCCTCCAGGGCAGGAAAAGCCGAAACTCAGGCACAGGTCGAGATGATTTTCGGATAACGCCTCACGTATCTAAGTGTTGCGACGGCAGATGCCGCAACGCTTAGATGCGTGGGTCTGTTCCGTTTGATGCCGGTCTTTACCGGTTTTGGTTTTTCAATATTTCGGTTTTTCGGTTTTGTGGGTATGCCTATCCGGCCTGGTTTCGTTCCCTTCCGTCGTCTTCGAGCTCTTCCAGTCTTCTCCGGAGTCCGGCGACGGTCTGTCGCAGCTGGTCGATTTCCTCTTCCTTCTGGGCTATCTGCGCCTTGATGCCGGCCGGATCCCCGGCGGGGAGGTATTCGAGTGCCAGCCTCTCGGCGACGTCGCGCCTGTGTCTCGGCACCACGCGTTGGTAGCATCGGACGGCCACGTCGACGTCCACGTGGCCGAGTTCGTCCATGGTCTCGCGCAGCGTGCCGCCCTGGATCATGAACATCGTCGCGTGCGTCGCGCGCAGGGAGTGGAACGTCACGTCCTCGCGGTTGATTCTTTTCCTCGCGGTGCGGAACTGCCGTTGGATCGTCGTCGGGTTCAGGACCCGTTCCGGGTGCCTGACCGCGTGGAAGAGCATCGTGTCGGGATCCCTGTCGGGGCAGAACCTGTCGATATGTTCCCTGATGAGGCGGCAGACCGGTGCGGGGATGGGTACGACTCGGTGGCTTTCCGGGGTCTTCGTCTCGTCGAGCCGGTATTCGCCCAGATCGTCCGGACCCTGCGTCACGGAATGCCGCACGTACAGCAGCCTGTGGTCGAGGTCGATGTCCCTGAGTTGCAGTCCGCAGACCTCTCCGATGCGCAGCCCGCCCACCAGCAGCGCGAGATGGATCGACAGTCGGTAGTATTCCGGGAAGCCTTCGACCAGCGTGTCGATCTCCTGCCTGGTCATCGGCGCCTGCTCGCGTCTTTTGGACGGTCTCTTCCTCGTGACGAGGTTGCATGGATTCGAGGACAATAGCGGCGGACCCCCGTCCGGCTGCCGCTCGGTCGCGGCCCTCATCACGCGCTTGAGCAGCCAGACCGCGTGCTCAAGCGCGGAGGGACGCACCTCGTCGCATGCCTTCGCATACCATTCGTTGACGAATTCCTCCGTGACGTCGCACATGGGCGTCTCGCCGAACCAGGGGAGCAGTTTGTCCAACGCCGCCTTCTGGATCCGCTTGCTTCTGCCGCTCAGCTCCGACCCGTCCTTCTTCCGCAGGTTGGCGACGAAACGTGTCGCGTATGAGGAGAACAGGACCCTGCCGTGCATCGTCCTCGCCGACGGATGCGTCCACCTGCGGATTCCCTTTTTATGGTCGATGACGAGCGCGTGCTCCTCGT